>Ga0207415_1001589_pt1 | contig 11270 bp, 9 predicted proteins | sample Passage237A_FD_187369 | JGI IMG/M metagenome (GOLD analysis project Ga0207415, IMG submission 187369) | Cellulose adapted compost microbial communities from Newby Island Compost Facility, Milpitas, CA, USA - Passage2 37A (SPAdes) (version 3) ...
TCATGAGCGGCGACTCTTCACTCTCTCCCGACTCCCTGCGCGCGCTGCTCACCACCTTCTGGGACGGCTCGCTCGAAATCGAAACCACCGCGCGTGGCCTCGTGTTCACCATGCCCGTGTCGTATCCGGACGGTTGGCAGGTCGTGCTGGAGCTCAGCCAGAAGACCCCCGGTGGGTATTACCTGAGTGACCGGGGCAAGACCCTCGCCTGGCTTTGCGGGCGCGGCCAGAACATCGAGACCGACGCCGTGAAGGCCCACCTGCAGCGTCTCTGCGCCGAGCACCAGATCGCGATGGAGCACGGCGTGCTGCACCGCTGCCTTTCCGCGCCCCTCGACCCGACGGACATCCATGTCTTCGCCGAGGGCCTGGTCGCCATCTCGCGCCTCGACATCCTGCACGATCACCGCGCCGCCGAGGAAAACGTGGCCGACATCACCGTGCGCCGGGTTTTTCACGACGCCGGGCTGGAGCCCGAGCACAACCACAAGCTCTTCATCACCAAAGAGCGCAAGGTCACCGTCGATTATTTCGTCGAGCGTCGGCGTCCCCTCGCCATCCAGATCATCAAAAACAAAAGCGACTTCACCGGCACGATGGAGAAGTGGGGCTTCCGTTGGGATGAATTAAGGAAGGCATATCAAGGCCTTGCCCCCGTGATGCTCTACGACCGTAACACACAGGTAGTGGATGCCTACGAACGCCACATCGGCGAAACCAAGTGCGAGCTGTTTTGCGGCTACGATGAAACCGACCGTATCCACCGCGTGCTGGAAAGCATCCGTTAAGCACCCATGCTAATCCTCTACACCACCGAAGACGGGAAGAGCCAAATCCAGCTCCGTGCCAAGGACCACACCGTCTGGCTCAGCCAGCGTGAAATGGCGCAACTCTTCGACGTCAGCACCGACAACATCGGCCTGCACCTGAAGAACATCTACGGGGACGGTGAACTCACCCGCGAGGCAACTACCGAGGAATCCTCGGTAGTTCAAATCGAGGGTGGCCGCGAGGTTCGGCGCCCCGTCACGCTCTACAACCTCGATGCCATCCTGGCCGTAGGCTACCGCGTGCGCTCGCCGCGCGGGGTCCAGTTCCGCCGCTGGGCCTCCACCGTTCTCAAGGAATACCTGATCAAGGGCTTCGCGATGGACGACGAGCGGCTCAAAAATCCCGACGGCCGGCCGGATTACTTCGACGAGATGCTCGCGCGCATCCGAGATATCCGCGCCTCGGAGAAACGTTTCTATCAAAAAGTCCGGGACCTCTTCGCTCTCAGCACCGATTACGACAAGACGGATCAGGCAACACAGCAGTTTTTCGCCGCCGTCCAAAATGCATTGCTTTATGCCGTCACGGAAAAGACCGCGGCCGAACTCATCATGGCACGCGCCAACCCAAATGACCCGCACTTCGGCCTGTTGAATTGGAAAGGCGACAAGGTCCGCAAGACCGACATCCTCATCGCGAAAAACTACCTGACCGAGGACGAAATCGACACCCTCAACCGGCTGGTCGTCATCTTCCTCGAAACGGCCGAGCTCCGCGCGAAAAACCGCAACGAAACACGCATGAGTTTCTGGAGGGAAAACGTCGACCAGATCATCGCCTCCAATGGCTTTCCGCTGCTGGCGGGACGTGGCTCGATCAGCCAGAAGCAAATGGAAGCGAAAACGACCGCGCTTTATCTTGAGTTCGACGAACGTCGCAAAAAACAGGAAGCCCTGGCGGCCGATCAAATGGACGAAGCCGAGCTAAAATCCATCGAGGCGAAGCTAAAACGCCGCCCGCACAAGCCTGACTCTCCCGCATGACCGCCACCGACCAACAACGTCTCGGCAAAACTCTTTGGGCCATCGCGGATCAACTCCGCGGCGCGATGAACGCGGACGACTTCCGCGACTACATGCTGGCCTTCCTCTTCCTGCGCTACCTCTCCGACAATTACGAGGCCGCGGCGAAGAAGGAACTGGGCTCCGACTATCCGCAATTTGATCCGGACGATTCCCGTGTGCCGCTCGCCGTCTGGTATGCGAACAACCCCGGTGACGTCGTGGACTTTGAAAAGCAGATGCGCCGGAAGGTGCACTACGTTATCAAGCCGGAGCACCTTTGGGCGAACATCGCCAATCTCTCGAAGAACCAGAGCCCGGACCTGCTCGATATCCTGCGGGACGGTTTCAAATACATCGAAAACGAATCCTTCGAGAGCACGTTTCAGGGACTGTTTTCGGAAATCAACCTCGGCTCCGAAAAGCTCGGCCGCACCCACGCCGACAAAAACAAGAAGCTCTGCGACATCATCAAGGAGATCGCCACCGGGCTGAAGGAGTTCTCGACCGACTCCGACACACTTGGCGATGCCTACGAATACCTCATCGGCCAGTTCGCCGCCGGCTCAGGCAAGAAGGCGGGCGAGTTCTACACGCCGCAACGCGTCTCCGATATTCTGTCCGCCATCGTTACTCTCGACAGCCAGGAGCCCAAGACGGGACCGGTAAACCATCTCGGGAGCGTCCTCGATTTTGCCTGCGGCTCGGGCTCGTTGCTCCTCAATGTGCGTCACCGGCTCAAGAAACAAGGCGGCACGATTGGAAAGATTTACGGGCAGGAGAAAAACATCACGACCTACAACCTCGCGCGCATGAACATGCTGCTGCACGGGGTGAAGGACACGGAGTTCGAGATCTACCACGGCGACACGCTTACCAACGACTGGGATTTCCTGCGCGAAACCAACCCGGCCAAGATGCCGAAGTTCGACGCCATCGTCGCCAACCCGCCCTTCAGCCTCCGCTGGGAGCCGAAGGAGGAAATGAGCGAGGACGTGCGTTTCAAAAACCACGGCCTCGCACCGAAATCCGCCGCCGACTTCGCCTTCTTGCTTCACGGTTTCCATTACCTGAAGGACCAAGGCGTCATGGCCATCATCCTGCCCCACGGCGTGCTCTTCCGCGGCGGCGCCGAGGAGCGCATCCGCACGAAACTCCTCAAAGACGGCCACATCGACACCGTCATCGGCCTGCCCGCCAATCTCTTCTACTCCACCGGCATTCCCGTCTGCATTCTCGTCCTGAAGAAGTGCAAGAAGCCCGACGACGTCCTCTTCATCAACGCCGCGGAGCACTTCGAAAAAGGCAAACGCCAGAATTTCCTCACCGACGAACACATCGACAAAATCGTCACGACCTACCGCAACCGCCCCGAGAAGATCGACCGCTACGCCCGCCGCGTCAGCATGGCCGAGATCGAGAAAGAGGGCTACAATCTCAACATCTCGCGCTACATCAGCACCGCGCAGGCGGAAGAGCAAATCGACCTCGCCGCCACGCACGCGCGGCTGGTCGAACTGGAGAGTTCAACTCGCACCGCGAAACAAAAGCACAACGCGTTTTTGAAGGAGCTCGGCCTGCCGGCATTGCCGTGATCGAGTCCCATGCGGGATAGTTGAATTCCTTTGATGTCGCTGGTTTCATTTTGCCGTGTCTCTTGCCTTCCATGATCGCCCTCTTTCAGCCGGTGCTTACACGCTACCGGATGCAGCCCGTTTGCTCGGGCTGCCGCTGAATCGACTTCGGTCGTGGGTGCGGGGCAGACGGGAGAACTCGGGGCGGTTGCGACTTCCTGCTGGATCGTTTGCGAGCCGGGCGGAAGGGAGGGACCGCCACTTCGATTTCTATACTTTGATCGAGTTGTTCAGTGTCGCCGAACTCCGGCGTCTTGGCGTTTCGATGAAAACGTTGAAAGCCAACCGCGGAGAGCTCGCTCAGCGATTCGCCACACCCTATCCGTTTGCCCTTCGTGGTCTCCTCACGGATGGCCGCCGATTACTGAAGGAGCTCGATGAGCAGGCGTTGCTCGAACTGGGCACTGGCGGTCAATCTTCCTTCGAATCGTTGGTGGCGCCGTTTTGCCGCCGCTTGGATTTCGATGCGACGAGCCAATTAGCTGCACGCTATTTCCCGATGGGGCGTGACGTTCCGGTGGTTGTTAGCCCCGCCCACGCGTTCGGCAGGCCGGTCATCGAAGGCACAAATCTCCCAACAGAAACCATCGCGAGCCTGGTGCGAGGTGGAGAGTCTTTGGATGATATAGCATCGGAGTATCAGCTATCGCGTGAACAGGTGGACAGTGCGTGGCGCTTCGAAGAGCGCGTAGCTGCATGAGAATCTACTTCGACGAGAACTTTTCCCCCGCTCTCGTCGAGGGTTTACGGCGAATTCAGGAGGGACGTCGCAGCGATGACGTCACGGTTTGTTCGGTCATCGAAGAGTTTGGACGAGGATCTCCAGATGGGGTCTGGATTCCCGGAATCGCGAGCCGGCACGGGGTTGTGATCACACAAGATCTCAATATCCACCGGACACGGGCTCAATGGGAGCTTTGTCGCGTCAATAAGGTGGGCGTGATTTTCATAAAACCGCCCAAAAGGGGATGGGCGTATTGGGATATTGTCCGGCTCGTCGTGCGCTGGTGGCCGGAGATCTCGCAGCTCGCTAAAAATAGTGAACGTCCCTTTGGAGCGTATATCGAACACGACTCATCGAAAATAAAACCTCTTTAGGATCATTAAATAATGAGCGACATTAAACTATTCCGCATTTACGGAGGGCGCGCCGAGGAGATCGAGAGTCAGTCGGTGGCGCTTGAGAAGTCGTTGCAAGGTCTCATCGAAAAACATCTTGAAACACTTCTCGGCGTCCGGTTCCTGGCGTCAGAACATGGCACGGGAGCCAAGCACGGCGGACGTATCGATACCTTGGGTCTCGATGAGAACGGATGTCCGGTAATCATCGAATACAAGCGTTCGCTCAACGAGAACGTGATCAATCAAGGGCTTTACTACCTTGACTGGCTGATGGACCACAAAGCCGAGTTTGAGCTACTTGTGCAGCGTAAATTCGGCACCAAGGAGGCCGAATCCATTGAATGGTCCACCCCGCGCCTTCTCTGCATCGCCGGGGAATTCACCAAATACGACGCCTACGCCGTCGGGCAGATCAATCGGAACATCGAGCTCATTCGCTACAAACGCTATGGTGACGATCTGCTCCTTTTTGAGTTGGTAAATGCGAAGGAAGCGGAGCCATCAGAGGAGGCGGATAAAAAGCCTGCCAAAGGCAAAAACGGCTCAGGCAATGTTTACAAAACAGTCTCCGAATACCTCCAGCAGGCCAGCGCCGATCTCCAAGATCGCTATGCAGCCTTCATGGCTTTTGCTGAGGCCTTGGGTGACGATGTGCAGGTTAAAACGCTTAAGTATTACATAGCTTTCCGCCGGCTAAAAAACTTTGCCTGCGTGGAGGTTCATCGGAAAACCAACAATCTTCTCGTTTTTCTGAAGGTGAATCCCAAATCCATTAAGCTGGAGTCCGGCTTCTCTCGCGATGTGTCCCAACTCGGCCATTTCGGCACCGGCGATCTCGAACTCACTCTCCGCAACATAGCCGATCTGGAACGCGCCAAGCCACTAATCGCGGCCAGCTACCAGGCTAGTTAACCTCGGGCCTAGTTGTAAGCCGAAGAGGCGTTCATCCGGGTTGCGAGTAGCCACATGCCCATGAAGTCTCATTCCACCTAGGCGAAAATTCTTTTTCGACGACGGCCGGGTCTCGATGAGTTATCACAAAAATACCGCCCGGACTGGGGGCGGCTTTTGGGTTTCATGCGCTGAAGCGGTGTTCAGCCGTCTTTGCGGTTTCGTCGGCGGACCACGAGGGCGAGGCCGACGGCGCCGAGGCCGGCGAACGCGGCGTAGGTCGAGGGCTCGGGAATCGCGCCGCCATCCTGGGTTCTGATCCCAGTCCACGGGAGGATATCCGCTTTGTGGTGGTGGGCCGACTGGGATTGGTGGCTGCGCCATCGCTTCGCGACCGCACGGTGTGCGTCCCATCTCCGCTCGCTTTGCTCGCTACGTCGAACTTCCTGGGTTCTCATCCCAGTGGAAAGAAAATATTCCCGCTTCGCTTTGGTGGGCCGACTGGGATTCGAACCCAGACTCAAAGGATTATGAGTCCTCTGCTTTAACCGTTAAGCTATCGGCCCGTGCAGGCGGCGGAGTTTTGCCGGCGGCGGAGGTGGGTCGAGTTTGAAGTGGCGCTGACGAGTTGAGAGTTGAGGGTTGAGAGCTGAGAGGCCGGCCAGCGGAGAAGTTGAAAGTTGAAAGGTGAAAGTTGAGAGAGGGAGAGCTTAACGCCGGGAGCAGTGAGCGGGGAGCGTAGGAAAGTTCTAAAGAGCGGGATGGCGGCCGGCCAGCGGAGGAGTTGAAGGGTGGAAGTTGAAAGACCGAGCGGGGCGGACTCGCGCATGAGTCGGGGCGTTGGGCGCGATCGGGCGTCGGTTGGTCGCAAAGAAATCGGCGGGACCGGTTTGCCGGGTGTTATGTGGCGGCATGAAGACCATCGAAATCAGCGACGAGGTTTATGCGGCTCTTCAGGAGCTGGCGGTCGGGTTTCATCGCACGCCCGACGAGGTGCTCGCTTCTCTGCTCAATCTGCCGGGCGCGCTGCCCGATGCGACCGATCCACTCGCGGCGTTTGTGCTCAGTCCGGAGTTTCGCACGAAGTTTTCCGACGCGGACAAATACGTCGCGCTGCTCGGCTGGATCGCGGCGCGGCATCCGGCGGATCTGGGAGAATTCATCCGCGGGCTCGAGGGTCGACGACGCTATCTGAGCCTGAGTCGCGAGGAGATCCTGGAGCACTGCCGTCACAATCAAGCGCGACAGATCGCGGGCACGCCTTACTGGGCGATCATGAATCTGGATACGGCGACGAAGCGGCGCTTTCTCGCGCGGCTGCTGGAGTTCACCGGTTATCGCGACTTCGTGATCGAGTTCGTCTGCGCGGCGATCGGGATGAGAGGGCGGGCGCGGACGAAGCTGAGAGCTGAGGGTTGGACAGAAGTTGAGAGATGAGAGTTGAGAGCCGGGCGGGGGCGAACATGGCCTCGACGCAGTGCGCACCGAGGCACGACGATGTGCGCACTTTGTCGCGATGTGGGACGCACTTGGGCACGACCCGGTGCGGCGTGTGGCTCGACGTGGTGCGATTTTGGGCGGGACGGTGAACGCGTGTTGTCGCAGCGTGGGCGGATGAAACAGGCGCTGGGCTATATCGCTTTGCTGGTGCGCGAGTATGACGAGGCCATCGCGTATTACACGGGCGTGCTTGGGTTCGAGTTGATCGAGGATACGCCGCTTGGCGGAGACAAACGCTGGGTGCTCGTGGCGCCGCGAGGATCGAGCGAGTGTCGTTTGCTGCTCGCGCAGGCGAAGAACGAAAAGGAGCGCGCGGCGATCGGGAATCAGGCGGGCGGGCGCGTGTTTCTGTTTTTGCACACGGATGATTTCTGGCGCGACTACGAGGCGTTGCGGGCGCGCGGAGTGACGTTTGCCGAGGCGCCTCGCGAGGAGGCTTACGGGACGGTGGCGGTGTTCACCGATCTCTACGGCAACCGCTGGGATTTGTTGCAGTTGGAGAAATCGCGGTGAGTTTTTCCGCCATCATGAATCCTCGCATCGCATTTGTCGGAGTCGGGCGGATGGGCGCCAACATGGCGCGTCGGTTGAAGGACTGTGGTTACACGGTGTCGGCAGTGTCCGACGTGCACGCGCCGAGCGCGGAGGGACTCGCGACGGAACTGCGCGCGAAACACGCGACGACGCTCGCCGAAGTGACGGCGGCGGCGGATGTGATTTTCACGGTGGTGACGGACGATGCGGCGCAGCTCGGCGTGTTTGCCGAGTCGGGCGATTCGTTGCTGGTCGGCGCGCAGGGAAAGATCTTCGTGAACTGCGCCACGATCACGCCGTCGACGCACGTGGAAGTGGAGCGGCGCGCGAAAGCCGCGGGCGCGTCGTCGATCGAGGCGTGCATGGCGTCGTCGATCCCGCAGGCGCGCAACGGCACGCTTTATCTGATGTGCGGCGGCGACGCGGCGGTGTTCGAGCGCGTGAAACCGATTTTGGAAAAACTGAGCGCGGCGCTGCGCTTCGTTGGACCGACGGGCTCGGCGGCGAAGGTGAAGGCGCTCGTGAACATGGTGATGAACATGAACACGGCGGCGCTCGCGGAAGGACTCGGGCTCGGCGCGGCGCTCGGGATCGATCTGGAAATGTTGCGAGAAGTGTTCGCGCAGACGGGCGCGAATTCGCAGGTGCTGAAGACCGACGGCGAGGACATGCAGAACCGCGCGCACGATTGTTATTTCTCCGCGGCGCACGCGGCCAAGGACAGCACGATCGCGTGGCGACTCGGTCAGGATGTCGGGCTCACCCTGCCGCTCGCGGAGGCGACGAAGCGTCAATACGACCGCATGGTCGAGCTGGGCCTCGGGCACCTCGACAAGAGTGGAATCGCGGAGCTGACGTTTCCGGGCCGCGAGGGCGCGGAGCGGAGTGAAGTTGAGGGCTGAAGAAAAGTTGAGAGCTGAGAGTTGAGAGCTGAGAGACGGAGGGCGCGCGCGCCGCGCCCAGTTGAAAGCTGAGAGCGGAGAGATCCCGTAAGTGCGTAGGCCGCCCGCTTGCGGGCGCTGTTTGAGCAACGAAGCGTGACTGAGCGCGAGCGAGCTCGCGGCCTACGAAGCGCGAATGCGGCTCGCCGGTGACGGCTCGTCCTACCCGCCCGCTCAGAGCTCGATGATGCCGCGTTGGACGGCGGCGGTGACAGCTTCGGTGCGGTCGGCGGCGTGCAGTTTTGCGAGGATCGCCTTGAGGTGGTCCTTCACCGTGTATTCGGAAATCGCGAGCGCGGCGGCGATTTCCTTGTTCGCTTTGCCGCGCGCGGCTTCGCGCAGGACCTGCACTTCGCGCGCGGTGAGCGCTTCGTGGGCGTTGCGCATCGCGAGGCGCGTGGCGATGTCGTCGGGAATCCACGATTGCCCGGCGGCGACCGCGCGAATCGCGGGAATGAGTGATTCGCCGGTCGCGCTCTTGAGCACGTAACCAAGCGCGCCGGCGCGGAGAGCTTTGTAGATGTCTTCGTCGCCGTTGAACGCGGTGAGCACGAGGATGCGTGCCTGCGGAAACGCGGCGCGAATCGCGACGATCGCGTCGTTGCCGTTTTTGACCGGCATGCGCAGGTCGAGCAGCGCGAGGTCGGGACGATGTTGCGCGTAGAGCGTGACGGCTTGCGCGCCGTCGGCGGCTTCGGCGACGACGGTCATGTCGGGCTCGGCTTGAATCAGCGCGACGAGTCCGCTGCGAACGATGAAGTGATCGTCGGCGATGAGAAGGCGAAGCGAGGAAGCGCGGCTCATGTGAGAGAGGAGGCGAAAGATTTCAGGCCGGCAGCGCGGGGTTTGGTTTCACCCCGTTGCCGGTGATGTCGGCGGAGGGAAACGGCACTTCGACGACGACGGACGTGCCGCGCCCGGGCGTGCTTTCGAGGCGAAGGAGTGCGGCGATGCGCTTCGCGCGTTCCTGCATGCCGAGCAGGCCGAAGTGGTTGTCGTGCGCGGACGGCACCGCGGGCAGCGTGAAACCCTGGCCGTCGTCGGTCACGCGCAGCACGAGCGCCTGCGGCGTGAAGTCGAACGCGATGTCGATGTGGCGCGCGCGGGCGTGCTTGGCGATGTTGGTGAGCGCTTCCTGGCCGATGCGGAGCACGTTTTCCTCGACGATCTCGGGCAGGCGGTAGCGCTCGCCGCGCGAGGCAAACGACACGGTGGTGCCGGTGCCGTCGACGAGATGCACGGCGCTCTGGCGAAGCGCCGTGGCGATGTCGAACTGCTCGAGTTCGCGCGAGCGCAGGTCCCAGATTGAGCGGCGCAACTCGACCTGGCTTTGGCGGATCCAGTTGCGCGCGAGCTGAAGGTGGTGGCGGGAGTTTTCCGGCGTGCGGTCGAAAAGTTTTGCGGCGGTGTCGAGCTGGAGCGCGATGCCGGCCAGCGTTTGCTCGAGCGAATCGTGCAGGTCGCGCGCGAGACGCGTGCGCTCGGCGAGCACGGCTTTGAACTGCAGCTCGGCTTCGTGCCGCTCGGTCATCTGCACTTGGAGCTGCGCGGAACGCTCGGCGACTTTCTGCTCGAGCGTGTCATGCGCTTCCTGGAGTTCGCGTTGCGCGGCTTCGAGTTTGCGGACGAGCGAACGCAGCGCGGCGTTTTTCTTCGAAACGGTGAGCGTCCAAAGCAGCGCGACGAGCAGTAGCGCACTCAGCAGTGCGATCCCGATGAGCAACCGCGCCGGCGTGAACCAGCCGGGTTTCGCGAGCACGCGGACGTGAGCGTCGGGCGGCACCAATAAGCGCAGCGAGCGGAGTTTTCCGTCGAGTTCGACGTCGGAGAAGCACACGCCATCGACGGCGATCGTGCTGCCGAGCGGAATGTCCGCGAGCGCGGGGCTCTCGTGCTCGCTCTCGTGTTCGAGCATGAAGATCAGTCCTTCGCCCTGCATCACGCAGGTGGTCTGGATCACCGTTACGCCGAATTCGCGGCGTTCGAGACGGCGCGACGCGCGATCGAGCAGCCGGCCGCGGAGCGTCACGAATTGTGCGTGATGCAGCCCGCGCTGCAGGTCGGAGATTTTCGCTTCGCGCGGAGCGACGGGGGACGCGGGCTTGTCGGCTTGTCGCACCGACGAATCGCGGAGGACGGGCAGGTGGTTGTGAAACTCCAGAAAACCGACCGCGTCGACCAGCGAACCGGCGGGGAAGTCGGCGGGTTGCGTAGTGGAAATACGGATACCGCCGGTGGCGTCCTCGAGAAACAGATCCTCGCCGCGACGTTGCAGTGTCACGTGTCCACGCACGTGGAGACGTCCCGCGGGTGCGGCGTCGTGGCGGTATTGAGCGACCGATTGGATCGGCACGGACGGTTGCGCGAACGGATCGGGCGGGGCGGGCTCGAGCACCGCGAAGTCTTCGGGTGTCGGCGAATACACCGCGACCGACGTGAGATGGCGCAGCGCGGCGTTGTAGTGGGTGGCGGCGGTGCCGCGCACGCGCACACGGGCGGCGACCAGCGATTGCGGATCACCGACCGGCGGAAGTCGCGTGAAGACCTCCAGGCGAAAACCGCCGACCGCGAGCTCGAGTTTGAGGCGCGCGTTTTCCACGCGGACCGTGCGCACGATACCGACAACCTCGACGCGCAGACCGTCTTCTTGGCCGAGTTGAAGCGACTCGATCAGCACGCGTTTCGGTGCGGGGAGGGGAGCGACACCGAGGTGTTCCCACGACGGCGAACTCACGATCGGCGCGAAGGCGCCCGGGTGACTGACGCCGCGCACGTGCACGAGGTCGCCGATCGCCGGCGGAGTTTTCGTGAGGTTT
>Ga0207415_1001590_pt1 | contig 11270 bp, 11 predicted proteins | sample Passage237A_FD_187369 | JGI IMG/M metagenome (GOLD analysis project Ga0207415, IMG submission 187369) | Cellulose adapted compost microbial communities from Newby Island Compost Facility, Milpitas, CA, USA - Passage2 37A (SPAdes) (version 3) ...
CTTTTCGGGCAGCCTCGGGTCGCGTCGCTCTGGTGGCACCGTGACGGCAAACGGGATCAGCCGCAGTCGCCGCCAGATGCCCTCATCCGTGCCGGCGACACGTGGCCGATGATTGGTCTGGAGCGCCAACAGGTGCGACGGCGCGAAGGTGTAGAAGTCCATCCGCATCCTGCGCGCGGTGATCCGGTCGCCGCCGGTCAGTGCCTTGACCTGCTCCTCGTTCAGTCGCCCGCTCTCGCCTGTTTCACTCACGATGACCAGCCGCTTGCCTTGCAGGTCGGCCAAGGCTGTCGGGTGCTCGTTCCCGTGTTTCTGGATCAGTAGACCGGGTGCAGCGCTGCTCGCGTAATCGCCCAGCACTGCCTGCAATGCGCCCAGGAACGTGGACTTGCCGTTGGCGCCGCTGCCCCACAGGATCGGCAGCAGATGTTCGCCTCGCCGACCTGAAAGCATGTACCCGACCAGCCGTTGAACATAGTCGATCAGCTCGGCATCGCCGCCCATGACCTCACCGACGAACCTCTCCCACGTGGGCGCCACTGCGCCCGGTGCGAAGTCACAGCCGGCCACCTTGGTGATTCGGTCGGCTTGACGGTGGTCTCGATGGCGTCCGGTTCTCAGGTCCAGCACGCCGCCGGGCAGCCCGAGTAAATCGGGGTCGGAATCCAGCGCCTCGGCACGTTCGGCCAGCAGTGGTTGCGCCATCTGCAACGAGTAGCCGATGGTCGGCGCGTCCTCGCTCTGGCCGGCCCACTTGAATCGGGCATCCATCGCTTTTTGCCGCTGCTCGCGCTCTGCCTTGTCCGCAGCCTCCGCCACCCATGGCGCCATGCCCGCAGCTTCCTGGGCAATGCTCTTACCCAGGGATTGGGCGAGCCTTCGCACGGCCAGTTCGTCATGCCGCCAAGGCGGCCCCCAGACGTGCCAGCCGATGCCTTCCACGAACAGCATCTGGTCGCCGAAGTGATCGACCAGCCGATGCGCGTTCGCAAGGTGCGAACAGGGGTCGTGTGCACTCATTCCTGCGCCTCCCGTTCGGCTTCCGCGATGACCTGCGCGATCCTCTTCAGCCGCTGATACGCGGTTGCCAGACGCTTGCCATCTTCGATCTCGCAGCCGCCGGTGATGTGGACATCTCGCGCCACGTCCAGCGCGATGCGTGCCTCAATGCTGATGGTCGGCAGCAGCCCGCGCAGCCGGCGCAGTGATGTATCCTTGTCCGGCAGCCCGCGCCCATTGGTCTGCGTCTTGAAGGTCACGCCCTGCCCGGCGTGGCCTTCTTCATTTTCGGGTTCTGGTGGCCGGTACAGATTGCGCAGCGCCTGCACTTGCGGATGCGAGCCGGTCATGCGGCCACCTGCTGCGCCGCTGCGATGCGCTCTGCGATCCATGCCTGCACCGCGCGTTCGGACCAGCCGACAGCACGCGCACGGGGATCAGGCAGCAGCTTGAAGGGTGCGGGGAAGCGGCCGGCTTTGATCTCACGATCCAGGACTGAATCGGTCAGGCCGGTGATGGCCTTAACTTGTGGCCGGCGCAGGATGCGGTCGGGAGTTACTTGGTCTTTCATGGGGCACCTCATTCGTGAAGGTGCCCCTATTTCATTGCCACGGATGCAGCATGTGCGGACGTGTGATCGGCGTTTAGGTGTCCGGTTTCAGCAGCAGCACCAGGCCTTCACAGCCTTTCGCATGTGAAAGGCGGTCTAGTGCGGTACGTGATCGGGACTCCCAGATCCTCTTGACCTGCTTGGCGTCGAGTCCGCCACCACGCTGCTGAAGTGACTCGGCCACCATGCGGAAAGCGCGGCGCACGTCTCGACTTTCTCGCTCCAGCAGTCCGCGCTGATTTGCCACCCGCGCGCAGATCAGGTAATTGCGGTGCTCGTCATCAAAGCTCTTGGGGTGTTGTCCGCGCTTGAGTGGTGACTTACCGCGTGCGGCATCGACCACCATTCTTCTCGCCGCCGGATCAGTGAGTCCGCGCTTTTCCAGTAGCACCAACAGCGGCTCAATGTCGCCATACTCCTTCACTGTGGCCATGGCGAGGGACTCCGCCATGTCACCAAACAAGCGCTGAAGATCAGCGGTGATTTGATGCCCACTCCCGTTCCGCGCGGTCACAGCACCAGCCCCGCCAGCGCCTCGCGAGCGCGCTCCTGTTGCAGGTGGCCATAGTACTTCTCGATCATCGCGATCGACGTGGCGGCCAGCGCGGCCACAGTGAACAGGTCCAAGCCATCGGTCACCAAATCGGTGATGACGCTATGCCGCATGGTGTAGGCGGTCGTTTCGGCAGGTAGTTCAGCAGCGGCGACGGCGGCCTTGATCGGCACCTTCCACGCATCCTTGTCCCATGCCGAGCCGTTCCAGCGCGACAACAGCGGAGCGGTCGGCAACTTGCCCTTGACGCTCTCGCGGAACAGCGCGGCGGTGGCGTCGGGCAGCAGGACATATCGGCCTGCGCCAGCCTTGTCGGTGCCGATGCGCAGCGTGCCTTGCTTGGCGTGGAAGTCGCCCACGGTCAGGCTGGCCAGCGCACCAGGGCGCAGCGGCAGCAGGCACAGGCCACGGACGAAGGCGGCGGCATCCTCGGGCAAGTGTTCGATCAGCGCGCGGCGCTGGTCGCGGTCCAGATACAGGGTGCGGCGGCCATCGGCGTTCGCGGTCGGCTTCAATGCCTTGCGCCATGCGTGGTCGCTGGTCACAAAGCCATCGGACAGCGCCAGGTTCAACGCGGCGCGCATCGGCACCATGTCGCGGTTCACGCTGCCTGCCGATCTCGGTTCCGGCGGCTTCGGTGGCGTCTTTGTGCGGCAGTTCGGTCCGCGCTTCGGTTGCATGGCCGGCTGGCTTGCGATGCGCTCGCGCCATTCCTTCAGATGCCGGGATGTCAGCTTTTCCAGCAGCACGCCAGCGATGGGGTCGCCGTCGATGTGCCGCTTGAGCCGACCTTCAACATCGGCGGCGGCGGTCGCGCCCTTGGTCTTGCGCTGGTGTTCGACGTACCTGCGCCAAGCATCCGCCACGGTCAGCGACTCGCGGCGGCCACCCTTGCCCAGGTGGTCGAAGAACTCGCTGGCGAGCCGCTTGGCGACGGTGAACCGCTCGGCATCGGGGTAGCCGGTCAGGTCGCCAAGCGCCCGATACTGCCGTGCGCGCGTTGCGGAATCGTAGCTGCGCGCGATCCAGTGCCCGCCGTCCTCAGTGCGTCGGAAGCCGACATGCTGACCTTTGTCTATCGCGTGCCAATAGGGTTCCCGGCGGGGTGCCAGTGCCGTCCGTTGCCGTACCGTCTGGATTGCCATGATCTTGTTTCCCGTGATGGCAGGGGTGTGCCGTACGGCAATAATACGGCAAAGCATATGGCGGTTCTAGGGGTGTAGTGGTGACTTAACATGTTGATTCATATGGCCGTGGTGGATGTTGGTGGCCCACTTTTCTGCCTTCACACGGCAAGGGTCGCAGGTTCGATCCCTGCACCGCCCACCAATCCGGCGTGCGTACCATCTGCGTCGGCCCGATCCATCCCTTCCGCGTCGTCGCTTGCCGTGTTGCTTCCCGGGCGCGATTCTCGCCGTGAGGCCTGCTGCGCTGCTAGGCTGGCGCGCCCAGCCGACATGCACAGCCAAGCATGATGCCCGCAACGACTTCCCATGATTCGATCCGAGCCGTCACCTGGGCGGGCGATCGATTGCGCTTGCTCGACCAGCGCCTCCTTCCGACCGAGGAGTCGTTCGTGGAGTGCCGCAGCGCCGACGAGGTCGCGGTCGCGATCCGCGACCTCGTGGTGCGAGGCGCGCCCGCGATCGGCATCGCGGCGGCATGGGGCATCGTGCTGGCGGCCAAGCAGGGAGCCGGATCGCTGGAGTCGGCCTTCGCAACATTGCGTGCTTCCCGGCCGACCGCGGTCAACCTGATGTGGGCGTTGGACCGCATGCGCGGTGCCGGCGTCGCCCCGGGCGACCTCGAGCGCGAGGCGCAGGCCATCCAGGACGAGGATCTCGCCGCGAATCGCCGGATGGGACGCCTCGGTGCCGCGCTGCTCGACGCTGGCGTCGGCGTCCTCACGCATTGCAATACCGGCTCGCTCGCCACCGCCGGCTACGGAACCGCGCTCGGCGTGATCCGGGCCGGCTTCGAGGCGGGTCGCATCCGTCACGTCTATGCCGGCGAAACCCGCCCTTGGCTGCAGGGGGCGCGGCTGACGATCTGGGAACTCCTGCGCGACGGCATTCCCGCGACGCTGATCGCGGATTCCGCCGCCGCGCACCTGATGAAGTCCGGCAAGGTGCAATGGGTGATCGTCGGTGCCGATCGGATCACCGCCAATGGCGATGTCGCGAACAAGATCGGCACGTACTCGCTCGCGATCGCGGCCCGCCATCACGGCGTGCGTTTCATGGTCGTCGCGCCTTCGTCGACCGTGGACATGGCCACGCCCCACGGCGACGCGATCGAGATCGAGGCGCGCGCCCAGGACGAACTGTTCCTGCATGGCGGCAGGCGCATGGTCGCGGATGGCGCGCAGGCATGGAATCCGGTATTCGACGTGACGCCGGCCAAGCTGATCGACGCAATCGTGACCGAGCGTGGCATCGTCGAACGGCCCGACGCGTCGCGCATGGCGGCGCTGTTCGCCGATCCCTGACACACGATGGCATTGCGCCGACAGATCCTGCTGTTCGCCGTCAGCGGCGTGCTGGGATTCGTCGTCGATGCCGGCGTGGTGCAATGGCTGGTCCGAGGTTTCGATGCCAATCCCTACGCCGCGCGCGTGCTTTCCTTCCTGGCTGCCGCGACGGCAACCTGGGCATTCAATCGCCATTACACCTTCGCCGGACACGGCAGCGGCAGTCGTCGCCGGCAACTTGCACGTTACCTCGTGGCGATGACGTTCGGCTTCGCGTTGAACTACGGCGCGTATGCGCTCTGCCTCGCGTTGTTCCCGGTCGTCCATTCATGGCCCGCGATCGGCGTCGCGGTCGGTTCCGCGGCCGGAGCGGTCGTGAACTTCCTGAGCTCCAAGTTCTGGATCTTCCGCACGCCGAAGGGTGCGGGCGAGGCGAACGGTACGCGCGGGCGGTGACGCCGCGCACGCGGCGAAAGCCCGCGAAATCACGGGAAAATCCGGCCATCCAGACGGGGCCATGTGGTAGAATCCCGCGTTTCCTTCGCGCCGGCACAGCCTTCATGCTGCGTGGTCGGGCGCGCGGGAATTCCAGGACAGTCGAGGGCTCCGGATGGCAGAGCTGGCCAGAGAAATCATTCGCGTCAACATCGAGGACGAAGTCCGCAAGAGCTACCTCGACTACGCGATGAGTGTGATCGTCGGGCGTGCGCTTCCGGACGTGCGCGATGGCCTCAAGCCCGTGCATCGCCGCGTGCTGTTCGCGATGCAGGAACTCAACAACGTCTGGAACCGCCCGTACCTCAAGTGCGCGCGCGTCGTCGGCGACGTCATCGGCAAATACCATCCGCACGGCGAGTCGGCGGTGTACGACGCCCTGGTGCGCATGGCGCAGGATTTCTCGTTGCGCTACACGCTGGTCGACGGACAGGGCAACTTCGGCTCGGTCGACGGCGACAGTGCGGCGGCCATGCGCTACACCGAATGCCGTCTCGACCGCATCGCATCCGAGCTGCTCGCCGATCTCGACAAGGAGACGGTCGACTTCGTCCCCAACTACGACGAGAAGGAACTCGAACCGGCAGTCCTGCCGACGCGCATCCCGAACCTGCTGGTCAACGGCTCGGCCGGCATTGCGGTCGGCATGGCCACGAACATCCCGCCGCACAACCTGTCGGAGGTGCTGTCCGCCTGCATTGCGCTGATCGATGATCCGGAACTCGGATTCGACGACCTGATGCAACTGGTGCCGGGGCCGGATTTCCCGACCGCCGGCATCATCAACGGCTCGGCAGGCATCGTCGAGGCGTACAAGACGGGCCGCGGGCGCATCCTCGTGCGCGCCAGGTGCGAGATCGAGAGCGACGACAACGGTCGCGAGACCATCGTCATCAGCGAGCTTCCGTACCAGGTGAACAAGGCGCGGTTGATCGAGAAGATCGCCGAGCTGCACAAGGAAAAGAAGATCGAGGGCATCGCCCAGGACGGGCTGCGCGACGAGTCCGACAAGGACGGCATGCGCGTGGTGATCGAGGTGCGCCGCGATACCTCGGCCGACGTTCTGCTCAACAACCTGTTCCAGCAGACGCAACTGCAGGTCACCTTCGGCATCAACATGGTTGCGCTGGTCGACGGCCAGCCGCGCACCCTGGGGCTGCGCGAAATCCTCGATGCATTCATCCGCCACCGGCGCGAAGTGGTCACGCGGCGCACGATCTTCGATCTGCGCAAGGCACGCGACCGCGCGCACATCCTCGAGGGCCTGACCGTCGCGCTGGCCAACATCGACGCGATGGTCGAACTGATCCGTACGTCGCCGACCCCGGACGAGGCGAAGCAGCGCATGCTCGCGCGTCGCTGGGAGCCGGGCATGGTACGCGCGCTGCTCGCGGCAGCCGGCGCCGACGCATCGCGGCCGGAAGGGCTTTCGGCCAGTGTCGGTCTGTTCGACGACGGCTACCAGCTTTCCGAAGCGCAGGCGCAGCAGATCCTCGAAATGCGCCTCGCCCGACTCACCGGCCTCGAGCAGGAGAAGCTCGGCGACGAGTACCGGCAACTGCTGGAGACCATCGCCGGCCTCATCGAGATCCTCGAGAATCCGGACGTGCTGTTGCGGGTCATCCGCGACGAACTCGTGGCGCTGAAGGAGCAGTACGGCGATCCGCGCCGCACGCTGATCCAGGCGAGTCAGGAGGATCTCGACATCCTCGACCTGATCGAGCCGGAGGACGTCGTCGTCACGCTGTCGCATGCCGGTTACGCCAAGCGCCAGCCGGTCAGCCTGTATCGCGCGCAGCGGCGTGGCGGCAGGGGGCGATCCGCGACCGCCATGAAGGAAGAGGATTTCGTCGAGCGCCTGTGGATCGCGAACACCCACGACACGTTGCTGGTGTTCACCAGCGCCGGACGCGTCTACTGGCTCAAGGTCTACAAACTGCCCGACGCCGGCCCGAATGCGCGCGGCAAGCCGATCGTCAACCTGTTGCCGCTGGAACCGGGCGAGAAGGTGCAGGCCATCCAGGCCGTGCGCGACTACCACGAAGGGCGCTACGTGTTCTTCGCGACGCGCAACGGCACGGTCAAGAAGACGCCGTTGCCGGAATTCGCGTTCCAGTTGCAGCGCGGCAAGATCGCGATCCACCTCGATGACGACGATGCACTCGTCGACGTGCAGCTGACCGATGGCGACCGGGACATCATGTTGTTCGCATCGAATGGACGCACCGTGCGTTTCGCCGAGGACGAGGTTCGCGCGATGGGCCGGACTGCCAGCGGTGTGCGCGGTATTCGCCTTGCCGACGGCGCGCAGGTCGTTTCGCTGCTCGTCGTGGAACACGCCGCCGAGCAGGAGGAAGGCGACGACGATGCGGCCGACGCGATCGAGTCCGATGCCCAGCAGGCCGACGAATCCGGCGCCGCGGAAGCCTGCGTGCTCACCGCAACGGAGAACGGCTACGGCAAGCGCACGCCGCTGTCGAAGTATCCACGCAAGGGGCGCGGCATCCGAGGCGTGATCGGCATCCAGTGCTCCGGACGCAACGGCAACCTCGTCGGCGCCGCGCTGGTGGACGAGGCACACGAGGTCATGCTGATCTCGAATCAGGGCACGCTCGTCCGCACACGCGCGTCCGAGATCGCGCGCGTCGGCCGCAACACGCAGGGCGTGATCCTGATCCGTCTGCCGGACGACGAGTCGCTTGTCGGCGTGATCCGTGTCGATCCGCTCGATGGCGATGCCGGTACCGACGAGAGCGGCGCTGGCGAGACCGCGGTGGAAACGCCGCCCGGCGATCCGCAACCCTGATGGCGAGCCGCTGCGCGCGTTCGCGCGCGGCGCAGGTGTCCGTCAGATGGCCGCGAGAACGGCCTCGGCGGCGGACACGCGGAACTCGCCCGGTGCTTCCACGGCGAGATGCCGTACCACGCCGTCCTCGGCATACAGCGCGAACCGCTTGCCGCGCACACCCATGCCGAAGCGCGTCGCGTCCATCGCCAGGCCCAGCGCCTGCACGAATTCGCCGCTGCCGTCGGAAAGCATGCGGATCTCCGCTGGCACGTTCTCCGCACGTGCCCACGCCGCCATCACGAACGGATCATTGACGGCGAGACAGGCGACGTCGATGCCGCGTCGGCGGAACTCGTCCAGCTGCGCAACGTAGCCGGGCAGGTGGCGCTCCGTGCACGTCGGCGTGAACGCGCCGGGAACGCAGAAAAGCACGAGTTTGCGCCCGCCGAAGATCGCGTCGGTGCCGATCGTCTGCACGCCGTCGGCGAGGTAGTTCAGCTGCGCCGCCGGAATGCGGTCGCCCACTTCGATTGCCATGTCCGCGTTTCCCGCATGATAGGTTTCCATCATAGTCCCGGGCGCTCTTGAAACCACGTTCCGCGCATCCATTTCGGGATCATCGCGGCCACCCGGCCGCCCCGACATTGCGGAGAGGAACATGACCATCACCCATTACAACCCGTGGATTGCGCGCGGCGACCTGCGCAACGAGATCAAGTCCGTTTTCGACCGCTACTTCAACGGCGACGACACCGACCAGTCCAGCGTCGTCACCAGCCAGTGGACCCCGCGCGTCGACATCAAGGAAGAGGACGGCCGCTTCGTGATCCTGGCCGACATTCCGGGCGTGGATCCGAAGGACATCGAAGTGAGCATGGACAAGGGCATCCTGTCGATCAAGGGCGAGCGCAAGACCGAGCTCAAGGAGTCGGAGGCCAACGGCAAGTTCACGCGCATCGAGCGCAGCTACGGCAGCTTCCATCGCCGCTTCGCGCTGCCCGACAGCGCAGATGCCGATGGCATCACCGCGACCGGCCGCAACGGCGTGCTGGAGATCGCGATCCCGAAGAAGCCGGAAACCACGCCGCGCCGCATCGCGATCGACTGCTGATCGGCCGGCGACGCGCGGCGCGCCTGATACGCTCGGCGCGCGGCGCGCCATGACAAACGGGCGGCCCGTGGCTTCGACCGCGGGCCGTCGCGTTTGGGGGCGACGAAACCGGGTGCGGACGTCGGCATCGTTGCCGTCGGGCGCGCATGGCGTCGCCTCCGTTCCACGCATGGGATAGAACGCATCGCATGGAGTTCAAGGACTACTACGAGACGCTGGGCGTCAAGCCGGACGCCAGCGACACCGAAATCAAGGCGGCGTATCGCCGGCTCGCTCGCAAGTACCATCCGGACGTGAGCAGGGAAGCGGGGGCCGAAGAACGCTTCAAGGCCGTGAACGAGGCCTACGAGGCGCTCAAGGATTCCGCTCGGCGCAAGGCGTACGACCAGTTGCGCGCGGGCGGTTTCCGCGGTGGCGACGCCTTTCGAGGGCCACCGCCCGGATGGGGGGGGAGCGCGCATTTCGACGATGGCATCGACGGCGACTTCAGCGATTTCTTCGAATCGCTGTTCGGTGCGCGCGCCGGTGCGGGACGTTCGTCCGCGCCGCGTCGCGGGCAGGATGTGCGCGCGCAGGTCGCGATCGGCATCGAGACGGCATTCCACGGCGGGCGCGAGCGCATCGTGCTGGGTGACGGCATGCACGGGCGTACGCTGGAGGTGAAGATTCCGGCCGGCATCATGCCGGGCCAGCAGATTCGCCTGGCCGGTCAAGGCCAGGCCGGCAACCACGGCGGACCGGCCGGCGATCTCATTCTGGAAGTCTCGCTCCGCGACGATGCACGCTTCCGTCTGGAAGGGCGGGACGTGCTCGTCACGCTTCCCGTCGCGCCCTGGGAGGCGGCGCTCGGCGCGACCGTGAAGGTGCCGACGCTGTCGGGCGACGTGGAACTGCGCATTCCAGCCGGCTCCGACGGGGGGCGGCGGATGCGCCTGCGAGGGAAGGGCTGGCCGGGCAGTCCGGCCGGCGACCAGATCGTCACGCTGGCCGTGCGCGTTCCTCCGGCGGAGACCGAAGTGCAGCGCGCGCTGTACCAGCGCATGGGCGAGCTGTTCGCATTCGATCCGCGATCCTGAGCCGGACCGCGGATCGGAGACGCGCGATCAGGAGCCGGTCAGGTACTCGACGATGACGCGGGTCAGTTCCGCCTCGTCGATCGGCTTGGTCACGTAGGCCTTCGCGCCTTGGCGCATGCCCCAGACGCGATCGGTGTCCTGATCCTTGGTGGTGACCAGGATGATCGGGATGTGGCTGGTCTTGGGATCCTTGGAGATCGTGCGGGTGGCCTGGAACCCGTTGAGGTTCGGCATCACCACGTCCATCAGGATCAGGTCGGGCAACTCGCGCTTGGCCACTTCGACGCCGGCCGCGCCGTCTTCGGCGGTGACCACCTCGTGCCCGAGCTTCTCGACCGCCCGCTTCATGCCCACGAGCTGGGACGGCGAATCATCGACAATGAGAACTTTCGACATTTGCTTCAGAACCCCCTGGGGAAGCCCATTCTAGACAGGTGCCGACCGTGGACGCCAGCGTCCTTCAGGCGATCCGCACGACGGTGCGGCCATGCGATTCTCCTGCCAGCATCGTATCGAAAACCGGGGGCAGTCCGGCCAGCGCGACTTCACGGTTTGCGATTTCGTCAAGATTCGCGGGTTTCCAGTCGGACGCGAGCCGCTCCCAGACCTCGTCGCGGATCGCCCGCGCCGTACCGGCCGAGGCGATGCCGAGCAGGCTCACACCGCGCAGGATGAACGGCATCACCGTCGTCGCGAGGTCGGCCGATGCCGCCAGGCCGCAGGAAGCGATGTTGCCGTAGGGCCGGATCACGCGCGTCAGGCCCGCCAGCATGTCGCCGCCCACATTGTCGATGGCGCCGGCCCAGCGTGCGGTCTCCAGCGGACGTTGGCCCCAGTGCAGCCCTTCGCGGGCGATGCATTGCTTCGCCCCGAGACCGATGAGCCAGTCGAACTGGTCGACCTTGCCGGTGATCGCGTGCGCCTCGAAGCCCGCGCGCGTCAGGATGTCGATCGCCAGTGAGCCGACGCCGCCGGTGGCGCCCGTCACCACCACCGGGCCCATCTCCGGTACCTGTCCGTTCCGTGTCATCCGCAGCAGCGCGAGGGCGGCGGTGAAGCCGGCCGTGCCGAGTGCCATGGATTCGCGCAGCGTCAGGCCGGCGGGCAGGCGAACCGTCCATTTCGAGTCGAACCGGACGTATTCGGCATATCCGCCGTCCCGCGTCTC
>Ga0207415_1001600_pt1 | contig 11216 bp, 17 predicted proteins | sample Passage237A_FD_187369 | JGI IMG/M metagenome (GOLD analysis project Ga0207415, IMG submission 187369) | Cellulose adapted compost microbial communities from Newby Island Compost Facility, Milpitas, CA, USA - Passage2 37A (SPAdes) (version 3) ...
AGTGCGGCGACGGCGGAGGCGCTCTGGTTGCGGCAGCTGTTGAGAGACTTGCGGCTCGATTGTGATTCACCAACAGTCTTGTACAGCGACAACCAGGGTGCCATTTGTGCGCGGCCAAAATGTTCCGGGTGTTCCGGGGTGTAGGGTTAGATCTAGGAACCTCCATTTTTGGTTCTAAAACCTAGGGTTAGGGAACCCGGAACATGACTTGGTTGAGCCTGGAACATCTAACCACGAGTCAGTTGATGTTCCGGCCCTTATGTGGCGTTCGGGCTTGGGGGCGATGCATGACCGGCTCGCGTTGGCCCGCCAAACGTATGCTGTCTGGGCTCGCGCAAATGCTTGACGGATTAGATTTCGGTTGTCGCTTGACCGCTCTTCGTCATGGCGCGAACGTTTTGAGTTCTGCCCTCCAGTATCAAATTGCCTATTTGGAAACTAAAGCTAGCTTTTATTGTTATTATCGAATATGGAATTTTTGGCGACAGCTGCAACTGACAAGGACACGTTACGTCGCATCGCCATGAGCGCATCTGAGGATTGGATTCGCGCAGTCCTGCTTGCACATGAAGTTTTCAGACATCAACTTATCGAGCATCATTGGGATACAGTAAGGAATATGATTTTTTCCCCTGATGTGATCGGACGAACATCAGTCTCATGGACCGAACGTGTTATGCATGCGGTTGATCAGCTTGATTTGCTGGATTTTCGACTAGATGAATCCAGTCGCCGAATTGTTTGTCATTATTTGCAGAGATGGGTTCGGCAGGTCATGGATCCCATGTCGCCAGTAGAAGTCTACCGGTCGCCTCAGTATGGATTCGGGCTGCGACTACGTGCTGGTGTAAGTGTTAAAGTACGCAGAAAGAATGCGCTTCTCGATCCGTACCTGGACGGACTCGTAGTGTTTGTGAAAGAGTGGGATGTCCAAGACGTCGACCGTCTTTTCTCTATCTACCGCACCAGAAGCGACGGTCGAACGGGAGTGTTGGTGGGACCATTATCGTTGGTAAATCATTCAGCACAGAGCCCGTTAGCATTCAGAGACTGTCCCCCATCAAAGATCGACATTCTTGCCAGCACTGAACAAAAGAAACTTCTCTGTAATCGGCTATGGTCAGACGACCATGCTGTCGCTCTTAGTCGCTACGTCTGGATCTCTTACGAACGCGTTATTATGTGTGACGGTCATCGTCGACCAGCCGAGATTATGTACCCGCCGGGCAGCCCACTGGAAGTGCACTACGGTATTTAGCTAGAGTGTAGAGGAGTCATATAGTTTATACATATTTTAATTCTAAAAATATATTTTATTATGTTCTCTCCATCTCTTCAACTCCGGTTTCTCATTGTTCTTGTATACTGTTCTTCTTGCAACATCAGCGTGCTTTCGGCCGTGCCCGTACGGTTGTCCTCTTGCGAGGTTGGGTGATTCTTTCTTCTGCCGGCTTGGCCGACGCTCTGCTGCCCTCCGCCTCCGTTTCTGGATGCGGCTCCTCCAGCTGCCTCTTGCCTGGCCGGCCACTTGATTCCTCCTTCTCCTCACGTGGAGCGGTGGGGGGCGGCGGATCTGCGTCGTCACCCATCGTCAACGCCCGGCGAGCTGCACTGTCGATCGACTGCATCATGTGCATGGTTAGGTTCAAAGTGGTGTTGGCGAGATACTTACCAGATGTATCGCTGTAGAGGTCGCAGGTGCTTTGGGCGTGCCAAACACAATGGACTGCAACAGCTCGGCGACCTGCGGAGCCGGCTCCTTGCTCTTCTCTTCCACGAGAGTGCCAGGGAACACTGCGGGTGTGGGCTTTGTGATAGGGATTTCCTCGATCCTCGAATGCTTACTCTTCTGGGCAGCAGCCTTGGCCTGCACTCGCAAGTCAAGAAAGATCATTAGAAACACACAATTAACAATTGAATGATAATATACATGCATGATTGCAACCACAATAAACAACCGCGTACCTTTGTAGATAGGTGAATCGTGTCACCCAGCAGGTACAAGTCTCTCACCTGTGTAAACCGCCGCTCGTCTGGGAACCTTCCAGCTGCCAGATCCTCCGCCACCTTCGACAAGCGAGTTGAGCTGATGTCGACGCATTCCTTGTCCACATCAGCTCCCAGGTAGGCACGGCCACATCGGATAGCCGCCTCGCCCACAGCACCCGTCCCACAAAACGGGTCGATGATGAGATAGTCCTCCGGGATCTGTGAATTAATATACACATGCATACTGCGTGAGGGACAACCACTACAGCAAGGAACCATAAACATACCAGAGTCGTAATAATGTACTGGAGCAGCTGGACAGGTTTTTCTGATGCACGGAATGGCTTGCCGTCAGGCCGAGCGACTTTGTCAATTGTCATTGCGCAGCGCACAATGCCGCGACTGGCAATGGGATCGCTAGTGTACACTTTGGGACCGTCGCTTCCGGCGTAATAGAAGTCTTTGCCCTGCCCAAAGACGGTCACGTAATGCTCGAACCTAGCTAGAAGTAAGCACGATAATGCATGATCATATCGAATACAATGAGACGAACATACGTTGCTCCTGGTTGGCACATAACCTGTTTGAAGTAAGCAGCGTTCTTGTTTGACTTGTCCCAAATGTACACACTTGGGGTGGTACGCATACCAATACTAGCGGCAGTGCTTTTGACAAAGTAGCATTGGTCAAAATCTGCGAACGCAATAAACGCAGAGATGGAAGAAAACTGTTGGTTCATCTTGGTCACCAATTCCTGCGCTAGCAAGTAAGTGGACGCACATGATAATTAAGACAACTACGACATAGAAACGCAGCTGCCATTACATACCTGAATTTTCCCTTGAGTCAATGCCTCGCCAGCTTCTCGTTCCGTTCCGCTGGCCTTGTAGGGGAAGTCCGTCAAGACCGCAATTTTGTGATCACGAACAAAGTGAGCAAAATCTTCCAACAGGCCTGACGCCCGTCCATCGGCCATCACCGAAAGGACTTGCAAGAACTTAGACATTTCGGCCTGCATGGTGAGTGCTGGGGGGGCATCTGGCCAGAGTTAATGTCATAATCTCAAATGCATGTGTTCAAACCACAAACCTCGCTTCACGCCGGCAACGCCTTGCTTGCCTCGTTTGCTTTCTGCCGTCTTTCCGGCTTCAGCATCACTGTCTTCAACGTTTGTTTCGCTCTCCTCACTGATGTCTTCAGGAGCTGGTGCGGCAGGTTCAGTAACCTGCAGATTGCGACGCGTAAGTATCGACACTTAATGAATACATGTACACAAAATGACATATCATTGCATGCATGTCCATGCACGTACCGCTCGTCGGCTCCGTCGAGTGCCGACGTCAGTTCTACGCTGTTCTTCGTCCCGATCGCCAGGACTAACGTCCCTCAATGGTTTGTCGCGATCTGCAGGTTCAGTTCCCGCTGCAACTGATGGTGACACCCCTGGTGTCCCTTCGCCACGATCGCCCCGATCACCAAGCGGAGAGTGTGCTGTTGCCCCGTCATCTGGTAACTCTCTCACTGTAGCTGCTGGCTCTGGTCTGGATCTCAATGGAAAAGCTGGAGCCGATTCTGCCTCAATACAAGCAGTCCAGAACGAATCGCCACCTGCTGTAGGAGGTACGTCGAAGGTAATGTGTGGTATGTCCAGCACAGCTGGCAACTGCTTCCACTTGCGAGGCACATCGGGTTCTGCATCAAACACTCCAAGTCTGATCTTCGCAGCGAGCTGAATACGCCTATGCGCCACAAGTTAGCAACCACAGCAACCACATTAGCATGCATGCACAACCATGCACATACCGCTCCTCGGTGACATCTGCATGCTTCTCCAAGTACCACAGCATCAAGTATCTGTAAATGTACCGAGACTGCACCGGGTAAACAGTGGCAGCAATTAGCTCTTGAATCATTCGAGCCGGCTTCTTCTTTGTTGCCTTGAGTAGAACAACTTGCTCTGTAATGCGCTCAACTTCTTCAAGTACGGTCGTGAAGTAGTCTAAATAGATATTGTAGTCGCGCAGCGGGAAATTTTTCTGCGTGAGAATCGACACATCAAGGTAGATGTGTGAAAGCGTGATCTGGTTCTGGTGCGGCCTATATATACACATTGCGCGGTTAGTCCTTGTGTCCGACTCACAAACCAATCCCATTGCGCACCACCAATGCTTCAATACTTCTTCGGAGCCAAGTGAATTGTACATTCTGGCAATGGCGCTTCTCAGATCTTCTCGCTTCTGGAACGCTTCGTGCTGTTCAAGGTCTGTATACTTGGCTTCACCCGGGGCAACACCGAGCGCCTGGAGCCACCGGAATCCTTCAGTGACATTGTCCAACTCCGTTGTATGAACGAACTTGGTGTTTGAGTCATTCTCAGCTATAGTAACACAGTGAATTCGGTGGATAAGAAATGCATGATGGGTGACAAATTTGCGTACCGGAAGAGGCTCTGAGAATGGTTAGTGGGGGGATCCTTGAAGAGAGCTTGATCACAGACAGGCGCATATCTGGTGCGGGATCCACGTCCGGTGTGCTTTGTTCAAACAGAACCTTCTTTGCAAGGATTCTGTGGTTGCCGGCGACGATCGCTTGCCTATTATGCGCATCAACGTAGTACAGAATGAAAGAAGTTGGATCGAACTCTCTCATGCTCACACACAATTCCTGTCAAATTTAAATGTCAGGTGGTGCTCACAAAAAGATGAATATTTCACACATCGAGCATACCCTGAATGACTCTTCAGACCTGTCGTGCAGCATCCGAGTGCTTACATTCACAGTGTCGTCGAAGAACTTCACTGCGTCCACCACGGCATACGCTTCAATATAGGGCCAGATAACCTTGAACCGGCCAGTCAAAGTCGGATTCTCCCCACGAGACCGGAAACTGCTAGAAGTAGGCTGCCGAAGTGAGGGATCGCTGGCATCTTTTCGAAATGTCAAAAGGAGGTCCAAGAACGAAGCCGAATCCGTTACCGCCGCAGCAGATGCCTTCGCAGGAGTTTGGGTAGGAGTAGCCTATGTCAATTAACATGCATGTAAGATGTCGAATTATATCCAAAAAGAAATCCTAGCTGCATGTCATGCACAGGATCCATGTCATGCATGGAACCAATAACAGCATAACAATCTTTTTTGCTTCAACTCAAGTACCTGAAACTATACGGTTAGACTGATTGCGAGATGAATAAAACATACCTTTTTTGCTGGCATGTCGAGCAAATGAGATGAACCTATGCGCACAGAACCATTAGTTCTAGATTTAAAAGGGAACCGAGTTACGTGCTTTTGCTTTGCTTCAAGAGAAAAACAAACGAACTGGTGGAAGATTGCGCTGCAACAGCCTCATGTTTAAATTTTTTAAATCGTACTGGTCAAATACGAAGAATTTTCCAATTGATAATTTGTACTCTTGTTTGAAGTACAAACATTTGATGACAAACAAAAAACGTGCACGATTCTTGATCCATATTTTCCACGAGGAGCAGTTAGCTGCAATGCATGGTTGCATTCGCTGCTTGAGGTGCCAATTCGGGCGACATGGGCACTATCGCGTCCATGTAGCGTGTTGAGGCATCGGCTGACTCCCGTAGGCTAACGCCATCGATATCCACATTGATTGCAGTCGGGTGAGAATGTGAAACTGTCAGAAAGAAACAATTTTGTATCAAGATCTCCATGCCGGCATGGAACTTCGACATGCGAATGTCGACTATCCGCTCGGCAACCAATGCCAATCAAGTACACACAATGTGAGGCGTAACCGCAATGAGTTTTATCGACAGTAATTCCCAGCATTTTGAGAGTCGGTTGCCAGGCATTTTTTTATTTGGAGTCGGTTATAAAAATTTTAAAAAATTTTAAAAATTCAAGTTTTATCATGGATTATGCTGCCAAGTTGTTATTACTTTCGTTTTCTGGTATGATCGGAATTAAATGCAATCAAAGGAAGTTAAGGTTCAATGCTTATTGCGTGGGGCGGAGAGAACAGTTCATCTACTTCCGGATCTGCATGGGCAGTACTTTTCGCGGCAGTTGCTTTCAACCACTTTCGGGATGAAAGGAGAGCTCCAGGTGTATTGTCCCCGCGGACAAAAAGTGAGTTGGCTTGTGATAAAGTCCAAGTTGGCTGTTTGGCTTTCTCCAGCTGAAACCTACTTCGTTGTTGGAACTATTGATCCTGAACGGTCAGGCTTTCAGCGAGTGAAGCGACAAGTAGAAGTACAAGTTGACGAGACACCATCGGAAGGGGTTGAGACGGCTGGGTTTGTGGCGTCCTTGGCGGATATTCTGTACTACAAGGTGTCAAAAACTTATCCTCAGACATTCGATGTTTGGGCGCGTAACAAGCCGTCTGAGAGAGTCCAGTCTGCCAAGCGCGCGTTTCGTAGACGTGCGGAGCGGTTTGGACACCACATTCTGGACAGTGGGAAAGCGATTCTTTGCAAAGATGTTGTTGGGGACGATGGTCGGTTGAATACCCTGCCTGTGCTCATTACATCAGAGGATATGGTGTCGGCATTGCGACGGTTTCACGATGACACTCACTGCGGCCGGGACGAGACCATTCGCCGACTCTCACAAGTGTACTACATAGTGGGAGTCAAGGAGATAGTCGACAAGTGGATCAAGAGCTGCCCAATGTGCAGTGTTGACAGCTACCAACGTATGCCAAGAATGAAAACGTACTTGCAGATGGATAAGCCTTTCGAGAGGGTACACAATGAAATTTTTATCTATGTCAAAAGCTCTGTCTAATTCCGTTTGACAGATTCAGTACGATTTGACCCATTGGGATCGTGACATCGAAACCGGGGACGAATACCTGTTTCTTGCGGTTGATCACTTCACAAAACTCGCATTTGGCTGCTCGGTACGCACAAAGAGTGCCAACGATGTGGCCCCCGCCATTCAAGCTATGTTAGACGCGTTCCCAGTTAAACCGGTAAGCGCACAAAGCGACAACGGAGGAGAGTTCAAGAACCACGTCGTGGACGATATTCTGAGCTCGCGTGGCATTGAAGTGGTACGCGGAGAGCCGTTTAAAAGCCAATCAAACGGTGGAGTTGAGAGAGGAAACAGGACCTTGTGCACGGCGGTACGTGTGCTCCGAATTGATGTATTTTGAACTGTTCTCACCCATCCATTGTACAGATCAAGAAGCTTGTCCTTGGTACCGATCCTGGCCATTTTTCGCGGCACGTGAAGGAAGTGGTGCGAAATTATAACCACACGTATCATCGCACAATAAGAATGACTCCGGTGCAAGCTCTGCAAGCGATCGAACCTGAAGAAGGTGCTCCGTACGACGTGTGGGAGAAAGTTGCGACTGTACGCCAGCAGATTCGCCAGAACACCGCAGCTATGGGTGTGAACAATCTGACTCGGGTTAAAGCGGAGTTCGCCAAGACTCTCGATTCAATAGGCGTTGGCAGTTTTGTGATAGTCTGCGTCGAAGTTCCGAAGAAGAAACACAGCCCTTCTCACGGAAAGTACGTATATTTACGATAATGGATGGGTAAATGTCTCATGCACGCGGCAAACTTAGGTGGATAGCTGTTGCCCGAGTGACCGCCACTGTTGGAGCAGACAGTTACATCCTTCTGTTCCTATCCAACGCCTCCGACGGCTCATTTACTGCAGGCCAGCAGCCTACCAAACCATTTCCGAGGAGCAGACTCCGTCTCCTAAACCAGACCCAGGACATCTTCGAGTGGGTATCAATGTTCAATCTGCAATATCGCAGGCACGAAATCCGCAATCCTCCAAAATCACCCAAGACCACGGGAAAGGGGGAGGTGTACCGGATCGACTACATCATCGCGTGGAAGGAGGAAGAAGGAGGTCCCAAATTCCTTGTGAAGTGGACAGGTTATCCATTCAAAGATTGTCAGTGGGTGATCAGGTATGTGTTCATTTGCAGTGCGGGTAAATGTGGACTGAATTTTATAATTGTGTATTTCATGCACACAGAGAGGATATGATGGCCAATGCCAAAGCCGACCAATTCATGGCAAAGACACTTCCGAGTAGACGGACTTACCACGACTGGGATCAGTGGTTAAAGCTGCAGGACGAAAAAGGTACGGCTCGCGGTTTACAGGTCTGTTAATTAATTCGCACACTGAGCTTATCGTTTGCTTTTACAGTGGAGAAACTTTTGGAGCTCGACTCCGACACACTGCTCTGTCCTCCAAGTTTACTTGAGCAGGTAGAGGAGCGCGTGCCCGCTACCCCGGAAGCGGTGTCCATTGAGGTCAAGAGGGAAGCACCTACGACCACTCGGAAACGAGTTCATATCAGTAGCGGCTTCGAAGGTCCTACGGAAGCGATGACCAATGAGATCAAGAGGAAAGCACCGACGACCACTCGGAAACGAGTTCATATCAGTAGCGGTTTCGAAGGCACCCCGGAAGCGACGACCATTGCCCTTCAAGATGTGAAGAGGAAAGCCGCACCTCCGACGACTCGTAAACGAGTTCATATCAGTAGCGGCTACGAAGGGACAGGCAGTTCGGTACGGTTCGAGGAAGACAACCCGACAACCAAACGACGCCAACTGCTCGCAACTGGGCGCTCGACAGCATCGATCGTTGTTGAGGAGCGCACTGGGCCAGATACCACCACGGAGGAAGCGGATTCTGAGCTGGGCCACACTGTCCGTCCAAGCGCTTCTCATGGGCTGAAGAGTGGTACCGAGCCTATATGGTCCCGAATCCTGGTTCTTCGGGCATCAACGCGATATGTAGCACGCTTTCTCACAAAGACAGTGCGTTTTGGTCCTTCTCAGCAAATCGTTTATGTATTGATAACTCATATATCTAGGTACCACACGACAAGCCGCTGCAACCCAAGCACACGTGGCCCGGATGCGATTCCACAGACGAAGGGCAGCCACTACACTGGTCAGGTGCCATCTGTTCGTTTGAGCCTGGCTATTTCGAGCCTTTGTACGCTGCACTGGTTGCGACCGGAGCTTTGTGGGCAGTAGTTGATGGTCTAGATGACGTGCCGAAGACGTCAGTTGCAAGCGTGTTGAGAGAGGCAATCAAGACACGTGCGAACCCAGCTATCCTAAACCGTGCATTGCCAGCATCTGCCGTTGTGACAGCAGCTTCAAAGTTGAACCTGGTGCCAGATACAACCTCGTACAATAGCGTCGAATCATGGGTAGAACTAGCGGGAAGTCAGGCTTTCGGCGGGCAGGGTCTTCGGGATCTACAATCATGGGTGATGACACAATATGGGACCTGTTCTGAGCCTCACTGCCTAAGAAATCGTGTTGGTAGCATCGTGATCCGATCAACATGTTTGTTCTTATCCGCGACGGCACGAGCGAGGAATCTGAACATCTTGATTTCCAATGCGCTCACTAACAACTTTGTTTGCAACGGGAAGTGTGGTCTGGCTTGGAAGTCGCAGACAAAGGGCGCTTTTGTGGAATGTAAGGGGAGGGTTTACCGAAAGCCGTCGGATCCGTTTGCGCCGACTATCGATTCGACCCCTGAGATTTTATGGGTGGCGCCACTGTTCAGCGCTGAGCGTTGCGCGTCCTTGGAGACATACAATGGGAAGGTTTTCGTCAGCCGAAATTTGGACGAAGAAGCGGTCGGCTACAAGCTTGTTGGTGCAACATATCTTAGTGCTGGGCATTATGTCAGTTTCGTTCGATTCGGCGAAAAATGGTTCTATATCTCTTCGTGTATCTTGCGGCCTACCGAGTTCGATGCGACGTTCATTCCGGTTCGAATTAAGTTTGAACGCGAAGAAGCAGATCTTAAAATGCTGGTGTTTGTGAAGCTACACCCGGAGCGGGAAGAGTTGGCAGCATCTTCACCCGAGCTGACCGCAGGTGCACCGCCATCACCACCATACGTCCCATCAACACCGCTACCTCCCTGGTCACCTCCTCCGGAAGCCGAGCCAGCACAATTGACAGCCACAGTCCCACAAGCTACCTGGGCGCTCCCTGACATTCAGCCGGGTGCAGGAGTCCGGCACTTTGTCCCACCTATACCGAGAGGGCCCGATTCGGCCTTGATATTTAGCAACAACATGTGTCACCTTTTACAGGGCTGGTTTGAGCCAGTATATGCTGTAGCAGAACACCTCGGCATTGTGAACAGCTGCATCAGCGAGCAGCCCCGGTCGCTGTTCCATCGTGCGTTGCAGAACTGCCTTGAGATTCGCAAGCGAGCGCATTCAGCAACTGAGCAGGAGCGGTGGTTAGCACCACTTCAGCTGTGGCAAGCAGCGTTGCGGCGCGAGCGCAAAGAGGTTCCGCTAGTTGCGTCATTCGGTCAAATGGGTAGCTGTATACCTTGGTACCGGGTTCTAGCAGTTGATGACCTGGTCGGCAGCTTCCTGCACGCAGCATTCCATATCGAAACGGTGCGCAAAGGGCAGTGTACCACTTCGTGGTGCATCCAGAACTATGAGGTGACAGAAGCGACTTCGTCTCTGCCTGCAACTTCTTCACATAGCTGCAATTTGCTGGTGGGTAAACTTCAGGAATTGGAAGCAGATCCCGGGCTGAGATTATCTTGCGTCGGGTGTGGCCAAGGGACCAGCGGTTTTCGAACCCAGGTCACCGGTCTCGGCGAAGCAGTGGTGGTGGTGGTTGAAGAGCGTTTGTTGGCGGAGAAATTCACGTGGAAGGGAGCTGAAGACACAGCATTCGGTCGCTATGCACCAATCGCTCTCGCAGTTCTGAAAAGCGATCATTATTCCTCCCGGCTCAGGATTGGTGAAGTGTGGAAGAATTACTCGTACCACTGTAGGGAGATGTGGCCGAGTTCGACCCCCATAGCAGCTGGTGAGTATTTGCAAGCTATTATTTACTGTCGAGAGCGAAGCAAATAATGTTTATACATATATTTTTGTGAGTTATTGCATTATATCTGTTGAATTGGTATCTATAACAAAATAATCAAAAATGTAATAGCAAGTATGTAGATCATAAGTGAATAACTGAAGGTACACCTCCTAATATATTACAATGAGAACAAGCATAAATCCGCGGTCCAAGGTGTTCCACGCTTCCTGACCGGAACACCTGAAAATCTGACCCGGAACACCCGGAACATTCTGGCCGCTTACAGGCGCTGACACTGTCAAGCAACTGCCGCTCGAGAGTGGACGCTCGCGCGAAGAACACAAACTGCCACACCACTGCTGCGCAAGACTGAAACAGCTCCCAGTCGTGCTTGTACGCCGCCAGGCCAGCT
>Ga0207415_1001602_pt1 | contig 11210 bp, 9 predicted proteins | sample Passage237A_FD_187369 | JGI IMG/M metagenome (GOLD analysis project Ga0207415, IMG submission 187369) | Cellulose adapted compost microbial communities from Newby Island Compost Facility, Milpitas, CA, USA - Passage2 37A (SPAdes) (version 3) ...
TGGATGGCCGGGACGAGCCCGGCCATGACGAGTGGTAAGGGGAGTGCCGCTCTCGTTTCCTGCCGAGCAACTCAGCGCGGACCCTTCACCGCCTCGCCTTGAAAAATTCCCGCAGCAGTGTCGCCGCGCGGGTTTCGCCGACCCCCGGATAGACCTCCGGCGCGTGGTGGCAGGTGGGGGAGGCGAAGAAGCGCACGCCGGACTCGACCGCGCCGCCCTTGGGGTCGAGCGCGCCGAAATAGAGCCGCCGGATGCGGGCGAAGGAAATTGCCGCCGCGCACATGGTACAGGGCTCCAGCGTGACGTAGAGATCGCAGCCGGTCAGCCGCTCGCTCCCCAGCGCGCGGGCAGCCTCGCGCAGCGCCAGCACCTCGGCGTGGGCGGTGGGGTCGCGGTCGGTGAGCGTCCGGTTGCCGGCGCGGGCGATCACCGCGCCGTCACGGACGATGACGCAGCCGATCGGCACTTCGCCGGCTTTTTCGGCGTTTTCGGCCTGTTCCAGCGCCAAATCCATGAAAGTTGCCGCGCTCATACCGCGTTTCTCGCCTCGTTTCTCGCAAAGAACTCTGTTATGAGGGCGCCTTCAGCACGTGGATGCCGGTTTTGCCTGAGACAGCGCCCTAGAGACGAGGGGCGCTTGAACCTGCTCCCATCGCTTCACCCGCGATTTCGACGCACACCAGACGAGAGCATTCATGCCCCGCGATAACGACAAAAACAACGCCCCGCCGCGCGGCCGGCGTGACCGGCAGACCGGCGGCAAGGGGCGCTCCGCCGACAAGGGCCGCTCGGGCGCCAAGCGCGGGCCGGAGAAGAAATTCGCCAAGCGGGCGGCGGGGGCTAAGCCGGACGGCGAGCGGCGCGCTTACGCCGGCAAGTCCGAAGACCGCAAGTCGTTCGGCGACAAGCCGTTCGGCAAGAAGTCCTATGCCGGCAGGCGCGATGGCGATGCGCTGCGCCGCGATCGCGACGATGCTCCACGTCGTTCGCGCGATCGCGATGATGCGCGTCCGGCGCGTTTCAATCGCGACGAGCGCCCGGCGCGTGGCGGTGACCGGCCGGAGCGCGGTCCGCGCAAGGAATTCGGCCAGCGGCGGGATCGCGGCAACGAGAAGCCGTGGGAGAATCGTGAGCGTCGCGAGAGCCGTGGGCGTGACGACGCGCGCAAGTTCGACCGGCCGCGTGGGGAGCGCGGCGACGAGCGGCGTCCGCGTTTTTCTCGCTCGCGCGACGAGAATGCGGGCCGTGGGGCGCGTTCGTTCGACAAGCCGAAGTTCGATCGTCCGAGGGAAGCAAGGGAGGGCCGCGAGGATCGCCCCACCTTCCGCCGCCCGCGCGAGGATCGCGGCGGATCGCGGGACTGGCAGGAGCATCCGCGCAGCGAGGGGCGGCGCGATCGTTTCGCGGATCGTCCGCGCCGCGACAACGAGGACGACAGCAAGGTTTTCGCCAAGCGGCCGGCCTTCGGCGGGCGCGGCGCCTATCGCGAACGCAAGGCGGACGACCAGCGCAAGCAGGCGCCGCCGGAGCCGCGCGCCGACAAGACCGGCGAACGCATCGCAAAGCTGATGGCGCGCGCCGGCCTCGCCTCGCGCCGCGATGCCGAGGAGTGGGTGAAGCAGGGCCGCGTCACCGTCAACGGCCGCGTCATCAATTCACCGGCCCTCGACATCACCGCCAATGACGTCGTGAAGGTGGACGGCAAGCCGCTGCCGGAGCCGGAGCGCACGCGGCTGTTCCTCTATCACAAGCCGCGCGGGCTGATGACGACGCATGCCGATCCGGAAGGCCGGCCGACGGTGTTCGAGCATCTGCCGGAAGGACTGCCGCGCCTCATCAGCGTCGGCCGGCTCGATTACAACACCGAGGGCCTGCTGCTGCTCACCAATGACGGCGGTCTCGCGCGCGTGCTGGAGCTGCCCGACACCGGCTGGCTGCGCCGCTATCGCGTGCGCGCCCATGGCGAGATCACGCAGGCGCAACTCGATGCGCTGCGCGATGGCATCGAAGTCGAGGGCGTCAAGTATGGGCCGGTCGAAGCGACGCTGGAGCGCGATCAGGGCAGCAACGTCTGGATCACCATTGCCATCCGCGAAGGCAAGAACCGCGAGGTGCGCAACATCCTCGGCGCGCTCGGCCTTGAAGTGAATCGCCTGATCCGCGTCTCCTACGGCCCGTTCCAGCTGGGCGAGATCGCGGAAGGCGAGGTCGAGGAGGTGCGCGCGCGCGTGCTGCGCGAACAGCTCGGCGACCGGGTGGCGGCCAAGGCCGGCGCTATGTTCGCGCAATCGATGGACGCTGCGCGAGGGAGCGAGGGCCCGCCTCGCAAGCCGGCGGAAAAGCCGCGCACCCAGCGCAGTATGGTGGAGGATCGCAAGGGCCGCAGCATCACCGTGCAGCGCACCGGCAGCGACGAGGCGCGGGCGCGCAATGACGCCATCGCCCGCGGCCGTCCCCAGCGCGCCAAGCGCGGCTATCACGGCAAGCGCGATCTCAAGCCGCGGGATTGAGCGATGCGGCGTGCTGATTGGAGCAGAGCCCTTCATTTCCCTCCCCCCTTGTGGGGGAGGGTCAGGGAGGGGGGCGAGCAACACGATGCCGTGCGCGCGGCCACCCCCACCCCCGACCCCTCCCCGCTAAAGGGGGAGGGGAGCGCGCTGCCTGCCATGCGAGGTTGGTGCGCGGCTTTTGATCCGTCATGGCCGGGCATAGCCGTTCGAAGAACGGCGTCGCTTCGCTCGCCTATGTCCCGGCCATCCACGTCTTTCTTGCGGAACTTCCGTCAAGACGTGGATGCCCGGCATAAAGCCGGGCATGACGAAGAAATGGAGTGCCGCCCAAGCCTCCGACGTCGGAGCACGATCTAATGCGCGTCGTCGGGGGACGGCTGCGGGGCCGCAACATTGCCGCGCCCTCGTCACGCGACATCCGTCCCACGGCGGATCGGTTGCGCGAGTCGGTGTTCAACATTTTGATGCACGCCTATGGCAATCCGATCGAAGGCGCGCGCGTGCTGGATCTGTTTGCCGGCACCGGCGCGCTCGGCATCGAGGCGACCTCGCGCGGCGCCAAGTTCACGCTGTTCGTCGACAACGGCGCCGAGGCGCGGGCGCTATTGCGCAACAATGTCGAGGCGCTGGGGCTCGGCGGCGTCACCAAGGTCTATCGCCGCGACGCCACCCATCTCGGTCCGGCGTATCCGGTCGAGCCGTTCGCGCTGGTGTTTCTCGATCCGCCTTACGGCAAGGGACTTGCCGAGAAGGCGCTGGCCTCGCTGCGTGATGGCGGCTGGCTGATGCCCGATGCGCTGCTGGTGGTCGAAGAGTCGAAGGCTGCGAGCTTCGCCGCGCCGGACGGTTTCGAGGAGCTTGAACGCCGCACCTATGACGACACCGAGTTCGCGTTTCTGCGCGCAACAAAACCATAGGACGCCAGACAACCCGGGAGCGACACGATGGCCAACGCAAAGCCGCAACTGACATGGGATCACGTCCACATCCGCACGCCGGACCCGGAGGCGACCGCGCAATGGTTCGTGGACATGCTCGGCGCGGAGATCGTGCGTACGCCGACGCGCATCGAGTTGCGGCTCGGTGGAAACAGCATTTATCTCGCGGCGGTCACTGTCGGCGATGGCGTCAACCCGCCGCCGGTGACGCCGTATCAGGGGCTCGATCATTTCGGGCTGGCGGTGCAGGGGCTCGATGCGCTGGTCGCGAGCCTGAAGGCCAAGGGTGTTGAGTTCACCGAAGAAGTGCACGAGGTCCGCGCCGGCGTCCGCATTTGCTTCATTCGCGGTCCGCAAGGGATTTCCATCGAGCTGATCGAGCGGGCTTGATATCGCAAAATTCGTCGTCCCCGCGAAGGCGGGGACCCAGACTCCGCAGCGGCGGTGAAACGAAAAGCACCTGTTGCTCGCGCTTACGACAAACGATCAACGCTAGGGATTCTGGGTACCCGCCTTCGCGGGGACGACGATCTTCGTGTTGCGAACTTCCTCCATCAGCCAAACGTAAACGCATAAGCCCGCACGCCGGGGTCGAGGAATTCGATCTCGAAGGTGCGGTCGGCCACGTCGCCTTTCTGGCGCACCAGTTGATAGAGCCGCTCGCCGGTGACGGTGCCGTTGCCCTCGGCGTCGGTATCCATGCCGTGATCGGCGCCGGGCGGTTTGCCGTCGATGGTGACGCGGAAGCGTATCGGCTTGCCGTCGCGGCCGGGCCCGAGCACGAGGTGCAGGTCGCGGGCGTGGAAGCGATAGACAATGGCGCCGCCGGGCGCATCGAGCGAGGCGCGCTCATCGGCGATGGTCCAGTCGCCCTTCAAGCCCCATGCGTTCAGCTCGTCGACGTCGGCCTGGTAGGTGTGGCGCATGTCGCGCACCGCGCCGCCGGGCGAGACGAAGTTCTCGGCGCGCTCATAGCCGAGATAGGTTTCAGGCGACTTGACGCGCTTCATGTCCGCCGCCGCCTGCGCGCCGGACGCGCTGACATTGACGAGCCCGGCATTGTTGAGCGTGCGGCCGGCCTGCGACAGCAGCAGCTGGATGATGCGCTCCGAATTGTCGTAGTCGCCTTCGCCGAAATGGTGATGGCGGATGCGGCCTTCGGCATCGATGAAGTAATGCGCCGGCCAGTACTGGTTATTGAATGCGCGCCAGATCGCATAGTTGTTGTCGATCGCGACCGGATAATCGACCTTGAGATCGCTCACCGCCTTTTTCACATTGGCGATGTTCTTTTCGAAAGCGAATTCCGGCGCGTGCACGCCGATCACCACCAGGCCCTGATCCTTGTATTTCTCCGCCCACGCGCGGACGTAGGGCAACGCACGCAGGCAGTTGATGCAGGAATAGGTCCAGAAATCGACCAGCACCACCTTGCCTTTGAGCGCTGCGGCGGTGAGCGGCGGCGAGTTCAGCCACTCCACCGCGCCGTCGAGCGAGGGCAGCGTGCCTTCGACCGGCAGCATGTCCGCCATGGTATCGGACGCAGTGCGCGTTGTCTTTGATGTGTCGCTCGTCATCGCCGTGGCGGCGGCGGTGTCGGTCTTGGTCATTGCCGGGCCGGACGCCGCGCGAAACTTGTCGAGCAGGCCCTGCTCGAGGCGATTGGTGCCGGCGAGCGAGACCTGGGTGAGAAATCCGGTATCGAGTCCCAGCGCGATGGCCCCGACGGCGACCAGCACCAGCGCGCCGAGCCCGCGCCGCACCCATTCACTGAGGCCGAGCGAGCGCTTCATGGCCGCGAACACCCGGCCGCCGACGAGCAGCGCCAGCGCCAGCGAGGTCGCCGCGCCCGCGGCATAGGCGGCGAGCAGCAGCGAGGTTTGCACATTGGCGCCCTGCAGCGCCGCGCCGGTGAGGATCAGCCCGAGGATCGGCCCGGCGCAGGGCGCCCAAAGCAATCCGGTGGCAACGCCGAGCAGCAGCGACGAGCCGACATGGCCGCGCGTGCCGTTGTTTGCATCGGAGGCGGAGTCCGACAGTTTCGCGCCGAGCGTCACCAGCGGCGCGGTGATCCGTTCCGACAGCGAGGGAAACAGCAGCGCGACGCCGAACAGGGCCAGCAAGGCGATGGCAGCGAATCGCGCATATTGATTGGCGGCCACCGCCCAGCCGCCGGCGACCGAGGCCAGTGTCGCCACCAGCGCGAAAGTGAGCGCCATGCCGATCAGCATCGGCAGGCCGTTGCGCAGGAAGGGGCGGTCCGCCCGCGCGAACACGAACGGCAGTACCGGCAGGATGCAGGGACTGACAATGGTCAGGATGCCGCCGAGATAGGCGAGCAGGAAAAGAATCATCGGGGAAACTCTCCGGGCGACAGCGCCGCTCTTGCAGCGTTCGCATACAAGGACGAGTGCAGACTTCCTTTCGTTTCGCGCGGGCGTCGCCATTCACAGGATTGTGTGGCCGGCGCGGGGGATCGTATCACGGCCCGACCGGTTCCGATCCTTTGCGTTATGGCTTGACAGCGCGGGGGTGCCAATTATCGTCCCGGCGAAATGGCCGCCGCTGGCGCGACCGCGATGCTCCAGACACCTCGATGCTCCAGACAATGTGAAAGTCTGCCCGATGGATGATGTGATCCGCCCTGTGCTGACGCCCCCCGGCGGCGAGAAGAAGGTGCTGCTGCATTCCTGCTGCGCGCCCTGTTCCGGCGAGGTGATGGAGGCGATGCTGGCGTCCGGCATCGACTACACGATTTTCTTCTACAATCCGAACATCCATCCGGAGAAGGAGTATCTTCTTCGCAAGGACGAGAACGTGCGCTTCGCCGAGAAGCATAACGTTCCTTTCGTCGATGCCGACTACGACAAGGACAACTGGTTCGCCCGCGCGCGCGGCATGGAGTGGGAGCCGGAGCGCGGCGCGCGCTGCACCATGTGCTTCGACATGCGCTTCGAGCGCACCGCGCTTTATGCGCATGAGCACGGCTTTCCGGTGATGACATCCTCACTCGGCATCTCGCGCTGGAAGAACATGGCGCAGATCAACGATTGCGGCAAACGCGCCGCCGGCCGCTATGAAGGCCTGAGTTATTGGGACTACAACTGGCGCAAGGGCGGCGGTGCCGCGCGCATGATCGAGATCAGCAAGCGCGAGGCGTTTTACCAGCAGGAATATTGCGGCTGCGTCTATTCGCTGCGCGATACCAACGCGCATCGTCGCGCCACCGGCCGCGGGCCGATCGAGATCGGCACGCAATATTACGGCCGTACGCCGGCCGGGAAGGACGCCGCGGAGAAGTAGCGCGGGCGGCGCGCCCGCGGAAGACCTACACCGCGCGATAGCCGCCATCCGCCATCACGATGGCGCCGGTGACATAGGCCGATAGATCCGAGGCGAGGAAGATCGCCGGGCCGACCATATCCTCCGCCGTGCCGGGCCGGCCCAGCGGGGTGTGATCCATGAATGCCTTCACCAGTTCGGGGTTGGTGGCGCGCGCCTGCGCGTTCAGCGGCGTCGCGATGAAGCCCGGCCCGATGGCATTGACGCGAATGCCTTCCTTGCCGAGCTCGGCCGCGAGCGCCCGGGTGAAGCCCAGCACGCCGTGTTTCGAGGCGGTATAGGCCGGCGAGCTCGGCGTGCGCACATGCACGAAGGATTGGATCGAGCCGATATTGACGATGCGGCCCTTGCTGGCGCGCAGCGGCGCGAGGAATGCCTGCGTGACATTGAAGACGCCGGTGAGATTGGTGCCGATGACGTCTTCCCAATCCTTCACCACCGCGTCCGCTTCACCCAGCATGCCGTTGCGGCGCACGATGCCGGCATTGTTGACCAGGATCGAGACCTGCCCGACCTCCTCGCCGATGCGTTTGGCGATGGCGTTGCAGTCCTCGCGGCGGCTGACGTCGAGCACGAAGGCCGCGGCGCCGCCGCCGTCCGCCGTCACCAGCGCCGCGGTTTCTTCGGCCGCGTCCCGATCGATGTCGAGCGCGACGACACGCGCGCCCTCGCGGGCATAGCCGATGGCGATGGCCCGCCCGATCCCGGAGCCGGCGCCGGTGACCACGGCGATATGATTCTGTAGGAGAGCCATGAGAGAGTGTCCTCGCTTGTGCGTTTCTGGTTATTTGCTGGGCTGACCGCCGCCGGGCAGGACCGGACATCGGCCTCTGGCCAGCGCCGTGCCGGCGATTTGGTTGCGCCGCTCAAGGGGCGTTCAACGGTTCGGTTCTAGCATCGGTCCCAGGTGGATGCGATGCCGATCGAGGAGGCGATCCATGCAGTCTCGTCAGATCATGGCGCAACCTGGTGCGCCTCGTCAGCGCGCCAGCGAGGCGATGCCCTCGATCTCGATCAGCATCTTTGGATTGGGTAGTGCCTGCACCACGCAGGTGGTGCGTGCGGGATAGGGTGCCGGGCCGAACGCGTCGGCATAGAGTCTGTTCATGGTCGCGACGTCGGCGGCGCGGGTCAGCAGCACGTTGAGCTTGACCAGATCGCGGACGCTGGCGCCAGCCTCGCGCAGGACGCGCGTGAAATTCGTGGCCACATTGGCGAACTGCGCCTCGAAACTCTCGGGCAGCGCGCCATTGGCGTCAAAGCCCGGAATGCCGGAGACGAACAGCAGATCGCCGACGCGGGTGGCGAACGACAGCGGCGGAGCCTTGATGCCCGGAGGGGCGGCGAAGTGGGTGATGGGCATGGAATCCTCATATGTGTGGATGCGTCACATCTTATCGCGCATCCGCGCGGTGCGCACGCCCTTGCGTTCGCCGCTGTGCCGCGTGATTCCGCTTTAGGGATTTTCAGCTTCTGATGGAATCACGTCCGTCATGCGCGGACTTGATCCGCATCCATCTTCTTCAAAAAATGATGGATTGCCAGGTCATAGGCGAGTGAAGCGACGCCGTTCTTTGAACGGCTATGCCCGGCAATGCCGCTTCCGCCTAAAGGGAAGCGCTTTAGCGCTTAAATCTTGACGCCGCGATTGTAGCTGTCGATCAGCTGGTTGTAGTCGCGCAGCAGCCGCGGAGGCGAGCCTTCCACCATCCAGCTGCCGCCGCTGTTGCCGAGCATCATCTTTTCCCCGGAGCTGTAGGGCGTCTTGTCGCGAATGCGGCGCATCAATTGCTTGGCCGTGGTCAGATAGGATTTGGCGTTGCTTGTGAATAACGAGCCGAGCTTGGTGTCGCCGTCCTTGCCGGACGCGTCCTCGATCGCCTTGACCGACGCCTCGTAATCGTTCAGCGCCTGCGTGATCGCGGCGAGGTCCGGCTTGTCGGCGGTTTCCGCGCGCAGCACGCGCTTGGCATGAATCATCAGCGCTTCGACGTGGTAGTGCGTCTTGCGGCCTTCCTTGCTTTCGATCTCCGCGAGACGCGCCTCGGCGCGCTTGTCATTGATGGCTTCGACACCGACGCGCAGCTTCTTGTCGGCGGTCTCGAACGCATTCCATGCCGCAACGAGGCGCGGATGCAGGGCCTTGCCTTTGGCCATCCTGTCGTCCTTGTAGTTCTCCTGGCTGTAATAGTCGTCCGCTTCCTTCAGCAGCGGTTCGAGCTTGGACACGGCATCCGCGTAGGCGGATGCGGCGGCTTCGATCTCGGCGTCGCGCGGCTCCAGCGCATTGGCGGCCTCGACCTTCCTGTGGCAATCCGAGGTGTCGTAAATCGTGTAGGTGCCGTAGATGATGCGCTCCTTGCCGGTCGGCCCGCTCTTCTTCGCCCAACTGAAGTAGCGCCGGCGCGAATCATAGGCGCGTTCCGACAGCCGGTTGATGCAGCCGACATAGGCGTTGATCTTTTCAACGGCCGTCGACGTCTCCGCGGCGGCGGGCGCGGAGAGCGCGGGAATGCCGAGCGCCGTGGCGGCGAAAATGAAGGTCCGGATATGTTTCACAAGAGTCTCCCAGCCTGGCCCGTCCTGAGTCGCGCCATCGGAGAGAAAGGTTCACGGGTGCAGGTTCTATTCAAGCTCATCCGTCAGGTTATCGGCAATTTAGGGGTCATTTTCGATCGGCCGACAGGCGATCCCGTGATGCCGATGAACAAATGCCCGGGGCAAGCCCGGGCATTACGTTGTTGCGAGTAGGAAAACGTCAGGCAGTTACAACGCCTTGTTGCTCTCCTTCACGGCACCGGCATCGACATAGACATCGCCGCCCATGTCGAGAAACTTCTTCGACATCTGCGCCATGCCGTCCTCGACGACGCCCTTCATCGACATGCCGACGCTGGCCGGGCCGCCGAGGTTGAGCGCGGCCTTCTCGTTGTCGCCGAGCGTTGCCGCGTAGTCGCGGACGTCCTGCGTGATCTTCATCGAGCAGAATTTCGGGCCGCACATCGAGCAGAAATGCGCGACCTTGTGCGCGTCCTTCGGCAGCGTTTCGTCGTGGAACGCCATCGCGGTGTCGGGATCGAGGCCGAGGTTGAACTGATCCTGCCAGCGGAAGTCGAAGCGCGCGCGTGACAGCGCATCGTCGCGCAGTTGCGCCGCCGGATGGCCCTTGGCGAGATCGGCGGCGTGCGCCGCGATCTTGTAGGTGATGACGCCGACCTTGACGTCGTCGCGGTTGGGCAGGCCCAGGTGCTCCTTCGGCGTCACGTAGCACAGCATCGCGCAGCCGAACCAGCCGATCATCGCGGCGCCGATGCCGCTCGTGATGTGATCGTAGCCCGGCGCGATGTCGGTGGTCAGCGGCCCGAGCGTATAGAACGGCGCTTCGCCGCATTCCTTGAGCTGCTTGTCCATGTTGATCTTGATCTTGTGCATCGGCACATGGCCGGGGCCTTCGATCATCACCTGACAGCCCTTCTTCCACGCGATCTGCGTCAGTTCGCCGAGCGTTTCGAGCTCCGCGAATTGCGCGCGGTCGTTGGCATCCGCAATGGAGCCGGGGCGCAGGCCGTCGCCCAGCGAGAACGACACGTCGTATTTGCGCATCAGGTCGCAAATCTCTTCGAAATGCGTGTAGAGGAAGCTCTCCTTGTGATGCGCCAGGCACCACTTCGCCATGATCGAGCCGCCGCGCGAGACGATGCCGGTGACGCGGTTGGCGGTGAGGTGGATGTAGGGCAGGCGCACGCCGGCGTGGATGGTGAAGTAATCGACGCCCTGTTCGCACTGCTCCACCAGCGTGTCGCGATAGAGCTCCCACGTCAGCTTCACCGGATCGCCGTTGCATTTCTCCAGCGCCTGATAGATCGGCACCGTGCCGATCGGGATCGGCGCGTTGCGCAAGATCCATTCGCGCGTGGTGTGGATGTTGCGGCCGGTGGAGAGGTCCATCACGGTGTCGGCGCCCCAGCGGATCGCCCACACCATCTTGTCGACTTCCTCCTCGACCGACGACGTTACCGCCGAGTTGCCGATGTTGGCGTTGATCTTGGTCAGGAAGTTGCGGCCGATGATCATCGGCTCGAGTTCGGCGTGGTTGATGTTCGACGGAATGATCGCGCGGCCGCGCGCGATCTCGCTGCGCACGAATTCCGGCGTGATGAACGCCGGCACCGACGCGCCGAACGATTCACCGTCGGCCAGCGCGGCCTCGGCGCGCGCGAGCTGCTGCTTGCGGCCTAGATTTTCGCGCTCGGCGACGTAGATCATCTCCTTTGTGATGATGCCGGCGCGGGCGAATTCGAGCTGCGTGATGAGCGGGGCCAATCCGGCAGCAGCGCGCTCCGCCTGGATGCGGCGGATGGCGTCGAGAGAGGCGGTGCCTGCTCCCTCTCCCGCGTGCGGGGGAGGGTTGGGGAGGGGG
>Ga0207415_1001603_pt1 | contig 11204 bp, 7 predicted proteins | sample Passage237A_FD_187369 | JGI IMG/M metagenome (GOLD analysis project Ga0207415, IMG submission 187369) | Cellulose adapted compost microbial communities from Newby Island Compost Facility, Milpitas, CA, USA - Passage2 37A (SPAdes) (version 3) ...
GGGCCTTCGCGTACACCGTGGGCCAGCGGCGAGGGCTCGCGATCGGGCGGCCCGCGCCGGACGGCAGGCCGCGGTACGTGCTCTCGATCGAGCCGGTCGCGAACACCGTGGTGGTGGGCTCGCGCGAGGAGCTCGCGGTGGACCACGTCGAGGGGCACGAGGGCGTGTGGTTCACCGAGCCTCCTGGCCCTGAGGAGGAGGTCGAGGTGCAGGTGCGAGCGCACGGGGCCCCTGTCGCGGCGCGCGTCGCGTCGGTGTCCGAGGGCGGGCAGCGCGTGCGCGTGCGGGTGCTGGGGGAGCTGGCAGGTGTGGCCGCGGGCCAGTCGATCGTGGTCTACCGGGGCTCGCAGGTGCTCGGTCAGGCGACGGTCTCCTCGGCGGGGCGCGACTGAGCCTCGAGCCTTCGCGCGTGCGGCGGCGCTCCTCGGGATGGGCGGGGCTGGCGCGCCCGAGGTCCCGTCCGGCGAGCGGTCCCGCGTCCCGGTCTCGCGCGAGGTGGCTTCGGCCTAGGGTGGGTGCATGACGGACGAGGCCGTGATCCGGCGGGTGCTCAGCGAGCTCGGCGACACCTGGGCCGTCGTCGGTCTCTCGCAGAACCGCTCGCGCGCGGCCTTCGGCGTGGCGCGCGTGCTGCAGCAGCACGGGAAGCGGATCGTGCCTGTGCACCCGCGCGCCGAGGAGGTGCACGGGGAGCAGGGCTACCGGAGCCTCGCGGAGATCCCCTTCCCGGTGGACGTCGTCGACGTGTTCGTGAACTCCTCGATCGCGGGGCGGATCGCCGACGAGGCCCTGGAGATCGGCGCGAAGGCCGTGTGGTTCCAGCTGGGCGTGATCGACCACGAAGCGGCGAGTCGCGTGCGCGCGGCGGGGCTCGAGATGGTCATGGACCACTGCCCTGCGATCGAGCTGCCGCGGCTTGGGGCTTAGCTCCCCGGGACCTGTGGGCAGAGCTCCCGAGCGTGCGGGTGAAGCTCTTGAGACTGCGGGCGATCTTCTCGGCTTGCGGGCGTGGGCCTGAGCTTGCGGGCGCGTGCGCCGGGGCTTGCGGGCGCGGGCCTGAGCTTGCGGGCGCGTGGGCTGAGGCGCACCTGCCGGATCTCCCGCGGATCGCGCCGTGTGCCTCGGCGCGATCCCTTCCACAGATCTCGCTCGCGACCGAAGGAGTGTCGGAGGCGATTAGTACAATTGTTCTATATCTGGCGCAGATCGTGACGAAGGGAGGGGGTGGGCGGTGCTCGAGGAGCTCGACCCAGGTGGTGGCCCGGCGAACCCCGACGTCCCGAGCGCGCGGACGCCTGCGCCAGCTCCGCGGCGGGATTCTCAGGGCCGGTCCCGCGAGGCTGCCGCTGGCGAGTGTCGCGCCGCTGGCGAGCGTCGCGCCGCTGGCGAGGGGGAGCGACGTCCCCTGACGATGCTCCTTGCTGAGCTCGAGTCCGTCGCAGAGGCCATCACATCCCAGGTCGACCTCGACCTCGAGGGCCCGGCCGCAGCCGAGGCCGCCTTGCGAGTGCACCGCGCCGTCGACCGACTCCATGCCACCCGCCTGGGTTGGCTCGCTGCTGCCGAGGACCATGGGGTCTGGCTCGGATCGGGCGCTCGGAGCTTTCGCGCCTGGGTCGCGCGGACGCACGAGGTGGCCTTCGCGGAGGCAGGCCGGTGGGTGCGATCTGCGCGCGTGCTTCGCGAACTCGCGCCATCGACGGCGCGGGCAGCTCGGCTCGGCCAGGTCCCCACCTCGAAGGCCGCGCTCATCGCGGCTGCGGCGACGACGCCCCGACGGGTCGACGCCCTCCGCGGGCCCGTCGACCTCGATGACGATCCAGACCTCGGAGCCGGGTCGGAAGGCGGAGTGGCCGGCGAGGAAGCCCCACGGTCGAAGGGCGGGACGACCGCCGAGGGCGCGGCAGCGTCGCGGTGCGCAACGGGCGAGGGCGTGCTCCTCGGCCTGGCGCCTGGGATGACGGTCGAGCAGTTCGCGCAGGTCACGCGACGGTTCGCCCACGTGGTCGATCCCGAGGCGGACGAGCGGGGGTATCGCGAGGCGCTCGCGAGAGAGCACCTCGACCTCGCGAGCACGACGGGCGGGTACCACCTCTCCGGGTTCCTGACCGTCGAGCACGGCCAGCTCGTGAAGACGGCCCTGCGTGCCGTCACCGGTGTCCCGGCGTCAGGGGACTCGCGATCCGCGGGGCAACGACGGGCTGGCGCGCTGACCTCACTCGCTCGGCTCGTGCTCGACACGGGGGTGACAGGCAAGGTCGGCACGGTCCGCCCGCACCTCTCGGTACACGTGAGCTTCACCGAGCTCGAAGGGCTCTGGAGCCGGGTCGCACTCGGAGAGCGCGGCCAGCCCGAAGAACGGGTTCGGGTCGACCTCGCGTCGCTCGTCTCGGCGCCACCGGCGGAGTGGGAGGACGGGCGCGGGCCCATCCCGGAGCACGTGCTGCGTCGGATCGCCGCGGACAGCGAGGTGACCCGCGTGGTCTTCGGGCCCGACTCCCAGGTGCTGGACGTCGGTCGCGCAGCCCGGACCTTCTCGGGCCATCTGCGTCGTGCCGTCGTCGCTCGCGACCGCGAGTGCGTCGTCGACGGCTGCGGGGCGCCGCCCAGCATCGGGGAGATCCACCATGCCGTGACGCGGTGGGCTGACGGCGGCACCACGAGCATCGACAACGCCGCACTGGTGTGCGCGTTCCACAACCAGTGGCTCGAGGACCAGCGCGTCCCGATGAGGTGGGTCACGGAGGCCGACGGTCGAGGCCGCTGGGAGATCGGAGCCCCGGGCACCTATCGGCCGCCCCCGCAGCGACGCGTGCCGCGCGCGGCCCGAGGGGCAGCCGCAGAGGAGAGCAGCGAGGGCGACAGTGTGCCGCCGTGAGGACTTTCGTGAGGTACTCGCGCGAAGTGACGGCCCGAGACTCCCCTCGTGACCGCCTAGCCCTCGAGCCCGAGCCGCGAGGCGAGGAACTCGTAGACGAGCGCGGCCATGTGCGCCGCCTGCTTGTTGTCCGCCGCACCCCCGTGCCCGCCCTCGACGTTCTCGTAGTAGGTCACGTCCTTGCCTGCCTCGAGGAGCCTCGCGGTGAGCTTGCGCGCGTGGCCGGGGTGCACGCGGTCGTCGCGCGTCGAGGTCGTCAGGAGCACGGGCGGGTAGTCCACCTCGGGGTCGAGCAGGTGGTACGGCGAGAAGGTCTTGATGAACTCCCACTGCTCGGGATCGTCCGGGTCGCCGTACTCGGCCATCCACGAGGCGCCCGCGAGGAGCTTCGAGTAGCGCGCCATGTCGAGCAGCGGCACCTGGATCACCACGGCGCCGAAGAGCTCGGGGCAGCGCACGAGCATGTTGCCCGTGAGCAGACCGCCGTTCGAGCCGCCTTGGATGCCCAGGTGTCCCGGGTCGGTCACGCCGCGCGCCACGAGGTCGCGGGCCACGGCCTCGAAGTCCTCGTAGGCCCTGTGCCGGTTCGCCTTGAGCGCCGCCTGGTGCCACGAGGGCCCGTACTCGCCGCCACCTCGGATGTTCGCGAGCACGTAGGTGCCCCCGCGCGAGAGCCAGGCTCGCCCGAGCGCCCCCGAGTACGAGGGGGTCAGCGAGATCTCGAATCCGCCGTAACCGTAGAGCAGGGTCGGCCGCGGCCCGGTGGCCTCCCTCGGACCCACCTGGAAGTACGGCACGCGCGTGCCGTCGGCCGAGGTGGCGAAGTGCTGGGAGATCTCGAGGCCCTCGGTCTCGAAGTAGCGCGGGCTCGCCTTGAGGACCTCCGGCCCCGCGTCCCCGCCGACAGAGACGAGCGAGAGGGTCGAGGGTGTGAGGAAGTCCGTGGTCACGAGCCACAGCTCGTCGCTGTCCACGCTGTCCACCGCGCTCACCGCGATGGTCCCGAGCGGCGCGACGCCCGGGAGCGTCGAGCGAGCCCAGTCCACCCCGCCGACGGCGGGCTCCGGGGGAGTGAGCACCTCGGGGCGGTGCTTGACGTCGTCGAGCACCGTGATGACGAGGTGGTGGCGCGTCCACGTGTAGCCCGCGAGCGAGGTGGTCGGCGTCGGCGTGAAGAGCGGGGTGAGGGTGCGGTCCCCGGCGAGGAAGTCCTCGAGCACGGCGGCCACGAGCGAACCCGCGACGAAGGTGGGTCCGCCCTCGACGGGCGTCCAGTCCTCGCGCAGCTCGACCACGAGCCACTCGCGGTGCAGCCCCGCCTCGGCGCTCGTCGGGACCTCGATGTGCTCGAGGCTCCCGTCCTCGCGCAGCAAGAAGTCCTCGCCCTGGTAGAAGGCGATGCCGCGCGAGACGATGTCGCGCTCGAAGCCGGGCGTGTGGTCGTGGCCCGCCCAGATGTACAGGTCGTCGTGCTCGCCCTCGAAGATCAGCTCGGCCGACTCGATCGGCGTGCCGCGGCGCCAGCGGCGCACGGTGCGCGGGTAGCCGGACTCGGTGAGCGTGCCAGGGCCGAGGTCCGTGAAGACCCACACGGTGTCCTCGTCGATCCAGCTCAGTCCACCCTTGGCCTCGGGACGGAAGAAGCCGCCGACCTCGGGGGCCACGAACTCGAGCGTCTCGAGGTCGAGCTCTCGCGTGACGTCGGCGTCCGATCCACCGTGCGAGAGAGCGACGAGCGCCCGCCGGTACTCGGGGCGCAGCACGTCGGCGCCGTGCCAGACCCAGTCCTCGCCCTCGGCAGCGTTCAGGGCGTCGACGTCGATGAGTACCTGCCACGCGGGGGACTCGGAGCGGTAGGACTCGGCCGTCGTGCGGCGCCACAGGCCGCGCGGGTGCTCGGCGTCGGTCCAGAAGTTGTAGAGCCACTCGCCTCGGCGGACCACCTGCGGGATCTTGTCGGGGGAGTCGAGCACCTCGCGGATCGCCTCGCGCGTGGCCTCGAAGCCCGGGCGGGAGGCGAGGACCTCGGCTGCGTGCGCGTTGCGCTCCGCGACCCATGCGAGGGCCTCGGTGCCCTCGACCTCCTCGAGCCATTGGAAGGGGTCCTCGAGGGCGGCGAGGTGGGCGGGCACGGTCGCGTCTGCGGCGTCGGTCATGTCGAGCAGGGTAAGGCGCGGGGCCGACGCCGGGCATCCCGGCGCACGGCGAGATGGACGCCCGTCAACTGCGCAACCGGGCCCGAGGCGGCTAGAAGGCGAGGTGCTCGGCGTAGCGCTCCTCGAGGGGAGCCGGGTCCACCTCGACGGTCGAGCGGCCCTCGCCGGTGTCGAGGCGTTCGGCGAGCAGGTCGAGGCATGCGTGCCAGCCCGCCGCGGTGCCGACGAGCATCTCGGGGGAGTCGTCGCCCGGCCAGGTGCTCAGCACGAGCTTGGTCCCTGATCGTCCGTCGTCGCCGCCCCCGCCCTCCCCGAGCTCCCCGAGCTCCCCGAGGGGCTCGAGCTCGAAGAGCAGCTCGTCGGTGTCCCAGGTCCAGCCGAAGGCTCGAGGCGGTTCCCAGCGCTCGACCCGGCCCGAGGTCACGGGATCGGCGATCTGATACTTCTCGACGACCTCCGGCCAGAAGGGCAGGGAGATCTCGGCGTCCTTCGCGAGCTCGCCCTCGAGGTCTGCGGGCATCCAGTGCCTCAGGTCCTCCGAGCTCGTGAGCGCTTGCCACACGCGCTCGATCGGGTGGTGCAGCACCCGCTCGAAGTGCAGCCCGGTGCGGCCGCCCTCGAAGGTGAGCGTCGCGAGCGGTGCGTCCTCGGCCATGGGCACTCCTTCGTCGGTGAGAGGAGACCTTCGCCACCTCACGTTACGCCGAGGGTCGACGGGCGGGGCGTCGGTGCCTCGCGCCATGATGTGACGGTGAGCGACGAGACCCAGACCTCCGCCCCTGCCGACGACGCCGCCCGCGCGGAGTGGACCGAGATCGCCGAGCAGATCCGCGAGCACCAGTTCGCCTACTACGTGCGCGACGCCCCCACGGTGTCCGACGCCGAGTACGACGAGCTCGTGCGCCGTCTCGAGGCCCTCGAGGAGCAGCACCCCGACCTGCGCACGCCTGACTCGCCCACGCAGCAGGTCGGAGGCACCTTCTCGACGGACTTCACCCCCGCCCCGCACGTCGAGCCCATGTACTCCCTCGACAACGCCTTCTCCCTCGAGGGCGTCGCGAGCTGGGCCGAGCGGGTCGCCAAGGGCCTCGAGCTCGACGAGGACGGCGCGAAGAGTCTCGAGCTGCTGTGCGAGCCCAAGATCGACGGCCTCGCGATCGCGCTCCTCTACGAGAACGGTCGCCTCGTGCGCGCCGCGACGCGCGGGGACGGCCGGACGGGCGAGGACGTCACGCTGAACGTCCGCACCATCGAGACCGTCCCGCACGTGCTGGGGGGAGACCCGGCGACGCACCCCGCGCGCATCGAGATCCGCGGCGAGGTGTTCATGACGGTGGCCGACTTCGCCGTCCTCAACGAGGCGCAGGTCGCCGCGGGCAAGGCGCCCTTCGCCAACCCACGCAACTCCGCTGCGGGTTCGCTGCGCCAGAAGGACCCGCGCGTGACCGCCGCGCGGCCGCTGCGCGTCTACGCGCACGGCATCGGCGCCCTCGACTGGGGCTCGGCGAAGAACGCCGAGATCACTCGCCAGTCCGACGTCTACGGCCTCCTCGCGGGCTGGGGCGTGCCGGTCTCCCCGCACAACAAGGTGGTCCGGGGACTCGCCGGGGTCGAGGAGCGCATCGCGTACTTCGGCGAGCACAGGCATGACGTCGAGCACGAGATCGACGGCCTCGTCGTCAAGGTCGACGAGATCGCCCTGCAGCGGCGGCTCGGCTTCACGAGCCGGGCACCGCGCTGGGCCGTGGCGTTCAAGTACCCGCCCGAGGAGGTCAACACCAAGCTCCTCGACATCCGCGTCAACGTGGGCCGCACGGGACGCGTGACCCCCTACGGCGTGATGGAGCCCGTCGTCGTCGCCGGCTCGACCGTCGAGATGGCCACGCTGCACAACGCGAGCGAGGTCAAGCGCAAGGGAGTGCTCATCGGGGACACCGTGGTGCTGCGCAAGGCGGGCGACGTGATCCCCGAGATCCTCGGTCCCGTGGTCGCCCTGCGCGACGGAAGCGAGCGCGAGTTCGTCATGCCCACCGACTGCCCCTCGTGCGGGACGGCGCTCGCCCCCGCGAAGGAGGGCGACGTCGACATCCGCTGCCCCAACGCGAAGGAGTGCCCTTCGCAGATCCGCGAGCGGGTCTTCGCCCTCGCCTCGCGCGGTGCGCTGGACATCGAGGCCCTCGGCTGGGAGGCCGCAGGCGCCCTCACCGACCCCGAGGCGGACCGCCCCTCCTCGCCCGAGGTCTACCGGCCAGGAGGGGACGTCGACGCCGAACCGCCTGCCGAGCTGCCCGCGCGCCAGGAGCCCGTGCTGCGCACCGAGGCGGGGATCTTCGACCTGGCGGCCGAGGACCTCGCGACGGTCCGCGTGTGGCGCGAGATCCGCAAGAAGGGCGAGGCCACGGGCCTGTGGGAGGACCGCCTCTACTTCTGGACCAAGCCCACGGCCAAGAAGGAGTCGGTGCCCGCGAGCAACACCCTGCGACTGCTCGAGCAGCTCGAGAAGGCCAAGAGCCAGCCGCTGTGGCGCGTGCTCGTCGCCCTCTCGATCCGGCACGTCGGCCCGACGGCGGCCAGGGCGCTCGCGGCGGCCTTCGGCTCGCTCGACGCGATCCGGGGCGCGAGCCTCGAGGAGCTCTCCGCGGTCGAGGGCGTGGGCCCGACGATCGCCGAGGCTGTCGTCGAGTGGTTCAAGGTCGACTGGCACCGCGAGATCGTCGAGCGCTGGGCCGCCGCGGGGGTACGCATGGCCGACGAGGTCGACGAGTCGATCGAGCGGACCCTCGAGGGGCTGACCGTCGTCGTCACCGGCTCTCTCGAGGGCTTCTCGCGCGACGGCGCGAAGGAGGCGATCATCGCGCGCGGCGGCAAGGCGGCGGGCAGCGTCTCGAAGAAGACGGACTTCGTCGTCGTCGGCCCGGGCGCGGGGTCGAAGGAGACGAAGGCGCGCGAGCTGGGGCTGCGGATCCTCGACGAGGCGCAGTTCGAGACCCTGCTCGCGCAGGGCCCGGCAGGGCTGGAGGCCTCGTGAGCGTCACCGTGCGCCGCGCGCAGTCCGCGGCGGAGATCGAGGCGGCGGGAGCGCTCACCGCCGAGGCCTACCTCGCCGACCGGCTCATCGAGCCCACGCACGAGTACCTCGCCGAGCTCAACGACGCGCACCGGCGGTCGCGCGAGGCGATCCTGCTCGTCGCGACGGTGCCCGCGGCGCGCGAGGGCGAGCCCGAGGTCGTCCTCGGGACCATCACGATGGCGCCCTACGGCACCTCCTACGCCGAGGTCGCCGAGCCCGGCGAGCTCGAGCTGCGCATGCTCGCCGTCGCCCCCGAGGCGCGCGGGCGGGGCATCGCCGAGACCCTCATGCGTGCGACCCTGCGCGAGGCGGTGCTGCTCGGCTTCCGGCGGCTCGTGCTCTCGACCCTCGACTCGATGCAGACGGCCCAGCGGCTCTACGGCCGCCTCGGCTGGACGCGCGTCGCCGAGCGCGACTGGGGGCACGAGGAGATCCACCTGCGCGTCTACACCTGGCAGGCCCCCGCGGCCCCCGGTCCCCTCGTCGAACGCGCGACCTGGCCGCCGCTGCGCGTCGAACGGCTCGAGGGCTTCGAGCTCGGCTTCTCGGAGGGCTTCACCCGCCGGGCGAACAGCGCCGTGCTCGTGAAGGGCTCCTGGGCCTCGCTCGAGCCCGCCGAGCTCGAGCGTCGGATCACCGCGGTCGAGGCCGACTACCGCCTTGCGGGCGTCACCCCCTGCGTGCGCGTGGACGCCCCGGTCCCGCGAGGAGAGCCGGGCAGCCCCGGTGCGCCGACCGCGGCCGACGAGGTGCTCGCCCGGCTCGGGTACCACGACGTGGCCGAGACCCTCGTCGTGGTGCGCGAGCTCGCCGAGCCTCCAGAGCCGGCCCCGCTCGGAGACGGTGTCGAGGTGCAGGTGGCCGAGCGCCCCGACGAGCGCTGGCTCGGTCTGTGGGCGGGCGACCGCGCGCTCGACCACGAGGTGGGCGCGCGGATCCTCACAGGCGTGCGGGCGCGCTACCTCACGGCGGTGCGGGACGGCGAGGCGCTCGCGGTCATCCGGGTGTGCCTCGCTCCGGCCCTGACCCAGGGAGCCGAGGGCTCGCGCTGGGCGGGGCTCTCGTGCCTCACGGTCGCCCCCGAGCACCGGGGGAACAGGATCGCGACGGCGCTCACGACCCGTGCGCTGCTCGAGGCCCGCGAGGCGGGAGCGAGCAGAGCCTTCTCGCAGCTCGTCGTGGGCAACGCCGCGAGCATCGCCCTGCACGAGCGCCTCGGCTTCGCCGCCGCGGGGGCCTACCGCTACGCGGAGCCCGCCTCGAGCGAGCCGCAGGCGTCCTGAGGGGCTGCGCTGCGACGGCTCGGGCGAGGGGAGGGCGGCCGGGCCGGCCGCCGCCCGCCGCAGCGGACCCTCGTAGCCGGACTCGAGTCTCGGCCCAGCGCGCACGCGCCTTGGCCGAGCGCGCACGCCTTCGCCGCTGACCAGCGCTCTCGCCGCCCGCCCTTTCCATTTGTTCAATCTTTGACATAATTCCCGCGTGCACCCGCAGGGTGCGCCGGATCATCGCGAGCACCTGCAGGGTGCGAACGATCCAGGCAACGAGGCCCACCAGGAGCGGCGACGGTGACGACGCAGAACAGCCCGAACGACGACGCGGCGCGCAGCGCTCCCGATCGCCCCTCGAGCGAGAGCTGGCCCATCGCGGCCGCGATGCTCCCCTTCCCGGGCTTCCACGAGGCCTCGGCCGAGACCTGGGTCGACCAGCTCGCCCAGGTCGCCTTCGAGGGCTTCACCGAGGTCGACCTCACGGACGGCTGGGTGCGCCCGGGCGACCTCGAGCCCGCCCGCCGTGCCGAGCTCGCCGAGGCCCTGCGTGCCACGGGGCTCGACCCGGTCGCCCTCTCGGCGATCCGCCGCTCGGTCATCGACCCCGAGAACGGCGAGGAGAACCTCGCCTACTCGCACCGGACGATCGACGCCGCGGCCGAGCTCGGCTGCCGGATCGTCTCCGTGGGCCTGCACCGCCCCCTCCTGCCCGCCCAGCGCGAGGCCCTGTGGTTCTGGACCGAGCCCGGCCCGCGCGACCCCAACGACCTCGAGACCTGGAACCTCGCGGTCGCGCGCCTGCGCGAGCTCGGTCGGCACGCCGGCGAGCTCGGCCTCGAGCTGAGTCTCGAGATGTACGAGGACACCCTGCTCGGCTCCTCCGCCTCGGCCGTGCGCCTGCACGCCGACATCGGCCTCGACAACGTGGGCCTCAACCCAGATCTCGGGAACCTCTACCGCTTGCACCAGCCGATCGAGGACTTCCAGGAGGCCGTGCGCGCGTGCCTGCCGGTGTCGAACTACTGGCACATCAAGAGCTACCTGCGCGACGAGGAGCCCCGCACCGGCCAGGTGGTCTCGGTGCCCGCGCCCATGGAGTCCGGCTCGATCAACTACCGCGAGTCGATCCGCGTGGCCCTCGAGCTCGGCTTCACGGGCCCCTTCTGCGTCGAGCACTACGGCGGCGACGGGCTCTCGGTGAGCGCCGCGAACGCCCGCTACCTTCGTCGCATGCTTGCCGTCGCGACGGGCGAGGCCCGCGCCCAGGTGCTCGCTCGCCAGTCCGGTCCTGCTCCCACCGACCTCTCCCCGGAGGTGCTCTCGTGACCACGGTCGCCGTCCTCGGCCTCGGCGCCATGGGCCTGCCCATGGCCTCCCACCTCGCGAGCCTCGAGGGCTTCGAGGTGCGTGGCTTCGACATCGCTCCCGCGCGCCGCGAGCTCGCCGTGCTCGCGGGGGCGAGCGACGCGGCCACCGCCGCCCAGGCGAGCGAGGGAGCGGCAGTCGCCGTCATCTCGGTGCGTGACGGCGCCCAGCTCGAGTCCGTGCTCTTCGGGCCCGAGGGAGCGGCGCAGGCCCTCGAGCCCGGAGCGGCCGTGATCGTCACCTCGACCGTGGGCGAGGAGGCCGTGACCTCGGCCGCCGAGCGCCTCGCCGAGCGCGGGATCCACACCGTCGACGCCCCTGTCTCAGGCGGACCTGTCCGTGCGGGCCAGGGTGACCTGCTCATCATGGTCGGCGCCCCGAGGGCGGCGCTCGAGGCCGCGCGCGAGGTGCTCGAGGCCCTCTCCTCGACGCTCGAGGTGGTGGGCGAAGCCGTGGGCCAGGGTCAG
>Ga0207415_1001606_pt1 | contig 11180 bp, 6 predicted proteins | sample Passage237A_FD_187369 | JGI IMG/M metagenome (GOLD analysis project Ga0207415, IMG submission 187369) | Cellulose adapted compost microbial communities from Newby Island Compost Facility, Milpitas, CA, USA - Passage2 37A (SPAdes) (version 3) ...
TCGGACGCCTCAAGGACTGGCGACGCATCCACACCCGCTACGACCGCTGCGCCCACACCTTCATGTCGGCCATCTGCATCGCCGCAACCGTCATCTTCTGGCTCTAATCAATGAGTCCTGAGCCTAGTGAGCAGCACACGATTCAGTTTCATAGACAACTCCTGCTGATAGTCCGGCCGAGCATTGGGCTGCATCGCCCGAACAACCAACCCATTATTGACGTATGAGTGGCAGAGATGTGGCTATAGTGGCGCAACGGCTACACTTTTTACGTGCTGCTGCGTAACCGATCAGCCCCGGCCGATATACGGCATGTTGGTTGCCATAACGGTCATGAACTGCACGTTCGCTTCGAGCGGCAGCCCGGCCATGTAGAGCACGGCGTCCACGACGTGCTTCACGTCGAAGGTCGGCTCCGGCATCAGCGTGCCGTTGGCCTGCAGCGATCCGGTGGTCATCGACGAGGTCATGTCGGTGGCCGTGTTGCCGATATCGATCTGCCCGCAGGCGATGCTGAAGGCGCGGCCATCGAGCGAGATGGCCTTGGTGAGTCCGGTGATCGCGTGCTTGGTGGCGGTGTAGGCCGCCGCGCCCGGCCGCGGCACGTAGGCCGAGATCGAGCCGTTGTTGATGATCCGGCCTCCTTGCGGGGTCTGGTCCCGCATGGCTCGGAAGGCCTCGCGCGCGACATAGAAGGCGCCGTTGAGGTTCACGTCGACCATGCGCTTCCACGTTTCGATATCGACGTCGCCGAAGGTCATCTGCGGCGCGAACATGCCGGCATTGTTGAACACAACGTCGATGCGGCCGAGCCTGGCCTTGAGATCGCTGAAATAGCGGTGGACTGCAGCAGGATCCGACACGTCGCAGGTGCCGGCATATTGCGCGCCGGCCAGCTCCGCCGTCTGCCTGAGTTCTTCCTCCCGCCGCCCGAGAATCGCTACCCGATACCCGGCCTTCCCGAGCCCGATCGCCGTAGCCCGCCCGATGCCCGACGTTGCACCGGTAACCAGTGCGACCTTTGGTTCTGTCATTTTTCTGTTATCCGCCCTTGTTTGCGACCATATGCAGGGCTACTTGCGGCATAGGCAAGGCAGCCTTCCGTCCATCCTCCCGGCACCTTTTACTATGCCCAAACCGCCTCAGCAGCTTCCCCGATCCGGGAGGCTTCAGGTCATATCCGACTTGCTGCAGAAGGGGTTAGCCCTACATCAGTCGGGCAGGGCCGGCGAGGCAGCGCCGCTTTACGAGCAGGTTCTGCGGTTCGACAGCGAGCAGCCGGCGGCCAATCACCTGCTCGGCCTGGTGCGGCTCTCGCAGGGAAACGCCGACGAAGCGGTCGCCCTCATAACCCGCGCCGTGAAGTCCAATCCCGGCGATCCGCAGTATCTCTGTAATCTCGGGGTCGCACTCAACGCCGCCGGCCAGCACGACAAGGCACTGGCCGCGCTTGAGCGAGCCATTGCGCACAAGCCAGACTATGCCGAGGCTTACTCCAACAAGGGTATGGTGCTGCGCGCGCTGAAGCGCTTCCCCGAGGCGGTGGACACCTACCGCCAGGCAGTGCGGCTGAAGCCATCGGAAGCGGGCTTCCACTTCAACCTCGCAAACTCCCTGCGCGACGCCGGTTACCTGTTCGATGCCGAGTCGGCCTATCGCCGCGCCGTCCACCTCCGCCCGCGCTATGGCGCAGCGATAAACGGCCTTGCCGCCGCCCTCGACAACGAGGGGCGCGCTCCTGAGGTGCTGGAGCTGCTCGAGCGGGCGCTCAAGGAGCTGCCCAACGATCCGAAGCTGCACCTGCGGCGCGGCCGCGCGCTCTACCATCTCGAGCGTCTCGCCGATGCCGCGGCTGCTTATCGCCGCGCCATCGAGCTCGATCCTCGCTTCGGAGAAGCCCATCTCCACCTCTCCTATATGACCCGCCACGAAAACAGGGACGCCGAGGTGGAGCTGGCCGCCAGGCTGTTCGAAGACGAGTCCGCACCGGTGGAGGAGCGAGTCTACGCCGGCTTCGCCGTTGGCAAGGCGCTTGCCGACATCGACGACCACGAAGGCGCGATTGCCGCCTATATGGCTGCCAACACGCTCAACCGGCGCGCCGTTGTGAGTTCGCCCCAGCGCGCAATAGCGGAACTGGCCCGAGATGCCGCACGCTTCGAGGGGGTGTCGGCACCGCGCTCCGATGGTGGATTCTACGAGGCGACGCCGATTTTCGTCGTCGGTCTGCCGCGTTCGGGCAAGACCACGGTGGAGAAGATTCTCTCGCGTCACCCCGCCATCGAAGGCGTAGGCGAGCTGCCGACGCTCGGCCGTCTCGTCAGCGAATTGAAGAGCGAGATCGGCGATACGCCCATCTCCGAGGTGCCGTCCGACCGCTTCACCGAACTGGGGCGAGCTTATATGCGTGAGGCGCAGAGCCTGGCGAGCGCAGGCATGCGCATCGTCGACACCATGCCGGCCAACTTCAGGCATGTCGGCTTCATCCGGCTCGCGCTTCCCAATGCCCGCATCGTCCGCTCGCTGCGCCCGGCACCCGAGCACATGATCGCCATCTACGAGAAGTATTTCACCGCGAACGGCTATGAGTGGTCGAACGATCTGGACGAACTCAAGGCCTATTACGCGGCGTTCGAGGGCGTGATGGCCCAATGGCATCGGTTCTTCCCAGGCCGAATCTACGAGATCGACCTGATGAAGTTGCGGCACGACCGCAAAGGCGAGATCATCCGGCTGCTCGACTTCTGTGGACTCGGCTGGTCGGAGGCGTGCCTTGCCGAGGCTCGCTCGGAGCCACAGCTCGGCGACTGGCCCGTGGAGCGCATCATCCGCAATCGCCAGGCACACTATGCCGCATGGCGTGCCGTTCGCCCGGATCTCTGGGGGTGACGAGGGAGCGGCGGTTACGCGTCTTACAAGAACAGAACGGACGCCAGTCCGTCCCTTGCGGGCGTCCCCCTCTCATTTTCCGCTTGCTACCTTGCTTGTAGGAAATGGTGTCGTTACTGGCTGCCCGGCGGAGGCTCGTTGATATACGGCTTGAGGGGAAATCATGACGTCCCGGCGCAGGGTTGCCGGTGGCAGCCCGTCGAATGCTGCTGCAGCACTGGTGCAGCAAGGATTGAAGCATCATCAGGCAGGCGACGCAGAGGCTGCGGCGTCCCTCTACAACCAGGCGCTTGCCGTGGACGCGATGCATGCGGAGGCGAACCACCTCCTTGGCGTCGTTCGCCTAGGTCAGCAGCGTCTGGATGAGGCGCTGTCCCTGTTGGCAAAGGCCGTCTCCTGCGATGGCAAGAACCCCCAGTATCTCGCCAATATGGGGGTCGCCCTGAATGCAGCGGGGCGTTACGAGGCTGCGGTGGTAGCGCTGGACCGGGCGATCGAAAATCGGCCGGATTTTGCGGAGGCTTACTCGAACCGGGGCATCGCCTATCGCGCGCTGGGCAGGTTCGACGACGCGGTCCATAGCTATGAGCAGGCCATACGGCTGAAGCCTGTGGAAGCCGGTTTCTACTTCAACCTGGCCAACGCGCTGGAAGAAGCTGGACGGCCCCACGAGGCGCTGACCGCGCTGGACATGGCCTTGTCAATCAAGCCCCTCCATGCCGGGGCACTCGCGGCCAAGGTCCGGTTGCTTCAGGAGCTCCGACGATTCGACGAAGCCTCGGAGATGGCGGAGGCGGCCGTCTCACGCGCGCCGAACAGCCCGGAGGTTCGTGCTTCGCTGGCCAGTATCCTGCGCCGGATGGGCAGGCTCAACGAGGCAATGCAGGAATACCGGCGTGTCATCGAGTTGAAACCGACTTCCGGCATCGCTCACTACAATCTCTCCTATGGAGTGGTGCACGAGCGACGGGACGCGGACTTTGACGCGATGGAGAGCGTCTTTCGGAACGAGGCACTGTCCCTTGAAGATCGTGCTCCTGCCGGCTTTGCTCTCGGCAAGGCTCTCGCCGACATCGGCGAGCATCAGCAGTCTCACGACGTCTATCTGGAGGCCAATACGTTACGGCGGCAGAGCCGGCCATACTCGCTGTCCGACGCGCTGCATCAGATGGACCGTATCCTGAACGACTTCGCCAACGTTCCACAGCCTCTCGTTGGAGCCGGCTATATGGACGCAACGCCCACCTTCGTTGTTGGTCTTCCGCGAGCCGGCAAGTCGACCGTCGAGGGGATCCTTGCGAAATCGCCCTCGGCCTGGGCGGGTGGTGAGTTGGGCCAGTTGCGGCGCGTCGTCCTCGAGCTTGGCGTGGATCCCGGCACGCGGGGACTCAGTGCCGTCGGCAAACAGAGCCTTGCGCGCCTGACGCCCCACGACCTTTACGAGGGGGGCAGGAAATACGCCGACTACGTGAACTCCATTGGGCCCGCGGGAAGGATGGTGATCGACACCATGCCCACGAACTTCTTCCTCATCGGCTACATCCGGCTGATGCTCCCCAATGCCAGGATCATTCATCCTGTCCGCGACCCGCTGGATCACGCCGTCGCCCTTTTCGAGAAGTGCTTCGCCCGTCCGGTCTATGGCTACACATACCGACTCGAGGACCTCGTTGCATATTACTCGGCATACCGGCGCATGATGGCCTTCTGGGAAGCACAGGCTCCTGGCCAGATTCTGACCGTGCAGGTTCCCGAGCTCAGGGCAGACGCCTCGGCCGTACGCCACCTCTATGACTTCTGCGGTCTCGACTGGCACGACGGTGCCGAGTTGGTGGCTGAATCGGAGCCGGAACTCGGCGCACGAGCCCCGGCAGCCACTCGCGCCGACAGGCTTCAGCACCTCGAATGCTACCGCGGCGAGCTGGCGAAGCTCCTGTAACAGCCGTCCCGCTAACCGCCTGTTCACCCGTATTAACAGTCCGTTTCAACCCCTGTGCTGAATCTGCAACAGCTCCATCGCAACCACCTTGATGATGCCCCAATTCAGCCATTCTGCGATTGCGCCCGGAACCGACCTGCGTAGAGTGGGTCTTGCGAATCCATGCATGGGATCGTTTGTCGGTCGCAAACGCGACGGCAACACACACAGACAAGTGTGGTCGCGTTTCGGCAAACCGCTGGGTCACACCGGCACCAACGAATGACTGACTTTGGAGGTCAATAATGAAAATCCGGAACCTGCTCCTTGGTTCTCTCGCGGTGGCTGGTCTGTCGACCACCGGCGCCTACGCCGCTGATCTCGGCGTTCTGACGTCGCTCGACGTTTGCGACTCTCTCGGCCTGTCGGGTCTGACGATCTCGTCCGACACCAACTGCCTCCAGATCACCGGTGAAGTGAAGTACAAGTTCACCTGGGGTGATTACGACGGTTCCGTCGTCCCGACTTCTACCTTCTCTGGCACCCAGTCCTTCATCAGCGGTGACGGCGACAACGACTGGAATTCGCGTTACGACACGTGGATTAAGTTCGTTGCGACCGCCGACTCGGACTTTGGTCCGGCCAAGGCCGTCCTGAAGCTCAAGGACGTCAACCACGCTGAGACCGTCGATGAGTCGACTGTCGGCGTTGGTAGCTCGGACACCGGCGGCATCATCGTCGACGAGGCTTACGTTTCGATCGGCGACTCGACCGTGATCATGGCCGGTAAGAAGGGCTCGATCATGAACAAGGGCGACGACGAGCCCTTGACCTGGATCAACCTGTACAACGCTGAGAAGGTCGACAACGGCGTGTCGTGGGGTCCGTACGCCAATCTTCCCGATGGCGGCCATGTGATCCAGGTGACGTCGGATCTCGGCAACGGCATCTCGGTGAGCGCCGGCCTCGAGAACCTGAACGGCGACAATGAAGCCTCCTGGTCCAGCGACTGGGGTTCCGCTGGTACCGCCGTTGGCGTGGTTGCCTACAAGGGTGACGGCATCTCCGCTCACGCTACCTTTGCCGCTGCCGGCGTTCTCGATGGCGAAATCGAGGACTGGGGCGTCCATGCTGGCTTCGCCGGCACCTTCGACAACTTCAAGGTTGTCCTGGCGGGCGCGTTCGGCCACGATGAGGATGGCCCGGGCACCGACGTCGACTACTGGAACGTTCTGGCGTCGGCTTCGGCTACCTTCGACATGTTCACCCTCGCCGGTGCCGTCGAAGCTGCTTCGGACGGCACGACGGACCAGTGGGGTGCCGCTGGCTCGGTGGGGTTCGCGGTCTCCGATGGCGTGACCCTCAACCTTGGCGGTCGCTACTACGACAACGGCTCGACCGAGAGCTTCCAGGTCGCGGCTGCTGTGTCGGCTGAAGTCACCGAGACCATCACCCTCACCGGTGAAGTTGGTTACGCTGACAACAGCATCGACGACGTGTTCTACGGCTCGGCCAAGCTGGCTTGGGCTCCGGGCGGCGACGCCTTCACCTCGTCGATCAAGGGCACCGTCACTTCGGCTGACGGCTACAAGATCGAGTCCGAGTTCAAGAAGACCTTCCAGTAAGGTTCTCTGTCTCGAACAGATTGGAAAGGCCCGGCTCTGCCGGGCCTTTCTCTTTTTCGCGGCGCTACTTTGAAGAACACGCGAAAATGCACAGCCGACAAACAGTTGGCGTACTTTTCCGATTCAAGGATTGCGGCTATGGCTCGTCACGGGGCGCGCCACAGAACTGATCCGGGGACACAATGAGCGGCACTATCCTCAAGTGGGGCATTCCGGCACTTCTCACGGTTATCGGCGGCACCGCTGCCGCTGTGCTGACATCGGGAGCTGCCATCCCCACCGATCTCGAGGCGCGCAGCCGGCCGTTGCTCGAGAGCGCCGGCCATAGCTGGGCATCCGTAACCTTCGACGCCCAGGATGCGACGCTCCACGGCACCGCCACCACGCAGGAAATGATCGACGATGCCACGGCGAGGCTTGCGGCTGTGCATGGCGTCCGTACCGTGATCTCCAGGGTGGTGCTGGCCGAGTATGTCAGCCCCTTTCCATTCGTTGCCACCGTCTCGAATGGTCGACTGACGCTGTCCGGTGGTCTCCCCGACGAGGCGGCCCGTGCCGAGATCATGGCCGAGGCCGGGGAGGGCACCGTTGACTCCCTGCGTCTGATGTCCGGCGCCCCGGATCGCGCCATCTGGCTCGCTGCCGCGCGCTACGTGGTCGCGAAAGCAAGGCAGCTGAACGAAGGCGAGGTCGCTCTGGCTGATCTGAACCTGACCATGTCGGGTCGGGCCAGCACCAGTGAGGCTTACGAGCTCCTGAGCAAACCCTCCGCGGCGCCCGAGGGCGTGAAGGTCGGGTTCAGCGAGGTGCAGCCGCCGCTGGCTTCGCCCTTCGAATGGCACGCCGAGTTCGACGGCAGCCGGCTGAGCCTTTCGGGTGTGACCCCGTCGGAGCAGCTTGTCGCGGAGATGACGGCTCTCGCGCCGGAGAGCATCGTGGTCGCCACCAGCATGACCCTCGCCTCCGGGGCGCCCGCCGGCTTTGATCGCAGCGCCAAACTGCTGGTCGAAAATCTGCTGAAACTGGAAAGCGGTAGCGCCACCATCTCGGACGCCGCGTTAAGCCTCGATGGCGCTCCCGCCGATCCGCAGGTGGCCGAAAGCGTGCGGGTCGCGATGACTCCGCTGGGGGCCAATGTAACCCTGGGGCCGCCGCGTATCTCGGAATACTGGCTGAGCGCCGAACGGGGTGCGTCCGGCATCGTCCTCGATGGCTTCGTGCCCGATGGCGCCACCCTCGACCGCCTCGCGGCCAAGGCTGGCGTGGATGCTTCCGGCCTCGAGTTTGGCCGCGGAGCACCCGACCGCTTCGAGTCTGCCGTCGACTACATCATCGATGCGCTCGGGCGGATGAGCGAAGGTCATGCCACCATCCAGGGCACCGTGATCACCATCGAGGGGCGCGCTGCCACCCTGCCGGACTACCAGGCGATCCAGACGACGCTGCAGCTTGGTGCGCCGCAGGGCCTGATCCTCGGCGCAGTGACCTTGAAGCCGCCGATGGCGACCACGTTCACCTTCGTGGCCGAGAAGGCGGCGGATCGCCGTTATAGCCTTTCCGGCTACGTGCCGAGCGCGGAGACTCACGAAGCCTTGCTCGCGGCCGTGCCGGCAGACGCGATGGACACCCTGGTGCTGGCCGATGGCGGTCCCGATGACTTCGCCCGCCGGGCCGAACAGGCAATCGGCGTGCTTGCCCTGCTCGACAGCGGCAGGGTGACCTATGACGGCACCGGCTGGTCGATCAGCGGCACGGTGGATACGCCGCCCGAGGCGCTTGCCGCCCGGCAGGCGTTCGACGCGGCAGGCCTGCGTGCTGCCGGGTGGGGCTACGACGTAGAGCTGCCCCGGCCGAGGGAACAGGTGGCCCTGCCGATCATCGATCCCTATGCTTGGCGCGCGCAGAAATCGGCGGACGGTTCCCTTCTGGTCTCCGGCTTCGCGCCTACAGAGCAGTTCAAGCGCTATGTCGAGGTCCATGTCGGCGGCAAGATCGTGGACAGCAGCAGCCTTGGCGCTGGTGCACCCGAAGGCTTCGTGCGCGACGCGATTGCCGGTCTCGATGCCCTGATGGGCATGGAACAGGGGGCGATCAGCCTTGCGGCCGGCAACTGGACGCTGACGGGCAATGTCGCCGCCGCTGCCGACCGCCATGCCATCGAAACGCGCCTCGCCGCCGCAACCGACACGTCTTCCTGGCACGTTGCGATCCAGGCTGCGGATGCGGCGCCCGTGGTGTCGCCCTTCACCTGGTCAGCCAGCAAGTCGGCGGATGGTGGCTATACGCTGTCGGGCTACGTCCCCACTGCCGAACTGCGTAGCGCCATGGCCGAAAGGGCCGGTGCGGTGGCGTCGGACACCACTCTCGTCGGTTCGGGCGAGCCCAACGGCTTTGCCACCGATGCGGTGGCGGGTCTCGATGCGCTCGCGAGGCTTCAGAGCGGACAGGTGAGCTATGACGGCCGTGCCTGGTCGATCACCGGGCAGCCTCTCACGCCGGCGGATGCCGAAACGGTAATGAGCGCGCTGGGTGGCAGGGCAGGGGAATGGACCGTCGCGCTCGCCGAGCCGCTCGAAGCTGCGCCGGTTGAACCCGAGGTCGAAATCGCCGCCCCGGAGAACCCGGAAGAGTCGGTGGTCGAGGAAACCGCTCCGGCCGTCGCCGAGGCAGTGCCTGAGGAGCCGACCCCGGCGGATGAAGAGGTGGCTGCGGTGGAACCCGCACCTGCCGAGGAGCCGGCGGTGGACGAACCCGCGCCGGTCGAGATGGCCGAAGTTACGCCTCAGCCTGAAACACCGGCGGCACCGGTGGTGCGGAACTATGTCTTCGAGGCGAGGAAGAGCCTCGACGCTCCGGTCATGTTGCAGGGCAGCGTTCCGGCCGATCCGATGCGCCGGTTCCTGGCGGTGATCACGGGCACCGAGCCGAGCGATGACCTGCAAGTCGCCGACAACCTTCCGGCCGACTTCATCCCCAATGCCGAGGCGGGAGCGCGGGCCCTCATGCTGCTCGCCGATGGCGAGTTCGGCCTCGATGGCGACACGTGGGTACTGGCGGGCCGCGCCGAAACCGAGGCCGACAGGCAGGCTGTGCTGACGGCACTGGCGGCAGTGCCGGCGCTCGACAAGTGGCAGACCGACGTCACCTTGCTGCCGCCGCTGCTGATCTGCGAACAGAAGCTGGGCGCCTTCCAGGCCCGTAACGCCATCCTGTTCGAGTCGGGCAGCGCCCGGATCGCCGATACGTCCAGCGCCGCCATCGACGAACTGGTCGGCTACCTGGCCCTCTGCCCCGAGGTGAATGTCAGCGTCGAGGGACACACCGACTCCGATGGTGACGCCGAGGCGAACCTGGCGCTCTCCGTCATGCGCGCTGAGGCCGTGGTCGATGCACTAATCCAGCGGGGCGTGTCGCCCGACCGGCTCTACGCTGTCGGCTATGGTGAGAGCCTGCCGATCGCCAGCAACGAAACCCGGGCCGGCAAGCAGGCCAACCGGCGCATCGCCTTCACTCTTGCGGATGACTAGTGGGGCGGCATGACGCTGGATTCGCTCACTTATCTTGTGGAAGTGTACTGGCCGTTCATGGCCGGCGCGCTGGTGGTCGGCCTCGCTACGGGCTGGTTCTCGATCTCGAAACCGAAGGGCTGAGCCATGACCAACCCGGTGCATCTGCTCAGCGTTGCCTGCCTGTTACTGGCCGCCTTCCTCGTCGGCGCGATTATCGGCACCGTCGCCCGCATGACCGCGCTGCGGCTCGGGCGCAGGCCGGTGGCGGCCGTGGCGGCGCCCGCCGAGACCGCGCCCGCCTCGGCGCCGCTAGTCGCGGCCCCGGTGATCGCGCCTCTACCCGTCACCCCGGCACCCGAGCCGCCGCCACCGGCCGAAGTGCCGGTACCGGACTTCGCCCAGACGCTGGTCGCGCTTGCCAACGAGTCGTCCCCGCCTGCGGCCAACGAGGCGGCCAAGCCGAGTGCCAAACCGGTTACAGCCGAGGCTGCCGAGCCCGGCCCGGCTCCTGCGGCTTCAGGCATGCAGCCGGCCCATGTCGCGGGGGAAGCGACTTCCGGCGTGGCTGTGGCGCCGCCGCTGAACGAGCCTCCTCGGCCCGTTGCCGACGCCAAGTCCGAGCCGGCCGACAAGCACACGGCCGAGGTCATCCGTTTCCCCTCCGCGGGCGCCGAACCTGCGGCCGAGCAGCCGGCGGATATCGTCGTCGGCGGCGAAGCTGTTGCCGTCGTCGATCGGCCGGATCTGGCGCCGGCCGAGCCGGAGCCGGCGCTGCCGGAGGCCGGGGCTGCCATGGGCGACACCGCCGTGGACCAACAAGCCGCCGGTACGCTGGCGCATGAGGACAACTTCGTCTTCGTCGGCATGCCGGCGTCGTCTGTGAGCGGGAAGGCCGCGGCGGTTGGGGACAAGCCCGGGACGGAGATTGCTCCGGTCCCGGCGGCTGCCGCCGATGCCCCGGGCGATGCCGGTATCGCTGCGAACTTGCCCGCCGGCGAGAGCATGGGACCGCAGTCGGTCGAGGTCGAGGCACCGGTCGTCGCCGCCAACGAGGAGCCGGTGGCACTCGCGCCGGTCCCGGCGGAGGCTGAAGAGGCGCCTGTTGCCGCTGAGCTCGAAGTCCCCGCCAGTGCACCTGTCGCGGCCACCACCGAGCCGGCGCAGGAGCCGGATGCGGAAGCGGTCGTGCCACCGGAAGCGGTCGTGCCACCAGAAGCGGTCGCTCCCGCGTCCGAGCCG
>Ga0207415_1001611_pt1 | contig 11161 bp, 10 predicted proteins | sample Passage237A_FD_187369 | JGI IMG/M metagenome (GOLD analysis project Ga0207415, IMG submission 187369) | Cellulose adapted compost microbial communities from Newby Island Compost Facility, Milpitas, CA, USA - Passage2 37A (SPAdes) (version 3) ...
TTATGGCGGCGTTAGGCACTAGGAAAATTTATGGCTAGAGATGGAAGAGTATTGGAGAAATTAACTAATGCTTTGGAGAAAGCATTAGCTACTGGAGAGGTTACTATCGAATCGCCGGCATATTTGGCTGACAGAACAACCGGCCAAAAGCGAGAAGTAGACGTTTTGATAACCAAAGGAAAAGGTCATCATAAACACCTCATTGCCATTGAGTGCAGAGCCCGGAAAGCACCGGTCGGCGTTCCAGATATCGAAGCATTTCACACTAAGATAAATGACCTGCGGATAAATAAAGCTGTTTTTGTATCGTCATCAGGTTACAGAAAATCCGCAATAGAGAAAGCGAATTTCTACAACATCAGTTGTTTAGATTTGGATGATAGCGGTGATATTGAATGGCTTCTCGTTGATACAATGACGATCTTCACGAGAAGAATCGTCAAGTGTGCATGGAGTGTAAACAGGCATCAGAAATTCGACTCAGACAATTTAACGGTCTTTCTTTCAGGTGGTGAGATTGTCACGCCAGAATTGTTGACTGCACAGTCACAAAAACTTTTTCAAGAGCTAGATCTTTCGCAATGTGAACCGAATCAAATATACGGTCAAGCATTTCCTGTGAGTACAAGTAATTTAATATTAAAGAACCTATCTACAGGAGAGGATTTTCCGGTCACTGATGCAGAAGTTTATTTGGAATGGGAAGTCACCAAAAAAGAAATTCCCATCAAGAAAGTTATATACGGAGATAAATCTGAAGGTCAAAATCTGGTGAAAGCTGCCGTTAGTGAATTAGATCTAGGGAATATTGAAGGGCATTTGCTAATTGTAGAGAACGAAGATGGCACTAAGGACATCAAACTTACAACAAGCGCAAAAGCCTAACAATCGGCACCAGTCCGACAGCTGGTACTACGCAGTTTTTGTGTTACTCGCTATCGCTCAAACAATAACACAAAAACCGCTCCATACCAGCTGCGGCTGTGCCGGGCGTTATGCAATTAAAGTCTTAAATCGAGAAAGGAGATAAGCATGTCTTGGTATGTGAGTGACTCAAGAATCAGCCAGAGCGATGGAAATAAAGATTGGTGGAAAAAAATCTATGGACCCGGTGACACTGTTCCTGTTTCTGGAATCTACCGGTGCCTAGGATGCAACAAGGAAATTACATCCAACGGAGATGACCCTTTTCCTCCCCAAAATCATCATCAGCATTCGACTGCCCAAGGCACAATTCGCTGGAAACTCAATATCCGCACAAACACCACCGGTGAGTAGTGCATAACAAACGGCTGTTGTCGCCCCTACGGGGCTGGGACGGCCTTTCCGCCGCTTCGCGGCTACAAGTCCGCCCCAAAGCCGGGCGTTACGCATAAGGCCAGTATGGATATACACCTAAACGATATTCTTACCTTTCCGAATCCAAAGGATTATAAGATCCACTTGGCAACATGGAATGGGAAGGTGCAGCCGCTCGAGGTATTTGTTCGAGACAAGATGGAATGGGAGGGTTGGAATTCTTGGCGCAGCGAAAAGGATGACTTCAATCGGAAGTATATATTTAGTTTAATGGACTACTATCACGAGCCAAATGAGTGGCTGTTTGGCGGAGTATATGAAGTAGTTAAACGGCTCAACGTTACGAGAGGCCGAGGGTACAAGGTTCTGTTGACGGATCAGTTCTCTCCCTATATTGGTAGATTAAAGCTGAACTGGAAACGGTCAGGAAGGGCTAAATCGAGGAAGCTCGAAAATTATCTTGAAGATTTCCGGGTTTCTGAGATTCTTCGAGAAGAATACACCGGGGCTATCTTTTGTGGTTATGAGCATATTAACCACGACTTCCACGTTCTAGAGAACATTTTTCTCACTTCCAAGCCGGATTGGAAGGCAGCTCTGTATAGCGTGAAGGGAGTGTATCTAATCATGGATAAGAGCAACGGTAAAAAGTATGTTGGCTCAGCCTACGGCACCGATGGAATCTGGTCGAGATGGCTTTGTTACATTGGCAATGGTCATGGGCACAACGACGAGCTTACGAGGCTAATAAATTCGAAAGGTAAGGATTATGCTCGCCAAAACTTTCGGTTCTCGCTACTTGAGTACCGACCCATGAAAACGGATGACGCAGAGATCATTGCCCGAGAAAACTACTGGAAGGAAGCACTGCTAAGTCGTGGCGAGTTCGGGTACAACAAAAACTAATGCGTAACAAGGCCAAGCACGGCGACAGCTTTTTAGTTGCGGCTTCGCCTCCACTACAAAGCTGCGCGTGTTGGCGGCGTTATGTGAAAATACCGCGAAAAGCAGCATTGTCGGGCAACTGTCGGGTGAAATTCGTACCCGACATCGTAGGAATCTATGAATACTCATGGTTCACTTACGTTGGAGTATTTAAATGATTCTTAAACAGTTACGCATCAGCCGCCATCTTTCTCAAGAGCAATTAGCTTTAATGTCTGGTTTAAATGTTAGAACCATTCAGAGAATAGAAAGTGGTCAAAAACCTAGTTTAGAGTCTCTTAAATGTCTTGCGTCTGTGCTTGAAGTTGATGTTTCAACCTTAAACCAGGAGATATTTATGATAGACAAAAACACAGACAACTGGCACAACTTGCCTTTTTGGGGTAGTGTTCATAAATCTGTGTCATTTCCCTAAACTAGGAAAAACGGAGATGACACCATGTCCCACACCTTTGATTTCGACGCCGCCCTCAAAGCCCTTCGATCCGGCCAGGATCTGAATGGCGAAAACGGCATTCTCACCCCGCTCATCAAGCAACTCACCGAAGCTGCGCTCAAGGCTGAGCTTGAGCAGCACATAGAGCAAGACCCCAGTCCCAATCGAAAGAATGGTACCACTCGTAAGACCGTAAAGTCGCTATCTGGCAGCTTTGAGTTGGCGACCCCCAGAGATCGAGCAGGCTCTTTCGAACCGCAGATCATCAAGAAAAACCAAACCTACCTGACCGATGAGCTGGAGCGGAAAATCCTGTCCATGTTTGCTCACGGCATGAGCTATCAGGCCATTCGCGAACATGTCAAAGAAATGTACGGAATGGATGTCTCCAATGGAACGCTCAATGCCATTACCGACAAGCTGATACCTGAACTCAAAAGCTGGCAGGAGCGCGAGCTGGACGCGATTTATCCACTCGTTTGGCTCGATGCCATCCATTACAAAATCAAGGAAAACGGCCGTTTTATCAGCAAAGCGGTGTACACCATTCTGGGCTTAACCATTGAAGGCAAGAAAGAACTCCTTGGGCTGTATCTGTCTGAAACGGAAGGTGCGCGCTATTGGTTGAATGTACTTACTGACCTGCATAATCGCGGGATTAAGGACATTTTGATTGCCTGTGTGGACGGTCTCAAGGGCTTCCCGGAAGCCATAGAAACCATTTACCCGAAGACCGAGGTGCAGCTCTGCATCATCCATCAAATTCGCAACTCCATGAAGTACGTGGCCTCCAAGAACCAGAAAGCATTCATGACAGATCTTCAGCCGGTCTATCGCGCTACCACCAAGGAAGCGGCTGAAATTGCACTGGCGGAGCTGGATGCAAAATGGGGCAAACAGTATCCGGTCGTCATCAAATCCTGGCAGACCAAATGGGATAACTTATCGGTTTATTTCAAATACCCGGATTACGTGCGCAAGGCGATTTACACTACCAACGCTGTTGAGGCTGTGCATCGGCAATTTCGCAAGCTGACCAAAACCAAAGGCGGCTTCGCGAATGAAAACAGCTTATTAAAATTGCTCTACGCGGGAATGCTCAAAGCCTCGGAAAAATGGACGCATCCGGTACAGAATTGGAACCTCACGCTGTCACAGCTCGCTATTCACTTTGAAGGTCGGCTGGATAATGTGCTGGATCTGTGAGGAAGGATTACGATAACATCGAGCTGCTGATCCTGGTCGTTGGTTCTGCTCCGAAGGAGCAGGTTCGACGATCAGGATCAGCGGCCAACAAGCGAAGCGCGTTAGCGCTTTTTAGGTGACACAGAATTTTGAACACCCTCCCCCGATGGGGCAATGCGGTTTCTTGGTAATTAGATTTTTACCCCTAAAGACCTACTGGGCTTTGCGGCTGGCGCGCACAATCTTGCCAAGGGCGGCTGGATTATCGATAGGTATGTGCATACAAAATCCTCATATTTGTGAGGATTTTGTACTAATGGTTCATAATTAGCAATAAATCCTTATGATGGTGAGGATTATTTGTCTGTCCTAGGCTATTCGTTAATCCTCACGACTATAAAGATAAAATGACCTTCCCCGAAGGCTTTATCAACGGCATGCTCGCCACCGCCCTGACCGTACTGGCACCAGATCTGGTACGCACTTATCGTGATGATTGGTTTTTGCGGTAGGTCTTTGTGAATATTATGATGTGAATAGGAGTCGCTACTGTGAATGATGACGTTTCTGAGTTCTATGCAGATTGGTGTGTTGCTAATAAATAATTAGCGTTTTATGCATTCCTTTACGCACTATTCCGTAAATAAAACGCTATATTCCACTAATGATTCTTGGCCTAATGTCCCCAAAACCTATTCACTAAGATTTTTCGTATGCAACTTCAAGCTCATTTTCAGAATATTCAGCGAGTGATCATTGATCACTTACAAGATGCACAACATGAAATTTTAGTGGCCGTTGCCTGGTTTACAGATCGGGAAATTTTTGAGGTGCTCTGTCAAAAGGCTCAAGCAGGCGTTCAGGTCTCAGTAGCATTGCTGGGTGACGATATTAACCAAGCCTCAGGAGCTTTGAATTTTCAACGCCTGCGCAACGTAGGCGGCAAGGTGACTTTTTTGCCATCCGGTAGTGATGGTGCGCCGATGATGCACCACAAATTCTGTGTGCTTGATACCACAACCGTCATTACCGGCTCCTATAACTGGAGCAAGAAAGCCCAATCCAACGATGAAAACATTACCGTTGTAAGCGATGCGCCAGAGTTCTCCACACAATACCGTCAGGCCTTCCTCGGGCTGGTTGCTGGACTCACTCCGCAAGACACTGCTTCATCAACACCGGTGAATACAGACGCGGTTCGACGGCGACTGGAAATGGTGCGTAATCTAATTTTGTTGGGCGAACAGGATGATTTACCGCCCCACATCCAAAAACTGCGTCCCATTGTTGAACAATTACGGCTTCAAACCCTGCTGCAAGCTCTGGAACAGGGCAATTACAAAAATGCTCTGCAAGACATCGAGACTTATCTACAGCACAGTAGCGCCCTCGTGTTACGCGAAGATATAGACGTCCCAAATCTGCAATTCCAGCTGCAAGTTCTGGAGCTGCGCTTGCAATCACTCAGCGATGAAAAATCCGACCTGGAGCGTACACTGGTCATATTCAATCGTCGTTACAACGATGCGCTCGGCACGTTGCTGATTGACTTGCTTGGCGCACAAGCAAAGTTGGCTCGCCAAAAGGCCGAAGCACATCGGCAACAGGCAGATGAAGATTTAAAAGCCGAACAAGAAGCCGAACGAGCCGAGCAAGATTGGCAAGACTATCAACAGGAATACGAAGAACAACAAACCCAACAGGCACCAAATCGCTTGAGTGAGGAAAATGAACAAGAGCTGAAAAAACTCTACCGCAAGGCGTGCAGTTTGTGTCACCCGGACAGGTTTGAGGGCGATCAAAAAGAAGCCGCACACCAAGCATTTGTTGTACTGCAAGAGGTCTATAAAACTAACGATCTGTCTGCCCTGCGGGAATTGCATGCCACCCTAAAAACCGGCGGCCTGCCCAAAGCGCCACGCTCCATCACCCTTAGCCGTTCAGATGCGCTGCGAGCAGCCATTGCTGAACTACAGCATCGCATTAGCGAAACCCTGCGCCAGTTGCAACGTTTGCACTACAGTGAAGGTGCGGATTTATTGCGCTTGGCCGGCAACACTGAAGCCGATTGGCTTGGTTTTTTTGAAAAACAGAGGCAATTGTTACAAGAAGAGATTTCGCAATTGCAACATGCCATAACCCTGTACGACATGGATAATGCAGAGTAAAGGAGGTTCACATGAGCATAAAGAATAACAATCCTCACCCCGATAAGAATTTACAACTTGTAACGTCAGGCAGCAGCCTGGTTGCGCAGGAAGTACAAAGAGCCAGTCGCCAGTTGGCATTAGCAGGGCGCATCGGCACGCAACTGGTATTAAATGACGAGCGCCGTCGCTGGGTTACCCTGCTGAGCTGCATCAAGGCCGAAGATGCAGTGAAATTTCTGTCCAGAAGAGTGTCCTTGACTCAAGATTTACTGGAGCGCCATATAGAGCACTGGGATTGGGAGGGGCTTTCAAGTAATGAACTCATACATTGGTCGCCGGATCTGCTGGAATTCTTTGAAGATCGTTGGACGTGGGAGGGATGGGATGGACTGAGCGGGCTTTCAAACAATGATTCATTACCTTGGTCACTGGAATTGCTTGAGCGTTTTAAAGATCGTTGGGAGTGGGGTCATTTTCACTACAACCTCGGTGTATCAACGCTAAAGACACTTCCTTGGTCATTCGATTTACTAGAGCAGTTTAAAGATTATTGGGATTGGGAGCACCTATCAAACAACAATACACTCCCATGGTCGCTAGAACTATTAGAGCGTTTTGAAGATAGATGGGCTTGGCAAGGTGACTTTGATACAAGAGGTAATCACGAAAGATATGGGCTTTCAGAGAATAGAGCTTTACCTTGGTCAATCAAACTATTAGAGCGCTTCGAAAATCACTGGGACTGGCAGAGCCTTTCCGCTAATGAATCTTTGCCTTGGACAATGGATCTGTTGGTTCGCTTTAAAGATCGTTGGGACTGGTCAGCATTATCAGCACACAAATCTTTGCCCTGGGCAGATTTATTGAAGCTTTTTGATGCATATAGTCACTTTGATAATAGGGGAATTCTTACATGTTGCTGGCAGCAATGGTTAGATGACCCGAATATTCCAAAGGAATTATTAGAGCGATATAAAGAACAATGGAATTGGTCAATAGAGACAGAAAGTGAAGTTCGCGATAGCGATATAGAATTCATCGATGAAGGATTTGGCATAAATGAATATTTAGAGTTGCTTAAAAATTATGCGGATGAGTTGGATTGGGGCCTTCTTTCATGGATTACATCTGTAGTAAAGTCAAATGCTTTACCTTGGCCAATAAACCTACTGGAAGATTATGAGAGTTGTAATCAGTTGGAAACCAACCTCTTACTTGGGATTTCACTCAGTGAAACTGCTTCTTGGTCGTTGGAGCTTTTAGAGCGCATTGATAAATACTTTGATGTAGAGCGATATTGCAAAGAACGTTACCTGGAAGAGGATTCATGGAAAGCGGAGCGATTTAGTAAAGTGCAAGAAGAGATTTGGGAACGACTTTCACACAATAAGTCTCTTCCTTGGTCGCAAGAACTAACGGAGCGTTTTACATACCTTTGGAACTCATGGGAACAACAACCAGCGGAGTGGTCAATTGAGAAATTAGAAGGTATAGAAGAAGATTGGCACTGGGATCGTAAATATGATCAATATCGAAAGCAAATGTGGGATCTAGGGTGCTCAGCAGAGGAGAAAGATCGCTGGATTTGGGATTGCCTTTCATGGGAAGAATCGCTGCCATGGTCGATAGAGTTACTGGAGCACTTTGAAGAACGCTGGAACTGGCGCCGCCTGTCATGGAATAAATCTCTACCATGGTCGGTAGAACTGATTGAGCGCTATAAAGAGCGTTGGGATTGGGAAGAGCTTTCAAAAAATACATCTCTTCCTAAATTGCCATTAACTGCTCAGGATATTGATAATATTATGCAAAATATTGCTAATGTTGAATGAGTTTGATTGGATGCCATGTAAATGATGGCCAATCAATTTTCGTGTGCAAATCTGACTCCAATACTCAGGCTATTTATTTCGTGTTTCTAAAGGGGAAAAATGAAACTTTATCGATTCGAGCCGGACTGCAAACAGCGAATAAATTCTATAAAAGAGGGGAAGCTATGGATGTCAAAACCATCCAGTTTTAACGATCCCTTTGATTGCAGACCAACCATAAACTACGATGACGACCCTTTTAATATAAATCACCATTCAGATATTCCGGCATTAAAAGCGGTCTATGAAAAATACGATGCAAGTAAATCATTGCTGATAGATGATGAAATACAAGCGGCTATTATGGCTTGGTGCAATGAAGAATCATCTAACGAGCTCGTGAGTCAATTAATTCAAAATAAAATACAAAACTTTGGTGTTAAATGCTTTTTTCGATCAGGTTTTGATAACCCTGTAATGTGGGCTCATTATGCAGAAAATCACAAGGGATTTTGTGTTGAGTATGAATATGATTGGAAGCGCTCATTAAAAGTAGGAAACGATTACAAGTTTCTTCTGTCGCCAGTAACCTATACATCAGGAATATCAGCTGTCGATTTAATGCAGGTTCTTATTAATCCAGACTTGGCTATAAAACAGCTTTTAACATGTAAGGCATCGGAATGGTCTTATGAGCAAGAAACCCGATTGATCTATTTTCCAATGTGCAAAGAGAGTGCTGGAGAGAGCGTAGATTTTCCACCTTCTCTTAAAGTGAGTGCAATATATTCTGGTATTGCAGCAGAAAGTATAGGAAATGACTTGCAAGAAGCCGCTCAAACTCTTGGTGTTGAGTTATATCAAATGAAAATGACGGAATTTGGTCTTGACGCTGAGCGTGACGAGGGTCCCCCTCGCTTGGTCTATATGTGAATAGGCAGGTAGAATCCGAGGACTTTTCCCCTGCGATGGCGATGGGAATTCTTATGGTTTCGGCTGCATGTCCAATTGTTTTTTCATGGAATTCGCCTGTCTTGTCTGCTTCTGCTATGGCCGGTATGTCGTTATTGTTTTTGCTCGGCACGTCTGTCACCTTGTGCAAGCATTTTCGATCATAGCGATACCAACATTTATTGCGAGTCTTCGCTACAGCGATATATAGGAGCAATGTAAGCGCCCCCAATGCCAAGAGCGTTGGGGGATGGGGGGCGGCTGTTACCTTGGGAGCGACGTTCAGCTAGGGCGTGGTTGGTTTAGCGCTTGCCGTCTATCGTCGCAGGTGTGTTTATTCTTGCTTGTTTATGAGCATTTTCCTAAGCTGTCTTCTAGTTTTTTTATCTCCTTTGGAAGGACGTATAGGTAAGAGATTAGGTAGTCAAGGAGTTCGACCATATGCTTCGCCAAATGCTGATCTGGTTCCTTCTCCATATCAAAATGCGCCCCTAGGTTCCCACCATCTCTTATGGCGTGTGATAAGGATGTTAGCGGTGCGGCTAAGTCTGTATTATCTTTAACGTGCTCTATTAGCTTCTGTAGAGAAAGTGTTCTTTTGTCTTCGGGAACAAGGTGCTTAAAAATTCCTTCGAGAGTTCTTCGAGCACAAACCGCAGTGGCAGCGTAATTCGTGGAGTTGTAGGCGTCAATCGTAGAGATAAATGCTTTTTTTAAAGCTGGAGGTATGTCGACTTGAAACTCCGACATCGGCATGTAATTTTTTGCTGGCGGATACATATAGACGGCTTCGGGGTTCTTATCATTACTCTTGGGTTGCTTTTCAGCTCGAATAGCCCAGAACATCACCAACTTGTTACAGCCGGGGCATTTTGCAGGCGATGAGATCGTGAGGATGTTAGGGTCATCACGTAGTCCTGATAAGGTAAACACACCTTTTTCTCTGCAATGGGGGCAGACGGTAGAAACCGCATTTGGAACTCTTGCACCGGACAGAACGACCCATCCCCTAATGGAGGTATCTGGAATTAGTTGCATTGAATAGTATCCGTATTTGGTGATTGGTTTCTTTGTTTCATGTGAAGCGTTTGACTTCTGACTCTAAACGCTGGAAACCGGTATGCCCAGGTGCATACTCAACACCTTACTATCGGCAATTCAGCCCAGGCTGTTGTAGTGCGTCTAGACTTATGTGATTGGCGCATCCTCCATTTTTTGCGTGTTCCCTCTGCGGCCACATACACTGTGCCCCGGCCAAACTCCTGATTGATCTTGTCCATTACCGTCATTAGCTTGGTCGATCGTAGGGGTTGTCCTTCGCTAAACAGGTCTCGCTGAAGTAGCTCCTTAGCGGAGAGCTCTAGCAATCCGACACCTGATTTCAGAAAGGAAAATCCTTCTTTGTATAATTTGGTCACCGCATATTGAGCATATCTCACCAAAATGCGTGAGTCATCTGTGGGGTAGGGCAACTGGATCACCGCCGCATCGGAATAGGGATTGGAATCGAAAGGCGAGGTCTGAAGGAAGACGTGCATGGAGGTGGCTAATTGTTGCTGCGCCCGGAGCTTCTCCCCAGCCCGGCTGGCGTAGAGCGCAGTAGCCTCCAGAATTGGCTCCAGGGTATGTGCTTTTTCGCCAAAAGACCTGGTGCAATAGATCTGCTGTTTGGGTGAAGGCATCTCTTCCAGTTCCAAGCAGCTAACACCCCTTAACTCCATTAGAGTTCGCTCCAGCGTGACGCCAAAGTGCCTGCGGATTCGTTTAGGATCGGCACAGGCCAATTCCCAGCCGCTATGAATGCCTAGCTCAGCCAGGCGCTTGGCATAACGACCACCAACACCCCAGATGTCTTTTGTAGGTACCTTTCGGAGTAACCATTCGCGTTGGTTATCTCTCTCCAGGATGCAAACTCCCTGGAGAGCACCAATCTTCTTCGCAGCCCGGTTTGCCAGCTTCGCAAGCGTCTTCGTTGGCGCCATGCCGACGCCTACGGGGATTCGGACGTTCTTCCACACAGCCCTTTTGAGGGTATGGCCAAACTGTTTTACATCTCCATCCGGCGTCCAGGGTGTAAGAAAAACCTCATCAATGCTGTAAACCTCGACGTCGGAAGCAAACCCTTTCAGCGTATCAACGACGCGCCGCGAAAGGTCACCGTAAAGGGCATAGTTGCTGCTAAATACAGTCACGCCATAGCGCTTTAGCTGTCCCTCAATCTTAAAAAAGGGCACCAGATCCGGTATACCCAAGGCTTTAGCTTCCGCAGATCGCGCGACAACAAACCCATCGTTGTTGGATAGCACGACCACAGGTTTACCGCGCAGATCCGGGCGAAATACCTGCTCACAGCTGGCATAAAAAGAGTTGCAGTCCACCAAGGC
>Ga0207415_1001619_pt1 | contig 11115 bp, 7 predicted proteins | sample Passage237A_FD_187369 | JGI IMG/M metagenome (GOLD analysis project Ga0207415, IMG submission 187369) | Cellulose adapted compost microbial communities from Newby Island Compost Facility, Milpitas, CA, USA - Passage2 37A (SPAdes) (version 3) ...
CTCTTCAGCGACATTCAAGGCGGCTCCCAACTCAGCGAAGGCTTCGAGTTCGACCTGATCCTTTCGCCCTCTGAAAACTTTCAAATGATCGCGACTTTCAACCGCGGCGACGCGATCTACGAAAAACACCCGACCAATCCCGCGCTGAACCGCACGCCGCTCGTCGCCACCCCCGACAAGACCTTCAACCTCTGGGCGAAATACCTTTTCGTGAACGGTCCCTTGCACGGCTTCACCCTCGCCGGCGGCGCGAACTACGTCGGCAGCATGTCCTACGTCGGCAACAATCCCGCCGAACGCTTCCCCTCCTACTACACGCTCGACGCCACCATCGGCTACCGCTTCCGCGCCCTCGGCCGCCCGTGGGAAGCGGAATGCACCGTCAAGAACCTCACCGACGAACGCTACTACGCCTCCGCCACCAGTTGGGGTTTCCCACGCCACACCCTCCTCACGCTCACCACGCGCTTCTGAAAATCCGCGAGCAAGCGCCGAAACACGTTGTCACGCCGAAGCAACCGTTGCGCCCCTCGCGGCGGAATGGTTGACCCACCCTGAGTTCGCCGGCCTGTCAGGCGCGGCCGCCAAACGAACAATAGTCGTCGAGATCGAGGTAATCGAACCGCGTCTTGATGTCCTCGCGCTCCGGGTGAAGCCGCCGCATCGACTTCGCGAAATCCTCGAGCGTCTCGGCATCGCTGTCCACGGCTCGCTTGCATTGAAAGTCGCTCCAAGCCGCGATTTCCCACGGCTGCCGCTTGAATTTCGCGTGCGCCTCGATCCACGCGAGGACCTCGGCGTCGCCCCCGCCCTGCGCGATGAAGTGCTTGAGCTCGGCGTGGTCGATGCCGACGAAGCGGAGAAAGTGGCCGTTCATGCCCTCGGGACCGTCGTAGTAGTCCCCAAGTTTGCCGGCCAACGCCGCTCGCGCTTTGTCGATCAGCCGCGGAAGAATGACATATCCGCCGAGCCGAACATAGCAGCTCCGCGGCGGGCGTTGGGTGAGATCGCAGTTCATCGGGAATGTGTGAGGGTAGACCGGATTTCCTGCCATTCCGCGACACCGCACTCGACAAAGAGTTCAACTACGGCACCGCCCTCCTACGATATCACCGACCGGACGCTTACAAAAAAGGGTCAGCGCAGAGCTGACCCTTTGAAGCATCTCTGCGTCCGGCAACTAGAACTTCATCGTCGCAGAAAGGATGAACCTGCGGGGCGCCAGCAGATTGTAGCTGTTTCCATTGAACACCACTTCTCCTTGTTGCGTGGTGACCGTGTTGAAGGACGTGTAGCGCTTGAACTGTTCGTTCATGACGTTCTCCACGTTCAATTGGAAATCGACCTCTCGGTTGAACACCTTGGTGCGATAACCCGCGCTGAGCGCCAACAACGCGTATCCCTTGGTTTCCAATCGGGTAAACGAACTGGGGTCGTTCGCGATGCGTTGCTGATACGCGAGGTAGCGATCTCCCCGGATATTCGCGCCGCCGCCCAGACGCAGTCCTTTCAAAGCTCCGGTGGTGAACTCGTAGTTGGTGAAGAGATTCGCCGTGTAGTCGACCATCCCGGAAAGCGGCAGCCCATTCGCCACCGACGCGATCCGGCTGTCCACCGTTTGAAGGTTGTTACGGAACGTGGTCGCTCGCGCGTCGTTCGCCGCCACCAAGGCATCGAGCGTCGCCTGCCACTCCGCCCGGTTTCGGTCGTAGTATTCGATTGTGCGCGAGTAGCCGCCTTGGCGCTCGGTATCGGGAAACGAGATGTTGAACAGCGCCCGCCAGTTTTTCGTCAGGTTCGCCGTCACTTCGAGTTCAACGCCGGTGCCTTTGTAATCGATCACCTCCGACGGGTTGGTCGGTATCTGTCGCGGACTGGTCGCCACGTCGTCGACGACATTCCAGAGCGCATTGATCTCGTTCCGCGGGAAGGAGACGCCCGTGTTGGAGTCGTTCGTCTGCTCGTTCATGTAGTAGCTGATCGAGCCGTTGATGCGGTTATCGAGGTAGGAGAACTTCAGGCCGAACTCGACGCCTTTGGATTCCTTGGCCGGAAGCGGGACGCTGGGGATACCTGTGGTCGGATCCATGAGGAGTCCCACGTTCGACGTATCATAGCCTTCGGAATAGGCCGCGTAAGGCGAGATCGACGAAGTCAACCGATACACCGCCCCGACCGAGGTGGACACCACGGGTTTGAACTCATCTCCGGGCAAACGATCGTTGTAGCTCGTGAAGTGGCCGTCGGACGGATCGGCATTCGCGGTGACTCTTTTCTTGCGCAGCTTGTCGTGGCGAACGCCGACCAAGGTGACCAATCGACGGCTCTCAAACCACTTCGACGAGGCCGCGATCTGGCCCGAGTAGAGGTCCTTGTCTTCGCCGGGGAAGGAGTTCCAGATTCCCATTTTCACTCCCGTCGGAAGTTCGAAATCGATGCCACGCTGATCTTCATAGATGCGCATCCGCAACGAGTTCGGGTTGACGAACGGATTCTGAAAGCGCGCGCCCGGCACATCCTGCATGATCTGCTTGGTGTAGTCGCGATATTGATCCCGACGATAACCGGCACCGATCAGGATGCGATGCTCGGACCAGGAACCCAGATTCGTCAGATAGGCCGCCGACGCACGCGCCTCATAGAGCGTGTTCTCCTGCGTGGTGAACGAAAACTGTCCCGTCTCCGTGTAGCGTTTGCCGAAGTTGGGATTGGGCGAGCCGTTCGGCAGGTTCTTGTTGATGTCCAGAAACACCCCCTCGGACGCCATCTGGTATTGCTCGCGGCGCTGCCGCGCAAAACTGCCCGCCACTTCGAGGAAGAGATTATCGCCCACCTGGTGCTCGATGAAGGCGGCGTAGGTGCGGTAGTTCAGCTCGACGTCGTTTCCGTCGCCCAAACGAATATTGTAAGCGCGATAAGGAACGACGGGGGTTGTCGGGGGAAGATGGGACGGACGCCGGATGTCCAACTGATAGCCGGTTCCCGCGGTCTGCGCGAAACCCGTCCAATCGACGATGTTGAGCCCCGTGCCCGGCATGAACACCTTGTAATTGGCGCCCAGTCGCGACGTGCCCGAGCCGGCGACGATCGGTTCGTTCGCCGCGCTGTAGGTCGTGAGCTGGTTCCACGAACCGTAGTTGTCTCTCAGCACCGAGCCCAGCCACGGCGAGGACTGATTCTGTCGGTAGACCTCTCCTTCGATCCGCACCGTCGTGTGTTCGAACGGCTTCCATGTGGTCGTGATGAAGCCCCCCTTGCGCTTCGTGTAGGTGAAATCCCGCCAGTCGTCCTCGTCCTGATACAACGCGCTTCCGCGCACCGCGATGTGGTCGTTCAGCTTGAGGTTCACGTCAGCCGTGGTCCGGCCGAATCCGCCGTAACTGCTGTGGCGATACGTAAGCTGCGCGAAGTTGCGAAACTTGGCCTGCTTCGTCGAAAGGTTGAGCGCTCCGCCCGCCTTGGTGTCGCCAAACACCAGCGCATTGGGTCCGCGTGCGGAATCCAGTCGCTCGGTGATATAGCTGTCCGGATTCACATAGCTCATGAAATAATTCCTATACAGAAATCCGCCGGGGAAACCGCGCAGGCTCACGCTATAGTCATTCATGCTCGCCGGGTTTCCGGGAACCGAATTGGGGAAATAGTTGGCCGCGGCCTGAAGGTCCGTGGCGGCGATGTCGTCGAGAAACTCCCGCGTCAACACGCTCACCGAGCTGGCCATTTCCTGCAGCGGCGAGGACATCCGGCCGCCGGCCAGCGAATTGGCGGCGGTGTAGCCATAGTCTTTGGTGGAGGTGACAGAGAACGGGGAAAGCACCACGGGCTCTTCGCGGGACGAAAGATCGTCCGAGGTTGGCTCGATTTGGGCCGTCAAAATGGAGGTTCCGAGGGCGGCAAGCAGCGCGGAGAGACGCGCAGAAAAAGATTTCTTCATTTTCTCTAAAGGGGGTTTGGGTTCGATGGGTGTAGGTGGTCCGGCCGGGGGCTCTTCCGGCGGATCTCTCGAACCCGGTTTCGCTACGATGGAAATAGCCTTCGTCTTGGCGTCCTGCCGCGCACGCAGTCGCGTTCCCGCCAACATCTGCTTCAGCGCGGCCAGCGGAATGTGCTCTCCCGAAATCGCCTTCGTCTGAACGCCGCGAACGTCGTCGGGTGAATACAACACCTGCTCGCCCGACTGCGCGGCAAATTGCTTCAACGTGCTTTTCGCATCACCCGACGTGATCGAAAACGTGCGCCGCACCGTCTCCGCCGCCTGCAGGTCGGCCGTGAGGAGAAAACCCACGCAGGCCAGCGTTCGCAGCCCCACGGATTGCGACCGGCCGCCAGGCGAACCACTGCGCCGGGTAACTCTGAAAAAGCGCGACATTTCCGTTGGGGTAAAGGAGCTCCAGGAAAAGGGAGCACCTGGGTAGACGGACGACCGCCATGGAACTGCTAGACGCCTTTCCAAAAAACTTCCGAAGACCAGGCGGAGGAGGTGAAACCACATCGCCGCCAACGGGAATCTCCAGAGCCGGTTGGTATTCAGCTCTTCAATACAAAGATTCCGCTTCTCCGGGCGGTCTTCGATGCGGGCGTCCTTCCACTCGCCGACCGCCCGGTCGCGCCCTGAGACCGCCGGAACCTTCATCGCGCCGCGCGTAGAACAATCTCTCGATCCGTGTGCCAGGCCGAGACGTTGAAATCCGTCTCGAGCAGTCGCACCAAAGACTCATAACCATCGGCGCGAAACGTGCCGCTGAATCTTTTCTTCGCCAGGGTCGGGTCGGCGATCACGAGCTGCCGCAGATTGTAGCGATTGAACTCCGTGACGACCTCCGCCAGCGGCGTCTCATCGAACTCCAGGCGTCGCTCCTGCCACGCCAGCGTGCGCTGGGTCACCGTCGAGTCGACTTTCTCCACCAGAGCCGTGAGCGGATATTCCTCCAGCGTGTTCGAACGCGATGGCACGATCGCCCGTTCTCCCGCGACGAGCAGCGAAGGTTCGTCTGCTGTGGACAACGGCAGGAGCGACCTTCCTTCGCGGGCATCGTCGATGCGAACACGGCCTTCGGTGACGAGAACCTCGAGCGCGGAATCGCGTTTGCGAACGTTGAAAGCCGTCCCCACCGCCCGAACCGCCACCCCGCCACTCGTCACCACGAAGGGTCGCTTCTCGTCCTTGGCGACGTTGAAAAACGCCTCCCCCCGCAGGATCGTCACTCGCCGCTCGGTGCCCGTGAACGATGTTGTGATGGCGGTCGCGGTGTTGAGCTGCACGACCGAGCCGTCCGGCAGATCCAGCTTCTGGAAGGCCCCGACCGCCGTCTCGATCGTGCGCTGAGGAGCACGGATCGCGAACACAAGGGTGAGAATCAGCGCAATCGACGCGGCCGCTCCCCAAGCCGCCCAACGACCGATGCGCGATTCCTTTTGCCGAACGCGCGGCTTGAGGAGATCGGCATCGGGAACAGACGTCGTTTCGGAAGGAGCCGGAACCGCGCCGAGGCGATCGCACATCTTCCAAACGAGATCGAGTTCCGCGAAGACCGCCGCATGTCGGGGATCCTGCTGCAGCCACCGCATGAACTCAGCCGTCTCCGCCTGCGTCAGCCCGCGATCGCGCAGGCTCAGCCAGGCCGCGGCGGCTGCTTCGATCATTTCAGGGGTCGGGTTGTTCGAGGCTGCGTCCATTAGGAAACTCTTTGGGAAAAACCGAGCGACTTTAGATAATCACGAATGCGCAGCACGCCGTTCGCCACCTGGGCATTCACCGTGTTCTCCGAGATGCCCAACTGCTCGCCAATCTCGCGATGCGAAAGCCCGTGCAGCTTTCTCAAGGTGAGGATCCGTCGACAACGCTCGGGCAACGCCTGGATGGCTTCAGCGAGGAGCTGAAGTTCCTGATCGTGGCAAACCGACTCCGCGACCCCGGGGCGTTCTTCGAAAACCGGCAGCAGTTCAATCTCCGCCGTTCCTTCGATCGCCACCACCTTCCGGCGACGAAACAGATCGAGCGCCGCATTCCGGGCCGTGGTGAAAAGGTAGGCTTTCGGTGAGCGCAGCGAAGCTTGCTGACGTGCCTGCAGCAGACGCGCGTAGGTTTCCTGCACCAGATCGTCGATGTCCAGATGCGCGGAAAACTTCGCTCGGAGATAAGCGCGCAGCTCCGGTTCGTGAGGTTGAACTTCCTCGGCAAACCAACGCGCACTTTCGGGGTCGGACGGGGGCATGGCGGGGTAAAGCAAGCCTCCATTAGAAACACGAGACCACGCTGTCGAGGGACGATTCCTCGGACGAAAATTTAGTGCTCAGACCGAAAAACCGCTTAGTAGATTTCGCCGCCCCATCCGTCTTCCGTCGATCCGCGGCGGACGTGCCCCCCCGACCGAAACGTTCGTCTTCAAACGTTCGGCATATTTCCTCTTCGCAGTCCGCGCACCGACGACGGCGCGAACCCATGCACCGCCTTGAAGCAGCGGGCGAAGTGATACGGATCGTCGAACCCCACGTGCGCCGCCGCCTCTTTCACGAGCCCTCCCGACTCGACCAAAAACTCGGCCGCCAGCGCCATCTTGCGGCGCAACAAATATTGATACGGGCTCGTGCCCTGAAACCTGCGAAACAGGCGGCAAACGCTCTCAGGCTCCAGCCTCACCGCGTGGGCGATTTCCTCGAGCGACGCCAACGAGCGCGCTTGCGTATCGATAAGAGCACGACACCGCCTGAAATTCTCTCGCGCGCGGTCCTCCCCCACCGCGCCCGGAGCGGCCGCGCCCGCCGCTTTGAGCAGGAGAATTTCCACCAGCTTCGCGCAGATCTCCGCTGCATACCGCTCGTGTCGATTGCCCTCGTGAATCAATTCCTCGGCGATCGCCAACATCTCCGCCGGAAACGTCAGCCAACGCACCGCGCCGGGCGACAGGTTCGCCGCGGTCAGCCGCGCCTCAACCTCCCGCCCGGCCAGGGCGAAGAAGAACTTCACCAGCGGCGCCTCGGGATCCGAGCGGATCCAGGTGCTCATATTCGGCGCGGAAGCAAAGATCGAACCCGCACCGATCGCCTGCTCCTCTCCCCCGGCCAGGCGGACGAACCCGCGCCCCGCCGCCACGAATTCGAGCACGTGAAACGGATAATCGTCCCGATTCACGAGGTAGTCGGGGGCACACTCTTCGCGCCCCGCCAGCGCCAGCGCCCAACGCGTTCCTTTCGCCGGCGCGAGATTCAGGAAGGCATAGCGGGAACCCGCGACGCGCGACGCCAGCAAGTGCTTGCTCAGCGTCGGGGATAGTCGGGATTCAAGTGACGCCATCGGTCAACTTTCTCCAGCTTATGGACAGCTTTGTCCATTCCGGACGCTCGCCTTGCTGCGTTATCCTCGCCGGGAACGTCTTCCCCGATCGTCAACAATCTCTATCCCGCCATGTCCTCTCGTTCGCCCCGCTCCCGTCGCACCGTTCTGCTCGTCGCCAGCGGCGACCTTCGTGCATCGGCCAATGAAAAATGCTGGCCCGCCCAGGCCGAGATGGAGCGGCGCCTCGCCGAAGTGGTCGCGTCCTTCGGCTACAAGCTCGTCCGCGCGCATCCCTACAAGCCCGAGCAGAAGCACGGTTTCATCGGTTCACAGCGGGAAGGGATGGAGGTGTTTGCGCAGATCGATCCGCATACGCCTCTCATCGTCGCGGAGAGCGTCTGGCAGTATTCGCATCACGTGTTGTCCGGACTGATTTCGCATCGCGCGCCGATTCTGACCGTCGCGAATTGGTCCGGAACCTGGCCCGGCCTCGTCGGCATGCTGAATCTCAACGGTTCGCTCACCAAAGCGGGCGTCCGCTACTCCACCTTGTGGAGCGAAAACTTTGACGACCCTCTCTTTCTCCGCGGTCTCAAACGCTGGCTCGAGCACGGCGTGGTTAAGCACAAGATCACGCACGTGACCCCTTTCGCGCAGGTCACGCCCCCCTCCCGCGCCCGCACCGTCGCAAAGCGGATCGCCGACGACCTCCGCCGCCGGAAATCGATCATGGGCGTTTTCGACGAGGGCTGCATGGGCATGTATAACGCCATCATTCCCGACGAACTCCTCTTCCCCGCCGGCGTTTACAAGGAGCGCCTCTCGCAATCCTCCCTCTACTATGCCGCGACGCAGGTCTCCGACGCGGAAGCACGCGCCGTGTTGAAGTGGTATCGAAAAAAAGGATTCACGTTCCACTTTGGTCCCGACGAAGAAACCGATCTCACGGAAGGTCAGGTTCTCTGGCAGTGTAAAACCTACATCGCGGCCGTGCGGCTCGCCGACGAATTCGGCTGCGAGACGATCGGCATCCAATACCAGCAGGGCCTCAAAGATCTTCTCCCGGCCTCCGACCTCGTCGAAGGCACCCTCAACTCGACGGAACGTCCGCCCGTCAAACGCGCCGACGGCTCGATCATCCGCGACGGAGAACCTATTCCGCATTTCAACGAAGTCGACGAATGCGCCGGCCTCGACGCCCTTCTCACCGATCGCGTGCACAAGGCCCTCGGCCAGCCCCGCGCCAACACCCTTCACGATCTCCGTTGGGGCGATTGGGACCGTTCCGGCACGACCCATGAGTATGTCTGGGTTTTCCTCATTTCGGGCAGCGCACCCGCGGATCACCACGTGAACGGCTGGGCCGGTTCCGATTCGCATCGGCAGCCTGGCATGTATTTCCGCCTCGGCGGCGGCACGCTACGGGGCGTGGCCAAACCCGGCGAAATCGTCTGGAGCCGCATCTTCGTCGAAGACGGAAAACTCAAGATGGACCTCGGTCGCGCCAAGGTCATCCACCTCCCCCGCGAGGAAACCGAGCGCCGCTGGAACGAGACCACCTACCAATGGCCGATCATGCACGCGGTCACCTATGGCGTGACCCGCGACCAACTGATGGCTCGCCACAAGAGCAACCACATCCACGTCGCCTACGCCAACAGCGCCAGGGAAGCCGATCTCTCCCTCTACACCAAGGCCACCCTCGCCGCCGAACTCGGCCTCGAAGTCTCACTCTGCGGCACCAACGCCAGCGGCCAAAGCTTCGGCAGCCGTTAGAGCAAGGCGGCTTCCAACCTTCGATGACGTCGAAGGTTGCGTAATTTTCGACAAAAAGCCCTCCCGAGCAGTGGGAGGGCTTAAAAATTGGGTGCAGGGGCTGGATTTGAACCAGCGACCTTCAGGTTATGAGAGCCGACCTTCAGGCTCTGATAGCCAAAGTGGTTAACTCACTTTGCACCAAAACTTTGGCTGTTTCATTGACTACCGCGATTTCGGGAGCTGCTGCCCGTTGCTCTGAGCTTCGTGAGGTTTCAAATCAACCTCAAAAAAGGAGCATGTCATGAGTCTGGAACTACGTCGGAATGTCAGCGAATGGTGGTATGGTCGCCTGCAAGCGAACGGCCGTCGTTACGTCAAAAATCTCGGCATCAAAGTTGAAGGTCGGATTCCCCCGACTTTGCGCGAAACGGGCGACATCGTCTTCGAACGCTCGCGCGCGAAGGCGCAGGCCGCGCTCGAAAAAGCGCAGGCCGAATTGAAGCGTCGCAGCTCGGCGGAGGAACTCGTGCAGACGCTGCACGAGATTCGCACCGGTTCCCGCGTGCGGTCCGTTCCGCTGGACGAATTGCCGGCGCGGTGGGACGGCCTGCTGCGCCGCCGTCCGCTCAGTGAGGCTTATCGGGTGCAAGGGATCAAACGGATCGAGCGGTTCGTCGCTTTCGTCCGCAAGACCTCTCCGGGTCTGCACGAAATGGCGCAGGTGCAGGCGTCGATGGCCACAGCCTACTGCAAAATGGAACTCCAGCGTGGAATCAGTGCGCAGACCTACAATCAAATCGTGATTCACCTCCGGTCTGTCTTCCAACTGCTGCGCAAGGAGGGCGGCATGGCCGAAAACCCCTTCGAGGACATCCCGCTGCGCGAAGGCGAAACGATCTTCCGCAAGCCTTTCACCGTCGAGGAACTCGCCCTCATCGAGAAAACCGCGAAGGACGACCCGTTCATTTATCCACTCATCGTTACGGGCATGTGCACCGCGATGCGCCGGGGTGATTGCTGCTCGCTGCTACGCAGCGCCGTCGACCTGAAGGCGGGATTTGTGACGGTGAAGACGTCCAAGACGGGCGAGACGGTGCAGATCCCCATCTTCCCCTTGCTGCGGGGTGTCCTCGAAAAGGCGATGGCCGAACCCCCAGTGCGTCCGCCATTTTACGTTTTCCCCACGTTGGAGGCGCATTACCGCATCAACGCCGATCATCTCACAGATCGGGTGCGCCGCGTCTTCAAGGCTGCGGGTTTCTACAACGCCAATCCGGGTGAGTCGGATGAGGACACCGGCTCGCGCGGGCAGGTGCAGCAAGCGCGCGAGCACGGCGTCCGTCGCGCTTCGGTGCGCGACTTCCACTCGTTCCGCGTCTCGTGGGTCACAGTCGCGCTTACTGCGGGCGTCCCCTTGGAAATTGTCCAACGCGTCACTGGCCATCGCACGACGGACATCGTGCTCAAGCATTACTTCCAACCGGGCAAGGAAGACTTTCGACGCACGCTGGCAGGCAAGCTGCCGGCGCTCCTGGGCGATCACACGCAGCGCGCCGCTGATGAGTTCAATCTTGCCGACCTGCGCGCGAAGCTGACCGCGATGGAGGATTCGACCTGGCGGCACATTCGGGATGAACTGATTGGCCGACTACCCGTCGAAAAGAGTGTTACTCCGCCCACCTTGCCGCGGCGGGCCTTCGCGGCCTGATTGAAATGAAACACTTAGATCAAATTAAACTTTAACTATTGAGGATTTCTCAATCAGAGCTTTGATTGACTTCCGAGGAATAGATCAAACATGGCTTTAACTAATCCCAATAACCCAATCAAAGCACTGGCCGGCTTGCCCCGGTCGGCGCCGGTGGACACCGCGCGCCTCCGGGAGGTCGGCGTGTCACCTGCGCTCGCCTCCCACTATGTGCGGGCAGGATGGCTGATACGGCTAGGCCGTGGCGTGTTCATGTTCCCCAACGACGAGTTGGCGGTCGCCCCTACCTTGGCCGTCCTCGCCCGACACGTTCCCGGCCTGCACGTCGGGGGGAAGACCGCGCTGGCCTGGCGCGGCGTCCGTCACAACGTCG
>Ga0207415_1001632_pt1 | contig 11069 bp, 7 predicted proteins | sample Passage237A_FD_187369 | JGI IMG/M metagenome (GOLD analysis project Ga0207415, IMG submission 187369) | Cellulose adapted compost microbial communities from Newby Island Compost Facility, Milpitas, CA, USA - Passage2 37A (SPAdes) (version 3) ...
GTTCCTCGAGGGTGCGGCGGACGGAACGATCGCCGATGCACCGAACCTTCCATCCGGGAACTGGCTGGCGCCGTCGGGCAGTGAGGTGGCACCGCGCATGGCCGTTGGCGACTTCCTGCTCGACGGACGAGACCAGGTCGTGCTTGCCGGCACCTCGACCGATCCGCTGACCCTGGACATGGACCTGATCGAATACCAGACCCCATGGAGCGATGTGCTCGACCACCCGGGCACGGCGGGCGGCGTCGGCAGCAAACGGTTCACCAACGCCATCGGCCGGTTCGCCACGGATGATGACCCGGAGCCGCTCGGTGGCGCCTTCGAGGTCGAATCGGTGCTTGCCGTCGGCGGAAACCTCGTCGATACGGCCGCCGCCGAACTCGTCGTCTTGCCGATGCTCTGGCAGACGAGCAACAACGGCATCATCAACGTAAGGCCCTTCAAGGCGATCGGGCAGCGGCTGTTCCACTTCGAAACCAGCCGCGGCGCTCCGGACGGCGATGGCGCCGGGCCCATCACCGGCATCGCCCTTGGCAACAACGGGAGCCACGATTCGAGCCGCTATTTCGAAATCTATCAGTACCCTTGGGGCACAGACGTGCCGCAGGCACCGTCCTACACGGCAGCGATCGCGAGCCTCGACGGATTGACCAACACGATCGTCGTCGCGCGCGCGGGCGTCAACCCGGACAGCACCGCTGGATCCCAGTGCGGCCTGGTCTGGTGGGCCAATCCGGCGTATGTGCGTCTGGCGGCGGGCTTCACCTACGAGGACAAGGGCGGCGGATCCGACGGAACCCGCGCCATCCAGTTCACCAACACCTCGCACGGCGTCGCCGGCAAGACGTACACGTGGAACTTCGGATCCGGCGTGGGCACCACCAACGAGGTCAATCCGATACGGCGGCTGCCGGTGGGGACGCGCAACGTGAAGCTGACCGTCAGCCTGCCCGACGGGCAGTCCGCCGAGTACCAGGTCGCGGTCAATGTCCAGCCTGGTGCCAGCGGTGGCCGGACGCCGGCCTTCGTGTATGGCATCGACCCGAGCCTGCACGAGCACGGGATCGACGAGAATTCGCTCTCTCCGGGCGTCTACGGCCCCGATGCCCACGTCAGTCTTGCGGTCGGCGATATCGATGGCGATTTCGCGCCCGAGGTGCTCACCATCGCCAAGGATGGTGCAGACACGGTCTACCAGCATGTGTGGAGACTGGGCAACCCGCAGAATCTCGACTACGACCATCGCGCGCAGGGCGAAGTCGCAATGCCCGCGTCGGATCTCGCCGTCATCGCGACCGACTTCGATGGCGATTCGATGCATGCAACGATCGGCGTCGACTGCCGCAACGTCACCGACAGGGTCATGCGCACGATCACCTATCTGCCCCCCTACTGGCAGAATCTGCAGACTTCGTTCGCGGCCAGCTACGGACAGAGTTCGTCGACGAGCTCGAGCTACGAGGAGCGCATGGGCAGCTACACGGCGAACGACGTCAGCGGCCATTTCGGCGCCGCCGTGGAAATCAGTCCGTTCGGCGTGAAGGTCTTCGAGGCACAGGCCCTTGCCACGGTTGGCCACAGCTGGCAGAGCGAGCATGGAGAACTGCATGGCAACGAGTACGGATACACGATCAACAGCGGCAAGTCGGTTTCGGCCGGCGAGGCGCTGATCACGGCCGACACGACGCATGCGAACTGCTACTCCTACGACGTGACGACCTCGGAGGGCATCGTGCCGGACAGCTCGTTCCGCGCCTGCGAGACACTGCCGGGAACGACCTACGAGGCCGTGACTGCAAGCAACTGGAACCGGATCTCGAACCAGACGCCACCGGTCCGCGTGCCGCTCAACTGGATCCCGGTGCAGCGCGACTGGGCCAGCCTCGCCATGTTCAGGCCGGTCGCATCCAGCGCCTCGTTTACCGCCGGCTCCGCCGCCTCGAACGTCGTCGACGGCCTGTTCACGACGGCTGCCGAATCGACCGCGACAACGAACCAGCCCTACGTGGAAATCGATCTCGGCGGCGTGCGCGACATTTCTTCGATCCGCGTGTTCCCGGCACTTCCGGATGCCGATGTGACCGATTCGTTCGAGCGCGAGAACATCACGCGCCTCAACGTGCAGGAACTGTGGGGGTTTCGCGTCTATGCATCGGAGACACCGTTCGCCGGCACCGGCGTCCCGACCGGCAGCGGCGTCAGCGAGTATCGCCAGAACACGGGCGACACCGAGTCCTTCTACCGGGTCTGGAATGTCTGGACGCTGGACCCGAACGATCCTGGCCAGGCACTTCGTGCCCGGTACATCCGCCTGCAGTATCCGGGAAGCACGCCCGTGCGCTTGAATGTCGGCGAGATCCAGGTGTTCGGCGACACGCATTCCGAACCACCGGCGTTCCCCGAGGCCGTGTGCGACCCGCTTGTAGGCGACGGCTTCATGCTGGCGAAGGTCTGGAACCCGCTCGAGCATGGCTATCGAAACGTCGAGCTTCGCGGCGACATGCTGTGGAGTGGCGCCAGCGGCGTCGGAACGGACGACGGCGCGACCGGCGTCACCCTCGATTCCGGCGCGTGCAGGAACGGCATGGACAATTCGATCCTCACGCCACCGTACATCGTTCCTCCGAACGACTACGGCATCTGGCGCGGCGAGGTCGTGGGTGAGCAGGACATCTCCACGAGCTGGAGCCTGGATAGCGAAAGCACGTCGACCATCGGCAGCTACAGCAGCATCGATTCGGCCTCGCGCATCGGCGCGGAGTTCGAGGTCAAGGTCGGTGTGGGCGTGAGCGCAGTCGTCGGTGGATCGTACGAATTCACGACCGGCGCGACCCGCGAGGTGCAGAACAGCGTGAGCTGGGGCGAAGGACTGGGCATCAGCGGTGAAATCTCCGGGTTCACCAACCCCAGCCAGGGCACCGTCGAGGCCTGCAAGTACGGACCGCGACCGTTCGCCTTCCGTCGCAGCGACTATTCCGATGCCGGCACGCGGCAGGATGCCTACGTGACCGACTACGTCATCCGGCAAGAGGAGATCGGCAGCCCGTGGACGCGCGCCAGCGTTCCGGCAATCTGCTACACGGGTGACGGCGGGATCGACTACATCTTCGCGGACGGCTTCGATCCCTTCGAGTGACGTGGCACGCCGCGATCACGCCATGACATGACGTGATCGCCCGAAGCGGCAGTCCCCGCCTCGGCGCGACGAACGAGGTCTTCGATGCCGGACGGCATCGAAGACCTCACTCGCTGCAGGCGACGGACATCCGACGAATCGCCTGCGGATCTTCAACGGGCGCCACGATGCATGCCTCTCCGCCGCAGATCACGCGCTTCTGCGCGCCGATGCCGGACGCGCATTGCATGCGTCGCGTCCGGCCCATCGCAGGAACGCGATGGTGCAATCGTCGCTCATGTTAATCTGCGGCCATGCCCGGTTCGGTGGGACCCTGTCGGCAGGGGGAGAGCGCAAGCTTGTTAATGCGGGTTCGACTCCCGCCCCGAACCGGGCCGCTTCTTTCAGCGCAACGGGACATGGTCCGCCATCTCCCGCGGCGTTCGCACTTCCGCCGTCACGATCAGGTTGCCGTCCACGCGCAGCAAACCGTGTTCCGGCAGACGGGCATGCACGCCGCACCCGCAGGGCGGCACCGGACCTCGATCGGCTCAGGCGCCGGCCGGCCGATACACCTCGCCGCCCGCCTCGCGGAATTCCTTCGCCTTCTCCGCCATGCCCTGTGCCAGCGCGTCGGGTTCCGCGACGCCGTGCCTTGCCGCGTAGTCGCGCACGTCCTGCGTGATCTTCATGGAGCAGAACTTCGGGCCGCACATCGAACAGAAATGCGCACTCTTGTGTGCTTCCTTCGGCATCGTCTCGTCGTGGAACTCCTGCGCCTTCTCGGGATCGAGGCCGAGGTTGAACTGGTCCTGCCAGCGGAATTCGAAGCGCGCCTTGCTGAGCGCGTTGTCGCGCGCCTGCGCGCCGGGATGGCCCTTGGCGAGATCGGCCGCGTGCGCGGCGAGCTTGTAGGTGATGATGCCTTCGCGCACGTCCTGCTTGTCGGGAAGCCCGAGATGCTCCTTGGGCGTGACATAGCAGAGCATCGCGGTGCCGTACCAGCCGATCATCGCCGCACCGATCGCGCTGGTGATGTGGTCGTACCCGGGCGCGATGTCGGTCGTCAGCGGGCCGAGCGTGTAGAACGGCGCCTCGTGGCACTTCTCGAGTTGCCGCTCCATGTTCTCGCGGATCAGGTGCATCGGAACGTGGCCGGGGCCTTCGATCATCACCTGCACGTCGTGCTTCCACGCAAGCTGCGTGAGCTCGCCGAGCGTGTCCAGCTCGGCGAACTGTGCTTCGTCGTTGGCGTCGGCGATCGAGCCCGGACGCAGGCCGTCGCCGAGCGAGAAGGCCACGTCGTAGGCCTTCATGATCTCGCAGATCTCCTCGAAGCGTTCGTACAGGAACGACTCGCGATGGTGCGCGAGACACCACTTGGCCATGATCGAGCCGCCACGGCTGACGATTCCGGTCACGCGGCCGGCGGTGAGCGGGATGAACGGCAGGCGCACGCCGGCATGGATCGTGAAATAGTCCACGCCCTGCTCGGCCTGCTCGATCAGGGTGTCGCGGAACAGTTCCCAGGTCAGGTCCTCGGCGACGCCACCGACCTTCTCGAGCGCCTGGTAAATCGGCACCGTGCCGATCGGCACCGGCGAGTTGCGGATGATCCATTCGCGCGTCTCGTGGATGTGCCGGCCGGTGGAAAGGTCCATCACCGTGTCCGCGCCCCAGCGGATCGCCCAGACCATCTTCTCCACTTCCTCGGCGATCGAACTGGATACCGCGGAGTTGCCGATGTTCGCGTTGATCTTCACGAGGAAATTGCGGCCGATGATCATCGGCTCGCTCTCCGGGTGGTTGATGTTGGCCGGGATGATCGCGCGGCCACGCGCGACCTCGTCACGCACGAATTCCGGCGTGATGACGCGCGGAATCGCCGCGCCGAACGCCTGCCCCGGATGCTGCCGGAGCAGATGCGCTTCGCGCACCGCCTCGATGCGCTGGTTCTCGCGGATCGCGACGAACTCCATTTCCGGAGTGACGATCCCGCGACGGGCGTAGTGCATCTGCGACACGTTCATGCCCGACTTCGCCACGCGCGGCTTCGGAATCGCGGGGAAGCGCACGTCGGCCAACGAAGGCGCGGCTGCATGCCGGCGCGTGAACGGCGACGTGAAATCGGCGAGCCGTTCGCTGTCGCCACGCTCGTCGATCCAGCGCGCGCGCAGCGCCGGAAGGCCGGCCGCGAGATCGACGACGTGGTCCGGATCGGTGTACGGACCCGAGGTGTCGTACACGGTGAACGGCGCGTTCTTCTCGGCGCCGAACAGCGACGGCGTGTCCTCCAGCGCAATCTCGCGCATCGGCACGCGCAGATCGTCGCGCGAGCCCGCGACATGCACCTTGCGGGAGCCGGGAATCGGGCGCGTCACGGTTTCGGACAGTTCCGCGGTGCGGCGCAGCAGTTCGGAGGGAATCGCGTTCATGGTTCTTCGTCCCGGTTGGCGGAACCGCCCGGCGCGGTTCCTGGACGAAGCGGGATGCGGCCGCGCACGCGTCCGCAAAAAGCTCCCTACGCCGGTGCAAGCCGGATCAGGTTCGAAGGGACTCTCTCAGCCGGCGTCCGCCGGCACCCCCGCTTTCGTTCGCGCATTCAACCACGTCTGCGGCATGCGGGCCATCCGACCGCGACCTGAACGCTCCGCAGCCGCTGCGGAACACCGGCCTTCGCCGCGGGGTCGCACCGGCGACGGGATGCCTGCGACGCTCGCGCACCGCGATTCGTCGTACCACAATCGAATTCCCGCCGCCGAAGGGAGATCATCGTCATGAAACGCATCGCATGCAGTGTTCTTGTACTGGCGGGCCTGGCCATCGGGTCCGCCGAGGCATCGGCGCCCGTGGTAAAGGTCGACTGGTCCGATCCGTCGACGTTTCCGGGCATCAAGCAGGACACCTGCCGCAGCGTCGTCAAGCCGGAGGAATGGCTCGGCGAGCTTGCCGAGCACCTGCAGCGTCGTGCCGCCAAACTGCTCGACGACGGGCAGACGCTCGAGGTCACGTTCACCGACGTGCGTCGCGCCGGCCAATGCGAGCCTTGGCGCGGGGCCGGGTTCGACAACGTGCGCGTGATCAAGGAAACCTATCCGTCGCCGCAGATCGACCTGCACTACGTGCTGCGCGGAGCGGATGGCACGGTGATCCGCGAAGGAGACGGCAAACTGCGCGACCCCGCCTTCATGCAGCACGGAACACCGGACAGCAGCGATCCGCTGCGCTACGAGAAACGCCTGCTCGACGACTGGCTGCGCAAGCAGTTCCCGCGTTCCGACGGGAAGTGACTCCGTCCGGCTCCCACGTCAGCGGGGGAGCCGGGCCGGCCGCACCGTCAGTCGCGCTCCTCGTGCACGACGGCGCCGGTGCGCGGATCGACGCGAAGCTCCACGCGACGACCGGCGGAATTGCGCGCCTCCGCTTCCCAGAAGCCATCGTCGAACTCCAGGTCGCGGATGTCGGTATAGCCTGCAGCCGTCAACGCCGCGCGGATTTCGGCTGCACCGAGCAAGCCGCCCGGCGCGACGGCATCGTCGGCGACTTCCGCAAGCACGGCGCCGGTCACCGGATGGATGACGAGATCGACGTGACGGCCGGCGGGATTGCGCGCTTCGGCCTCCCAGAAACCGTCGTCGAACTCGATGTCGTCGATCTGCGTGTAGCCGGCAGCCACGAGCAGCTCGCGAACACGCGTTGCATCGAGAATGCCGCCTTGCGCGGCGCCATCCGTCCAGACCTCGCCGGTCGTCGCGTCCACGACGAGATCGACGCGACGCCCATCGAGCGCGGTTGCCTCCGCGGTCCACAACCCGTGGCGGAACGAAAGATCGAACGGCGCGTGGTATCCCGCTTCGGCGATGCGCGAGAGCGCCTCTGGCGCCGTCGCCAGCGGCTCGGCCAGCGCCGCGCTTCCGTCCGCGTGAACGGCCGATGCCGCGAGCAGTGCCAGTGCGGTAACGAATGCAGTCTTCATGTCCATCTCCGTGATGATCGGCGAATGCCGTGGCGCCAGACTCGCGCCGCCGGTCTAAATCCGCTTTGACGGCTTCGTTCACGATCGATTTAATCCGCCCTTCCGAGCATCGGACCTCGATGACGCGCGCACTTCCCGGCTTCCTGCTCATGCTCCTGTTCGCCGCCCAGGCCTGCGGCGAGGAGGATCACGATGCCGTGCGCGAGGCGGTCGCGGCCGGCGAGATCAAGCCGCTTGCGGAGATCCTCGCGACGGTCCAGGCGCGCTGGCCCGGCCGCATTCTCGACGTGGAACTCGAACGCGCACGCGACGGCCGACGCATCTACGACATCGAACTGATCGGCCCGGACGGCCGCAAGCAGGACGTGCACGTGGACGCCGCGAGCGGCCGGATCATCGAAGCCGCCCCGGACGCGGCGACGTCAGCCGCGATCCGCCCGCTCGCCTCGATCACGCGGGAGCTGCTCGCTCGCCACCCGGGCCTGGTCACCGACGTCGAGCTGGACACCACGCGCGAGGGGCACGCGATCTACGAGATCGAACTCCTGCGAAGCGATGGCCGGACACTCGAGCTCCGTGTCGACGCGATCACCGGACGCATGCTCGAGGACGCCCATGCGGGCGGGCTTCCAGCCGTGCTGCCGCTGCCGGACGTGCTCGAGCGCATCGCGCCCTCCCATCCCGGCGATGTCATCGAGGTCGAGCTGGAGCGCCGTACGAACGGAACGCCGTACTACGAGATCGACGTGCGTGGACCGGACGGGCGCACGCTCGAAGTACTCGTCGATGCGATGACCGGCATCGTGCTCGGCCACGAAGAAGCCGACTGATGCGCATCCTCGTCGTGGAAGACGATCGGGAGCTTGCCGAGCGCGTGCGGCGCGTGCTGGAAGAATCCGGCCTGATCGTGGAAACCTGCGCGGACGGCGAACAGGCGGCGTTCCTCGGCAGCACCGAATCGTACGATGCCGCGGTGCTCGATCTCGGCCTTCCGCACCGCGACGGCGTCTCGGTCCTGCACCACTGGCGCGAGCAGGGCTCGCGGATGCCGGTGCTGATCCTGACCGCGCGGGCGCGCTGGAACGACAAGCTCGCCGGCTTCGGTGCCGGAGCGGACGATTACCTGACCAAGCCGTTCGAGCCGGGCGAGGTCGCGCTGCGCGTGCATGCGCTGCTGCGACGCGCGCGCGGACTCGCCGACCCGGTGCTGCGCGTCGGTCCGCTCAGCTACGACACGCTCGGCGCACGCTTCGCGATCGACGGGATGCCGCTGCAACTGACCGCGCAGGAACAACGCATCCTCGCCTACCTGATGCACCGGCCGAACCAGGTGGTGAGCCGCAGCGAGATCGGCGAGCACGTGTACGCACGCGACCTCGACCCTGATTCCAACACCGTCGACGTGCTGATCGGCCGCATACGGCGCAAGCTCGGACGCAAGCTGATCCATACCGAACGCGGGCTGGGCTTCCGGCTCGCGGCCGAGTGATGGCGCGCGCCGGACTCGCGACGCGCGTGCTGGCGATCGGCCTGCTGGCCGCGCTGCTGATCGCCGGTGCCGCTGGTCTGCTGCTCCGCGCCACGCTGCACGACATCGTCGAGCGAGGCTTCGTGCAGCGACTGGACGAGCGCGTCGAGCGCGTCGTCGCGCGACTGTCCCGCGACGCGAACGGCATCCTCGCACACGACGACTCGCGCGGTACCGATGACTTCGCGCGGATCTATTCCGGCTGGTACTGGCAGGCGCGCGACGCAACCGGCACGCTGCGCTCTCGATCGCTGTGGGACGCCGATCTCGCACCTTCCGACGACGCGCGGCGCTCCGACGGCCTGCTGCACACGCGCGGCCCGCGCGGGGAGCCGCTGCTCGGCACCGAGCGTCATCTGCAAGTCGGAGGCCGCGACGTCGTGCTGCGCGCATTCGGTCCCGCGACCGACGTGCTGCGCGAGCTGCGGCGCATCGACCGCGTGCTGGCCGTCACGCTCGCCGCCCTCGTCGTCGCGCTGTCCATCGTCGTGCTGGCGCAGGTGCGCCTGGGCCTGCGGCCGCTCGCGCGCCTGCGCAGCGCGGTCGTCGAAATCCAGGACGGACGACGCGACGAGGTCGGCACGGGCTACGGCGCGGAACTCGACCCGCTCGCGCGTGAGCTGGACGGCGTGCTCCGCCGCAACGCGCAGGTCGTGGCGCGTGCGCGCAGCCATGCCGCCGATCTCGCGCACGCGCTGAAGAAGCCGCTGGCCCTGTTCGCGATCGACGGTGGCCAGTCGGACGACCTGGACCGGGAGGCGATCGCCGGCCATGCACGGGCGATGAACGCGCTGATCGATCGCCACCTCGCGCGCGCCGGCAGCGGCGCAGGCGACCGCCGACGCGTCGACGTGGGCGATCGCGTCGCTGCAATGATCGCCCTGCTGTCGCGGCTGCACGAGGCGCGTCGCCTCGCGTGGACGTTCGAGCCACCGGAACGGCCGGTGCGCTGGCGCGGCGACGCCACGGACCTGGAAGAGATGCTCGGCAACCTGCTGGACAATGCCGGGAAGTGGGCACGATCCCGCATCGAGGTGGACCTGCGCGACGACGGCACCGAGTGCATCGTGTGCATCGACGACGATGGCCCGGGACTGGATGCCGCGCAGATCGCGCGTGCGAAGCGACGCGGACAGCGCTTCGACGAGAGCGTGGAAGGCAGCGGACTCGGACTCGCCATCGTCGCGGACATCGCGCACACCTACGGTGGACGGCTCGAACTCGCGACCAGTCCGCTGGGCGGGCTCCGGGCGGCGCTGCGCCTGCCCTGCTGACCGGCGATCGCGGGGTGCCTTGCGCGCGACCGGCCGGCTCGCGGCACAATGCGGGCTTCCGACGAGGAACCCTTCATGCCCGGCCAGCATCCCGATCTGCATCCGCTCTACGCGCAACACCTGATGACCCTGCAGCGCAACGCGACGGCGGCGCTCGAACGCGCCGGGTGCGATCACCTGGTGATCGCCGCGGGCCAGCCCGCGATGCAGTTCCTCGATGACCGGCCGTATCCGTTCGCCGTGAACCCGCACTTCAAGCACTGGCTGCCGGTGACGAACGCGCCGGGCTCGTGGCTGGTGCACACGCCGGGCGAGCGGCCGCGCCTGATCTACCTGCAGCCGCGCGACTACTGGCACGTGGTGCCGGAAGCGCCGGCGGGCTACTGGGTGGAGCACTTCGACATCACGATCATCCGCGAACCGGCCGAAGCACGCGCGCACCTTCCGGCCGACGCGACACGATGCGCGGTGATCGGCGAGGCGAACGCGGCGATCGACGGCTTCGTTCCGGACAATCCGCAGGCGGTGCTCGACCACCTTCACTGGCATCGCGCGTACAAGACCGAGTACGAACTGGCGATGATGCGCGTGGCCAGCCGCATCGGCGTGCGCGCGCACCGCGCGGCCGAGTACGCATTCCGCTCCGGCGCATCGGAGTTCGACATCCACATGGCGTATCTGGCGGCCGCGCGGCAGACGGACAACGAGCTGCCCTACGGCAACATCATCGCGCTGAACGAACACGGCGCGATCCTGCACTACACCGATCTCGCCCATGCGCCTCCGGCGATTTCGCACTCGTTCCTGATCGATGCCGGAGCCAGCTTCCACGGCTATGCCAGCGACATCACGCGCACGCACGCCGCACGCGGCGTGCACCGCGCAAGCGCGTTCCAGTCGCTGGTCGACGCGGTGGACGAGGCGCAGCAGCGGCTCGCCGCCGGCGTGGTGGCGGGCCAGAGCTATCCCGAACTGCATCTGCGCGCGCACCTCGCGCTGGCCGCGATCCTTCGCGAACACGGCTTCATCCGCTGCACTCCGGAGAGCGCGCTCGAATCGGGCATATCCCGCGCGTTCTTCCCGCACGGACTCGGCCACCCGATCGGCCTGCAGGTACACGACGTGGCCGGGTTCCAGGCGAGCGAAGCGGGCGGCACGATTCCGCGTCCCGCCGGC
>Ga0207415_1001633_pt1 | contig 11062 bp, 7 predicted proteins | sample Passage237A_FD_187369 | JGI IMG/M metagenome (GOLD analysis project Ga0207415, IMG submission 187369) | Cellulose adapted compost microbial communities from Newby Island Compost Facility, Milpitas, CA, USA - Passage2 37A (SPAdes) (version 3) ...
TCTTCAAACTGCTTTTTGATTTCGGGCGATTGCTCTACAATCCTTTGAAACTCCTTTTGCGTGATGGTTTGCAAAACGCAAGGTTCAATGGTTTCGATGAGAGTATTCCACAAACTGTGTCAGTTTGAAGTTAACTAACTTTAAAAATGACACATATGGAAAATCAAGAGAAACAACCATTTGACTTTGAAGCCTTCAAGAAGCAGGCGGCGAGCCGTTTGAAGAAGGGCGAGACGCTGCTGGGCAAGGAAGGCGTTTTTACCCCCTTACTGAAGGAGTTTCTGGAAGAAGCTCTCACAGGGGAACTGGAGGCTCATTTGGAGAGCCAGGATGAACCTAACCGTAAAAACGGCAAGGGTAAAAAACAGGTGAGGACAAGCGTGGGTAAGGTGGAGATCGAGACTCCCCGTGATCGCAACGGCACATTTGAACCCGAGATTATTGGTAAGCGTCAAAAGACGCTGGGGGTGGATCTGGACCGTCAGATCATCGCTTTATACGCCCGTGGGGCGAGCTACAGCGATATCCGTGATCATCTCAGCGAGATGTACGATCTGGACATATCTCCTGCCACCATTAGCCGTGTAACGGACAAGATACTGCCCTTGATTCAGGAATGGCGAAGTCGGCCTCTGGAGCGTGTTTATCCGTTTGTATGGCTGGACGCGATCCATTACAAAGTCAGGCATGAAGGCCGTGTGGTTAACCGGGCTGTATACTGCGTTATCGGCCTAAATCAGGAAGGCTTTAAGGAGCTGCTGGGCATGTATATCGGCGAGAACGAAGGCTCTAAATTCTGGCTGCAGGTGCTTACCGATCTTCAGAATCGCGGTATCGAAGACATTTTTATTGCCTGCATTGATAATTTACCGGGCTTTGCCGAAGCCATCGAAAGCATTTTCCCGCAGACTGAAATACAACTTTGTGTTGTTCATCAGATTCGCAACTCTCAAAAATATCTTTCCTACAAGGATGTAAAACCTTTTATGAAGGATTTACAGACGGTGTACAAGGCTACTACAAAGGAACAGGCAGAACGTAACCTGGAGCAACTGGCTGTCAACTGGGGTCAACGCTATCCAAAAGTAATTGAATCGTGGCGCAAGAACTGGCCGCGCCTTAGTAATTACTTTCAATACGTTAAGGAGATACGCCGCATTATGTATACCACCAATATCATAGAGGGTTTTCATCGTCAGCTGAGGGCCGTCACCAAGACCAAGGGGGCTTTTCAAAGCGAAGACGCATTGATGAAACTGCTATTTCTGGTACAGGAGAATATTACTTCGAAGTGGAACAAGCCTGTTCACAACTGGAACCAGACCCTTGCTCAGCTATCCATTATCTTTAGCGAACGACTTAAACTAAATATCTAAGACTAATGTTCTCATCGTCGACCAATATTTTTTGCAACTCCGGTAACTTTACCCGACTGTATCAGAAAAAATATCAGTCGCCGATGAGTCCTAATTTAAAGAGATCTGACACAGTTTATGAAATACTTCCGATTGCGGAGTTGTTGGACAAGAGCCTCTCCGCCGGAACGGATTTCAGTTCTCCCGATTTGCGGAAAAGTGATTTAGAGGGTTTCGACATTGGGGAGTTTGTGTAATCAAACTCCCTTTTTTAATAATTGTTTTAATTTTTAGATTGTTTACGAAGTCCAACTACTGCATTTATAATATCTTGTTGCGCATCTTTGTTACTCCATTCTTTCCAAAATTTTATCGTCGCGCTGTCAGGTTTAATTGTCGGTTCTGAAATTAGAACCCTTGTCGGTAATAACGAAGCATCTCCAACTATCAATGCTTCACCTATATCCAAAATTGGAAGCACTTCTGTCAAACCTGTAAGGTTGTCGGGTAAAAGTCTTTTAATTACAGCCTGGTCTTCTGCATTAGCGAGCCGTAATGAAATAAAGTTGTTGCATTGACTTAAAACAGTTCGGTTTACTTCGGCCGGTCTTTGACTAATTACAGTTAAGCTTACTCCATATTTCCTGCCTTCTTTCGCAATCCTTTCAAAACTTTTCAAACCAAGTTCGGAAGCACCGTCCTGATTGGTTCTTTCAGGGATATATAAATGAGCTTCATCACACATCAAACAAATTGGATGTTGATTTTCTTTTGCAGTCCACTGCTGGACGGTAAAAACAATTCTTGCAACCAATCCAATTACTAAGGGTAAAACATCGGACGGCACTTCGGAGAAATCTATAATTTTTATACCTGATTTTTTACCATTAAGTTCCGAACCGTGCATCAACGCATTGCAAAAATCGTTTAACCAATCTAATTGCAGTTCATCTTCGGATATTTGAAATAAAAAACCTAAGCGTTTATCCTCTTTCTTTGCTTCAAGACGCTGAATAAAACGAGATAGCTTGCCGTTAAAATCTCCATTCTTACCTGCTGCCGTTGAACCTGCAACACGTTCTGTGTCTAATCGTTTAAGTTCATCCAAAACAGCATCCAACTTATAAGGTATTGGACTGTCAATTGTTAAGCTGTCGGTAAACACTGTATCTCCAATTGAAGTAAGGTAATTCTTCTTTTCTGTATATACAGTTCTTGAAAAAACCATTGCCTGATTTGGTGCATTACTATCACTACGGTCAAGTAACATTGCCAACATCTCTTCATACGTCAGTAACCAATACGGTAACATCAAAACACCGTTTGCAAGATTGCCCTTTTTGCCCAAGTCCGAAGGATTGGCAATTCTGAAATGTTGTATTCCGTCAGCTTTAAAGTTTGCTCCGCTGTATTCTCCGTGTATGTCAAACAAAATGGAATTGGCCATCGGCAATTTGGCTATCTGTTCAATGATTTTGGCTACACACCAAGACTTACCCGAACCTGTACTACCAACGATTACAGCATGTCTTTGAAAAAGTTTATCTCCGTCCAAAAATGCTTCTGCATTTTCATCTATGGAATATTTTCCGATTGAAAGCGGAATTTCATAATTCTCTTTTGTGGAAATTGTTTGCATAAACTTAGTAATATTATCTCCCTCTATCGGATAACATTTAGCTTCTATTTCTGGAACTGTATCAAGTGTTCTTTTGAAAACGTTTTCTTTCTCTCCGTGTTTATTCAATAAAGTTCCAATCAAATTTACTTTCAAAATGTTTTCTGTGAAAAGGAAATTGTTTAATCCCAAATCGTCTCCTGCTGGTTGTTCTTCATCAGAAGCCTTCCGAGTTATACGGTTGATAATTCCGATTAAATGTTGCCCTGCTTTTGAACTTTGAATTGCAACCAAGTGATTGACTTGAAGTTTTCTCAACTTTTCAAGTTCATCAACTTTTATGATTAGTGTTGCTGTATCAACACTAAAAACTGTTCCGATAGAAGAATTATCTTCAAAAGTGAATATTGCCATAGTTTCTTATTGTATTCGTTTGAGGTATTCAAACAAGTTCCAATAGCTCACATTTTCGATTATATGTTCTCCCTGACTTGATGAATATATTTTGGTATGTGTTCCGTTATTTTCTTCCATTAAGATGTAATTTTTGCAACCTCCGTAAATGATTGTTTCCTTTGTTTTGGGTGTTAATTCTTTCGTGATTACAACTATTGGCTTTGTCTTAATTTGCTGAATAAGTTTTGGCTGTACGTGAACATCATTAAATCCGTATCCAATACACAAATAACCATTTGCATTTTGAATTTCATTATCTGCTTGTGCGAATATGGTTCTGTATGGTTCATTATGCGTTTCGGCATATTTACTAAGTCCTGGCGTTACAATTAATGGCTTGTAATCTTGTGGAATATCTTTACGTAAAGGTAAATACACTTTTTCTTTATTCGATGTTTCAAACCAATCTAAAGAACCGTGAACTTTCCAAATGTTTACTTGTCCGCTGTATCCCCTTATGCTTGCCAAAGCATTTGTATGAATATTATCAGAAAAATGTCCGATGTAATTTTGAGCATATCCTGTACAAATAAATGCTTCTGCGGTACTTGCACTATATTCTGCAATACGGTCATAATTCGTCGTTACTATGGATAGTTTTCTATTAGTTGTTGAAAGCAAATGTTTCATCAGGACGACCAATGGCACTTCTTTTCCATTTAGAACAAAGTGTTCGTATGCTTTTAAATCTGCTTCAGCAATCAATTCCCAAGTAGCTTTAATTACGGCTTTTAAAACATTATCGTTAAGCTGTATTCCTAACAAAGCCTTTTCCAAATCTTGGTGTTCATCAAGACTTTTCTTAAATGCTTCAAATTGAGCTCTGCCTACATCATCATAAAAAGACAAAGTGTTTTTCAAATGCTCTCCAAGTGTCCACATTGACGGCAAACCAAAAGGAACGGAAGCACCACTACCCAAAATGAGCAATGGAACTTTATTTGTCCAATCTTGAAGTTGTTTTAATAATGCATCAAAGTCCATTTACAAGTTTCATTATAGCGTTATTTCATACTTTTCTATCAAAAATTCATCAACTTCTTCTTTAGTTGCTCCATTTGATAGAAAGTATCTGTCTTGTTCGTTCAACTCACAAATGCCAAAATTCTTTACATAGTTTTTGGCATACGATAAAAAGCCTCCTGAATATGGTTTACTTGTATTTGCCATATAATATTCAAATACTTTTGATTCCAAAATACGTTTCAGTATTTTAAGTTCTTCGGGCGATTCATTAAAAATTGCGTATCCGCAATAAACCAACATTTCCTTTTGGTCGGTAAAAACGAAGTATGGATTCTTTGCCATATAAGGAAAAAGTAGTTTATAGCCTTTGTCAGACAATGCTTGAGTCCGTCCAAAGGCGTACCAAGCACCATAATCTCCATTACCGTTGTCTCGTGACAGCAAGGTTTCCTTATTAGCTAACAGGTATTTATAGGCTTTTGGGAAATTTGCTTTTAAATATTTCTCGTTCATTAGTGAAAGCGGACTTATTCCATTTGCATATGGATAAATCAGTTTTTCTTTCACAGATTCAATCTCGTGTTCGTATTTGAGAATATTCGGTTTGATTATATCTCTGCAAATAGCTTTTTCTATTTCATATTTTTTTCCGTCTTGTTCGAGTATAAAATATTTTTCTGTTTCGGAAACAGGCCGGAAAATATAGGTATCGTTGCTTAGAGTAGCTATACCATTCCTTATCTTATATTTTTCTCCTAATGGAACGCCTACATTTTCTATTCGTTTGATGTTTTCAATGATTTTCTTGTCATTGAGTAACCAGCCTCTTTGAAAATTCAACTCATTGTATGGTATTTTATGGAAAGATTTAAGTTCGTTTTTGGTCAAAGTAGAGCCGCTCTCCTTTTTGAATGAAACAAAGGATGATTGCTTCTTAGAGATTAGACAAATACAAGTATATGCAGATTTCTTTCCAAACAATTTTTCGTGTCCGAAATCAATAATACTCAAATGGTATTTCTTTTCTTGGAAATACTTTCGTAATTGTCTTGCATTTACACTTTTGTAGAATGAATTTACTGTTATATAACCCAAAACGCCATTTTCATTTAGTTGTGTTAATCCTATTTCAAAAAATGGAATATATAAATCAGGATTGCCTGATTTTGTAACAGTCCAATTGGATAAAAGCATTTTAGATGCTTTGTCGATGTTTTTTGCTCTTACATAAGGTGGATTTCCGACAATTATATCAAACCCGTTATTTTCTTTTATTTTTGGTTTGTTTTTAAGCCAATCGAATGAAAGGGCATTACCACAATGCAAATTAAATTTAAACTCTTTTCTATCTTCATCATTTGCCAAAGCTAAAAGTGAAAGCAGGATTTCTGTTCTTCTGATGCTACTTTTACTAATATCTAAACCAAATATATTTTCACTGAATATCTGATAATAAGTCTTGTTGGTTTCCAATTTTAATTTTTTGGAAACAGTATATAAAAATGCTCCGCAACCACAAGAAATATCTGCAACTAAAGCATCTTGATGTGGTTTTTCAATCTTTGAAAACGAATTTTCTACGATAAAATTTTTGATATAGTTTGGCGTATAAACAGCACCGTTAATGACTTGTTCTTTTTTAGGAATAGCCAACTCAAACGCTTCAATCAGGTCATCAAAAGTAAACTTAATATCTAATTGAGCGTATTGGCTCAAAGGCGAATTATCTGAAATAATCAGTGATTTTATTAAGGTATTATTTCTGACTTTTAGAGCATTTGCTTTAATAAAAGCAGAAACAATAATCTTGTTTAGAGAAGTTTCATCTTCGCTGAACTGATTAATGATATTTTTAAATTCTTTCTGCATTTTATCAATTTAAAATTTGAATTCGGTCAATGTTTCTACCTCTGTCGCTAAAGAATGCTTTTTCTTCATCAGTTAATCTATATAGTTGATAACATAATTCATCTAATGTATTCCAGTGCGTTGAAAGTAATCTTGAAATACTTCTTTGCTGTGTTGGAGAAGAAACTATGTAGCTATTCTGTAACTCGTCAATTCGCTTAGCAATCCTTGCCAAGCCAGATTTCAATTCTGTGTTTTGTCTGAAATTTTCAACAGGAAAAGGAACGGGTTCAAGAAATTGCTTATTAAATTTGAAATAGCCATTCGATTGAGGATTGGCAATCGACCTTGCTAAAGCAGAAAACACAGTTGAGTTGATAACTGCTGATAAAGCATATAAACTATTTTCGTCTTTTTCGGGAGTGTCTATGAAAAATACATTCGCATTGTCACAATAAGTTCTGTCCGACAATGTAACGGTAGCGAAAGTATCTAAAGCCGTCATTGGTACTAATACTTTAGGGTAAGTAGCTCCGTGATTTTGTACCCTTGTAAATAAGTGCCAAGAATTATCAGTATATTTTTCAGGGAACTTCTTTGGTAATGTCTCAACTGTGGCTTCAATAACAGCCTTGTTTCTTCGTAAATATTCAGAAGCAAGAGGAAATCGTTCTTCAAAATCAGAGAATTTAATTTCTGATACAATTCCGTCTGCAACATCATAAGGAAAGATAACAAACACATCTGCAGTATCTTTTCTATACGGATAGAAGTTCTCATTACAAATGAGCGGTCTGCAAGCATCCAATTCAATCTCAAAATCTTCTTCAATGTGGGATTTTCCTCTGATGATTCCATTTTCAACAGAAATAGGTCTTATGTGATAAGCTCTATCCCAAAGTACTTGAACGCCAACACGAACTTTTGCATAATCCCCTAAACAACCGTTCTCTAATAATTGTGTTTTGATTTCAATAAGTTGATTATCGTCAAAACTCCAAGGATTAGCCGTTACGGCTGTCGATGGTAAGATAGAATATTGTTCGGGTGCAACATCTGGTGTTTCTGTTTCTCTTAATTGCGAAGCGAGTGTTTCTGTATTCCCGTCAAATAATCTAAAACTAAAATTATCTGGAGATGATTTATCTAAAAGAAGTAAAGCAACATAGGTAATACGGTCTTTGAATATAGTAGTTGTTTTAAAATCAATTACTGATGAAAGATAATTTGATGTTGTAATTATTTCTCGTATCTTCTTGCCGTATTCTGTTTTGAAAAATCTTTTTTGGACAATATATCCAAGTCGTCCTGACGGATTTAATAATTCTATACCTCTTTCAATAAAAGGAATAGCCAAATCAACTTTTCCGTTTTTTGCAGACAGGAATTTTCCTTTGATGTACAAATGCATATAAGGTAAATCTACGTTGTAGTGTTTTACCTCTACATAAGGCGGATTGCCGATTATGAAATCAAAACCACCTTTCTTATCAAATATTTCACTAAAACCGTGTTCGCCTTTCCAATCAAAAATGTTTGTATTTAAATATTCCTCTTCGTTGGTTTCAAGTGAGGGGAATATTTCAAGAATATCAGACTCAACCAATGAGTTACCACAACGAATGTTATTGCCTATTCCGTTTAATATTTTGTTCCCGAAAAGTCCAATTTCATTATATGATTCAAGATAATCAGAAGTGTCAACTATTTTTAATGATAAAGACATCTTAGCAACCTCAACCGCTTCGGGGTCAATATCAACTCCGAAAATACAATTATCAATAATTGCTTTTCTACCCAATATATTAACGATTACATCATCGTTTGTGGATACAAAGTACTTCTGAAAATCGGGATGATTGGAAGTGAAAAATAATTCACGGAAAATTTCTTCTATATAGTCATAAACCTCAATAGCAAAAACACCGCTTCCACAAGCTATATCTAAAATCTTTTTATCGAAAATGTTTTCAATTCCTTCTTCCAAAAGTTTTTGCTTAGGAATAGTTCTTCGGATAATTTCCTGAACAATGTATTGTGGTGTACTAACAGCACCTTTGGTCTTCAAATATTCACTTTTGATTTCGTCTTTTACCTCATTGTCTCCAATCAGTAGTTTTTTAGAGAGAAAAATTTCGTAAATATCACTAAGTACTTTTGTAGGTATTACATCAAAGCGGTATGGAGACGGATAATAAAGATTTTGTAATAGCTGGTCAAAAACTTCATTAGAAATTTCGATTTCGTGAATTGCATTTATACGGTCAAACAACGGTCCGTCATAATGTTCAAAGAAATCAAAATAGGAAGAATTTTTAAATTCATTCCAAAAACCTCCTTCTTTGAAGGATAGCAACAATCCTTCTTCTTCAATTTTCCGTGCTTCACATACCCGAATGAATAAAATTCTATTGATGATGATTTGAACAATATAACTAAGATTTGCTGAATTATTTCCGATATAATCAGTGTTTCTATTAAGAATATCGGTTGCTAAAGCTAATCGAAAATCCGAAAGCTGTTGAGCAAATTTAAAGTCAGGAGTTGTTTTTTCGACATAACGATTTCCTTGAAAGGAAGAAGAATAAATCTCGTCAAGTTTTCCTTTATAAATATTCTCTTTAAGAAGATGTGTCTCTAAAGCATCAAATTTTTCAATATAATCGTCAAGAGTAAAATACAACCTTCCCAAATTGGCGTTTTGTCCTCTTTCAGGGGTATATGTACAATCGTAGATTGCAAATTCTTCAAAATTTGAAATGAAAGCACAAGGAGCTAAAATCGACCAACCGTAAGATTTTATCTGGAAAGCTGCTTCTGCATCTTCAAGAATTTTTACACTAATATCTTTGGCATCAAGAAATGTTAGTTTCTGTCTCGCAACTTTGAAAGTATAATCAGGTCGTGTGTTTTGTGAACCAATTTCTTTCAGTTTTTCTTTCTCTGATTTTGATAATACTTTCTCTTGAAGAATTTGGGATGTATCCCGAACATCCCAACCGAAAATTGCTAATATTTCGTTAAGCCAAGTTCTGATTGTTTCTTCCGAAGTCAAATCAAGTTTGCCCTGTTCCTTGAACTTATTGTATTCAGCAATGAGTTCAGCTAATTTTTGCTTACGTTGTTCTGAACTCATTTTCTTTTCTTTTTTGTTTGATATTTGATTTCTTCTTCTGCCGCAATTAAAATGTCTTTGGCATATTTCTCATCAACAAGTTGATATGCAACTTGTCTGCTCATAAATGCTACAACAAGTTCCTTTTCGTCCACATTGAAGGTCTTGGCAATTATTGGAAGCATTTGCCTGTTTACAGGTCGCTCTCCTCGTTCTAACTTACTCAATGTACTTTGGTCTATATCGAGCAATGCGGCAAGCTTCCGTAAAGGCATTTCTGCCTGTTCTCTAAGTTGTCTGATATGGTCTCCTAAGTTGTCTATTTGCATCTTGAAATTTATTTCTTGACATTATTGTCAAATGTAATCTAATATTTTGTTCTGTCCAAATTTGATTAGAAACTTATAGTCGGCAAATCACTACAATTCTAACTTCCCACGCATAATGCCATCTACTGCCAATTAATTCCACTGATTTCCAGTTTCTCATAACGCTTCGATTTCCATAAGACTTTTGTTGCGAAAGCCCGCACGAGGTGGGAATTAGTAACAATTTAATTCAGTTAAATCATGGTAAAACAAAGCAAAAAAGTGTTGCTGACAGGCGTTGCGCTCCTGTCGGCATTCGGTGTGTTCGCACAGGGCAACGGCTCGGCAGGCATCCAAGAAGCTACGCAGATGGTAACGAGCTATTTCGACCCTGCGACCCAATTAATTTATGCGATTGGGGCTGTGGTCGGGTTAATCGGTGGCGTAAAGGTGTACAACAAATTTAGTAGCGGTGACCCCGATACAAGCAAGACTGCGGCGTCGTGGTTTGGGGCTTGTATCTTTCTCATCGTAGCGGCGACCATTCTCCGCTCATTCTTCCTTTAAGTTGGCGTATTATGAGCAATTACAATATCAATAAAGGTATCGGCAGAACGGTCGAGTTCAAAGGGCTGAAAGCACAGTACCTGTTCATCTTCGCAGGTGGTCTGCTCGGCGTGCTTATCCTCGTCATGGTCATGTACATGGCAGGGGTAAACTCCTACGTATGCCTGCTTGTCGGTGCAGGCGGTGCATCGCTCATCGTTTGGCAAACATTCGCACTAAACGGCAAATACGGCGAACACGGATTGATGAAAGTCGGGGCAAAGAAAAGGCATCCGAAATACATCATCTGTCGCAGAGCCGTACACCGCTATTTAAAATTCACTTCTAAATCCAATGCCCTATGAGAAACAAAGGAAAAGCCACGACGCTCGAAAGCAAGTTTCCATTACTGGCGGTGGAACACAACTGCATCATTTCAAAGGATGCGGACATCACGGCTTGCTTTCGGGTACACCTGCCGGAACTGTTCACGGTGGCATCGGCAGAGTACGATGCCATCCATTCGGCTTGGCATAAGGCTATCAAGACCTTGCCGGACTACACCATTGTTCACAAACAGGACTGGTACATCAAGGAAAGTTATGCGCCGGATATTGCACAGGACGGGTTGAGTTTCCTTGCAAAGTCCTATCAGCAACATTTCAACGAACGTCCTTTTTTAAACCATTACTGCTATCTCTTTTTGACCAAGACGACCAAAGAGCGTATGCGGATGCAGAGCAACTTTAGTTCGCTCTGCAAGGGTGTCCTTATCCCGAAAGAAATAAGGGATAAAGAAATCGTCCGAAAGTTCATGGAAGCGGTGGCGCAGTTTGAGCGCATCGTCAAC
>Ga0207415_1001634_pt1 | contig 11056 bp, 9 predicted proteins | sample Passage237A_FD_187369 | JGI IMG/M metagenome (GOLD analysis project Ga0207415, IMG submission 187369) | Cellulose adapted compost microbial communities from Newby Island Compost Facility, Milpitas, CA, USA - Passage2 37A (SPAdes) (version 3) ...
CAATAGCGGCTGACGAATAAGTGTTGAGCAATTGTAATTCTATTAAACATTATTAATAAATTTAAGCTGGCGTAACACGGACTTCCGCTACTGCAGAAATACCCGAACCGTTGGCGGTAAGCGTAAAACAACCTTCATTCCATGGACACACTAATTGAAATTCTAATTGACAACTCTAACAGCATGGGACCTTTTGAAGCAGAGAAAGGAAATAAAACCTATCTCCTGCCAGACGGAAGTACCAGAATGGAACTTGCCAAGAAAATACTTGTTGAGGAATTAATTCCCAAACTTGACTATGCCCATAAAATTGCAATTAGGAAATTTCATTCAGTTAGGAAGGCTGACAAATCATCCGAGCCATTGATTGATACAATCTATAGTGGCACATTGGACAAGACAACTATAATAGATAAAATCAACAGCATTGAAATTCCTATAAACACTGGCGGGACACCAATCACAGCAGCGGTTAAATACTCTATTGACGAATTAGCCAAAAGCCCAAACGCTGACAGAAAAATTATTTTGGTTACGGACGGACAAGAAACTGATGGCGGCGATTATAAGAAAACTGCAGAGGAAGCTCTTAAACAACTTGGCATACCTTGTAACATTTACATTGTTGGTATTTCCCAAGATAAAGAAGCGGAAGAAAAATCAAAATCTTTGGCAACTTCTACAGGTGGAACATACACTAACTTGAAAGCAAAAGTTTATGACAAGCCAACATTACAAACTGCATTAAGACCAATTTATTTTAAAGCTGTTAATGCATCTCTTCAAAACATAACTGCTGAAAAACCAAAACAGGTTATTCAAACTGCACCTGCTCAACAACAAAATATTCAAGCTGCTGACCCTTCCACTACGACTGAAGCCAAACTTGAAACTATTTATTCAGAAGTTTTAGAAAAAAACACAACTGCTTTTAATCTTATTTCAAAACAGCTTTCAACAATCACTGAAGCAATTGAAGGATTAAGAAACACAACGAATGAAAATGACGAAATAGATGTAACAGAAAATGCCGAGCTAAATGAAAGAATTCGTGTGGCAAGTGAAAGTTTTTTACACAACAAACTCAAAGACAAATTTGGTGACAGAGTTAAATGGTTAAATGAAACCAAAGAGAGCGGAACGAGTTATGATTTTGAAGTGATTGACCCAATTGACAATAGCAAAGAGTACTTTATTGAATGTAAGGCTTCAATGTATGCAGACAAAGTATTTCTAATGACAAAATCTGAATGGTTATTTTTTCTTCAAAACAAAAGTAAGTATCAAATCTTTTTCGTTTCTTCAGCTTTAACCAATCCGCAGTTGACAAAGATTGACAATTTAATGGACTGGATTATAGAGGGTAAAGTAATTTCGATTTCAACAAAGAATATAAAATTGAAAGCCGATAGGATTATTTTCACAATCATGGAATGACAACCCTGCGAAACGCCTACCGCCAACATTGGTATTGCCAATAGTGGGGCTTGACATTGAAACAATCAGCAGCGGTAATTCTGCTGTGCTGTGGTTCGGGGCTTGACCTGCAAAGCCCAGCTTAAGTTCTTAGTATTTAACTTTATCAAAAAGCCAGGCAGTTGTTCCGGCGGACGAATATAAAATTCCCCACCAGCGGCAATACCTGGACGTTAGCAGAAAGCGTATTTGATGACAATACAACCTTGAAACAGACAACTAAAAAATTAAACTGATCAACACAGCTAAACATTATGACAGGTGGACACATATATAACAGCAACCCGACTTCGAGACACATCAGTTTGACAGGCATACACATAAGCCAACGCATTAAAAAAATTAAAACTCCCCACCACACAAAAAAAATGAATTTCTATGGTTACCCACATTACATACATTTGGAGGCTGCCCAACCTCAAGCCCCACGGAATGCAGCCACCAAAAGAATGCAATTTTTGCCGACCCACATTTTAACTTTGAAGAATGACAGATGTACATGATAATATAACTAGAAGTTACAACATGAGCCAAATCAAAGGCAAAGACACAAAGCCGGAGATGATGGTTAGAAAGTATATTTTTTCAAAAGGGTTCCGTTACAGACTTCACGATAAGCGGCTCCCGGGTAAACCTGACATTGTTTTACCAAAACTGAAAGTTGTTGTGTTTATTCACGGTTGCTTTTGGCATGGTCATTCAAATTGCAGGTATTTTGTCCTGCCGAAAACCCGGACAGAATGGTGGTTGAAAAAAATTGAACGTAATAAACAACTTGACAGTGAAAATTTATTAAAATTGAAGGGTGATGGATGGAAAGTTTTCACCATTTTTGAATGCAAATTAAAACCGAATTTAAGAGCGAAAACACTTGAAAACTTGGTAAAACGACTAAAAACAATATCACAATAAATAGAACAGTGAAACAGTTAAATTATATAGACCTTTTTGCCGGAGCATCAGCATTATCTGAGGGCTTCAGGCAATTGAAGTTTAATCCGGTTGCTCATATCGAAATGGACACAGAGGCGTGTTTAACTATAAAAACACGTGAAGCATACCACCATTTGAAAGACACCAACAAACTGGACGTATATTATGATTATACGAGTGGAAATATAACGAGGGAGTTATTATATAAGCATCTGCCTTTCGATAAAGGTAATATTGTTATCAATGCTGAAATATCAGATGCATCATTGAAAAAAATTTTCAAAACAATTGAAGCCAATCTCAAAAGGTTACCAAACAGCGAACTTGACTTAATTGTTGGAGGTCCACCTTGTCAGGCGTATTCATTGATTGGGAGGCATGGAGTTGATTGGGAGAATGACCACCGTTTAAAGCTTTATGTTCAATATGGCAGATTTCTAAAAGAATTCAGACCTAAAGCATTTGTCTTTGAAAATGTTCCCGGAATTTATAGTGCTAATAACGGTTCTCACTTTACACATCTGAAACAATATTTCAGAAAAATTGGATATGAAATAGATGACAGGATACTTAATGCCAAAGATTATGGTGTTTTGCAAAATCGCAGGAGGGTTATCATTGTTGGATGGAGAAAAGACATTCAATTTTCATTTCCTGAGCTAAAACCAATTGTTCATAGTTTTACCGTTCAGGACATTTTTTCTGACTTATCTCCTCTTACTCCTGGTCAGGTTATAAATAAAGGTAAATACATAAAATCTCCATCAGAATATTTAAAGCAATTTGATTTAAGCAATGGAGTTGACTTCTACACACAGCATATATCAAGACCACATAACAACAATGACCGTCAGATTTATAAGCTGGCGATTAAGAAATGGGAAAAAGAAAATAAAAGATTAAAATATACAGACATTCCTGAAAGATTAAGAACACAGAAAAATACCAATTCATTCCTTGACCGGTTTAAAGTTGTTGATGGTAACGGTATTTCGCATACAATTGTGGCACACATTTCAAAAGACGGTCATTATTATATTCACCCTGATATTAATCAATGCCGCTCAATTTCAGTGAGAGAAGCCGCAAGGATTCAATCATTTCCTGATGATTTTTATTTTGAGGGTTCAAGAACATCAGTCTTCAGACAAATCGGAAATGCTGTTCCACCGCTTTTGTCTTTGGCAATCGCTAAAGGTATTAAAAAACAATTTCAGAAAATATGAGTATAACTTTTCGTGAAATATTAAATCAAAAATCGTGGAACAGCTTTGAAGATTACATAGCTGAAGGTATTAACCAGTATTCGTCTGAACTTTCGAAAGATATTTCAGAAGGAAGAAAACATAAGGAAGAAATCCGCAAATTCCTCGAGAGGAATTTTGAAATAAAGAGAGTGGCTGACGATCTTGAAGAAGAGAAGAATCTCCTGACGTCAGGTGAAGTTGTAGGTATAGATGGAACTATAGCTACTCATAAAACGATAACCGGAATAATGGCACAGATAGGAGTTGTGGCCGTAAATTATCTTAACGAAAAAATTCAACACTCTTATTTTATTTCCGAAGCAAAATATAAACAGGACATCAAAGATGTTACAGATTATCTATACTCACATGAAAGCATAAACAAGGTTGTTTCAGCTCCTGTATTAAGAGCGGCATTACAAGTCAGAGAACGTGAACTTGGGCTTGACGATAAGTTTAAAGACAAATACAAAATTTATCATGGACCATTGATTCCTTTTGAAATGCTTGCCAATCCGGGAAAAGCTGAAATGAAAATTCTTGATGTAACAGTTGAGATTCTTGAAAAGATAATAGCAAACAGAAAATGTTTCAGTATTGTTAGCCGTTCACAAAATGACGCATACATTAGAATCGGTCTTTCATTAAATCCCGGTGAATATGTTCAATTGAAAAAATCTGTAGGACTTGAAATTTTAGAAGGCAGAACACTACTTAAAGATAAAGACCGTTGGCGTGAAGAAGATTTTCTGAAAGTGAACAATTTTATTAACCAAAGAGCAATGAAAATAAAAGTTGGTGTGATAAAAATTTCTCAACGACCTTATGTATTTCACGCTCATGAAGAAATTTTTGATCTTGCTGCAAGGATAATTTTCCGTGATGCAATGTTTCAGAAAGAAAAAGGATTTCCGCTGCTGGTTGATTATGCTGACAACCTTTGTTCAACGTATTTCAAAGCAAGCGACTTTAATAAAATAATAGAATATCAATTGGCTAAGGAAGGAGAATTTCTATCTGAAATGTCAGAAGAAACATTAAGACAAAAGTAAAATTATGGAATTAGATAAGAAATATGCTTTAGGTTTTGTAAACTTCGATTCGGGAGTCGGTTCAAACAACGAAGTTGAAATACGTGTTCCTTATGATAAACTCAAAGAGTTATCAAGAGGTAAATACGTAATTATTCCCCATGATACTGACGGATATTACTATTTAGCGAGACTTACAAGAGGTCCATTCTTTACTCCAGATGCAGTAAGCCGTGATTCTGCGTTTGCAAGAGCATCTATTGTGCAGGCAGGAAATATATCGTTTATTCCCGATTATCACGGAATTGGATATTGTGAACTAATTGGTTTGTTCCATTACAATTCATCGCACCTGTCAGGTGTGCAGACAAGACCGCATCCCAAATCACCTGTTTTCAATTTGCCGCATAATAAAATTCAGGAGCTACTGAAAATCAAGGGTAATATGTATTTGGGTCAATTAAGTGGCTATGAAGGAATACGTGTATATCTTGACGCTAATTCAAAAATTGTATTGCCACGAAACATTGGAATATTCGGAACTGTTGGGTCAGGAAAAACCAATTCATCTCAGGTTTTAATTGAGGAGGCAGCGGCAGCGGGTTGGGCAGTAGTTGTGCTTGATGTTGAAGGAGAGTATATTTCAATGGACAAACCGAATTCTGAAATAGAGCATAATCCCGGACTGAAAAAGAAAGCAGAACAGTATCAGATAACACCGGAAGGTTTAAAAGCATTTCAGGTTTACAACCCTGCCGGAACAGAAAGTAAGAGAGCAGATTCTTTAGAGTTTAGTATTCCTTTTGGAAGTTTATCACCTTATGAGCTTTCCGCAATTATGGGGATGAACGAAACACAAGAAGATCGTTTTATTGATTTATGGGATAAACAGGTTGCTGATATTACAACAAAAACAACCAAACCCCAAAATCTAAAGAACCAGTGGAAAGCAATTGATGAAAATAAATTTCAGGAAGAACCCGAATATCCTGATTTGACTATACAATCTTTACTTAACAGACTTAATGAAGAAATCAAGGAGCAGAAAGGATCTTCAAAAGCATCGTGGCTGGTAGTTAAAAGATTGCTGAATCGTTTGAAAAGATTCGGAATTTTTGATTCTACGGATGATTTGCTTGATGTTGGAGATTTTCTGAAACCAGGTAAAGTATCGGTTTTAGATTTAAGCAATTCATATACGGTTCAGGTAAACAATATTGTAATTGCATATTTACTTCGTAAGATTTTTGACAGCAAAATTTCTGATCCTGACCTGCCGCCAACAATTATTTTCATTGAAGAAGCCCACACATTTGTAAGTAAAGAGAATGCTTCAAAAATGGAAGCACTGCTTGACCGTTTACGTGAAGTAACAAGACGTGGCAGAAAACGCTGGCTTGGTTTGTGTTTTATTTCACAGCAGCCATCTCATTTACCTGAGGAAATTTTTGAGTTATGTAATACTAAAATCATTCATCAGACAACCGGAAACAGAAATCTGAATGCCTTAAAAATTTCAGCAGGAAATGTAAATGAAGCTATCTGGGATGATGTACCTACTTTAGGGCAAGGAAGAAGCATTATTATTTCACCGCAATATCAACATCCTATTATGACGAATATGCGGATTTGTAAAACAAACAGAGAGCACACAGATTAAATGAAAGAAATAAATTTTACACCAAAGGCGAGACTAATAAAAATTCTCGGTGAGCAACTAATAAAAGATGCCACTGTCGGAATTATTGAATTGGTAAAAAACTCCTATGATGCTGATGCGACATTAGTAAAATTATTATTTGATTCATTAAATACAGATCACGGACGTATCGTTATTCGTGATAACGGAGAAGGAATGGATTCGGAAACCTTCCTGAATAAATGGATGAATCCGGCAAGCGGACACAAAGAAGAACAGAAAAAAAACAGAATACGGACTGCCCTGGGCAGATTACCTCTCGGAGAAAAAGGGGTTGGCAGATTTGCAGCACAACAAATAGGTGATAAACTCACTATAGTTTCAAAAAATAAAAACAATAAAAAAATTTTAATTGCAGAAATAAACTGGGCAGAGTTTGATTCAACAGAAAAAAATCTTTCTGATGTAAACATACGTTATGAAGAGAAGGAAAGTCATCCGGATTTTCCAGACTTTGAAACCGGGACAGTTCTGATAATAGAAAGAATCAGAAGTAACTTTTCCGGGAATGACATCAGCAAAATTCATTCTGCCATCAAAAGAATGAAAAGCCCGTTCAAAGGTGCGGAAGATTTTAATGTAACTATTGAATTTCAGAACTGTCCGGAAGAATGGGATAAATACAGTGAAATTGAATCAACAGATATTTTGGATAAAGCACCGTTCAAATTTACTGCAATAGTTGATGATAACGGAGACCTTGATTATGAATATCAGTTCTCCTTCCCGGGTTTTAAGAAAAGAGAAATATCCGGCAAAACAGAATTATCTAAAGAGACCGGTATAAATATAGACAACGAATGCTGTATTGGGAGCTTCATTATATACATACATGCCTACATCAGAGGAGAGCCATTAAAAATTGCTCAGATAAGTTCAAAAGATATAGATGAACTTTCAGGAATTAGTGTTTATCGTGACGGCATCAGGATACTTCCTTACGGGGAAAAAGGAAATGACTGGCTTGAACTTGACAAAAGAAGAATTCAGAATCCGGGTCAGAGACTTGGAAATGATCAGGTCATAGGAATGGTGGAAATCAATCAGAATGAAAATTATGTTCTGAAAGACAAGACTAACAGAGAGGGATTAATTGAGGATAAATACTATGAAAAATTCAGAAAATTAATACTAGCGGCTTTCACTTATTTTGAAGGTATTATCAGGGATGACCGTCAGCAATTTCAGAAAAAGCAGAGAAAAGTCGAAGAAAATATAATCAAAGAAAAACTTAATACTGTTGAAAAAGGATTAAATGAGCTTGAACAAAAGACTAAAGAAAAAGAACAGATTCCTTCTCCTGAAATCCAGGAATCTATAAAACAATTTAAACCGGTTTATAATGAACTGAAAACTGAAATACCTGCTACAATAGAAGAACTTGAAAGCGAAAAGAAAGTTTTGTTCAATCTGGCAGGAACCGGTCTGGCTGCAGAAAGATTTACACACGAATTTGCCAGAATAATAGGAGGCGCCTTATCTTCCTTTGAGAGATTAAAGAAGCTGATTGATCTCAACAATCCCAAAATTAAAAAGGAAAGTGACACCCTTACATCAGCGCTTGAAGCATTAAGAAATGATATCCGCCTGCTGGGACCAATGTTTTACATAAAAAAAGTAGCAAGAGAAAAAGAGCTGGATATCAGAACAATCATACAGAATACTGTTTCTCTTCAGGAATTTATGCTTAAGAAAGAAGGAATAAACATTGAAATTGAAGGTGGTAATTTTTCTGTTATTATGCGGGAAGGTTCCTGTATGCAGGTGTTTAATAATTTACTGGATAATGCCATTTTCTGGTGTGCTCGTAAATCTGAAACTGATAACAGAAAAATAAAAATCATAATTGATGAGAAAGAAAAATCAGTTTATATAACTGACAATGGACCTGGTGTGAATAGTCGCTTCAGAGATAAAATTTTTGAACCTTTCTTTTCAATGAAAGGTGAAGATGGCAGGGGGTTAGGACTTTACATAGTTAAGGAAATACTGGATGAAAAAGGATTCGGCATCTGGCTGGTTAATCAGGAAGATTATCCCGGTTTATATTCAGGGGCAAGTTTCAAAATAATTTTCAATAATAATGATAACTAATATATGAGAAGAATTCTGATAATTGAGGATAGTCAGGAGACATTAGAATCTCTTAAATATGAGTTTGAAAATGCCGGTTATGAAACAATCTGCTGCCATGACAATAATTCAGTTCAAAAAGCACTTGAGAATGATATACCTTTTGATGCAGTTATACTTGATTGGTATTTTGTTTTACCGGAAAGTAGTGAATTAAGTAGAGAAATTCTCAATAAATTAAAACACAAATGTTTTGTCCCGGTATTTGTTTATACCGGTCACCTGGAGGATTTTAATAATCAGACAGAAGATGAACTCGGTTATCCGCAAAATATGATTACCGGTTTTGATAAAACAATCGGAGAAGCGGAACTGAATAATCAAATTCAAAATTTAATTAATAATAATCTTGCCTATAAACTTGCCCTGACATATCGGGAAAGTTTAAAATCCCATCTGGAAAGATTGTTTTTTGAACTTAACGATTTTCAAAGCAGTGATTTGGCAAAAATACTGAAGACTATATATGGAAATGGTGAAAATATTGACTGGAACAATGATATTATTATTACCCTTCTTCACCGATCTCTTGTGTCAGATGATACATTTACAAAAGAGGTTTCAGAGATATTAAAAAAAGTTTCTGACACTACTACCTCTAATAATAAAGAAATTAACAGAAAAATAATTAGCAGAATACTTTACCATTATGGTAAATCAGATTATATCCGGAACGGGGATATTGTATCTGTTAAAAATTCTTATGGTACAATTATTTCTTATGGCATCGTGGTAACACCTGATTGTGATCTGGAACAGAAGAAAACACAGTTTATTGATATAATTAAAATAATAGAAATAGATGATATAAAAATAGGCCTAACAAATGGACAAAAAGAAAATATTTTGAAATACAATCACGATTCTTTTTTCCCGCTACCTGCTATTTATGTTAATGGGAAGTTGAATGATTTTGTTGCAATCCTAAAGTCACATTTTTTAATTCAGGAAAAAGAAATAACCGCAGGCACTAAATTCCCATCAGCTTCCAAAAGACACTTATATTCGCATACATTTACTTTAAACGGGCAGAATGTGAAATTGGAATACATTTGTTCAAAAGTAAACCCATATAGAGCTGAATTTCTTCATAAATTACATTCCCATAATAGTCGTGTTGGTATTCCTGATATTAAAAATCTTTTATGATACGCCATGCAAATAAGCACACATATTGCCAGACCGCACAAGCCAAACCTAAAACCAAAGCTTGGCAACGAGTGTGCTTTTACATTGCCAGGAAGAAATTCATTTTTTTTCTTCCCTCCCTTCGGTGTTTTATTTTTTTTTGCCTACGTACAACCCTTGACAGACAGGCATTTTGACAGTTCCGTGCGTAAACAAAAGGTAGTGCAACCTGTCACGGACGACAAAACGCCATCTGCTAACAGCACCTACCCAAAAGTGGCGGTTCAGTGGGTAAATCAAGATTTCTGCTTCTATCAAGATTTCTGCTTGGTTGACAGTTTTCGTCTGCCGAAATCGCCACCTTCGGGTAGCTGCGAAACGTTATAGGGCATTTTAAAAGACGACACTATTAAGACAAATATGAGACTAAAAGACAAAATAGCATTAATAACAGGTTCGGCTCGTGGGATAGGACAGGCAACCGCTGAACTCTTTCACAAAGAAGGAGCTATCGTTATCGTGTCTGACATTCGGGACGAAGAAGGCATTGCTATAGTAAAGAAGTTAAAGATAAATGCAGAATACTTGCATTTAGACGTTGGAAATGAAGAAAATTGGAAAAATGCAAAGGAATACATTACTGAAAAATACGGAAGACTTGACATATTAGTAAACAATGCAGGAATAACAGGATTTTTGGAATCATCAGGACCTTGGGACGCTGAAAATTCAGACTTGAATTCTTGGGAAGAAGTTCACAGAGTAAACTCAACAGGTGTTATGCTTGGCTGTAAATATGCTATCAAACTTATGAAAGACAATGGCGGAAGTATTGTAAATATTTCTTCAAGAAGTGGTGTTGTAGGAATTCCAGGTGCCGTTGCATACGCTTCAAGCAAGGCTGCTGTTAGAAATCACACAAAAAGTGTTGCTTTATACTGTGCAGAAAAGGGATATAGAATTAGGTGTAACAGTGTTCATCCAGCAGCGATTATGACACCTATGTGGGACGCTATGCTAGGAGAAGGAGAACAAAGACAACAAATAATTGAAGATGTAGAGTTTGGTATTCCAATGGGTCACTTTGGAGAACCGATTGATGTTGTATACGGAATTCTCTATTTAGCAAGTGACGAGAGTAAATATGTAACAGGAATTGAACTAACTATTGACGGTGGAATTTTAGCAGGAAGTGACGCGAAACCAAGAAAAAAATAGAAAAACGCCCTATAACACGGGTAACCGTTGCACAACTCTCTATTTTTCCAAAGAATCTTTAAAACCCAAAAAACTCAACCTCTTTTAAGTCGATTTAAAGGAGGTTTATTTTTTAGTTGTAGTTCAAAATGCTAAAATTTGAGTGGCTTAAAAATGAATTTTTGAGCTCGTGAAGATGCGTTTTTAGAAAA
>Ga0207415_1001639_pt1 | contig 11023 bp, 8 predicted proteins | sample Passage237A_FD_187369 | JGI IMG/M metagenome (GOLD analysis project Ga0207415, IMG submission 187369) | Cellulose adapted compost microbial communities from Newby Island Compost Facility, Milpitas, CA, USA - Passage2 37A (SPAdes) (version 3) ...
CGGCAGGTCGATCGGGGCGTCGGCCGGGATGTTGCCGGGGGTGGCGCCATAGGCCACGACCAGGCGTTCCTCCTCGGTGACCACGCCCACCGCCGCGAACGGGCAGCGCTCACGGGCGCAGATCGCGGCGAACTCGTCCAGGCGCGCGGCCGGGATGCCCAGCACGTAGCGTTCCTGGGACTCGTTGCACCACAGCTCCAGCGGCGACAGCGAGGGATCGTCGGTGGGCACCCGGGCCAGGTCGATCACCCCGCCGCGGCCGGAATCGTGCAGCAGCTCGGGGATGGCGTTGGACAGGCCGCCGGCGCCGACATCGTGGAAGAACTTGATCGGGTTTTCCGCGCCCAGGGCCACGCAGCGGTCGATGACCTCCTGGGCGCGGCGCTCCATTTCCGGGTTGTCGCGCTGGACGCTGGCGAAATCCAGGTCCTCGGCGCTCTCGCCCGAGGCCACCGAACTGGCCGCGCCGCCCCCCAGGCCGATCAGCATGGCCGGGCCGCCGAGCACGATCACCACGTCGCCCGGATCCAGGCGCAGCTTCTCCACCTGGATGCGGTCGATCGCGCCCAGGCCGCCGGCGAGCATGATCGGCTTGTCGTAGGCGCGGACCAGGGCGCTGCCGTCGGCGGCCTGGCCTTCCGGCAGCTCGAAGCTGCGGAAATAGCCCAGCAGGTTGGGCCGGCCGAACTCGTTGTTGAACGCGGCTCCGCCCAGCGGGCCGTCGAGCATGATCTCCAGCGCCGGGGCCATGCGCGGGTTGAGCGGGCGCGGGGCCTCCCAGGGCTGGGGCAGCGTGGGGATGCGCAGGTGCGAGACCGAGAAACCGGTCAGGCCGGCCTTGGGCTTGCCGCCGCGGCCGGTGGCGCCCTCGTCGCGGATCTCGCCGCCGGCGCCGGTGGAGGCGCCCGGGAAGGGCGAGATCGCGGTCGGGTGGTTATGGGTCTCGACCTTGATCTGGAACGCCGAAGGCACCGCCGCCTCGGTCCGGTACTCGCCGGTGGCCGGGTCGGGACGGTAGCGCGAGGCCACGTGGCCCTCGATCACCGCGGCGTTGTCGCTGTAGGCGCTGAGGGTGTGCTGCGGGGTCTTCTGGTGGGTGTTCTTGATCATCCGGAACAGGGAGCGGTCCTGCTCCTGCCCGTCGATGGTCCAGCTGGCGTTGAAGATCTTGTGCCGGCAGTGCTCGGAATTGGCCTGGGCGAACATCATCAGTTCGACGTCCGAGGGGTCGCGGCCCAGCTCGGCGTAGCGCGCGCGCAGGTACTCGATCTCGTCCTCGGCCAGGGCCAGGCCCAGGCGGCGGTTGGCCTCGGCCAGCTCGGCCAGCGGCACCCGCTGCAGCGGCTTGCGCGCCGGGGCGGCAAACAGCGCCCGGGCGTCCTCGACCGCGGCCAGCAGGGACTGGGTCATCGGGTCGTGCAGCAGCTTGGCCACCGCGGCCTGGGTGGCCGCCTCGGCGGGCCAGCCGGCCAGGTCCAGGCGCAGGCCGCGCTCGACCCGGGCCACCGGCTGGCCGGCGCCCTGCAGCAGTTCGGTGGCCTTGCTCGACCAGGGCGAGCGGGTGCCCAGGCGCGGCACCACGTAGCGCGACTGCGCGCCGGCGGCGCACGGGGTGATGCGGGCGCTGGCCTGGAGGATGCGGTTGAGCACGTCCGGGTCCGGGCTGCCTTCGCCCGGCTGGACGAAGTAGACATGCCATGCGCCTTCGATGCGAAGGCCGGGGACCAGGGACTGCAGGCGGGTTTCGAGCCGGTGCCGACGAAACGGCGAAAGGGCAGGCGCGCCCTCGAGGACGATCATGTCCGGGAACAGCCACTAGGGTGAAAGGCCGTCCATTGTACCGGAGGCCGCCCCACCCTCGCCGGGGCGGGCGGCAAGGCGGCCCGGGGCCGCCAGGAGCCCCGGCCGGAGGCCGGGGCGCGGGGCTTCAGCGCGCGCCGCCGGCCGCGGCGGCCCTGCCGGCCAGCCGGTCCAGGGCCTGGCGCAGCTGCGCCGGGGGCATGTAGCCGCCCAGCTGGGTGCCGTCGGCGGCAAACACCGCCGGGGTGCCGCTGACCCCGATCCGCTGGCCCAGGTCGTAGTGCATGGCCACCGGGCTGGTGCACTGGCGCTGCTCGACCGCGGCGCCGGACTTGGCCCGGGTCAGGGCCTGCTTGCGGTCGGGGGCGCACCAGACCGAGATCATGGTGCGGAAGTCCTCGCTGCCCAGGCCCATGCGCGGGAAGGCCAGGTACTCCACGGCGATGCCCTGGCGGTTGTACTCGGCGATTTCCTGGTGCATGCGCCGGCAGTAGCCGCATTCGACGTCGGTGAACACGGTGATGGTGTGGACCGGGTTGGCCGGGGCGAACACGATCCGCTCCGCCGCCGGGACCGCGGCCAGGGCCTTGCGCCGGTACTCCATCAGGCCGGGACTGGTGGCCGGCTGGCGCTGTTCCAGGTCGAAGGGCTGGGCCTGGAGGAAGTAGCGGCCGTCATCGGAGACATAGGCCACCTGGCCGGCGAACAGCACTTCGCGGAAGCCGGCGAAGGGGGCCGCGCCCACGTAGGCGATCTCCTGGCCCGGGGCGATCCGCGCCAGGGACTCGCGCACCCGCGCCTCGGGGGTGTCCGCGGACGCGGCCGGCGCGTCCTTGCCGGCGTCCTGGGCGGCAGCCTGCGGGGCGGGGGACTGGGCGCAGGCGCTGAGGCTGGCCGCGGCCAGGAGGACAAGGGCGGAGATTCGGAGCATCGGGGGCACGGACAGGGAATGGAGGCGTGATTCTGGCATACCGGCGCCGCCCCGGCGGCCGCGGCAGCGGGCGCCGTTGCCGCGCCGCTCAGGTGCCGGCCTCAACCGCGCGGATGGTGGCGGGCATGCAGGCGCTGCAGGTGCTCGCGCGCGACCAGGGTATAGATCTGGGTGGTGGACAGGCTGGCGTGGCCCAGCAGCAGCTGCAGCGCGCGCAGGTCGGCGCCGCGGTTGAGCAGGTGCGTGGCGAAGCTGTGGCGCAGGCCGTGCGGGGTGACCACGGCCGGGTCGATCCCGGCCAGCGCGGCCAGGCGCTTGACCGTGGCCCAGAACGCCTGGCGGCTGGGAGCCTGGCGGTTGCGCCCCAGGAACAGCGGCACCTGGCCACTGGCGTCGGCCGGCACCGGCCTGGCCCCGGCCAGCAGTGGCCGGGCATCGGCCAGGTAGCGCTGCAGCCAGTGCTGGGACTCCTCGCCCAGCGGCACCAGCCGCTCCTTGGAGCCCTTGCCGGTGACCCGGACCACGCCCTGGCGCAGGTTGACCGCATTGGCCGGCAGGTTGACCAGCTCGCTCACCCGCAGCCCGGCCGCGTACATCAGCTCGAGCATGGCGCGGTCGCGCAGGCCCTCGGCCGTGGCCACGTCCGGCGCGGCCAGCAGCGCCTCGACCTGGGATTCGGTCAGGGCCTTGGGCAGCGGCCGCGGCAGTTGCGGCGGCTCCAGCAGCGCGGCCGGGTCGTCGGCGCGCCGGCCCGTCCGCACCAGGTGGGCATAGAAAGCACGCAGGCTGGCGCGCAGGCGGGCATTGCTGCGCGGCCTGTAGCCCTGGCTGAAGCGCCAGGCCAGGTAGTCGTGCAGTTCCTGGCGGCCGGCCCCGGCCAGGCCGCCGCCGCGGCCATCCAGCCAGCGCGCCAGCTGCTCCAGGTCGCGGCGGTAGGCCGCCTGGCTGGCCCGGGCCAGGCCATGCTCGGCCCAGGCGGCCTCGATGAAGCGGTCGATCTCGCGGGCATCGGCCTGGCCCAGCGGCGGCAGGGCGCGGGCCAGGCCACGCAGGTCGGCGGTACGGGAACGGTCGGCGGGCATCGGCACAGGATACCCAGCGCCAGCGGTTATCCTGCGCGCCGATGAGCGCCGCACCCGACACCCCCGCCACCCTGCCCCGTTCCCTGCTTGGCTGGCGCCTGCTGGCCCTGTTCTACGACCTGTGGCCGGTACTGGCGCTGTGGATGCTCACCGCCATCCCCTTCGTCCTGGCCGACGTGGCCCTGAGCGGCAATGCCCGGCACAACATCGAGCCCTTCAGCCCGATGTGGTGGCTGCTGTGGCTGGCCTGCTGGGCCGTGGCCGGGCTGTATGCCACCGCCAGCTGGCGGCGCGGCGGCCAGACCCTGGGCATGCGCCCGTGGCGGCTGCAGCTGCTGGCCGCCGACGGCGGCCGCCCGGCGCTGAAGGCCTTGTGGCTGCGCTACGCGGTGGCCACCGTGTCGTTGCTGGTCGGCGGGCTGGGCCTGTGGTGGTCGCTGTGGGACCGCCAGCGCCTGGCCTGGCACGACCGCGCCAGCGGCACCCGGATCCAGCGCCTGCCCAGGCGCTGAGCCGGCCGCTCAGGCCGAGCGGCGCCGGAACAGCAGCCAGGAAGTGAGCAGCATCAGCGCCGGCGGCAGCGCGTAGGCGATGCGGTAGTCGAAGCGGAAGGCCCCGGCCAGGCGCCCGAACTGCATCTGCAGCAGCATGAAGCCCAGGGAGAAGACGATGCCCAGGAACAGGCGCTTGCCCATGCCGCCGCTGCGCAGGCTGCCGAAGGCGAAGGGCACCGCCGCCAGGCACAGGGCCAGCACGTTGATCGGGTAGAACCAGCGGCTCCAGTAGGTGTCCTCGTACTCGCGCGCGTCCAGCCCGTTGCGGCGGCGGTACTCGATGCTGGCGTGCAGGTCGGCGGCGGTGAGGTTGCGCGGCCGGGTCACGCCGGCGGCCAGCGCATTGGCGTCCAGCTGCGACTCCCAGCGCCGGGACTCCTGGATGTCCTCGCGCGCGCCCTCCGGGCCGAACTCGACCCGGCGCACCGAGTGCAGGCTCCAGCCGCTGGCGTCGTGGATGGCCGCGCCGGCGCGGGTCAGGCTGCGCAGCTGGCCATCCTCGCCCACCTGGTACAGGCGCACGTCGCGCAGCTCCAGCACCCGCTGCCCGCCCTCGGTGCGCTCCTGGCCGTCGATGGCGTTGAGGAAGGTGTCGCCCTCGCGCGCCCACAGCCCCGAATAGCGGGCCATGGCCACGTTGTTGGTCTTGGCCGCCAGCTTGAGCTGGTCGCCCTGGCGCTGGCCCCAGGGGGCCAGGGTCTCGCCGTTGACCACCATCAGCGCGGTGAGCAGGGCCAGGGCCACGGCCACCGAGACCGAGAGCCGGCGCCGGGACACGCCCAGCGCGCGCAGCGCGGTCAGTTCGGAGGTGGCGGCCAGCTGGCCCAGGCCCAGCAGCGAGCCGATCACCGCCGCGTAGGGGAAGATGGTGTAGGCCCGGCGCGGCACCGAATAGGCCACGAAGGCCAGCGCGGTGGGGAAGTCGTAACTGCCCTTGCCCAGGTCGCCCAGCTGCCCGGACAGGGCCATGATCACGTCGAAGCCGACCAGCACCGCCCAGGTCAGCAGCACCGTGGCCAGGACCGCGCGGCCCACGTAGAGGTCATGCAGGCGCGGACGCAGGATCATGCGGCCACCCTCCGCGGCCGCGCCAGGCGGCCATCGCGCAGGTACAGCCAGGCCGAGACCGCCAGCAGCGGCAGGCTCAGCCACCACAGGCCGGCCAGCGCCGGCAGGTCGCCCTTGGCCAGCCAGCGCACGCCGATGAACATCATGTTCAGCGCCACCAGGTAGGCCAGGAAGCCCAGCAGCATGCGCCCGTAGCGCTGCTGGCGGGGGGCGCTGCGCGCCAGCGGCACGGTCAGCAGGGCGAAGGCCAGGGCCAGCAGCGGCGGGGTCAGGCGCCGGTGCAGCTCGGCCGCCGCGGCCGGGCGCGGGTCGCCGAACAGGGCGCCGGTGGCGGCCAGGGCCGGGTCATCGTCCTGGCGCTGCTCGGCGCTTTCGGGCAGGGCCACGTCGTTGCGGGCGTAGCGCATCAGGCGGAAGTCCAGGCCCCCGGCCAGCGGCCCCTCCAGGCGGTGGCCGTCGCCCAGGCTCAGGTAGCGCTCGCGCTCGCCCTGGAACTCCAGGCTGCCGGTGCGGGCGGTGACCACGTCCACCCGGCCCTCCTCCTCGCGCTGCAGGAACACCCCCTGCAAGGTGCGCCCGTCCTCGCTCATGCCGTCGATGTAGACGATGCCGCCGCCATTGGGCAGGGCGGTGAAGCGGCCCGGCTCCAGTCCGGCCACGATCAGGCTGCGGTTGGCCTGCTCGACCATCCGCGCCCCGGTGCGCTCGGCCCAGGGCCCCAGCCACAGCGAGCACAGGGCCACCAGCGCCACCACCGGCAGGACCACCATCAACAGCGGCCGCAGCAGCCGGCGCGGGCCCACGCCCACCGCGGTCAGCACCGCCATCTCCGAGTCCCGGTACAGCCGGGCCACGGCCAGCATCAGCCCCAGCATCAGGGCCAGGGGCAGGACCAGGGGCAGGTAGACCAGCAGCTGCAGGCCCAGCTGGGACAGCAGCAGGCGCGCCGGCAGGCCGCCATCGGCGATTTCCCCCAGCACATCCACCAGCACCCCGCCCAGGCTGACCACCAGCAGGACGATCAGGGTCGCCAGCACGCTCTGGATGAAGTCGCCCAGCAGGTATCGGTCAAGCTTCGGCATCGTCGGGGCCAGTCCTATAAAATCCCGGTTTTCACGTGGACGCCACCGGCCGGACCCCAGGGGCCCAGTCGCACGACGATCTGCGATCTCACTCGCGATTGTAATTACCTGTTCCGGGAATCTGATCAATGGCCCTGCAATTCACCCTGAACCGCGACCCCGTCGCGGCCGCCCGCTTCGACTGCGTCATCGTCGGCGCCTATGCCGACCGCAGCCTCACCCCCGCCGGCCAGGCCATCGACCAGGCCAGCGGCGGCCGCCTGCAGGCCCTGCTCGAGCGCGGCGACCTCAGCGGCCGCACCGGGCGCAGCCTGGTCCTGCACGACCTGGCGGGCGTGGCCGCGCCGCGGGTGCTGGTCATCGGCCTGGGCGAGCCGGCCAAGTTCGGGGTCCCGCAGTACCTGAAGGCGGTGGCCGACGCGGTGCGGGCGCTGAAGACCGGCCCGGTCGCCAGGGCCCTGTTCACCCTGAGCGAGGTGGCCGTGCCCGGCCGCGACGGCGCCTGGAACATCCGCCAGGCCGCCATCGCCGCCGACCACGCCGCCTACCGCTACACCGCCACCCTGGGCAAGAAGAAGGACGAGCCGGGCCTGCGCGCGCTGGCCATCGCCGGCGACGATACGGCCGCCCTCGCCCAGGGCCAGGCCATCGCCGAGGGCGTGGCCTTCACCCGCGAGCTGGGCAACCTGCCGCCCAACATCTGCAACCCGGCCTACCTGGCCGAGCAGGCCCAGGCCTTCGCCGCCGCCCACGACGGCGCCGAATGCGAGGTCCTGGACGAGGCGCAGATGGAGGCCCTGGGCATGGGCTCGCTGCTGGCCGTGGCCCGCGGCTCGGCCAACCGCCCCAGGCTGGTGGTGCTGAAGTGGAACGGCGCCGCCGACAAGGCCGCCAGGCCCTACGTGCTGGTCGGCAAGGGCATCACCTTCGATACCGGCGGCGTCAACCTCAAGACCCAGGGCGGCATCGAGGAGATGAAGTACGACATGCTCGGCGCCGGCAGCGTCATGGGCACCTTCGTGGCCGCGGTGAAGATGAAGCTGCCGCTGAACCTGGTGGTGATCGCCGCGGCGGTGGAAAACGCCATCGACGGCAACAGCTACCGTCCCTCGGACGTGATCACCTCCATGTCCGGCAAGACCATCGAGGTCGGCAACACCGACGCCGAGGGCCGCCTGATCCTGTGCGACGCCCTGACCTACGCCCAGCGCTTCCAGCCGGCCGCGCTCGTCGACGTGGCCACCCTGACCGGCGCCTGCATGGTCGCCCTGGGCAAGTACGCCTCGGGCCTGATGAGCAAGCACGACGACCTGGCCAACGAGCTGCTGGCCGCCGGCGAGCACGTGTTCGACCGCGCCTGGCGCCTGCCGCTGTGGGACGAGTACCAGACCCTGCTGGAGTCCAGCTTCGCCGACGTCTACAACATCGGCGGCCGCTGGGGCGGCGCCATCACCGCCGGCTGCTTCCTGTCCCGCTTCACCGAGGGCCAGCGCTGGGCGCACCTGGACATCGCCGGCAGCGCCAGCGACGAGGGCAAGCGCGGCATGGCCACCGGCCGCCCGGTGGGCCTGCTGGCCCAGTGGCTGCTGGACCGGGCCGCATAACCCACGCCGGGGAAAGCCAGGTCAAGAACCGGGGCCGGAGTGCAGACGCACCCTGCCCCTCCCCGGACCCGAAGCCCCGCCCACGGACACGCCATGCCCCGCGCCGACTTCTACCTGATCGCCAAGCCCCGGTTCGCCGAGCAGCCCCTGCTGCTGGTATGCGAGCTGGCCAAGCGTGCCTGCGCCGCCAACCAGTTCACCCTGATCCTGGCCCGCGACCAGGCCCAGGCCGAGGAGATCGACGACCTGCTGTGGTCGTTCGAGCCCGATGCCTTCATCCCGCACCAGATCGCCGGCGACGAGGAGGACGAACTGACCCCGGTGCTGATCGTGCCGCCGGAGATCGAGGCGCCGCCGCGGCCGCTGGTGATCAACCTGCGCGACGCGGCCTGGGAGCAGCCCTGCGAGCGGGTCCTGGAGGTGGTGCCGGCCGACCCGGCCGCGCGCGGCCCGCTGCGCCTGCGCTGGAAGCAGTACCAGGCGCTGGGCTTTGAACTGAACAAGCACGACATGTAAGCCATGCGCCTGGTCATCGCCCTGCTCCTGCCCTGGTTGGCCTTCTTCACCATCGGCCGCCCCTTCGCCGGCATCGCCTGCCTGCTGCTGCAGCTGACCGTGCTGGGCTGGGTGCCGGCGGCGATCTGGGCCGCCTACGCGGTCAGCCAGTACCAGACCGACAAGAAAATCCAGCGTGCGCTGCGCCAGCGCGCCTGACCCGAAAACCTGCGGATATCCCCCATGACCACCCTGCCTTCCGGCTACGAACCCAAGACCTTCGAAACGCGCCTGTACGCCGAATGGGAGGCCAGCGGCTGCTTCCGGCCTTCCGGCCAGGGCGAGCCCTACTCGATCCTGCTGCCGCCGCCGAACGTGACCGGCACCCTGCACATGGGCCACGCCTTCCAGCACACGCTGATGGACGCCCTGGTGCGCTACCACCGCATGCGCGGCTTCGACGTGCTATGGCAGATGGGCACCGACCACGCCGGCATCGCCACCGAGATGGTGGTCAGCCGCAACCTGGCCCTGGAGGGCAAGGGGGAGACCCGCGACTCCCTGGGCCGCGACGGCTTCGTGGCCAAGGTCTGGGAGTGGAAGGCCCAGTCCGGCGGCACCATCGAACAGCAGATGCGCCGCCTGGGCGCCTCCGGCGACTGGTCGCGCAGCACCTTCACCATGGATCCGCAGCCCTCGGCGGCGGTGATCGAGGCCTTCGTGCGCTGGTACGAGGCAGGCCTGATCTACCGTGGCCAGCGCCTGGTCAACTGGGACCCGATGCTGCAGACGGCCATTTCCGACCTGGAAGTGGAAAACGTGGAGGAGGACGGCTTCCTCTGGTCGATCCGCTACCCGCTGGCCGATGGCGCCAGCTACGAGCACGTCGAGCGCGACGCCGACGGCAACGAGGTCCTGCGCGAGGTGCGCGACTACCTGGTGGTGGCCACCACCCGCCCCGAGACCATGCTTGGCGACACCGCGGTGATGATCCACCCGGACGATGCGCGCTACCCGGGCCTGATCGGCAAGGAAGTGGTGCTGCCGCTGACCGGCCGCCGGATCCCGGTGATCGGCGACGAGTACGTGGACCGCGCCTTCGGCACCGGCGTGGTCAAGGTGACCCCGGCCCACGACTTCAACGACTACCAGGTCGGCGTGCGCCACAACCTGCCGCTGATCAACCTGTTCACCCCGGTGGCGGCGATCAACGACAACGCCCCGGAGAAGTACCGCGGCCTGGACCGCTACGAGGCGCGCAAGGCCGTGCTGGCCGACCTCGAGGACCTGGGCCTGCTGGTGGAGGCCAGGCCGCACAAGCTGCAGGTGCCGCGCGGCGACCGCACCGGCCAGGTGATCGAGCCCTACCTGACCGACCAGTGGTTCGTGAAGATGGACGCGCTGGCCAGGCGCGGCCTGGAGCTGGTCGAGTCCGGCCAGGTCAAGTTCGTCCCGCCGAACTGGATCAACACCTACCGCCACTGGATGGAGAACATCCAGGACTGGTGCATCAGCCGCCAGCTGTGGTGGGGCCACCGCATCCCGGCCTGGTTCGACGAGGCGGGCAAGTGCTACGTCGGCCGCAGCGAGGCCGAGGTCCGGCAGAAGCACGGCCTGGGCGCCGAGGTGGTCCTGACCCAGGACAGCGACGTGCTGGAGACCTGGTTCTCCTCGCAGCTGTGGCCGTTCTCGACCATGGGCTGGCCCGACGGGCAGGCGATGGCCGAGCGTGGCTTCGACCGCTACCTGCCGTCCTCGGTGCTGGTGACCGGTTTCGACATCATCTTCTTCTGGGTGGCGCGCATGATCATGGCCACCGACCACTTCACCGGGAAGGTGCCGTTCCGCGACGTCTACATCACCGGCCTGATCCGCGACGCCCAGGGCCAGAAGATGTCCAAGTCCAAGGGTAATGTCCTGGACCCGCTGGACATCATCGACGGCATCTCGCTGGAGGACCTGGTCGCCAAGCGCACCCGCGGCCTGATGCAGCCCAAGCTGGCCGAGAAGATCGAGAAGGCCACCCGCAAGGAGTTCCCGGACGGGATCATCGCCCACGGCGCCGACGCCCTGCGCTTCACCATCGCCGCCCTGGCCGGCCACGGCCGCGACATCAAGTTCGACATGGCGCGCGCCGAGGGCTACAAGAACTTCTGCAACAAGCTGTGGAACGCCTCCCGCTTCGTGCTGATGAACACCGAGGGTGCCGGCTTCAGCGGCGCCCCGGCGGCGGTCACCGACGCGGAGAAGTGGATCCTGGCGCGCCTGGCCGCGGTCACCGCCCAGGCCCAGGAGCAGTTTGCCGCCTACCGCTTCGACCTGCTGTCGCAGGCCCTGTACGAGTTCGCCTGGAACGAGTTCTGCGACTGGTTCGTGGAGCTGGCCAAGCCTGCGCTCAATGGCGATG
>Ga0207415_1001645_pt1 | contig 10958 bp, 8 predicted proteins | sample Passage237A_FD_187369 | JGI IMG/M metagenome (GOLD analysis project Ga0207415, IMG submission 187369) | Cellulose adapted compost microbial communities from Newby Island Compost Facility, Milpitas, CA, USA - Passage2 37A (SPAdes) (version 3) ...
CGCCCGCGCGATGGGCGATGCGCCTGCCTTCATCAAGCAGCGCCACATCGACAACTGCACCCGCTGCGACCCCGCCTATGGCGCGGGCGTCGCCAAGGCACTCGGCATGTCGGTGAAGTCACCGTCGGAATTATCACCCGACCCGGAAGTCGTCGGCTGATAGCCCCGCCTCAAACCAAAACCCCGCCCGGTCCAACCGCGGCGGGGTTTTTTCATACCGCTCACATCTTGCCCACCGCTACAAGCGGCACGGTCAGATCAAAACGGTCATCGGGAAAGGAAGTGGCGCGCCCGGAACGATTCGAACGTCCGACCCTCAGATTCGTAGTCTGATGCTCTATCCAGCTGAGCTACGGGCGCATGCGCATCGTGAGGTCCCGGAGGGATGGGCAGGATTGCTGCCGCCTCGTCGAAGGCGGGGCCACTCTTAAAGCGTTGAGGCCTTCATGGCAAGAGGGTGTTGGCAGGCAAAATTGCCCTGTTTTGCCCTCGCCCAGGCTGCCTGTTACGCGCCCTTGGGCGGGGCTGCCCTGCCATGCCGCTCGCGCCAGGAAATCGCGTTGCCGAGCGTTTCCGCCTCATAGACCGCGCGGGCGACGGCGCGGGCGACGCAATCAGCCGCCAAAGCCCCCAGAACCGACAGCGAGCCATGCCGCGCCTCGCGCCCCAGCGGGTAAGCGCCTGTTGCCACTACAAAAATCGTGTCGCCATCGACCGGCGCATGGACCGGACGAATGGCGCGGGCAAGCCCGTCCTGCGCCATGATGGCGACGCGGCGGGCATCGGCGGGGCTCAAATCCGCATTCACGGCGACAACGCCGATGGTGGTGTTGCCGCCGGGGGAAACATCCGCTTTGGATCCCGCAAGCGGGTTGAGCGCGGCGAAATTGCCGCTTTCCGGCCAGCCAAGGCCACCAAATTCACCATCCATTTCGAAGGGAGCGGCCCAGAAGCGGTCTGTGCCGGGCATGACGACCGAGCCGAAGGGATTTGCCGCGATGAGCGCGCCCACGGCAAGCCCGCTTTCCGTGACCACGGAGGCCGAGCCAAGGCCGCCCTTGTAGCGGCCTGCCACCGCGCCAAACCCCGCACCGGCATTACCCAGCGCGAGGTTTTCGCCCGCGGCCTCGCAGGCGGCCATGCCGAGCGCGCGATAGGGCGGCTCTTCACCCCACCCCTTGTCGCCGCCATTCGCGAGGTCAAAGAGAATCGCGGCCGGCACGATGGGCGAGACGAGCGGGCTGCTGCCGACGCGGTAGCCCCGCCCGCGCGCGCCAAGCCAGATGGCCGCGCCCGATGCGGCCTCCAGCCCCCATGAGGAGCCGCCGGACAACACAATCGCATCCACCTCATCCACAAGGCAGGAGGGGTCGAGCAGATCGGTCTCACGCGTGCCCGGCCCGCCGCCGCGCACATCACCGCCTGCCACGGCGCGCTTTTCGGGCAGCACAACGGTCACGCCCGTTCGCGCTCGCACATCCTCCGCATTGCCGACCGCAATGCCGCCCACATCGCAAATATGATTGCGCGGACCCTTGCGGATGGCACCGAATTGCATGTCGCGTTCCCTTCCTGATCGCGCGAGCGTCCGCAAGGATTGCGGTGCACCCCGTTTTATCCGCATCATAGCAGACTGCTGCCCCAGAGCGCGCTACCGGAGGAGAAACAGATATGAGATATGAACGGCTCCTGCCGGGCCTGACGATCACGGTTGTTGCGCTGCTTGTGGTGATTGGCGGTGCGATATGGCTGCAGCGCGGCGAGGAACCGCGCGCCTTCATGATTGCGAGCGCCAGCAGCTATGCGAGCGAGGCGGGCGCGGAAATTCTCCGCAAGGGCGGCAGCGCGGTTGATGCGGCGATTGCCGTGCAGGCCGTGCTTTCGCTGGTGGAGCCGGAATCATCCGGCCTCGCGGGCGGTGCCTTCCTGCTGCATTACAATGAAGCGGAAGACCGGATCGATGCCTATGACGGGCGCGAAACGGCACCGGCAGGTGCGACGCCCGCGCTCTTCCTCGATGAGGAGGGCAAGCCGCTTACCTTTCTCGAAGCGATGATCGGCGGCAGCTCTGTCGGCACGCCGGGCGTGGTGAAGATGCTCTGGCTCGCCCATGAGGAACATGGTGTGCTGCCTTGGGAGCAGCTCTTCGAGCCTGCGATCCGCCTTGCCGAAGATGGCTTTGCCGTCGCGCCGAAACTCGCCCAGGCGATTGCGCGCGATCCTGTGCTAATGCAGATGCCGGTGGCACAGGATTATTTCTACCGCCGCAGCCCGGACGGCGCGCTCATTCCTGCCGCTGAAGGCGACATTCTGAAGAACCCTGCCTATGCGGAAACGCTGCGACGCATCGCGGCGCATGGCTGGAAAGGGTTTTACGAAGGGCCGGTTGCCGAAGAGATCGTCGCCACGGTGCAGAATGCGCCGCTGCGGCCCGGCACACTTTCGCTGCAAGACCTCGCCGATTATGAACCCAAGAAGCGCGAACCGGTTTGCGCGCCCTATCGGGCCTATCGCGTCTGCACGCTGCCGCCGCCCTCAGGCGGCATGACGGTGCTGCAGATTCTCGGCATTCTCGAAAATTATGATCTCGCAGGCATGGAAGCGATGACGCTCACCTCCGTGCATTTTATCGCGGAGGCCGAAAAGCTCGCCTATGCGGATCGTGACCATTATGTCGCCGATCCCGATTTCGTATCCATCCCCGTCTCCGCCATGCTCGAGCAGGAGTACCTCAAGAAACGGGCCTACGAGATTGATGCCAGCTACACGATGAGCAAGGCAAAGCCCGGCGCGCCCACCGACGAACATGCGATGCGCTGGGGTGAGAACCAGCCGATCGACAAGCCTTCGACCAGCCATTTCACCATTATTGACGGTGCGGGCAATGTCGTTTCCATGACGACGACGGTTGAAGGCCCGTTCGGCTCGCATCTCATGGCGGGCGGGATGATGCTGAACAATCAGCTCACCGACTTTTCCTTTCTGCCGGAAGTGGACGGAAAACCGGTGGCCAATGCGGTGGCGGCTGGTAAGCGGCCGCGCTCTTCCATGTCGCCGGTGATCGCGTTTGATGATGAAGGCGCGTTCTATGCCGCAATCGGGTCGCCCGGCGGTAACCGGATTATCGGCTATGTCGCAAAGACGCTGATTGCCCTGCTCGACTGGAATATGAGCATGGCAGATGCAGTTGCCCTGCCGCATTTCGTTGACCGTAACGGGAAGCTCGAAATCGAGGAAGGAACGGCGCTTGAAGAAATGGCCCCGCAGCTTCGCCAGCTCGGCCATATGATCGATACGCGCGAACTGATGAGCGGGCTGCACGGTATTCGCGTGACGCCGAAGGGGCTTGAAGGCGGTGCTGATCCGCGCCGCGACGGCAATGTGGTGACGGAGGAGCCGTGATGCGTCATTGCGAGGAACCGCATAGCGGCAAACACAGAGTTTGCGGCTTCTGGATTGCTTCGCTGCGCTCGCAATGACGAACTAAGGTTCGGCGCGGGCGATACGGGCGAGGCCGAGAAGGGCGGCGTCGCTTCGCAGGATGACGAATACCGGCACGGCGGCGAGCCAGGCGGAGAAGCGTCCTTTCGCCTCGAAACGGAGGCGGAAAATCTCTTCGTTGAAAAGCCCATCGCCCCGGCTGACCCAGCCCGGCACGACGCCGCCGCCAATATAGATGCCGCCCCGCGCGCCGAGCGTGAGCGCGAGATTGCCCGCCACCGCACCAAGCCAGCCGCAGAAAAGCTCTATCGCCTCCACTGCCAGCGCATCTTCGCGCGTGCGGGCGCGGGCGGTGATGTCGGGCGGTGTGAGAGACGGCACCGGCTTGCCTTCGATTTCCGCAAGCGCCGTGTAGAGCGTGACGATGCCGGCGCCGGAGAGCACGCGCTCCACAGATACATGGCCGAAGCGCGCTTGCAGGCGGGAAAGTATTTCCGCTTCCCGCGCATTGCCCGCGGCGAGGTCCGTATGCCCGCCCTCCCCCGGTAGCGCGATTTCCTCATGCGCGCCAAAGACAAGCGCGGAAGCGCCGAGGCCCGTGCCCGCCCCAAGCACGCCTTTCGGTGCGCGCGGCACGGGCGTCAATGCCGGGCCGACCGCATGAAGCTCCTCCTCCCTGAGGGCAGGGAGCGAAAGGGCGAGCGCGGAGAAATCATTGATCAGACGCGGGTGCGCGACACCGGTGACGGAGCCGAGATTTTCCACCGACACATTCCACGGGCAGTTCGTCATGGAAATGCGCGCGGACGGCCCTTCCCCTTCGAGCGGCCCGGCCGCGCAGGCGGCAACACCTGAAAGACGGGGCGCACCCGCCTCTTTCAGAAAGGTGCGGAGCGCAACCTCCATTGTCGGATAATCGGCGGTGAGGAAAACGGAAGGTGGCGAGATATCAAATCCGCCATCCACAGCGCGCGCGAGGGCGAAGCGCGCATTGGTGCCGCCAATATCTGCGACCAGCAGATCGCCTTCCCCCTTGCCGTCGCTCATTATCGTCCAGAGGCCACCGCGATTGGCTGTGCCCGCGAAATGGTCGCGAGTTCACCGAGAAAATCATCGCGCCATTGCGCGACATCCTGCGTCTTCAGCCGCGTCATCAAGGCATCAAAGCGCTCTCGCCTTTCCTGAAGGCTCATATAGCGCGCGATCTGAAGAGCATCGGCCACACCCTTTATATCATAAGGATTGACGATGATCGCCTCCGGCATCTGATAAGAGGCACCCGCAAAGCGGGACAGGATCAGCACGCCGGGGTCTTCCGGGTCTTGCGCCGCGACATACTCCTTCGCCACAAGGTTCATGCCGTCGCGGAGCGGTGTCACCAGACCGATCTTGCTCGCCCGGTAAAGGCCCGCAAGCGCACGGCGCGCCATGGGCCGGTTCAGATAGCGAATGGGCATCCAGTCAAACTCGCCATAGGTGCCGTTGATGTGGCCCGCAAGCCCATCCAGCTCCTCGCGCATGGCGCGATATTCCTGCACCTCGCCGCGCGAGGTGGCGGCGATCTGCATATAGGTGACCTGCCGCCTCACTTCCGGGTAGTCGGTCAGGAGGCGCTCATAGGCGCGGAAGCGTTCCGCAATGCCCTTTGTGTAGTCGAGGCGATCCACGCCGATGATCTGTGTGCGGCCATTGAGCGATGCCTTTACCTTGTCATGCTGCCGACGAGCCTCCTTGTCCTGCTCGGCGAGGCGGGCAAAGCCTTCCGTATCGATGCCGATGGGGAAGGCGCGCACGGTGATGGTGCGCCCGAAGCAATGCAGCGTATCGCCCTGCGCGCGGCCGCCTGCCTCGCGGATGACATAGTCGCGGAAGCGTTCGCAATCCCGCTCCGTCTGAAAGCCGATCACATCATAGGCAAAGAGGCCGCGCACCATGGCATCATGGTGCGGCAGCGAGGCGAGCACTTCACGCGCGGGGAAAGGAATATGCAGGAAGAAGCCGATTGCCTGCGTCGCGCCCATATGGCGCAGCTCATTGCCAAAGGCGAGCAGGTGATAGTCATGTACCCAGATCGTGTCGTCATCGCGCAGCAGCGGATAAAGACCGGCTGCGAATTTCGCGTTCACGCGGCGATAGCCCTCATAGTAGCGACGATCGAAAGCAGTGAGGTCTATGCGATAGTGAAAGAGTGGCCAGAGGCAGCGATTGGCGAAGCCGTTGTAATATTCCGCATGTTCATCAGGTGAGAGATCGAGTGTGGCGAGTGTCAGCGCCCCTGCATCCTCGATTGTCGGCTTCGCACCATTGCATTCCGCTATCTTGCCACTCCAGCCATACCAGAGGCCGCCGCTTGATTTGAGTGCTTCAACAAGGGCGACGGCAAGACCACCGGCGCGCGCCGCATCCCGGACCGGGCCGACGCGATTGGACACAACAACAAGGCGGTTCATACCAACTCTTCCTACTTCCTGCTCAGACGCATCGCCGAATGGATGATCCCGACCAGAGAACAGGTTTAAGGATACCCACCCCAAAGCTTGCCGGTCCGGGGCCAATATCCTCGGAAAGAAGGCTGAGATCATTTCGACATGCGAGAATGGATCAAAGGTTTCCCGCGCCTCCCGTCCGCCCCACGCGGGCGAGGGCACCAGGATAAGAACGTGCAGATGCTGAATGCGTTCCGAGGCCGTGAGAGGCCAACGCTCTTCCGGGACGCTTTTTCTACTTCCGGGCAACGCCGGAAAGTGAGCGCGCAACCCCGTCGAGCCATGAGAGCAAGGCACCCACCGAAGCGATGCGACAGGCCGCCTCTGTCTCGCCCTGCCCGACCTTTATCGTAACGCCTCTCATGGCGTTGACAATCCTGAAGCCATCTTCATCCGTTCTGTCATCACCTGCGAAGACCGGAATGCGGCCCCGAAACAATGGTGTTTCCATGAGCTGTGCTATGGCGTGGCCCTTGTTGACATGATCCGGCTTTATCTCCAGCACCATCTTTCCATCAATCAGACTGAGGCCTTGCTGCCCCTGAAGTGCGGCGGCAACTGCTGCGCGGCATTCCGCTTCGCGCTCGGGCGCGAGGCGATAGTGAAGCGCGACCGCGCCGGGCTTTTCTTCGAGAAGAAGGCGCGGGTCCGCTTTCACCATGTGCGCGAGCGATGCAGCGACTGCCGCGACAGCACCATCTGTCGGCGGCGGACGAAGAACACCATTCCGCGTCTCGCGCAGTTGCAGCCCATGAATGCCTGCGCCGGGCAGCGACAGGCCAAGATGCTCGTCTATCTGGGAGAGAGGTCTGCCGGACACAAGCGCAAGGGCACCACCAAGCGCTGCTTCCAACGAAAGAAGAATGTCCTGAAGGCGCGGATCGATGGAGATTGCATCCGGCGAGGGCGCAAGCTCTGTCAGCGTTCCGTCGAAATCGAGAAACAGCGCCCAGTTTCTCTCTGCTGCAGGAAGATGCCCTTCTTCCCCGCTCATTGTGCCGCCCTCAAGCCATCAATCGCGCCCGGACATTCGCGCTCCCTTGCATTCCGATCAGGAATGCAGATGCGGAATCTAGTGCCTTCCGCACCTGTCGAAAGAAGTTCGATATGGCCGCCATGCGTCTGAACAATTTCCGCCGAGATAGCGAGGCCGAGACCGGTGCTGTCCGTGCGCGTGCCGCCCGAGAAAGGCTCGAAGAGATGCTCGCGCGCCTTCGGGGGCAGGCCTGGCCCGTTGTCAGATATATCTATGTGAACATGCCCGCCAAGACGCTGCGCCGAGATATGCAGAAACCCCGCGCCCTCACCCGTCTTTTCCACCAGTGCCTGCGCGGCGTTGCGCGCGAGATTGAGGAGAACGCGGAAGAGCTGATCGGCATCTGCATCAATGAGAAGACCTTCGGGAACATCATTGATGCGGCGGAACAGGTCCGTCGCCGGGAAAGCCATGTCCATCGCCTCCTCGACAAGGGGCCGCAAGGCGATCATCTCTCGTGCGGGCGTCGGCTCACTCGCGCCGCCGAATTTCAGCGACTGCGTGCAGAGATCGATGGCGCGATCAATTGAAGAAAAAAGGCGCGGGGCGAGATGCTGCACTGTCGGATCGTCAATCGCGCCGATGCGATCGGAGAGAAGCTGCGCGCCTGCGAGTATATTTCGCAGGTCATGATTGATCTTCGACACGGCCGCGCCGAGCGCTGCAAGGCGCGCCTTCTGGCTCAGCGTCGATCTGATCTGGCGCTGCATGAGCGAGAGTTCATGTTCGGCCACACCAATTTCATCCTCGCGCGCGGAAGGCTCCATCACACGGCGCGCATCTTCCGGGTTTTCGCGGAAGGCAACCATATTCGCCTTGAGGCGGCGCATGGGGCGCACGAGCAGAAAATGCAGCGTGACATAGACAAGCCCCGCCGTGATGATGGAAATCACGAAAGAGAGCAGAAAGACATTCTTGCCATAGCGGATCATCGCATGTCGGAGCGGCGTTTCATCGAAAACAATCTCGATGGATTCACCCGCGCCGAATGGCGGTTCATCCGTCACAAGCACGATGCGCCCGTCGCCTGCGAGGATCGTGTCGAAGGCATCCATGATGGGGCGCATGCTCATCGTGTCACGCAGATCGAAACTTGCATCGACCATGGGCGGCATGTCATCGCTAAGCACGAGGCGGCGCGCATCAGCGCGGTTGAGCGCGACGGCATAGACCTGCGCATTCTCAAGCAGCTCTTCGCGCAGCGCGGGCGAAACGGTGTTGTCCGGCGGCGCTTCGAGGGCGAGAGAAGCGATCTGTGCAGCGGCGATGCGCTGTTCCAGCCAGTTGAGGCGGAAATTCGCCACGGAAGGCACAAAGATCAGCACTTCCGCCAGCATGACAAATGACACGATGAGGACAAGCAGGCGGCTCGAAAGCGATCCTCTCAACGGGCGTCTCAATACCGAGAGGCGCTTCCGCAAGGGGTGCAACTTGCTTTTCACCGCTGCTTTCATGCTTGCCGGCCAACTCCGTTTCTGGATGTCCGGCACCGACTTTAGCCGAACAAGCCAAGAAAGCGCACAAGCATCCTGGTTTTTTTGCTGAAAAGCGTCGGTGTGTAATAAGAACCGGCGGCGCGCTTGCTGATTTCAGAGAATGTCGGATAGGGCGCAACCACGCTTGCCATGGCGCTCAGCTTCAATGCTTCCGTCTTTGCAAGCACCCAGGGCAGGATCAGTTCGCCTGCCTGTGGCGCGACAATGGTGGCGCCGAGAACACGCGAATGGGAATCCGTCAGCACCTTGATCACGCCTTCCGTCTCGTGTTCGGCCTGCGCGCGATCATTTTCCGCAAGGTGCCAGCGAAGCACGTTGATCGTCATATTTGCCGCCTGAGCCTCACTCTCGGTGAGGCCGACATGCGCAAGCTCCGGGTCCGTATAAGTGACGCGTGGAATGGCGCGATGATCAGCATGGGCAGGCACACGGAAGAGCGCATTCCGGATGACAATGCCCGCATGGTAATTTGCGACATGCGTGAATTGCGGGCCGCCAATGACATCGCCTATGCCGAAGATGCGCTTGTTGGTGGTGCGCAGCCTCTCGTCAACACGCAAGCCTTTTTCCGAATAATCGACACCTGCCTTTTCGAGATCGAGGCCTTCGACATTGGGCCGCCTGCCTGTCGCGATGAGAAGATGCGTCCCCTCGAGCTGTTGCGGACCCTGCTGCGCGGCGAGCGTCACCGTTACGCCATCCGCATTACCCGCAACGGAAGTGACGGAAATATCCTCGATGATCTCCACCCCTTCGCGCCGAAGCCGCGCGATCACGATGGCGGAAAGTTCGGGATCTTCACTGCCCAGCGCCTTTGCGCTTTCAACGACCGTGACCTTCGCGCCCAGGCGGCGATGTGCCTGCGCCAGTTCAATGCCGATGGGACCGCCACCCAGAATGATGAGATGGCCCGGACATTCCTTCAGCGAAAAGATCGTCTCATTGGTGTGATAGGGAACCTTGTCGAGCCCGTCGATCAGCGGCACGAAGGGGCGCGAGCCTGTGGCAATGACAAAGCGGCGCGCTGTGATTTCCTTGTCGCCTGCCAGCACCGTCTGCCCGTCCATGAAGCGGGCATGATCCTTGATGACGGTGACGCCCAGCGCCTCGAAGCGGGCGACAGAGTCATTCGGCGCAATCTTCGCAATCACGCCATGCACATGATCATGCACTCTGGCGAAATCGACCTTCGCTTCTGCGGGCGCAATGCCGAAAGCCTCTCCTGCGCCCATGCGCCAGGCCTGCCGCGCGGCCGCGATCAACGCCTTTGAGGGGACGCAGCCCGTATTGAGGCAGTCGCCACCCATTTCATCGCGCTCGATGAGCACGGTACGCGCGCCCATCTGCGCGGCGCCCGCGGCAACGGAAAGGCCACCCGATCCCGCACCAATCACGCAGATGTCGGCCTTAATGCGTCTGGCCATGTGGTCTCCGGCTGAAGGGAACGAGCCTGTCAGGAAGGCTCGTCCGGAAAGCGGTTCTTGTCCGCAAAACGGCGATAGATAACAGGCACAAGCGCCAGCGCGGCAAGACCCAGAATGGGGCCGATGATGCGCGGCTCGAAGATGAGGCCGAGATCAGGGTCGCGGCCTGCCTCAAACACCGCGCCAAGCCCGTCGCCCAGACTCGCAAAGACGAAAGTGCCCGGCATGATGCCGAAAAAGGTCGTCACCACATATGTAAGGATGGGCACCCCCAGAAAGGCCGGGGCGAGATTGACGAGAAAAAAGGGAAAAAGCGGCACCAGCCTCAGCACCAGCAGGTAGCTGAACGCATTTTTGCTGAAGCCTTCCTCGATGCGCCGAAGCCCCGGCCCCGCCCGTACGCGGAGCGCATCGCCAAGGGCGGTTTTTGCCGCCAGAAAGATGAGCGTCGCGCCAATGGTCGCGCCGATCACGGTGAGGATACCGCCCAGCAGCACACCAAAGAGAAAGCCGCCTGAAAGCGTCGCGACCAGCGCGCCGGGAAGCGAGAAAGCGACCATCGCTATATAGGCCCCCACATAGAGAAGGGCGGCGAGCAGCCAGTTTTCGGCCACCCAGGCCGTCAGCGCCTCCCGATTGTCGCGCAGCGTGTCGAGGGTCACATAGCGATCAAGGCCGAGGGCGAAAAAGGCGATCAGCCCGCTTGCAAGCAGGATCAGGGGCAGAAAACGGCGGACAAGGCCTTTGCGGTCGGCTGAGGACGCGTCCGTCATGCAAGATCACCCTGCGAATGAGTAAACAAATCAGGAACATCCTCCAGCCTGCGGACCATGTCCTGCCCGCGCCCCATGCGTGAGACAGATTAGTATCAATCTCACGGTACGGAAGGGGCAATCACCTTAATGTGAGGCTTCGTGAATGTGAGGCTTCGTGCCGGGTGCGATTGCGCGCCTAAATAGCCGGGCTGCCGTTGACTTCCGCGGGCCTTATCGCTTATACAGCCCGCCAGACAGCCGTCGGGCGACAACGCCTGCGGCTCTTGTTTTTATTGGCAAGCGAGGCGCCCCTGCGGGAC
>Ga0207415_1001661_pt1 | contig 10895 bp, 10 predicted proteins | sample Passage237A_FD_187369 | JGI IMG/M metagenome (GOLD analysis project Ga0207415, IMG submission 187369) | Cellulose adapted compost microbial communities from Newby Island Compost Facility, Milpitas, CA, USA - Passage2 37A (SPAdes) (version 3) ...
GAGCGGATTGCGGCCGCGCTGGGGGCGCACCCCACGGAGGTGATCTTCACCTCAGGCGCGACGGAGGCGAACAACCTCGCAATCGCGAGCGCTGACGGACTCATCGCGGCGAGCGCGTACGAGCATCACTCTGTGCTCGACCCGGTGAAGGTGCTCGGCGGCGTGCTCGTAAGCGATGTGCCAGGGCTGACGCTCGAATTGCCGCGCGTCTCACTTGTGGCATGGCAGTGGGTGAACAACGAGGTGGGCACCATCCACCCCATTGGCGAGATCGTCTCGCTCGCGGCCGACGCTGGGGTTCCGGTCCACTCCGACGCCGTCCAGGCCGTGGGGCACCTCGACGTGAACTTCGCGGATACGGGACTCACGTATATGTCCGTCAGCGCACACAAGGTGGGCGGGCCGGTCGGCATCGGTGCGCTGATCGCCAAGAGGGGAGCGCGGCTGACCCCGATTGCGGGGGGTGGCGGACAGCAGCGCGCCCGCAGCGGCACGCTGGATGCGGCCGGTGCCGCCGCGTTTGCCGCCGCGCTCGACGAAGCCGTGGGCGACCTGCCATCGGATCGCCCAAGGCTCGAAGGGCTGCGAGGGCAGCTGCTCGCGGGACTCACGGCCGCCGTGCCTGACGCCATCGTCATGGGCGGCGCCCACGTCAGCCCGCACATCGTCAACGCGATCTTCCCCGGTGCCAGCGCAGAAGCGATGCTCACCGCGCTGGATCTCAAGGGCATTGAGGTGTCGACGGGGTCGGCGTGCACCTCGGGCGTCGTGGACGCGAGCCACGTGCTGCTCGCGCTGGGTCGCACAGAATCGGAGGCGACGAGCGCTTTGCGCATCAGCCTTGGCCACACCACCACCGCAGGAGACATCGAGGCGCTGCTTGCCGCCCTCCCAGAGGTGGTGGCCGCGGCGCGCGCGGCGGGAAAGAAGCCGATGTGAGTGGGAGCCAGGTGGTGGGGTTCCCGGATCGCGCGGCGGGGCAGAGGTAGAGAAGGCGCGCCACCTGGCAGGGTGGATCCGTGAGGATCTTTGTCGCGGGTGCAACGGGGGCGATCGGCAGGCAGCTGGTTCCCGCCCTCGTTGAAGCTGGTCATGACGTCGCGGGCCTGACCCGCAAACCTGAGCGAGCGATGTGGCTCGAGTCGGTGGGCGCGACACCAGTGGTGCGCGACCTGTTCGACCCCGCGCTCGCGGAGGAGGTCGCCGCATATGGCCCCAACGTCGTCGTGCACCAGGTGACGGACCTGCCGTCGAGGTCGGCACTCATTCCGTTCAAGCTGCTCTCCCTCAACAAGGTCCGCACGCAGGGAACGGACGCTCTCATTGCCGCCGCACAAGCCGCTGGCGCCGAGCGCTTCGTGGCCCAGTCGATTGCCTTCGACGTCCCTGGCCCGGCTCGCAAGGCCGTTGCGCATCTCGAAGCAGCGACTCTCGCCTATCCAGGTGTAGTCATCAGGTACGGCACCTTCCACGGCCCTGGCACGTGGTACCCGGACGGAACTGACAAGCATCCCAAGGTGCACGTCGAAGCGGCCGCCCGCCGCACCGTCGGACTGTTGGATGCGCGGCCCGGCGTCTACGAGGTGGTGGACTCCACGTACCCTTGATGCCGTGAAGGTTCTTGCGGCGCTCTCCGGCGGAGTCGACTCTGCCGTCGCTGCCGCGCGCGCCAAGGAGGCTGGCCACGACGTGGTTGGCGTCCACATGGCGCTGTCCCGGAATCGCGACGAGTTCCGCACCGGCAGTCGCGGCTGCTGCTCCATCGAGGACGCGAATGACGCGCGTCGTGCCGCGGACATCCTGGGCATCCCGTACTACGTGTGGGACCTCAGCGACGAGTTCCACGACACCGTCGTCAAGGACTTCTTGAGCGAATACCAGGCAGGACGCACTCCTAACCCGTGCGTGCGCTGCAATGAGCACATCAAGTTCGACACCCTGCTGGCCCGCGCGGAGGCGCTCGGCTTCGACGCCGTCGCCACCGGTCACTACGCGCGCATCGTGATCCGCGAAGATGGTGTGCGAGAACTGCACCGCGCCGTGGATCCCGCCAAGGACCAGTCGTATGTGCTCGCGGTGATGGGGTCGGAGAAGCTCGCGAAGGCGATGTTCCCGCTCGGCGGCGTCGCGTCCAAGGCTGAGGTGCGCGAAGAGGCCAGGGCCCGCGGCCTGGGCGTCTCCAACAAGCCCGACTCCTACGACATCTGCTTCGTCGCGGACGGCGACACCAAGGGCTTCCTCGAGCGCGCCCTGGGTGAGCGACCCGGCGAGATCATCGACGAGAATGGTGAGGTCGTCGGCGCACACACCGGCGCGTACGCGTACACCGTGGGCCAGCGCAAGGGACTGCGCCTGCCTCGCCCCGCCGCCGACGGCGCGCCGCGCTACGTCACCGGCATCGACACCCAGCGCAATGTCGTCACCGTGGGTCCGGAGACGCTGCTCACCGTTCGCGAGCTGAGGGCCGACGCTGTGGTCTGGCTCGCCCCCGACGTTCCGGCGAGCGAGCCCACGCCGTGCCATGTGCAGGTGAGGGCGCATGGAGAAGCCGTCGCAGCGTCGGTCATTCGTGAGGGGGACACCGTGACGGCGACGCTTGAGACGCCCATGCGTGGCGTCGCCGCCGGCCAGTCCCTGGTGATGTACCAGGGCACTCGCGTGATTGGCCAGGCGACTATCACGCGCTGACTGTGGGGGGACTACCGCACTCAGAGGAGAATCGTGATCTATCAGGCCGACCCCGACCGCTACGACGGCAGGATGCTGTACCGCAGGTGTGGCCGCTCGGGCCTTGACCTGCCCGTGCTGAGCCTTGGGCTGTGGCACAACTTTGGCGGCGACCGTCCCCTCGATGGCCAGCGCGCCATCCTCAGCCGTGCCTTTGACATGGGGATCACGCACTTCGACCTCGCGAACAACTACGGCCCGCCGTATGGCTCTGCCGAGGAGAACTTCGGTCGCGTGCTCGCGAGTGACTTCAAGCCGTACCGCGACGAGCTCATCATCTCCACCAAGGCCGGCTGGGACATGTGGCCGGGTCCCTACGGACAGGGTGGCGGCAGTCGCAAGTACATGCTCGCGAGCCTTGACCAGTCCCTGAGCCGCATGGGCCTCGACTACGTCGACATCTTCTATTCGCACCGGTTCGACTCCACGACCCCGCTCGAGGAGACCGCTGGGGCGCTCGACGCCGCGGTGCGCGCGGGCAAGGCGCTGTACGTGGGCATCTCGTCCTACGACGCGGAGCGCACTCGCGTCATGGCGGGGCTGCTGCGCGAACTCGGCACGCCGCTGCTCATCCACCAGCCCAGCTACAACATGCTCAACCGCTGGATCGAGACCGAGGGGCTGCTCGACGCGACAGATGAGGTGGGTGTCGGAGTCATCGGCTTCACGCCGCTCGCGCAGGGAATGCTCACGGGCAAGTACCTGGGAGGCATCCCGGAGGGCTCGCGCGCCACGGAGGGCTCGTCGCTCGACAAGAGCTGGCTCACGGACGACATGGTGCGCCGCCTCAACGGCCTCAACGACATCGCGGCGAGCCGCGGCCAGTCGCTCGCGCAGATGGCGATCGCCTGGGCGCTGCGCGATGAGCGCGTCACCTCAATCGTCACCGGCGCGAGCTCTGTTGCGCAGCTCGAGGACTCCGTGGGCGCGCTCGCGAACCTCGAGTTTTCTGACGCGGAACTTGCCGCGATCGATGACCTGGCCGTCGAAGCGGGCGTCGACCTGTGGGCGGGAGCGCGGAAGGGCGAGCTCTAGGAGCGCAGCCCGCGCTGGACCAGCTCCCACGCAGCGGTGGCGACCTCGTGCCTGTGTGCGCGAGGCGCTCGCTGCGTGACGCCGGAGATCATGCCGATCGCGAGGATGAGGTCGTCGATCGTGGCATTCGGCCCCATCAGCCCATCGCGAGCGTCCCACTTGGATGCGATGACTGCACGCAGGCGCTGCTCAAAGATGTTCATGCGCTCGTCTGGCCCGTCGTCGGTGCCGATGAGTGAGAAGAACGCGGCAGTGCCTTCGGTCTCGAGGGTGATGAGTTCGCACAGGTCGCGCAATGTGCTGTGGGGATCGGCGGCGAGCGCGTCGAGCTGCTCGAAGCTCGCCTCGAAGACGGCGACCACAAGCGAGATGCGGTCGGGGAAGTGGCGGTAGAGCGATCCCTGTCCAACGCGCGCCTTCTTTGCGACCGCCGACAGCGGCGCATTGACGCCCTGCTCGTTGAAGATTTCGCGCGCGGCAGCAATGAGTGCCGCCCGGTTCGCCGGCCCGGCGCTGGGTCCGCGGTTGGTCTTGGCACCCACCTTCACGCGGCTACACTAGCAACCGGACAACGATGTCCGGATTGGTGTGGAGGACGTAATGACGAACTGGGATCGCGAAGTCGACCTGCTGGTCGCCGGTTCTGGCGCTGCCGCCATGAGCGCCGCTATCGCAGCCAAGGACGCGGGCCTTGTCGTGGAGATTGTCGAGAGCACAGACAAGTGGGGTGGCACCACCTCCATCAGCGGTGGCGGGTTGTGGATGCCCAACCACCCCGACATGGCCAAGATCGGCAAGCCCGACTCGATTGAGGACGCGCTCACCTACATGGAAGAGAGCATCGGCGACGTTGGCCCCGCCTCAAGCATTGAGCGCAGGCGTGCGTTCCTGGAGGCCGTGCCGGTGGTGTACAACTTCCTTCGCGAGAAGGGTCTCAAGTGGGCCACGAGCAAGGACTACCCCGACTACTACCCGGATCTGCCCGGCGGCATGGCCGGCGGCCGCTCCGTCGAGGCGGAGCCGTTCAACTCCAAGCGCCTTGGCGACTGGTTCGACAAGTCCCGCGCGAAGGACGGCGGTGTCCCGCTTCCGCTCAAGACCGATGACGTCTGGCTCATGACCCGTTCGTGGTCAACCTTCTCGGGCTTCGTTCGCGCCGCGAAGGTGATGGGACGCACCGCCTGGGGCATCGTCACCGGCAAGAAGCTCGTGGGCATGGGCGGCGCATACGCGGGCAGCCTCATGAAGATCGTTCAGGACATGGACATTCCCGTGCACCTGAACAGCCCCATCACCAGAGTCATCAAAGAGAAGGGTGCCGTGGTCGGCGCCGAGGTGACTACCGAGAACGGCACGGTCACGTACCGCACGCGCGCCGGAGTCATGCTGGGCACCGGCGGCTTCGCGCGCAGGACCGAATGGCGTGAGAAGCACCACGGCATCCCTGGCTTCACATCGGCCCCTGTGGGCGACCTCGGCACGGGAATTCAGGTAGGCATCGACGCGGGCGCGGATGTCGCGCTCATGGACGACGCATGGTGGGGGGCATCGATTCCCATGCCGGACGGCGAGGCGCTGTTCGTCCTCAACGAGCGATCGGATCCGTACTCGATCATGGTGGACCAGGAAGGCCGCCGCTTTGTCAACGAGTCCGCGAGCTATGTCGATGTTGGCCACGCGATCCTTGAGCACAACAAGGAGACTCCAACGATCCCGTGCTGGCTCATCATGGACGCCCGTCACCGCCGCAAGTACCTCTTCAATGCGGCCGTCACAGGCCTCAAGAAGCTCAAGGAGAACGGCACCTACGTGACCGCCCCCACCCTTGAGGCGCTCGCAGGGAAGCTCGGCATGGAGCCAGCCGTGCTGCTCGACACCGTGAAGCGCTTCAACCGCTTCTGCAAGACAGGCGTCGACGAGGACTTCGGTCGCGGCCGGACGGCCTATGACAACTACTACGGCGACCCCGGCGTGAAGCCGAACCCCAACCTCGGCCCCATCGAGAAGGGCCCCTTCCACGCGGTGAAGATCGTCCCTGGCGACCTCGGCACCAAGGGCGGTCTGCTCACGGATGAGCACGCTCGCGTGCTCGACACGAAGGGCAAGGTCATTCCCGGCCTGTACGCCGCCGGCAACACCACGGCGTCGGTCATGGGCCGCACCTACCCCGGTGCCGGAGCGACGATCGCTCCCGCCACCGTCTTTGGCTACCTGGGCGCAGTGCACGCTGCCACCCGGGTTAAGGAGAGCGTCGAGGCTTAACCTCTCGCTCTCCACGCGGCCACCGGCGCCAATTCCCCCCTCGCGCCGGTGGCCGCCTCTTCATTCCTGGTCCATTTCCGACGGCTCCAGCGCGCCTTTCCAGCCTGTAACTTGTCGCGTTTGAGCGCCACTAAGGTGTGCTCATGGAATCGCTGATGCTGCGTCGCGTGCGCGTCATCGGCGACGGCCGGCTCGTCGACATCGCGATCGACAGGGGCCACATCACGGCCGTGGGTCGCGCCCTCGATCCCATGCCCGGTGCCAACCAGATCGACCTTGACGGCCGCTGGGTCATGCCCGGCCTGTGGGACGCCCACGTCCACTTCACGCAATGGGCGCGCTTCCTCGCGCGCATCGACGTCTCTGGCACCTCCTCGGCCGCGGAAGCGGTGCAGCGCCTCGTCGCCGCCAACCCCCAGGACGCCCTCATCGTGGGGCGCGGCTTCCAAGACGCGCTCTGGCCCGACGCTCCTACCGCACAGGCCCTCGACCTCGCCTTCCCCGGTCGCTCGGTGGTGGTGGTGAGCCACGACCTGCACTCGGTGTGGCTCAGCAGCGCCGCGGCCGCCCGTTTTGGCGCGCCATCCGCGGGCCTGCTTCGTGAGGCGGAGGCCTTCGCCATTCAGGTGGCCCTGGGAAAGGTCGCAGGTGACGACACCCCTCTTGTCCGCGCCGCCGCCCAGCGCGCCGCCGCCCGGGGCGTGGTTGGCATCCGCGATCTGGAGATGGCGGACAACGTCGCGGTGTGGCAGGGCAGGGTGCTTGCGGGGCTGCGCACACTGCGAGTCCACGCCGGCATCTACCCGGAACACCTTGACGCCTCGGACCAGCGCGGCTGGGTGGGCGGCAGCGTTGTGCCTGGCACGGATGGCCGCGTGGTCGTCGGCGCGCTCAAGGTGTTCTCCGATGGCTCCCTCAATACCCGCACCGCACTGACCTATGAGCCGTACGGAACCGACGCGAGCGTCGGGCATGCCGCCCACTCTCCCCGGGAGCTGGCGAACCTGCTGCGCGAAGCGCGGGCTCGCCGACTCGAGGTGGCGCTGCACGCGATCGGCGACCTTGCCGTCACGCGCGCCCTTGACGCGTTCGAGGCGAGCGGCGCGCGCGGATCGATCGAGCACGCGCAGCTCATTCGCGCGGCCGACCTGCCGCGCTTTGCTCGGCTGCGCATCATTGCCTCGGTTCAGCCCCAGCATGCGATCGACGACCGAGAGGTGACCGACGCTGTGTGGGCTGACCGCGCAGAGCGCGCCTTTGCGTACCGCCACCTTCTCGATGCGGGAGCGCAGCTGTGGCTGGGATCAGACGCTCCCGTGGCGCCGCTCGATCCGTGGGTGACGATGGCAGCTGCGGTCTCGCGCACCGATGACGAGCAGGACAGCTGGCATGCGGAGCAGGAGCTGCCTCGCGAGGCGGCCCTGCGCGCCTCGACCCGCCGACTCCACGGAGTCTGGCTCGTTCCCGGAATGCCTGGGGACGTCATCGCGATGGAGACGGACCCGTACGAGGCGACTGCGCCGCAGCTGCGCCAGATGAGCGTGGCGCTCACGGTGGTGGGCGGCAGCGTCACGCACTCCACGCTGAGTTAGCGCCTACTCCTCGTCGTAGGCGTCCACCGGGATGGGGCGCGGGCGAGTGGCGTGTCCCAGCCAAGCGGCCGCGAGAATGATCGCTGCGGCGACGGCAAGGGCGAAGCCCAAGTCCACGCGCAGCATGAGCGCGCCAGCAACCGCGCCCAGTCCAATGAGAGCCACGGCGCCCACGCGACGCTGCCATGGCTGGCCGGTGCCCCGGCCAAGGACGGAGTCAGATGCCAGCCCCGTGATGGTCGAGGTCACCACCACGGTGGTCACGTCCTTCACCGCGAAGTGCCTGGCAGTCGCGGCCTGGCAGCCCATCGCAAGGCCCAGCAGCGCGGTGACGGCGAAGCGAAGGGGCCGGCCCTGCGCATCGAAAGCGACCGCGGGGATGGCAGCGGCGACCAGCGCGAGTCCCACGCTCGCAAACAATGCGGTGTGGCGACGGGTCCAGCCAGGGACGGCTCCACGAAGCGCCCGTCCCGCCGCCGCGGCCCCCACCATGAAGGCCGCAAGCGCCACGAGCGGACCCGCAACGGGAAGTCCCGTGTCTCCCGCGAGGGCCATGCCAAGGATCACCACGTTGCCCGTCATGTTGCCCGTGAAGACTCGGTCAAGTCCCAGGTAACCGACCGCATCGACGATTCCCGTGGTGAACGTCAGCGCAAGCATCAGGCCCAAGTGGGTGTTGGCCGGGTTGCGGCGCAGGGCTTCGAGCACGGGAATCCTCTCTGGTAGCTTCCGGACAAAACGGGGAACGCGGCGGTACTGTCGGTGCCAAGACTACGAGTCCAGGAGGCTTCCAGCGCGTGACCGAGCCGCTTGTGACCATCGACGATGGCGAGACCGCACCCGCTGGACTGCTCGAAGCGATCATCGCGAGCGAGGAGTCCGCGACCCCGCCCCGCACCTTGTTCTCCGTGCGCATCCACCGCGCCGGGCCGGGAGTGTCGTATGTCATCAGCGAGAACCGTCCCGCGCGCGGCGGTGTCGGCTACGTCAGCCAGTTGTGGCGTCAAGGGGACGACGGGCGCTGGCGGGTGGTGCACCAGCACGAGATCACGCCGCCGCCCGCGATCGATACTCGGGTGTGGCGGCTCGCGGGAGCGCCGCTCGTCGCGGGAGCGGCCGACGGCCCGCTCAAGGGCCAGACCCTCGCGGTCAAGGACGTGTTCTCGATAGCGGGTCAGCGCAAGGGCGTCGGGGTGCGCGAATACCTTGAGCACGCGCCTCTCGAGTTTGAGACCGCTCCCGCAGTGCGTGCGCTGCTCGACGCCGGCGCGAGCGTTGTGGGCATCGCGCAGACCGACCAGTTCGCGTACTCGATCGCGGGCCTCAATCCCGACTACGGCACGCCGCCCAATCCAGCGGCTCCGGGCCGCATCCCTGGAGGATCCTCGTCCGGCCCGGCGAGCGCGGTCGCCCTGGGGCAGGCGAGCATCGGCATCGGCACGGACACCGCCGGCTCCATCCGCGTTCCGGCCTCCTACCAGGGGCTGTGGGGACTGCGGCCCACCCACGGCGCGATCCCGCTCCAGGGCGTCACGCCCCTCGCCCCCGGGTACGACACGGTCGGCTATCTCACTCGCGACGGCGAAGCCATGCTCACCGCCGCCGCCGTGGGGCTTTCCGGAGCTCCGTTCACCCGCCCCAACCAGCACATCCTGGTTCCGCAGAACGACCTCACTCCCGACGCTGAGGTGGCCCAGGCGTTCATCACGGCAACGAGAGGGCTGGCTCCCAATGCAGAACGCGTGACCCTGCCTGACCTCGGCGAGCTGTACCAGGCGTTCCGCGTCACCCAGCAGGCCCAGGCGTGGCGAGCGCACGGCGCATGGGTCACCGCCCACCCGGGAGTGCTCGCACCGGACGTTGCCGCCCGCTTCGCCGCAGCGTCGGCCGTCACCGCCCAGCGAGAGGCGGAGGGGATTGCCGCCCGCGATGCCCTCGCCGAAGAACTCGACAAGCTCCTTGGCGAAGCAATCCTGCTGATCCCGTCCGCAGCGTCGGCCGCGCCACTGCTCACTGCGACCGACGACGACCTCGAGGCCGTTCGCGTCGCGACCCTGTCGCTCACCTCGATTGCTGGTATCACGGGCCGACCCGCGCTGTCCGTGCCGCTGCTGCGCGTCGAGGGTGGGCCAGTGGGCGTCAGCCTCGTGGGACCGCGCGGCAGCGACATGGCGCTCATTCGCGAGGCGCTCGCGTGGATGCGCAATATGGGTGAGGCGCGCCAGCGCCGCACCAGCTAGGAGGCCCCGTGGCCACGCTCAGTTACACGATGATGACGTCGCTCGACGGGTACACCGCGGGGCCTGGCGATCCACTCCCAAGCATGTGTTCAGCCGCGCCGAAGGCAAGCCCTTCACCGGTGAGGCGCTGCGCGAGGGAGAGGTGGACGAGGTCGCGCGGTACATCGTGCCCGTGTGCCTTGGCGGGGGGACACCGTGGTGGCCGGGGGGCGTGCGCGCAAGCCTCGAGCTGCTCGATCAACAGGTCCTTACGGGTGGTTGGATGTTCCTGCGGTACGCGGTGAAGCGCTGATAGCGTCGGCCACGTGGGGCTCCTCATCTACTCGATGCTCGTCAGCGTCGACGGGTATGTCAGTCGCTCGGACCGCTCCTTCGACTGGGCGGATCCTGACGACGAGACGCTCGCGTTCATCACCGAGCGCATGCATGGCGTGGGCACGTATCTGTACGGGCGGCGCTACTACGAGACCATGACCAACTGGGCGAATCTGCGCACCGTCCCCGGCCTCAAGCCGCTCGACTACGAGTTCAGCGACCTGTGGAACGCGACGCCCAAGTGGGTGTACACCAAGACCCTCGCGGCTGCCAGTACCGACAAGACCACGCTCATCAGGGACTTCAACCCTGAGGCGATCCGCGAACTCAAGGCGTCGAGCGACAAGCACGTCACGGTTGAGGGCACGCAGATCGCCGAGCTGTGCTTCGACGCCGAGCTCATCGACGGCGTCTCGATCTACCAGGTGCCCATCTCCACGGGCGGGGGAGTGCCTTTCATGCCCGCCGACGCCCAGATCGACCTCGACCTCAAGGACGTGCACCGGTTCGCGAGCGGCATCGTCAACCTGCGCTACGACGTGAGGTATTGACGGCCCGACGCTGTGGCGGCTCGCGCGGTGCCGGCTAAGACAGCGGGGTCACGACATTCGCGCCGCACAGCACCACGCCGATGCGCGCGCCAGCGGGTGGAACGTACGCGCCCGTCATGAGCGCCGCGAACGGTGCGGCAACGCCGGGCTCCACGATCACCCTCAGCAGCCGC
>Ga0207415_1001691_pt1 | contig 10758 bp, 9 predicted proteins | sample Passage237A_FD_187369 | JGI IMG/M metagenome (GOLD analysis project Ga0207415, IMG submission 187369) | Cellulose adapted compost microbial communities from Newby Island Compost Facility, Milpitas, CA, USA - Passage2 37A (SPAdes) (version 3) ...
CCAGGAGGGCCGCATGCCCGTGGGCGAGGCGATCCTCGTGCAGGTCGCGAGCCCCTCGCGCGAGAAGGTGCGCGCCTACCAAGAGCTGCGCGAGGACGTCGAGCTCGCGGTGGGCCGGATCAACGGCGAGGTCGGCGAGCTCGGGCGCCCTGCGATCGAGTACCTGCACCACTCCTACCCCATGGAGGAGATGGCGGCCCTCTACAACGCGGCCGACGTCATGCTCGTGACCTCCTTGCGCGACGGCATGAACCTCGTCGCCAAGGAGTACGTCGCGGCGCGCGTGAACGACGACGGCGTCCTGGTCCTCTCGGAGTTCACCGGGGCGGCCGACGAGCTGCAGGGCGCGGTGCTCGTCAACCCGCACGACATCGAGGGCCTCAAGGACGCGATGGAGTTCGCGGCCCAGCTCGGCCCCAAGGACGCCCGCCGTCGGATGAAGCGCTTGCGGCGGCGCGTGCTCGAGGACGACGTCGCGAAGTGGTCGGCGAGCTTCCTGGGGACCCTCGACGGGATGCCCCGGGCCGCGAGAGCGGACGAGGACGAGCAGGAGACGGTGGTGGGGCTCTCGTGACCGGACCGGAGACCGACCCCGCCGCCGCCCTCGCCGCCCTCGAGGCGCTCGCCGCGCGGCCCGTGCTGCTCGCCCTCGACTTCGACGGCACGCTCTCGCCCCTCGTGGACCACCCCCTGGACGCCCGGCCCCTGCCCGCCTCGATGGAGGCGGTCGAGCGGCTCGCCGCGCGCGAGGACCTCGTGGTCGCGCTCGTCTCTGGTCGAGGGCTCGAGGAGCTCGCGCAGGTCGCGGGCCCCGTGCCCGAGGGGACCTGGCTCGTGGGCTCCCACGGAGCCGAGCACGGCCGTGTGCGCGACGGCGTCTTCGTGCTCGAGCCCTTTGAGCTCGCCCCCGAGGCCCAGGCCGCCCAGGAGGCCCTCGTCGCCCAGGCCGAGGAGATCGCGGCCCGCCACGAGGGAGTGCTCGTGCAGCGCAAGCCCACCACGGTGCTCGTGCACACCAAGATGGCCGAGGCCGTGGTCGAGGACCTCGCGACGCGCGAGGCCGTGGCCCTAGGCAAGGAGCACGGGCTCAAGACGGTGGTGGGCAAGCACATCGTCGAGATCGCCGTGCACCCCGCGACCAAGGGGGACGGGATCGACGTGCTGCGCGAGGCGACCGGGGCCGCGGCCGTGGTCTACCTCGGCGACGACACCACCGACGAGGACGCTCTCGAGCGCCTGCGCGAGGGCGACGTCGGCATCAAGGTCGGCGGCGGGCCCACGCACGCGAGCTTCCGCGTGGGCAGCCCCGAGGACGTCGCCGAGCTGCTGGGCGCGTGGGCCACCTCGCTCGGGCGCTGAGCCGGGACCCACGGCCTCGCCCCCGCGTGCGGGGCTGTGGCAGGATGACCCGTGACCGAGGGCACATTCGCCCTCGTTCGCGTGTCAGAGCAGACACCTGACACTCTTCACGACGGATCGTCCGGCACGTACCTGCCGGTGAAGGGATGTACACGATGGCTACGGTCACGTTCGACAAGGCGACGCGCCTCTACCCGGGCACCGAGCGCCCCGCGGTCGACAAGCTCGACCTCCACATCGAGGACGGCGAGTTCCTCGTCCTCGTCGGCCCCTCCGGCTGTGGTAAGTCCACCTCGCTGCGCATGCTCGCGGGTCTCGAGGACGTCAACGAGGGTCGCATCCTCATCGGCGACCGCGACGTCACGGACGTCCAGCCCAAGGACCGCGACATCGCGATGGTGTTCCAGAACTACGCCCTCTACCCGCACATGTCCGTCGCGGACAACATGGGCTTCGCGCTCAAGATCGCGGGCACGCCGAAGGCGGAGATCCGCCAGCGCGTCGAGGAGGCCGCGAAGATCCTCGACCTCACCGAGTACCTCGACCGCAAGCCGAAGGCCCTCTCCGGTGGTCAGCGTCAGCGCGTCGCGATGGGTCGCGCGATCGTCCGTCAGCCGCAGGTCTTCCTCATGGACGAGCCGCTGTCGAACCTCGACGCCAAGCTCCGTGTCCAGACGCGTACGCAGATCGCGGGCCTCCAGCGCCGCCTCGGCGTCACGACCGTCTACGTCACGCACGACCAGACCGAGGCCCTCACGATGGGTGACCGCATCGCGGTCCTCAAGGACGGTCTCCTCCAGCAGGTCGGCACCCCGCGCGACATGTACGACACGCCTGCCAACGTCTTCGTCGCCGGCTTCATCGGCTCGCCCGCGATGAACCTCGGCACCTTCCCGGTCGCCAACGGCGCCGCCCAGCTCGGCAAGGCGCACATCGCCCTGACGCGCGAGGTCGTCGGTGCGATCAAGCCCGAGGACAACGGCCAGATCACCCTCGGCTTCCGTCCCGAGTCGCTCGACATCGTCTCCGCCGGCACGCAGGACTCCTTCCCCGTGGTCGTGGAGATCGTCGAGGAGCTCGGCTCGGACGCCTTCGTCTACGGCTCGCTCACCCAGGAGCTCGCGGGTCAGCTGACCTCGGGCGCCGGCGAGTCGCAGATCATCGTCCGCGTCGACCCGCGCCGCGTCCCCGCCAAGGGCGAGACCATCTGGGTCCGCGTCCGTGAGGGCGAGCAGCACCAGTTCCACGCGTCAAACGGTCAGCGCTTCGACTACTGAGTCACCGTCTGCGGGGCGGGCCGGTCTCGACCGGTCCGCCCCGCGGCGTTTCTCCCGGCGCCGAGCGCGCCGTGGCGCGAGTCACCTGGTGGCGCGCGTCACGCGGTGGCAGGCATCACCGGACACAGCCGACGAATCAGGGCGACCCGATCCAGCGGCTCGGGGACAATGGAGTCCCCGACCGAGACCCCAGGAACTCCGTGACGCAGAACCTCCAGATCACCGCCGCGCAGCCCGAGTCGGCGCTGCTCGACCTGCCGTGGCACATCCCGCTCGAGGAGTGGCCCGAGCCGATCCTCGCGGCCCTTCCTCGCGGAATCTCGCGGCACATCGTGCGCTTCGTGAAGCTCGGCTCTCGCGTCATCGCGGTCAAGGAGATCGGCGAGACCGTCGCCTACCGCGAGTACGAGCTGCTGCGCGCCCTCAACCGCCTGGGCGTGCCGAGCGTGACCCCGGTGGCGGTCATCAACGGGCGGCGCGACCCGAACGGCGAGCGCCTCGAGGCGGTGCTCGTGACCCAGCACCTGCAGTACTCGATGCCCTACCGCGTGCTGTTCTCCCGCGTGCTGCGCGGGGACACCGTCCAGCGCCTCATCGACGCCCTCGCGGTGCTCCTCGTGCGCCTGCACCTCGTGGGCTTCTACTGGGGCGACGTCTCGCTCTCGAACACCCTCTTCCGGCGCGACGCCGAGACCTTCTCCGCCTACCTCGTCGACGCCGAGACCGGTGACCTGCACCCGCGGCTCACGGACGGCCAGCGCGCCTACGACCTCGAGATCGCGCGCGTGAACATCATCGGCGAGCTCATGGACCTCGTGGCGGGCGAGATGCTCGACGAGGAGGTCGACACCGTGGCGGTCGGGGCCACGCTCGTCGAGCGCTACAGCGAGCTCTGGGACGCCCTGCACGACGAGGAGTCCTTCGGCTCGACCGAGCGCTGGCGCGTGGCCGACCGCGTGCGCAAGCTCAACGAGCTGGGCTTCGACGTGGGCGAGCTCGAGATGACCACCGACATCGACGGCACGACGGTGCACATCCAGCCCAAGGTCGTCGAGGCAGGCCACCACTCGCGGCGACTGCTGCGCCTCACGGGCCTGGACGTCCAGGAGAACCAGGCACGCCGCCTGCTCAACGACCTCGACGAGTACCGAGCGGCGACCGACCGCCAGGGCGAGGACGAGGAGTTCGTCGCGCACGACTGGCTCACCGAGGTCTTCGAGCCCGCGGTGCGCTCGGTGCCGCGCGAGCTGCGCGGTCGGCTCGAGGCCGCGCAGATCTACCACGAGCTGCTCGACCACCGCTGGCTCATCTCGACCGAGCAGCAGCGCGACGTGCCCATGGAGGAGGCGGTCCAGTCCTACGTCCGCAACGTGCTGGTGCACCGGCCCGACGAGCGCGCGCTGCTCACGCCGCCGCCGGACCCGAGCTGAGGCAGGCCGCCGCGGGGGCCCCGGGCCGAGACCCCGAGCGCACGCTCGTGCCGCTCAGCCGCGCTGGCGCGCGACCTCGTAGAGGGCGATGCCCGTCGCGACCCCCGCGTTGAGCGACTCGACCGCCGAGGCGATCGGGATCGAGACGATCGCGTCGCACTTCTCCGCGACGAGGCGCGAGAGCCCCTTGCCCTCGGAGCCGACGACGACGACGAGCGGGTCCGCCGCGAAGGGCAGCGCGTCGAGGCGGACGTCTCCCTCGGCATCGAGGCCGACCACGAAGAGCCCCGCCTTGCGGTAGTCCTCGAGAGCCCGCACGAGGTTGGTGGCCCGCGCCACGGGCACGCGCGCCGCGGCACCGGCCGAGACCTTCCATGCCGCGGCGGTGACGCCCGCCGAGCGCCGCTCGGGGACGAGCACGCCGTGCGCCCCGAAGGCGCCCGCCGAGCGCAGGGCCGCACCGAGGTTGCGCGGGTCCGTCACGCCGTCGAGAGCGACGACGAGCGCGGGCCGGCCCGAGGCCTCCGCGGCGTCGAGCAGGTCCTCGGGGTCGGAGTACTCGTAGGGCGGCACCTGGATCGCGACGCCCTGGTGGGCAGCGCCGTAGGTGATCTTGTCGAGGTCGCCCTTGGATGCCTCGAGCATCGGGGCGCCGGTGAGCGAGGCGAGGTGGATGATCTCGCGCGTGCGCTCGTCGGCCTCGATGCGGTGCGCGAACCAGGCGGTCTGCACGGGCACGCCCGCACGCAGGGCCTCGAGCACGGCGTTGCGGCCCGCGATGATCTCGCGCGAGTCCCCTGTGGTGCGCGACTTCGGCGGGCGGGCCGGGCGCGACTTCTCGGCCTTTTCCGCGGCCTTCTCCGCCGCACGCTTGCGCTTCGCGGCGGGGTGGTACTCGCGGTCCTCGGCCTTCGGCGTCGGGCCGCGGCCCTCGAGGGCCTGGCGGCCGTGGCCACCGGTGCCGACGCGGGCACCCTTCTTCGAACCGGGCTTGCGGGTCGCGCCTTGGCGACGAGAGTTTCCAGCCATCAGGCCTCCAGGGTCCATCGGGCGCCGGTAGCGCCATCCTCGACCACGATGCCCGCGGCGGAGAGTCGGTCACGGATCGCGTCGGCGGTCGCGAAGTCCTTCGCGGCGCGCGCCGCCGCGCGGGCCTCGAGCTCGGCCCGCACGAGGCGGTCGAGGGCCTCGGCGTAGCGGTCGTCGCTCGGGGCCGTCCACGCCGCAGGGTCGAGGCCCAGCACGTCGAGCATCGCGCGCAGGTCGAGCAGGGCCTCGCGCAGCGCGCGGTGGTCGCCCTCCGCGAGCGCGGTGTTGCCTGCCCGCAAGGTCTCGTGCACCACGACGAGTGCCTCGGCGATGTTGAGGTCCTCGTCCATCGCCGCGGCGAAGGCCTCGGGGACGGGGTGCTCGGCCACGGGGCCGCCGTCGTCGGACAAGGCCGCGGTGGCGCGCGAGACGAAGCCCGAGAAGCGCTCCCAGGTCGCGAGCGCGTCACGCTCGGTCTCCGGGCCCCACTCGATCATCGAGCGGTAGTGCACGAGCACGAGGCCCAGGCGCAGGGCCGCGCCGGGCAGGCGCTTGAGCAGCTCGGTCACGAGCAGGGTGTTGCCGAGGGACTTGCTCATCTTCTCCCCGCCCTGGGTCACCCACGCGGAGTGCAGCCAGTAGCGGGCGAAGGGGTCGCCGGCGGCGCGGGACTGCGCCTGCTCGTTCTCGTGGTGCGGGAAGCGCAGGTCGAGGCCGCCGCCGTGGATGTCGAACTCGGGGCCCAGGTAGCGCGAGGCCATCGCGGAGCACTCGAGGTGCCAGCCGGGGCGGCCGGGGCCGAAGGGCGTGGGCCACGAGGCGGTCTCGGGCTCGCCGGGCTTGGTGGACTTCCACAGGGCGAAGTCCTTGGGGTCGCGCTTGTCGCTCGCGGTGGAGTCCGTCGCAGGCGGGAGGTCCTCGAGGCGCTGGTTGGTCAGTGACCCGTACTCGGGGAAGGAACGCACGTCGAAGTAGACGTTGCCCGGCGCACCGACGTAGGCGTGGCCGCGCTCGACCAGCCGCTCCATGAGGGCGACCATCTCGGGGACGTGGCCCGTGGCGCGCGGCTCGTACGAGGGGCGCAAGTTGCCCACGGCGTCGAAGGCCTCGGCGAAGAGGCGCTCGTGGAGCTGGGCCCAGGCCCACCAGTGCTCGCCGTGCTCAGCGGCCTTCGCGAGGATCTTGTCGTCGATGTCGGTCACGTTGCGCACGTAGGTCACCTTGTGACCGGTGCGGGTGAGCCAGCGCACGAGGACGTCGAAGGCGACGAAGGTGCGCAGGTGCCCGATGTGCGGGGGCGACTGCGGGGTCGCGCCGCACACGTAGAGGCCGACCTCGCCCGGGACTCGGGGGGTGAAGTCGCGCAGCTCGCGCGTGGCGGAGTCGAACAGTCGGAGGCTCACCCCCGCAGGTTACCGGGAGTGGCGGGGCTGAGGTCGGCCGGGCAGGGCGGCGTCGCTCGACTCAGCCGAAGGCGAGGCCCTCGCCGCGGTAGGTGGGGACGGTCTCGACGACGACGGCGCCCTGCGGGCCGGAGAGCAGCGCGAGCTCGGCGAAGCGCTCCATGACCTCCCCGGCCTTCGCGTGGCGCAACCACACCCGTTCTCCGACGCGCACCCCGCGCGCGGCCGCTCCGCGCAGCGGGGTCTGCACCTCGCCGGCGCCCTCCGAGCCCGTGAGGCGCAGGCCCGCCGGGAGCACGGGCAGGGGAGCGCGCGAACGACCCGTGGGACCCGAGGCGATGTAGCCGCCCGAGAAGGCCGTGACGAAGCCCTCCGCAGGACGGCGCACGACGTCGAGCCCGATGAAGGCCGCGGGAGTGAGCGGTCTCTGCCCGGGTCGCAGGCGGTAGCCGTCGAAGAGCGTGGGCGAGAGCAGGCCCGAGCCCGAGGTGACCTCGGTGACCACGGGGTCGGCCGCGGTGTCGGCGATCGAGCCCGTGCCACCGCCGTTGACGAGCTCGATCGCGCCGAGCTCTGCCGCGAGGGCCTCGACGACCGCGCCCCGCCGGCGGGCGAGCTCGGCGAGGGAGGCGCGCTTGACGAGGCGGACGGCGGGCGAGGAGTCCGGCAGGCCCGCGACCTGCGCCTCGTAGAACATCACGCCGCGCACCTCGATCCCGCGCGACTCGGCCTCGAGGGCGAGCGCGACGGCCTCCTCGGGGGTGCGCAACGGGGAGCGGCGCACGCCGAGGTGCAGGGGACCCACCCGGAGCGAGGCGTCGATGTCGAGGCACACGCGCACCGGGGGCAGGCCCTGCGGTGCGTCCGCGAGCGCCGCCTCGACGAGGTCCAGGTGGGCACGGTCGTCGACCATGAGGGTGACGACCTCGCGGGCGCGCGCGTCCCTGGCGAGGGCCGCGAGCGCCTTGCGGTCCACCGTGGGGTAGCCCATGAGCACGTCGTCGGCCCGCGGGGCCCACCAGAGCGCCTCGGCGAGCGAGAAGGTCATGAGGCCCTCGAAGCCCGCGGCGAGGGCCCGCTCGATCAGGGCGGGGACGCGCACGGACTTCGTCGCGAGCCGCAGGGGACGCTCGCCCCGGCGGAGCAGCTCGGCGGCGTTCGCGTCGAAGGCGTCGAGGTCGACGGCGACGAGCGGGGCGGACAGCTCCTTCGTCGCGGCGAGCCGGGCTCCGAGCGAAGGGTGCAGCCGCGCCTTGGAGGAGCTCCGGACCGTGGCAGGTCCCGACGTCTCGGGAGACTTCGGACGCTCCTCGGCCTCAGCGCCCGTGGAGTCGGGGACAGGTGCGCTCATGGGTCCATCTTGGCCGGTCACGGCGGAGTATGGTCGCGCCGTGACCGCTTCGACGAGGATCTGGCGCAACTGGTCCGGCACGGCCGCCGCAAGCCCCGCGTACCGCCTGGCACCCCGGGACGAGTCCGAGGTCGCCCTCGCCGTGCAGTTCGCGAGCGAGCGCGGGCTCCCGGTGCGCGCCGTCGGCGCAGGCCATTCCTTCACCCCTGCGGCGGTGACCGACGGCGTGCTGCTCAACCTCGACCGCCTCGCCGCGGTCGAGAAGGTCGAGCCCACCGAGGACGGCGCCCTCGTCACGGTGGGCGCGGGCATCCGGCTGGGCGCGCTCAACCGCGAGCTCCTGGCTCGAGGCTTCGCGATGGAGAACCTCGGGGACATCGACAAGCAGTCGATCGCGGGCGCGATCTCGACCGGCACGCACGGCACGGGCGCTCGCTTCGGCGGGCTGCCCACGCAGGTCGCGGGGCTGCGGATCGTGGGCGCGGACGGGCAGCTGCGCGAGGTGGGCCCCGGAGACCCGCTCTTCGAGGCCGGGCGGCTCTCTCTGGGCGCCGTCGGCATCCTCACGGCCGTGACCCTGCGGGTGGTGCCCGCCTTCAACCTCCTGGCCCGAGAGGAGCCCTGGGACCTCGACGAGGCCCTCGACTCCCTCGAAGGGCCGCAGGGCTGGTGGGAGACCGAGGACCACGTGGACCTGTACTGGTTCCCCTTCACGCGCCGCGCGATGGTCAAGCGGAACACCCGCCTGCCGCTCGGCGAGGGCCCCTCGATGCATCCCGCACGGCGCTGGCTCGACGACGAGCTGCTCTCCAACGGCGTCTTCGAGGGCGTGAACCGCCTCGCGACCCTCTCCCCGCGCGCCGTCCCGAGGATCAACGCCGTGAGCGCCCGCGCACTTTCGGCCCGCACCTACGCGGCTCCCTCGGCCGAGGTCTTCGCGACCCCGCGGCGCGTCGTCTTCCGGGAGATGGAGTACGCGGTGCCGCGCGCGGACCTGCGCGCAGTGCTCGAGGAGATCGACGCCTGGCTGCGCCGCTCGCGCGAGCCCGTGCCTTTCCCTCTCGAGGTGCGCTGCGCCCGGCCTGACGAGGTCTGGCTCTCGACGGCGCACGGGCGCGAGTCCGCGTACGTCGCGGTGCACCAGTACCGCAAGCTGCGCCACAGCCGGTACTTCGCCGCGGCCGAGGCGATCTTCCGCGAGGCGGGCGGGCGCCCGCACTGGGGAAAGATGCACTCCCTGGGCGCCGAGGAGCTCGCGGCGCTCTACCCGCGCTTCGAGGACTTCCTCGCGGTGCGCCGCGACGCCGACCCCGAGGGGCTCTTCGCGAACCCGTACACGAACCGCGTCCTCGGGCGGTCCGGCGGCGCCTGAGGCGGGCTCGGCCTACCGTGGGCGGCGAAGGACGAGACGAGGAGGGACGCATGACGCGCGCAGTGCTGGCGGTGGCCTACGGCGGGGCCGAGGTGCTCGAGGTGTCCGAGGTCGAGGTCCCGGAGCCTGGGCCCGGGCAGGTGCTCGTCGACGTGCGCGCAGCGGCCTACAACCCTGCGGACTGGAAGCTGTACGGCGGCCTGTGGGGCACCGACCCTGCGGCCCTCCCCCGCCGCGTCGGGATGGAGTGCGCGGGCGTCGTGGCCGCGGTGGGCGAGGGCTCGCGCTTCGCCGTCGGCGACGAGGTCGTCGTCTACCCCGCGAACGGGGCCTTCGCCGAGCAGGTCCTCGCCAAGGAGACAGCGCTGCAGCCCAAGCCCGCGGGTCTCGCGTGGGAGCAGGCCGCGGGGCTGCTCCTCGCGGGAGTCACGGCCTGGCACGCGCTCGAGGCCGTCGGTCTGGGCGCCGAGCGCCCCGAGAGCGGGGCGGACGGCGACACGCCGAGGCTTCTCGTCCACGGCGGGGCGGGAGCGGTGGGTTCCCTCGTCGTCCAGCTCGCCCTCGGGCGCGGCGTGCAGGTCGTCGCGAGCTGCGGCGCCTCGAACGAGGAGTACCTGCGCTCGCTCGGGGCCGAGCCCGTGCGCTACGGCGAGGGGCTCACGGAGCGCGTGCGCTCGCTCGGCGCCGTCGACGCCGCGATCGACACCGTGGGCACCGAGGAGGCGATCGAGAGCTCCGTGGAGCTCGTCGCGGACCGTGAGCGCGTCGCGACGATCGCGAACTTCGGGCTGGGCGCCGAGCGGGGCGTCAAGCTCCTCGGCGGCGGGCCGGGCGCCGACCCCGGGACGGAGCTGCGCCGGGCGGCGCGCGGCCCGCTGCTCGAGCTCGCCGCCGCAGGCAGGCTCTCGGTGCGCATCGCCCAGCGCTTCCCGCTCGAGCAGGTCCGGGAGGCCCACGAGCTGATCCGCTCGGGTCACGCGGGCGGCAAGGTCATCCTCGAGCCGCAGAGCTGAGCGCCCCGAGCACCGGCGGGACCTCCCCCGTCTCGAGCAGCGACTCGACCTCGAAGGTCTCCTCGGTCCACCCCACCCCCGGAGGGTCCTGGAGCCGCACGAGGGTGCGGCCCTCGTCGCGGACCTCGTAGAGGTAGTCCAGGACGTGGCCGAGCTCGAAGCCCGGGTGCTCGAGCTCGGACCAGCTCACGAGGTAGGTCGAGTCAGGGTCGATCTGCGCCTTGTCGAAGACCCAGGTCCCCGCGTGCTCGACCCCCTCCGCGACGCCACCCGGGATCGCCAGCGCGAAGCTCTCGTTCCAGTCGAGGCCCGAGCTTCCGGGCACGAGGACCTCGAGCTCTGCCGGCGTGTATACCCACTCGGGCACCCCGGGCGAGGCGTGCACGAGGACGTCCGGGCGCAGCGCGGTGAAGCGCACGACCGCCGCGTCGGGCCCGATGACGAACTCTCCCGGCTCCGGGTAGACCGCGTCCGCGGGGGTCGACTCCCACTCGGCCGGTTCGGTGCCGGGCTCTGGGACCGCG
>Ga0207415_1001695_pt1 | contig 10722 bp, 9 predicted proteins | sample Passage237A_FD_187369 | JGI IMG/M metagenome (GOLD analysis project Ga0207415, IMG submission 187369) | Cellulose adapted compost microbial communities from Newby Island Compost Facility, Milpitas, CA, USA - Passage2 37A (SPAdes) (version 3) ...
GGCCGGGTCGACGGCACAGGTCGCCGCACTGCTGGGCGCGCCGGTGGTGCTGGTGGTCGACGCCCGCGGGCAGAGCCACAGCCTGGCCGCACTGCTGCACGGCTTCGCGACCTTCGACCCGGCCGTGCGCATCGCCGGGGTGATCCTCAACCGGATCGGTTCGCCGCGCCACGAGGAGGTGCTGCGGCAGGCCTGCGCACACGCGGGACTGCGGGTGTTCGGCGCCATTCCGCGCACCGACGACCTGGCGGTGCCGTCGCGGCACCTGGGCCTGGTCACCGCCGTCGAACACGGTGAGCAGGCCCGCGCCGCGGTCGACGCGATGACGGCGCTGGTCGCCCGCCACGTCGACCTCGCGGGCATCGTCGGCGTCGCGTCCGCCACCGTGGCGGCCGCGCCCTGGGATCCGGCGGCCGCCGACCCGGTCGGCGGGGTGACCGTCGCGCTGGCGGCGGGTAAGGCGTTCAGCTTCGCCTACGCCGAGCATCGCGAGTTGTTGACCGCCGCGGGCGCCGAGGTCGTCGAGTTCGACCCGCTGACCGAGGCGCTGCCGCCGCGGACCGCCGCGCTCGTCGTGCCCGGGGGCTTCCCCGAGGAGTTCGGCCCCGAGTTGTCGGCGAATCACGTTGTGCGCAAACAGATCAGAGAACTCGCAGCCGCGGGCGCTCCGGTGCAGGCCGAGTGCGCGGGGCTGACGTATCTGGTCGACGACCTCGACGGCAGCCCGATGTGCGGGGTGCTGTCCGGGTCGGCCCGCTTCACCGACCGGCTGACGCTGGGCTACCGCGACGCCGTCGCAGCGGTCGACTCACCGCTGCACAACGCGGGGGAGCGCATCGTCGGACACGAGTTCCACCGCACGACAGTGACATTCACCGAGTCGTACCCGCCTGCCTGGATGTTCGCCGGTCGCGACGGCGACCCGGTCGGCGACGGGGCGGTGCAGGGTTCGGTGCACGCCGGCTATCTGCACACCCACCCCGCCGCGCACCCGCGCTCGGCGGCGCGTTTCGTGGCGGCGGCCGCGGCATCTAGGCTCGCCGGTGATGCGCACACACACCGCGGGGCGTCGTGAGCTCTGAGAACGCGTACCTCGTCGGGCTGCGCCTGCGGGGCAGAAAGGTCGTCGTCGTGGGCGGCGGCAGCGTCGCGCAGCGTCGGCTGCCGCTGCTGGTCGCCACCGGCGCCGACGTGCACGTCATCACCCGCTCGGCTACCCCGGTCGTCGAGGCGATGGCGGGAATCACCCTGCAGCTGCGGGAATTTCGCGACGAGGACCTCGACGGCGCGTGGTATGCGATCGCGGCCACCGACGATCCGGAGGTCAACGCCGCGGTGGTGGCCGGCGCCGAACGCCGCCGGATCTTCTGCGTGCGGGCCGACATCGCGGTCGAGGGCAGCGCGGTGACCCCGGCGTCGTTCGAGTACGAAGGCCTGACCGTCGGCGTGCTGGCCGGCGGCGAGCATCGGCGCTCGGCGGCCATCCGGTCGGCCATCCACGAGGCGCTGCAGGCCGGCGTCATCACCGCGGACGCGCCCACCGCGGTGCGCACCGGGGTGGCGCTGGTCGGCGGCGGGCCCGGCGATCCGGAGCTGATCACCGTGCGCGGTAGGCGGATGCTGGCGCAGGCCGACGTCGTGGTGGCCGACCGGCTCGCGCCGCAGGAGCTGCTGGCCGAGCTGCCGCCGCACGTCGAGGTCATCGACGCCGCCAAGATCCCGTATGGGCGGGCGATGGCCCAGGACGCGATCAACGAGCTGCTCATCGACCGGGCCCGGGCGGGCAAATTCGTCGTGCGCCTCAAAGGCGGCGATCCGTTCGTGTTCGCCCGCGGCTACGAGGAGGTGCTCGCCTGCGCCGAGGCCGGCATCCCGGTCACCGTGGTGCCGGGTGTGACGAGTGCCATAGCGGTGCCGGCGCTGGCCGGCGTTCCGGTCACCCATCGCGCCGTCACGCACGAGTTCGTGGTGGTCAGCGGCCATGTTGCGCCCGGGCATCCGGAATCGTTAACGAATTGGAATGCGCTGGCCCGGCTGTCCGGCACCATCGTTTTGCTCATGGCGGTCGAACGCATCGAACTGTTCTCCCAGGCGCTGCTGGATGGCGGCCGACCTGCGGAAACACCTGTCCTGGTGGTACAGCACGGCACCACCGCCGCGCAGCGGACGTTGCGGGCGACGCTCGCGGACGTGCCCGCGCGGATCCGTGAAGAGGGAATTCGGCCGCCGGCGATCATCGTGATCGGGGCGGTCGCGGCATTCGCCGGTTAAAGGATTCCTAAGATTACTGTAAGGTAACCCCCTATGACGGCTCTCAATGATGCAGAGCGCGCCGCCATCGATCGTGAAGCCCGACTGCGGGCAAACCGGGGCCGGTCCGGCCGGGTGGAATCCACATCGACGGAGCGAACCGGCAGCTCCGCGGCGTGGCGCCCGACCCGGTGGTTTTTCGCCGCGGTCGTCGCGATCGGTGGCATGCAGCTGCTCGCCACCATGGACAGCACCGTCGCCATCGTCGCGCTTCCTAAGATCCAGGACGAGCTGAACCTGTCCGACGCCGGCCGCAGCTGGGTGATCACCGCCTACGTGCTCACCTTCGGCGGCCTGATGCTGCTCGGCGGGCGGCTCGGCGACACCATCGGCCGCAAGCGGACCTTCATCGTCGGCGTCTCGCTGTTCACCATCGCGTCGGTGCTGTGCGGGCTGTCCTGGGACGAGGCCACCCTGGTGATCGCGCGACTGCTGCAGGGCGTGGGCGCGGCGATCGCGTCGCCGACCGGTCTGGCGCTGATCGCGACCACCTTCGCGAAGGGACCGGCCCGCAACGCGGCCACCGCCGTGTTCGCGGCGATGACCGGCGTCGGCTCGGTGATGGGCCTGGTCGTCGGCGGTGCGCTGACCGAGGTGTCGTGGCGGTGGGCGTTCTTGGTGAACGTGCCGATCGGGCTGATGGTGATCTACCTGGCCCGCGTCACGCTGCGCGAGACCAACCGTGAGCGGCTCAAGCTGGACGCCGCGGGCGCGATCCTGGCGACGCTGGGCTGTACGGCGGCGGTGTTCGGCTTCTCGATGGGGCCCGAGCAGGGCTGGGTGTCGCCGATCACGATCGGCTCGGGGCTGGCCGCGCTCGGCTTCCTGGCGGCGTTCCTGTGGGTCGAGCGCACGGCCGAGAACCCGGTGGTGCCGTTCAATCTGTTCAACGAACGCAACCGCGTCGCCACCTTCGCCGCGGTCTTCCTCGCCGGCGGTGTGATGTTCACGCTGACCGTGCTGATCGGGCTCTACGTCCAGGACATCATGGGCTACAGCGCATTACGCGCCGGCATCGGCTTCATCCCGTTCGTGATCGCGCTCGGCATCGGGCTCGGCATCTCGTCGCAGCTGGTGTCGATGTTCCCGCCGCGGGTGCTGGTGATCGCCGGCGGTGTGCTGGTGCTCGGGGCGATGATCTACGGCTCCACGCTGGACGCCAACATCCCGTACTTCCCGAACCTCGTGCTGCCCATCACGATCGGCGGCTTCGGCATCGGCATGATCGTCGTGCCGCTGACCGTGTCGGCGATCGCCGGGGTGGGGCTGGACCAGATCGGCCCGGTGTCGGCGATCGCGCTGATGCTGCAGAACCTCGGCGGGCCCGTCGTGCTGGCGGTGGTTCAGGCCGTCATCACCTCGCGCACGCTGTACCTGGGCGGCACCACCGGCCCGGTGAAGTTCATGGACAGCGCGCAGTTGCACGCGCTGGACCAGGGCTACACCTACGGTCTGCTGTGGGTCGCCGGGGTGGCGGTCATCGTCGGCTGCGTCTCGCTGTTCATCGGTTACACCGCCGAGCAGGTGGCGCACGCGCAAGAGGTCAAGGACGCGCTCGACAGCGGCGAACTCTAGATTTCGGTGTAGTCAGTAGCGCCCAGCGCGACCAAGTACACCGAAATCGCACTGGGTAGGCTGGCGATCCATGTCTGCGGTCGGTGACTCCCCGGAGCCTGTCCGCGGGGCCGCGCAGCCGCTGGCGTCGTCGGTGCTGGGGATCGCGATCATCGCGATCACCGGCATGCAGCTGATGTCGACGCTCGACGGCACCATCGTCATCGTCGCGCTACCGCGCATGCAGGCCGACCTGGACCTGTCCGACGCCGCCAAGAGCTGGATCATCACCTCCTACGTGCTGACGTTCGGCGGGCTGCTGCTGCTCGGCGGCCGCGTCGGCGACGCGATCGGCCACAAGCGCGCGTTCTTGTCCGGCGTCGGGGTGTTCACGATCTCGTCGCTGATGTGCGGGGTGGCCACCGACGCGGTCACGCTGATCGCCGCGCGGGCGGTGCAGGGTGCCGGGGCCGCGGTGGCCGCGCCGACCGGGCTGGCGCTGATCGCGACGACCTACGCCGTCGGCCAGCCCCGCAACCGCGCGCTGGCGGTGTCGGCGGCGATGCAGGGCGCCGGGTCGGTGCTGGGGCTCGTGCTCGGCGGCGCCTTCACCGTCATCTCCTGGCGGCTGGCGTTCTTGATCAACGTGCCGATCGGCATCGCGATCATCACGATCGCGGTGCTGCGCCTGCGCGAGACCCACCACGAACGGCTCAAGCTCGACGTCACCGGCGCGCTGCTGGCCACCCTCGGCTGCACCTCGGCGGTGTTCGTGTTCACCCAGGGCCCGCCGCGCGCCTGGATCGACCCCTGGGTGATCGGCGCCGCGATCGCCGCGGCCGGGTTCTTCATCGCGTTCCTGGTCGTCGAGCGCACCGCCGAGCATCCGATCGTGCCGTTCTCGGTGTTCGACAACCGCAACCGGGTGATGACGTTTGTCTCGCTGTTCCTGGCCGGCGGGGTGATGCTCACACTGACGGTCATGATCGGCCTGCTGGTGCAGGACGTGCTCGGTTATTCGCCGCTGCGGGCCGGCATCTGCTTCATTCCGTTCGCGATCGCGTTCGGCATCGGCAGCGCGGTCGCGGCCCGGTTGGCGCCGCACCTCGCGCCGCGGTGGATCCTGATCGGCGCCGGCCTGTTCGTATTGGGCGCGATGCTGTACGGCTCGACGCTGGACCGCGGCATCCCGTACTTCCCGGACCTGTTCGCGCCGATCGTCGTCGGTGGCTTCGGCATCGGCGCGATCGCGGTGATCCTGCCGTTGTGCGCGGTCGCCGAGGTCGGCCCGCGCGAGATCGGACCGGTCTCGTCGATCACGCTGATGGTGCAAAACCTCGGTGGCCCACTGGTTCTCGTCGTCATCCAGGCGGTGCAGACGTCGCGCACGCTGTATCTGGGCGGCACCACCGGCCCGGTCAAGGACATGACACCGGCCCAGCTGGACGCCCTGGGCCACGGGTACGCCTACTCGCTGCTGTGGGTGGCGGGCATCGCGGTGATCGTCGGCGTCGCGGCGTTCTGGATCGGCTTCTCCGCCCGCCAGATCGCCACCGCGCAGCACACCAAGGAGGCGGTGGAGGCCGGCGAGCTGTAGCCGGGCCCGTCAGTAAGGTGGTCCGCTGTGATCACCCGCATGTCCGAGCTGTTCCTGCGCACCCTGCGCGACGACCCAGCCGACGCCGAGGTGCCCAGCCACAAACTGCTGATCCGCGCCGGCTACATCCGGCCCATCGGGCCCGGCCTGTACAGCTGGCTGCCGCTGGGGCTTCGGGTGCTGCGCAAGATCGAGCAGGTCGTGCGCGAGGAGATGTTCGCCATCGGCGGGCAGGAGATCCTGTTTCCCGCGCTGCTGCCCAAGGCGCCCTACGAGGCGACGAACCGCTGGACCGAGTACGGCGACGGCGTGTTCCGGCTCCAGGACCGCCGCGGCGCCGACTACATGCTCGGCCCCACCCATGAGGAGTTCTTCGCGCTGACGGTCAAGGGGGAGTACAGCAGCTACAAGGACTTCCCGCTGCTGCTGTTCCAGATCCAGACCAAGTACCGCGATGAGGCCCGTCCGCGCGCCGGCATCCTGCGCGGTCGCGAGTTCGTGATGAAGGACTCCTACTCGTTCGACGTCGACGACGACGGCCTGCGCAGGCAGTACCAGGCGCATCGCCAGGCCTACCAACGGATCTTCGACCGGCTCGGCGTGCGCTACGTCATCGTGTCGGCGGTGTCGGGCGCGATGGGCGGCAGCGCGTCGGAGGAGTTCCTCGCCGAGAGCGACATCGGCGAGGACACGTTCGTGCGCTGTCTGGCGTCCGGCTACGCCGCCAACGTCGAGGCGGTGACGACGCCGGCGCCCGATCCGCTGCCGATCGAGGGCCAACCCGAGCCCAAGGTCTACGACACCCCGGGCACCCCGACCATCGCGACGCTGGTCGAGTGGGCCAACGCGACGCTGGACCGCGAGGTCACCGCCGCGGACACGCTGAAGAACGTGATGCTCAAGACGCGGCTGCCCGGCGGCGACTGGGAACTGCTGGCCATCGGGGTGCCCGGTGACCGCGAGGTCGACGACAAGCGGCTGGGCGCGGCACTCGAGCCCGCCGAGTACGCCCTGCTCGACGACGACGACTTCGCCAAGTACCCGTTCCTGGTCAAGGGCTACATCGGTCCGAAAGCGTTGCAGGCCAACGGTGTTCGATACCTGGTCGATCCACGGGTGGTGGACGGCACGTCGTGGATCACCGGCGCCGACGAACCCGGCAGGCACGTCGTCGGCCTGGTCGCCGGGCGCGACTTCACCCCCGACGGCACCATCGAGGCCGCCGAGGTGCGCGACGGAGATCCGTCGCCCGACGGGGCGGGTCCGCTGGTCAGCGCCCGCGGCATCGAGATCGGCCACATCTTCCAGCTGGGCCGCAAGTACACCGACGCGTTCGAGGTCGACGTGCTCGGCGAGGACGGCAAGCCGGTCCGACTGACCATGGGCTCCTACGGCATCGGCATCTCGCGACTGGTCGCGGTGATCGCCGAGCAACACCACGACGAGCTCGGGCTGCGCTGGCCGGCGCAGGTGGCGCCGTTCGACGTGCACCTGGTCATCGCGAACAAGGACGACGCGGCGCGGGCCGGCGCCGAGGCGCTGGCCGCCGCGCTGGACACCCGCGGCGTCGAGGTGCTGTTCGACGACCGCACCGCCTCGCCGGGGGTGAAGTTCAAGGACGCCGAACTGCTCGGGGTGCCGTGGATCGTCGTGGTCGGCCGCGGCTGGGCCGACGGAAAGGTCGAGCTGCGCAACCGGTTCAGCGGCGAGACCCGCGAGGTGCCCGCCGACGGCGCGGCCGAGGCGATCGTCGCGGCCCGGCGTTCCTAGCGGACTATTCGGCGCCGCCGGGGAACGCGACGGTGACCGGCGTCGTCCCCAGCACCTTGCGCCAGCGCGCGGCCCGCACCGCGCACTCGGTCAGCGCGGTCACCGCGAACGCACGGTCGCTCTCGTCGGTGGCCTGCTCGACGACCGCGCGCCAGGCCACGGCGTCGTCCTCCTCCATCTGGATCGCGAGCCTGGCCGCGTCGGCGGGGTCGTGCACCGTCATCGGCAACTGGTAGCCGGGTTCGGGCAGCGGCGCGCCGGCGGCCCGTGCCGACAGCATGGCCAGCGCGGCCTCGCGGCGGCGGCGGTGTTCGGCCATCGACTCCGACACCAGTTCGTTGGTGTCGGGGGTGGTGTGCGCCGACACCACGCCGTAGCCGTAGATCGTGGCGTGCTCGGCGGCCACCGCGTCGTACAGCGCACCGTCGGCGGCCGCCGCGGGACGGGTGGTCGGGCTGGGTTGCGGTGCGGTCATCGCGGCCTGCCCGCCGGCACGGCCAGCGCGACGGTCTCGGCCGCCGTGCACGCCGCGGCGATCGAGGCCAGCAGCCCGGCGCGGTAGCCCGACAGCGCTGCCGCCAGTTCGGCCGCGGCCTGCGCGGACTCGCGCAGCGCGGCGGCGACGTCCTTGACCGTCGGCGCCGTGGCCGCCTCGGCGGTGGTGGTCGGTTCGCTGGTGGGCGTGGTGGTCGGGGCGTCGGTGCCCTGCATGCGGACCAGTTCGTCGGCGATGGCCTGGGCGTGCGCCGAGCGCTCGGCGGCGACCGCGGTCAACGCGGCCGCGACGGCCCCCTGCGCCTCGTCGGCCGCGGCGGTGGCCAGCTCGCTGTCGGCGCGCGCGCGGTCGAGTTGCGCGGTCAGTTCGATGACTTCCGGTGGCGGGGCAGACGACCCGCAGGCGGTCGATGTCGCCCCCAGCAGCGCCAGCGCCGCCGCTCCCGCCAGTACGCGTCGCCTGCTGATGGTCGGCGAAGGGCTCGGCACGGTGACATCTTGCCAGTGCCTGTCGCACCTGCGCGGCGGGGCTGCGCGTTTGCGGCGTAGCCCGGCGGGGCTGGCGTATCGTGTGTAAGCGGTTGGCGCGTCGCGCCGAACAGGTCCGGACAACTCAAGATGAGGAGCTCGCCGTGACGGAGCGGTCTGCGGGATTGCCCTCGCAGGAACAGGTGCTCGAGCTGCTCGACGGTGAGTTCGCGCGCGCCGGTTACGAGATCGAGAACGTCATCGTCAACGCCAAGGCCCGGCCACCTCGCATCACCGTGGTCGCCGACGGCGACCACGGCCTCGACCTCGACACCATCGCCGAGCTGTCGCGCGCGGCCTCCGAAGTGCTTGACCGCGCCGACAACTCCTGGGTGTCCTACGTCCTGGAGGTCACCTCGCCGGGCGTGGACCGGCCGCTGACCACCGAGAAGCACTTCCGCCGGGCCCGTGGGCGCAAGGTCGAGGTCACGCTGACCGACGGCTCGGTGCTCACCGGCCGGCTCGGCGAGACCGACGCCGGCGTCGTGCGGCTGATCGTGCGGGAGGGCCGTCGCGCCGACTTCGCGGTCCGCGAACTTCCGCTCGGCGGTATTGTCAAAGCCATTGTGCAAGTTGAATTTTCGCGTCCCAACCAGCGTGAGTTGGAGCTGGCCGGCCTAGGGGGTAAGGGGGCTGTGCGGTGAACATCGACATGGCGGCCTTGCATGCGATTGAGGCCGACAAGGGCATCTCCGTGGACGTGGTCGTCGAGACCATCAAGTCGGCGCTGCTGACCGCCTACCGCCACACCGAGGGACACGAGGCCGACGCGCGCATCGAGATCGACCGGAAGACCGGTGAGGTCAAGGTCATCGCGCGCGAAACTGACGCCGACGGAAACGTCATCTCCGAATGGGACGACACCCCAGAGGGTTTCGGCCGCATCGCGGCGACCACCGCCCGCCAGGTCATCCTGCAGCGGCTGCGTGACGCCGAGAACGAGAAGAATTACGGCGAGTTCGTCGCCAAGGAGGGCGACATCGTCGGCGGCGTCATTCAGCGCGACGCCCGCGCCAACGCCCGCGGCCTGGTGGTCGTCCGACTGGGCAGCGAGACCAAGGGCTCCGAGGGCGTCATCCCGGTCGCCGAGCAGGTGCCGGGGGAGCGCTACGAGCACGGCGACCGGCTGCGCTGCTATGTCGTCGGGGTCACCCGGGGCGCCCGCGAGCCGCTGATCACGCTCTCGCGCACCCACCCCAACCTGGTGCGCAAGCTGTTCTCGCTGGAAGTGCCGGAGATCGCCGAGGGGTCGGTGGAGATCGTGGCCGTCGCCCGCGAGGCCGGGCACCGCTCCAAGATCGCGGTGACCTCGCGGGTGCCCGGGCTGAACGCCAAGGGTGCCTGCATCGGGCCGATGGGCCAGCGGGTGCGCAACGTGATGAGCGAACTGTCCGGCGAGAAGATCGACATCATCGACTACGACCCGGACCCGGCGAAGTTCGTGGCCAACGCGCTGTCGCCGGCCAAAGTGGTCTCGGTCAGCGTGATCGACGAGGCGGCGCGCGCCGCCCGCGTCATCGTGCCGGACTTCCAGCTGTCGCTGGCGATCGGCAAGGAGGGCCAGAACGCCCGGCTGGCCGCCCGGTTGACCGGCTGGCGCATCGACATCCGCAGCGACGCGGCCCCCGCGGACGCGCCGCCGGACCCCGGCCCGGCGCGCGGCGCCGTCCACGACCGCTAACCCGCAGGTCGCGCCCGGCTTAACCGGGCGCAGATCGCTCCGACATACCCGGGACGAGCCGGTTCTTTCCATGCGTGTGCAGACGGTAGACTCAAGCGTGATCCAGCGCGAGACTTCGGCCGCCGAGGCTCGATCCGCGACCGATTCCCGCCAGGGACCGGTTCGGATGTGCATCGGTTGCCGGAACCGCGGGCTGGCCGTCGAATTGCTTCGAGTGGTCGCTGTGAACAGCGGGAACGGTGGCTACGCCGTAACCGTTGACACAGCGAGAAGGCTGCCGGGGCGGGGTGCCTGGTTGCATCCCGACGCACGGTGTCTGGACGCAGCGATCCGGCGGCGAGCCTTCGGCCGCGCGCTGCGCATCGCCGGTTCACCGGATACCACCGCGGTGGCGGAGCACTTCAGTTCGCTGGAGCGCGACACACCCGGTCAACAGAACAGGTAGCGAAGAACATGAGCACACCGTGAAGTCCCGATGACCATGCGTCATAGCTAACCCGAGGCGCGGCGCCTACCACCGCTGTCGCCTCATAGACAGGAGATGTAGTGGCAGGTAAGGCCCGTGTACACGAGTTGGCCAAGGAACTCGGTGTCACAAGCAAGGAAGTCCTCGCCCGGCTGAGTGAGCAGGGCGAATTCGTCAAGTCCGCGTCCTCCACCGTGGAGGCCCCGGTCGCGCGCCGGTTGCGCGAGTCGTTCGGCGGCGGCAAGGCGGCCGCCGAGAAGGCCGAGACCGCATAGCGCAGCACGTCGCGGAGCGTGACGAGTTCTCCGACCTCATGGCGCG
>Ga0207415_1001699_pt1 | contig 10714 bp, 10 predicted proteins | sample Passage237A_FD_187369 | JGI IMG/M metagenome (GOLD analysis project Ga0207415, IMG submission 187369) | Cellulose adapted compost microbial communities from Newby Island Compost Facility, Milpitas, CA, USA - Passage2 37A (SPAdes) (version 3) ...
ACGGCCGGCCATCGAAGCCGTCAACCCAACGAACCTGCACCTTGCCGCGCGGCTGGTGGCCGCACAGTGCATGCAGGCGAGCGAGCCAGTCGTGACGACAGAGTTCCCTGAGCAGGTCCGGCAAAGCGTGCAGCGGCTGGTGCGCGAAGCCGTCGCTGCCGATGCCGCCGAAGTGGCGCCCGGAGACTGATCAAGCCAGGGGCGCGCCGAAGTTCGGTCAGGCGCTTGCCTGGAGCGCGTGGAAGAACGGCTCCAGGCGGGCGCTGCCCGTATCTCGACGGCTCAGGAAGTACGTGGTGAGCGTCAGCGCGCCCTCTTGCAAGGGACGCTGGACAACGCCAAGGGAACGATGGCCCTCAATGCGGGTGGCGGGTGCCAAGCAGACACCGTAGCCGGCGGCCACCAAGGTCATCATCAACCCGAACGATGTGGCCGTCGTGACGGCCGAGGGGACGACGCCGGCTGCCGTCAGCAGTGAGTCGATTTGCCCACAGTAGCCGACACAGTCGCGCCCATCCAGGGCGATCCAATGGTGGTCGGCCGCCTGCTCCAGGGACACTGACGCAAAGGCCAGCAAGGGGTGATGGGCCGACACGGCCAATGCCAGCGCATCGCGCCAGACGGGTCGGACATCGATGCCTTCAGGGGCTGCGGGCGATTGGCAGAGGCCTGCCTCGAAAGCCCCCGCGAGCAGTCCTCGATGCTGATCCTCCAAGCGCTCTTCGTGAAGACGAATCGGGTTGTCCGGATAGCGCCGACGGTGTACCGCCATCGGTACCGACAACCTGGGATAGGCCAGGCAGTCCGACAGGGCAATGTTCAAAGGATCGGAAGCGATCATCGTGTCACCCGCACAACGCCGACACTGGAAAAAACCGCGTGCCATCGGTCAATGCGATAAGTTTAACGTGGTTTAAATTCGCGTGAAACGTGACGCTTCTGTTGATGCAGAAGCGATCAGTGCAACGCGGGAGACCTGCGGGAACAAGAACCTATGAAAGCGAGCCAGCGCGCGCTTTCGGCGTTGCCGTGCGCGAGGCACGGTCCGCGAAGGCGCTGGCGCAGGAGGTGCTGGCGGAACAGGCGGGTATCGCGCGATCGCACATGGGCAAGATCGAGCGCGGCGAGCACATGCCCACGCTAGTGTTGATCCTGCGGATCGCGAAGGGGCTGGGTTGCTCGGCCGCGGCACTGATGGCTGCGACCGAGGCGCAACTGTCCGAAAAACAGGAAGACGCTGTCTAGGTCGGCGTTGCGTCTCTCACCTACAACGAGGTAGTACGCAGGCGCCGCATTGCCGTCAGTGATTACCTATCGATAGACGGGATGGCGACGGCACAGATCCGCCACCTGCTGTCTTACTCGATCCCGCACGGCAATTAATCCAACACCACCGGTTTCCAATGCATCCAGCACGTCGCACAACCAGCCGGCCAGTTCCTCGCACTCGGCCACGCCGAAGCCGCGCGTGGTCACGGCGGGCGTGCCGATGCGCACGCCAGAGGTCACAAACGGCGAACGCGGGTCGCCCGGCACGCTGTTCTTGTTGGTGGTGATCCAGGCATCGGCCAGCGCCGCGTCCGCATCCTTACCGGTGTAGGGCCTGGCGGACAGGTCGATCAGCATCAGGTGATTGTCGGTACCGCCCGAAACGATTTTGTGGCCGCGCTGCTGGATCACGGCGGCCATGGCGCGAGCGTTCGCCACCACCTGGCGCTGGTAGGCCTTGAATGCAGGTTGCAGCGCCTCCTTGAACGCCACCGCCTTGGCGGCGATAACATGCATCAGCGGCCCGCCCTGGACGCCGGGGAATACGGCGGAGTCGAGCTTTCTGTAAAGGCCCTCGTCCTGCCCTTTCGAGAGAATGATACCGCCACGCGGGCCGCGCAGGGTCTTATGGGTGGTGCTGGTGACCACGTGAGCATGGGGCAACGGGTCAGGATACTCGCCTGTCGCCACCAGGCCGGCGACATGGGCCATGTCCACCCAGAAGATGGCACCCGCCCTGTCGGCGATGGCGCGCATGCGTGCCCAGTCCTTGTGCCGCGAATAGGCGGAGAAGCCGCCGATCAGCAGTTTCGGCCGTGCCTGCATCGCGATGCGCTCCATCTCGTCGTAGTCAATCAGCCCGGTTAGGGGGTCGAGTCCATAAGGCACGATCTTGTAATGGCGGCCGGAGAAGTTGGATGGGTTACCGTGGGTCAGGTGGCCACCCTGAGCCAAGTTCATGCCCATCACGGTATCGCCGGGGTTGGCCAGCGCCAGAAACACGGCTGCGTTGGCCTGGGCGCCGGCATGGGGCTGGACGTTGGCCCAATCACAGTCGAATAGCACCTTGAGCCGCTCGATGGCTAAGCGTTCGGCCACGTCCACATGCTCGCAGCCGCTGTAGTAGCGCTTGCCTGGGTAACCCTCGGCGTACTTGTTGGTGAACACCGAATTCTGGATGGCCATCACCAAAGGGCTCGCGTAGTTCTCGGAGGCGATCAGTTCGACATGATCCTCCTGACGGCGCGCTTCGTGGTGGACTGCCAGGGCAAGTTCCGGGTCGAAATCGGCGAGGGCAACAGAAGTGTCATACATGGTGTGCGTCCTGGTCGGGCGGATAGCGGTTGGGGTTGGACGTCATACGGTGATGTCCATCGGCTGAGCCGGAACAGACCAAACCTCGCAATCAACCAGGTCCGATGAAAGCAGGCGCGCTACACGCACCACGATGTCGTCAATCTGACGCTCGTCGCAAACGAATGGTGGCAATAGCCTGATCACGGTGTCTCGGGTCACGGTGATGAGCAGGCGCTGCTCAGCCAGCGCGCGCCCAACTAGTTCCTTGCAGGGCCGGTCCAGTTCGATACCCACCATCAGTCCCAGGCCGCGAATGGCGAGGACGTGCGGGTGACCTGCCAGCGCCTTGCGCAGGCCCACCAGCAAGCGAGCGCCCAGCACCATGGCGCGCTCGGGCATCCTGTCACGGGCCATGATGTCGAGGACGGTGCAGGCCACCCGGCAAGCCAGCGGATTGCCGCCGAAGGTCGAGCCGTGCTGGCCCGGCGAGAACAGGTCTGCCGCAATACCGCGCGCCAGGCACGCGCCGATGGGAAAGCCATTGCCCAGCGCTTTCGCCAGGGTCACCACATCCGGTGAGATGCCCGCGTGCGCGTATCCGAACCACGCGCCGGTGCGCCCCATGCCGGCCTGGATCTCGTCGAGCATCAGCAACCAGTCCCTCTGGTCGCATAAAGCGCGCAGTTCGCGCAAGTATTCGGCACTGGCCACCCGAATGCCGCCCTCGCCCTGTACAGATTCGATCAACACCGCCACGATGTCCGGGGATTGTTCTGCCGCCTGGCGTACCGCGCTGATATCACCGTAGGGAGCACGCAGAAAGCCAGGCAGCAACGGCCCGAAACCCTGCTGGTTGGCCGCGTTGTCTGTGGCGGCGAGCGTGGCCAGCGTGCGGCCATGGAAGGCGTTGCCCATGACTAGGATCTGCGGTCGTGCCACCTGCCTGCGATGGGCATGCAGCCTGGCCAACTTGAGGGCGGTTTCGTTGGCTTCCGCACCCGAGTTGCAGAAGAAGGCGCTTTCCATCCCGGTCAGCGCACACAGGCGTTCCCCCAAATGCTCCTGCCAGTCGATGCGGAACACGTTGGAAGTGTGCAGCAGCGCCCCGGCCTGTTCGGCGATGACGGCCGCGATTTCCGGGTGGGCATGACCCAGGCTGGTAACCGCGACACCGGCAATGGCATCTAGGTACTCCACACCCTGATCGTCCCAGAGCCGCGCGCCGTTACCGCGCACGAAAGAGACAGGTTGGCGGGCGTAGGCGCGCATCAGGTGAGGGGCGGTCGTCTGCATGGGAGATTCCTCGAATTCGGCACGGTTGGCGTAACCGTCAGTCCGTGTGTTGAAAGCCTCGGTCATCACTTCACCCTCTCGTTTGCAGGCGTAGGCGTAATGACCGATGTACGTACCCGCAGCAGCACCCGCCCGTTGAGCACAGCATGCGCCGCCAGCCCTAGCACCAACCCCCAGAACGCCCCGCCAATGCCCAGCAGGGTGATGTTGGCGGCGGCCGCCAGAAACGTGATCAGTGAGGCTTCCCGGGTCCTGGCATCGGACATGGCGGTGGCTAGGCTGCCGCCGATCGTCCCCAGCAGGGCCAGGCCCGCCAGCGTGGTGATGAAGGTCGCCGGGAAGGCCATGAAGACCGCGGCCAACGTTACCCCGAACACGCCGATCAGAACGTAGAACACCCCAGCGGCCATCCCCGCGATCCAACGCCTGGACGGGTCTTCGTGTGCCTCCCGGCCCGTGCAGATGGCGGCGGTGATCGCCGCGATGTTGAAGGCGTGCGAACCGAACGGCGCCATCAGCAGCGAACCCAGGCCCGTGATGGTCACGATGGGGTTGGCGCTGGTCTTGAAGCCGTCATTGCGCAATACCAGCATGCCCGGCATGTACTGCCCGGTCAGGGTAATGAGGAACAGCGGCAACGCCACGCTCAACAAGGCGTTGAGCGAGAACGCGGGCATGGTGAACACCGGCGCGGCCAGTTTCAGGCTCAGTCCCGACAGATCGACGCGGCCCTGCGCCAGCAGGAATACCAATCCCAGCACCAGGATGCCCACCACCGCATAGCGCGCGGAAAAGCGCTTGAACACCAGATAGGCGGCGATCAGCAGTCCCGCCAGCAGCGGATCGACGCTCAAGCCGCCGAAGGCGCCAGTGCCGAATTGCAGCAGGATGCCGGCCAGCAGCCCGGCAGCCACGCCTGGCGGTATCAAACGGATAACGCGCTCGAACCAACCCGACAGGCCCAGCAGCACAAAGGCGGCAGCCGAGATCAGGTATGCCCCGACGGCCTCGGCATAAGGTGTGGTTGCCAGTGCTGTGACCAGAAACGCCGCTGCCGGCGTGGACCAGGCGGTGATGATCGGTTCGCGGGATACCCAGCTCAAAATGATGCCTGTCACGCCCACGCCAATGGAAATCGACCACACCCACGAGGCCGTCAGCTCCGGGCTCAGGCCCGCGACCTTGGCTGCCTGGAACACCAGGATGAAAGTGCCGCCATAGTTGACGATGACCGAAATCAGTCCGGCCACGACGGGATGGGTGAGATCGTTCCAACGAACGGGCGAAGCTGAAGGATCCGACGGCATGATCTGAATTGGGCTCCTGGCATGGGGATGAAATGACCATGAGACGATAGACTTGTAATGGCATGATGTTCCCTACCAATTTCCAGATGAAGTACCTACCAATTGTTCAAGCATGCCCAACTTGAATCCGTCAAAGCCTGGCTCGGCGACCCCGCGCACGGCGCCTTGCCCCTGCATGCACGGGTACAGCGGGCCATTCGCCAGTTGATCCTGGATGGCGCGCTCGATGTAGGCCGCCCCCTGCCCGCGTCGCGCGCGTTGGCGAAGTCGCTGGGGGTGTCCCGCGACACGGTGGAGTCGGCCTATGGCCAGTTGCACGCCGAAGGTTTCATTGAGCGGCGGGTCGGCAGTGGCAGCTTCGTGTCCGAGCAGGCCCGGTGGCTGCCCGGGCGCGGCAGACCACGGCGCACGAGCGTGGATCGCAACGCACCCCTGCGCCTGAGCCGGCGCGGCGATGCCATGCTCCAGGGCGGCGGCGTGCGCGACTTCCTGATGTCGCGCCCCTTCGCGCCCGGCGTGCCGGAGACGCGCAGCTTTCCGCTGCCAACCTGGGAGCGCTTGCAGCGGCAGGTGTTGAAGGAGTACGGCACCCTGGCGCTGCTGCACAGCCCACCGCAGGGCATGGAGCCGTTGCGACGCGCCATTGCCGCCTACGTCAACCTCGAACGAGGCGCGCAGGCCACACCCGAGCGCGTGCTGGTGCTGACCAGTTCCCAACAGGCCATGACCCTGTGCGCCACCGTGCTGCTCGATGCTGGCGAGCGCATCTTCATCGAAGACCCCGTGTACCACGGGGCGCGCAAGGCATTTGACGCCGCCGGGTTGGATTGCGTGCCCGTGCCGATGGATGACCAAGGCATGCAGATAGCGCACCTGCTGGCAAAGGCGCAGACCCCTTGCAATGCCGCCCGGGCGGTGTTCCTGACGCCCTCGCACCAGTTCCCAACCGGGGCTACGCTGGCGTTGGACCGGCGCCTGGCCGTCATCGAATGGGCCCGCCAGCACCAGGCTTGGATCATCGAGGACGACTACGACAGCGAATTCCACTACGAAGGCAAGCCCACCGCATGCGTACAGGGGCTCGACCCCCACGGCCGCACGATCTACATCGGCACCTTCACCAAGTCGCTGTTCCCCGGCCTGCGCATCGGCTACATGGTGCTGCCGGAGGCTCTGGTGTCGCCCATGACCGTGGCCCGCACCCTGCTGGATGGGCACAGCGCACCGATCCCGCAGCTCACCCTGGCTCGCTTCATCGAGGGTGGGCATTTCGGAGCCCATGTGCGAACCATGCGGGCCGTCTATGCGGAACGCCGCGATGTGCTGGCGCAGCTGGTGCGCCAGCACCTGGCCGACTTCGTGGAGCCCAGGGTGCCCGCTGGCGGGATGCAGATGCCTTGCGTGTTCATCCGCGACATTCCCGAGCGCGAGGCGGTGGAATCGGCACGGCGGGTCGGCATCGACCTGCTGGGGCTGACCGCGCTGCATGCATCGCGCCGCCATGCATCGGGCAGGGATGGGGCCGGTTTCCTCATGGGATTTGCTGCCCATGCACCCCATGAACTGGAGATCGCTGTCAAGAAGCTGGCAAGCGTGCTGCGTGCGCTGTGTCGCCGATCACCATGAGGCGCGCTGGCGCCTTTCGTGCTGCTAGCTCCGCGTCAGGGACAGGTAGGGGTTGTCCGGCGGGACTTCCGCGAACAATGTCGAAGGCGTCGCCAACAGATAGCCGTGCAACCGCCGCGACTTGCGCGGCCCGGTGACTTCGCAGGTCCAGATGTTCAGGCCGCTGTCCTGTTTGCGGTGCAGCCCCAGCTTCTCGAAGCGCTTCTGCACCCATTGCCAGTCGTGCAGATCGTCCTGCCGGGCCAGCGCCTGGATCTCCGGATGTTCCTGGACGTAGCGCTGGAAGACGCCGGGGCTGACCAGGTACGCCGTGCCATCGACGGTATGCACCAGTGCCTTCGCATCGTTGATGATGAGCTTGCGCGACTCGATGCCTTGCTTGAGCCAGGCGATGAAGTCTTCCCCGGACGGCGTGGCCCTCGCGGGAGCCGGCATCGTGGCAGGACCGGTCGGCGCCGAATGGGTCACTGTCGCAGTTGCTCCGGCGGATGGTGACGGCGGTTCCGCGCTGGCGGACGATGCACTGGTGGTGGCTGCGTCGGACGCATCGAGCATCGACAGCAGATCGGAGACCGGGTCCGCGAGCCCGGCCGGGGAATCCGCCACCCCAGGGGGCGGTGAGGTGGCTGGGATGCCGGCGGAGGCCGGCGCTGCCTCATCGCCAGGGAGGGGCTCTTCCGTCGTGACCGTGCCGGCGAACGGTGCGGGACGCTCGCCCGACTCCCAGATCAAGGCCGGCGACAGGCGCAGGAAGGTAAAGCTGTGGGACCAGCCGGTGCCGCTCGTGACTGTCGCCCGCCAGATCGCCTTCCCATCCGGGGCGGGCTGCACGATGCCATGGTCCTGGAGCACCGTGAAGACGGCGGTGTTGTTCGATGGAATGCCTTCGATGCCCTGCGACAGGAGGTGTGCGCGCAGCTTGTCGCTGACTGTCTTGCTGACGAGCCAGAGTGCCTCCGGGGTCAGCCATCCATCCGACGGGCCGCCGGGCTGGTTCAGCTTGAATTCCTCGCGCAGCAGGTAGCGCAGGCCATCCAGCAGCTTGCGCTGCAACGCATGCTTCGGCGCCGCCATCGCCCTGGCCGGATCACCGCCGAGCGCCAGGGCCACCGATGCCTGGTCAGCCTTGACGACCAGCTCTCCAAGCGTGCCGGCATGCTCGTACTGGCCCGCCAGCACGTACAGCAGCGCCGACCACAGGTCCTGGTAGTCGCTCAGCCAGTCGAGGATGCCGGCATCGAGCACACGGGTGTAGAGCAGTCCCGTGGCGGCGCCATGCAGCCGGTACTCGCGATCCGTCCGGTAACGAAAGCGGTACGGCTGCCGCAGCGGCCCGTGCCAGGGGTGCCAGACCAGGCCATCGGCCTGCTCGACGTGCAGGTCGACCGCGATCTTGCCAATGTCGTGCAGCAACGCGGCGTAGGCGGTCCCGGCGGTCCAGGCCTCGGCTTGCGCGGCCTGGGCCTCGGGCGAGGCGCCGGCTGGAAGCAAGTGGGACTGCCTCAGTTTGAGCGCGTAGGCCACGATCTCCAGGCCGTGGTCCAGCATGCCGCCCGGCCAGGCGTGGTGATGTGCCTCCGAGGCCGGGAACGCCTGGACCAGTTCGGCGTAGCGCTCCAGCGGCGCCAGGTACAGCAAGCGGAACTGCCGACGCGACAGTGAGGTGCGCTGCCAGATGTGTTCCAGCAGCCGCTGCCGGCGCGGCTCTGCCAGCAGCGCTGTGGCCGACAGCGGTGGCGTGAGCCCTGTGGGCTCGACGGGAGGTGGCGCGGCGGCGGTGGTCAGCGGCACCCGTTTGCGCTGGAACAGCGAAAGCATGGCGGCATCCTGGTGATGGCTGGCCGGAGGAGCCTTGAGCCTTTTCGGGTAGGGCCTTTCCCCTTGAGGCCATTCCCTTGCTCCTTCCCCAGCCCTTTGGCCTTCGACAAGCCCTTTGGTATAGGGGCAGTCGGCTTCGTGTGCCGCAATCAATGCGGAGCCCGTGCGCTCCAGGATCGGGCGGAACAAGCACTGTGTTTTCACCGGACCAGGCTGTTTCAGCCGGCGCTGAAAGCGCAGCAAGCCGTGAAAACCTTGAGCCCCAAGGCATGCTTGTCGAGAATGAAGTAAGGAAGTAAGATTTCCTTTGAAACTTACGGAGACTCCCATGCTTGCCAAGCTCACTTCGAAAAATCAGATCACGCTGCCCAAGGCGGCCGTGTCCGGCGTGGATGCGGCGGAGTACTTCGACGTGACCGTCGAGGGCGGCCGGATCATCCTGACGCCGGTGCGGGTCCAGAAGGCCCAGGCCGTGCGCGAGAAGCTGGAGCAACTCGGGATCACCGAGCGGGACGTCGAGGATGCCGTGGCCTGGGCGCGGCGCTGATGCGCAGGGTCGTGCTCGACACCAACATCGTGCTGTCGGCGCTGGTCTTCAATGCAGGACGCCTGGCCTGGATACGCCATGCCTGGCAGCAACAGCAGTTGCAGCCGCTGGTCTGCCGGGAGACGGCCAGTGAACTCCTGCGCGTCCTGGCCTATCCCAAGTTCAAGCTGTCGACCTTGGAACAGCAGGAGTTGCTGGCGGACTTCCTGCCCTACGCCGATGTGGTGGAACTTCCGGCACCATGGCCAGACCTGCCGGTCTGCCGCGACGAGAAGGACCAGGTGTTCCTGGTGCTCGCGCATGTCGGCAAGGCGGATGCGTTGATCACGGGCGATGCGGACATTCTCGCCATGCGAGAGGACTTTCCCGGCCTGATCATGACCGCCGAAGCATTCGCGGCGCGGCAGGGATGAAGGAGACCGGCACCGCCTTGCCCAACGACCGTGGAACGACCATGAGGTAGCCGACCATGAAGCACACCGCACGCATGACCACCGCAGCGCGACTCGGCCGCTGGCTGGGCGGCGTATGGCGCGGTTGGCTGCGCGCGGAGCGTCGGGTGCATCGATGGCTGATGGCGCAGGGACTGCCGGTAGGCGGTGCAACGGTGCTGACCTGGGTGATAAAGCTGGCGATCCTCGGTGTGCTGCTGTACGCCGCATTCTGGGTGGCGCTGATGCTGGTTGCCGTCGTTCTGGCTGCCAGGATGGCGGAGCAGGCGCCGCAAGGCGACGATGATTTCCTCGGACGCAGGGCCGAAGAGCAGGATCATCGCGAAAGCCTGTTCTACCACCCTGCGTCGTACAACGATGATCCTGACCCGCGGTTTGAAGACGACTGACTCGTGATGGTCCCTACTTTTGCTTGGCTGCACTGATCAGCGTGCCCGAGCCTTTACTGCCTGCCTGTCCCGCATCGCGAGTACCCGTACCCAGTCCTTGCAGAACATTGCCGGCCCTGACCCCTGCCCAGACCAATGCCGTCATCCAGAACGCCGGCAAGATCAAGAACATCGTCGCCATCACGAAGTTCAGCAGCATGTCTCCGAAGGTGTTGTTGAGGCCCACCAGCGGATCGAAGTTCGTGTGCGGCCGGTTCCAGCCCCACCCCCAGCCGTAGAGCGCATCCAGGATCGTCGAGTCGATCCAGCGGGCGAGCTGAAACCAGAAGTCGGTGAAGAACAGCGCGAACTGCACCACGCTCACCGTGACCACCGTCTTGAGGTCATAGGTGCCGATCAGCAGCACCAGCGGGATGCAGATGACCAGCGCCATCTTGAGCAGGGACAGCACCATCGGCAGTGCCTGCCGCACCACGTCCATCGCCGGGAAATAGCCCAGTGATCCGACGGTCAGCCCCACGTCGCTGGCGGCGCGGGTGACGATGTTGGGCAGCGTCATGTCGATCTGGCCACCGTAGTCCGTGTAGACCACCCCCTGGTTAAGCTTCTGCTGGCGAGGGCTGGCGACGGCGCGGATCACCGAGTCGTTGACCTCGGCCTGGCTCAGGAAGCCCGCCCAGCCGGCCAGTCGCGCCAGCAGGTTGGGGTCGACCTGGG
>Ga0207415_1001708_pt1 | contig 10673 bp, 10 predicted proteins | sample Passage237A_FD_187369 | JGI IMG/M metagenome (GOLD analysis project Ga0207415, IMG submission 187369) | Cellulose adapted compost microbial communities from Newby Island Compost Facility, Milpitas, CA, USA - Passage2 37A (SPAdes) (version 3) ...
TTCGCTTTGGACAAACATTCCACCGCTGCCGCAACAACCGTCATACACCCGTTTTTCAGCTTCGGGGGCAAGCATTTCAACCAAGAGTTTTACAATGCTGGCAGGCGTGTAAAACTGTCCGCCTTTTTTGCCTTCGGCATCTGCAAACTGTCCCAAGAAATATTCAAACACAAAGCCTAAAACGTCTTTGCCTTTTCCGTTTCCACCTTTGCTCAATGTGATTGAGCCAATCAGGTCAATCAATTCACCAAGTCTTTGTTTGTCGAGTGCAGGTCGGGCATAGTCTTTTGGCAAAACGCCTTTTAGTGCAGCATTGTCTCTTTCAATGCTGTCCATTGCTTCGTCAATGTCTTTTCCGATTGTCGGCAGTTTGGCTCTGCCTTGCAGCCATTTCCAACGTGCTTGTGGTGGCACATAAAAAACTCGTTCGGCTGTGTATTCGTCCTTGTCTTCGGGGTCTGCTCCCGTTTCGTGTTTGGTTGCTTCTAATTGGTTGTAAAGTTCATCAAAAGCATCTGAAATATATTTCAAGAAAATCAAACCCAAAACAACGTGTTTGTATTCAGCCGCATCCATATTGTTGCGAAGTTTGTCGGCTGCTTGCCAAAGGGTTTTTTCTAATTCTAAATTGTCGGTCATTGTCCTGCTTATTATTCTTTATTTATATGTCGCAAAGTTAGTTTTTCATTGTTGTTTAAGGCTTAAATCGTCTCCAAATTGTAACTGTCCACTTGGTGGGGTGGTGGGTGGGCTAGGGTGCGGTTGGGCAAAATTAAATGTGGTGTTTTTGTGTCGGCTTGTGCGTTGGCAAAACACCTCTTTTAACTTTGCGAAGCGTTGGGAATTTGTTGTCTGTTGTCATCACGAATGTTGATTGTTATGCTGTCGTCCTACGCTTGCCTGTAACGTTTTGCCGCTTTGCGAAGGCGGGGATTTTTAGCACTAAACTTCATTAGATGCACAAAGCTTGAATTTAGCACTTCACTTTCATAGAAGCACGAAACCCCCGCTTTTGCAAAACGGCTGTTAGCTGTGGTTTTTCTATTTGTCAAGTCCATATTTCTGTCCATACTCTTTTACTGTCATTAAGAAATGTGGGTTTATTTTGTTATTCAGTAGTCCTTCGTATTCTCGTTTAGCTTTGTCAAACTGTTTAAATTCACCATAAACAATTAATTTTCCCAAAGGTGTCATCATCATATCCGCTTTGTCTAACTCTTGAAGCATTTTCTCTGTGCTATTTATTCGGTCAAAATATGGCAAAATGAAATTTGTCAAATTTTTTTTCATCTCGTCAATAAGCTGTTGCTCGTCAGTTCGCTCTTTAATGTCATACCAAGTGTCGTGTTGGTTTCGCAAGTCTCCAATTCTTTTTCTAATCAAACATTCTGGTTCAGTCGGATAGTCTGGAAGTCCTTTATCGCTGAAATTGTAAAATGCAAGCCAATATTCAGGAACAAAAATTCCTGTGTTTATAGTAAAACTGATACTGTCCTTGTTTCCAAACGCACTTTTCTGAACATTAATGATTTGTCCGATAGTGTCAAGTTTTAAGTAAAAGTTATTCGCCTTTTTCTTAAAGCCCAAAGGTTTCAAGATTTCGTGAAATCCATCTTTAATTATTTTGTCAAATTTTATCTCCGATATTGTCTTCATTTCGTTTTTTGGTGTGGCGTTCTAAAATCACAGCTAACGTTTTCGGGCTTTGCGTTTGGGCGGGTTTCGGAGCACAAAGTTTCAATTTATTACTTAAGTTCATTAGAAGCACAAAGCTCCAAGTTTGCACTTCAGCCCGCCTGACGCAAAACCCTTGTAGCCGTTGCACAACCCTCTTTTAGATAATCATGAACCGGCTTTAGCCGGAAACATTGCTAAGATCTCCCGACTTCCTATTACGCTGCTCACAGGCTGTGATAGCTGAAAAGATGCAAAAACAGCTGATCCTGCCCTTTATTCCGTTCTTTTTGCGGTAATTCCCCGGCTTTTGCAGCCACTTTCACCTTCCGGGGTTTGTAGTTGAGCCATTTCTTTAGGTTATAGGCAATGGCGGCACCGAGCATGAACTTTCTTGCTCCTTCTATGCCTCGTGTCCAGATGCGGCGCATGCCTCCGAAGTTGATGAGGGTGCCGAGCACCGGCTCTACGGTGCTGCTGCGGAGCTTTTTCATGCGTTTGGCTTTGGCGGTTTGCAGGCGCTGTTGCATCCGGTCGTAAAGCGGCTTGTGGATGCTGTCGTCTATCTTCTTAAACTTTGTCTTCTCACCAATGCACTCTTTGCGAAAGGGACAGTCTTTGCAGGCTTTCTCGCTGCTGCGATACACCTTCATCCAGTATCCGCTGCTGTTGGGAGCTGTCTTCTTTAGTGGCAGGATGGCTTTGTTGCCGCGCTGACATTCGTACTGATCAAGTTTCTTGTTGTAAACAAAGCCTTCTCTTTGAGGTTTGTACTGACCGAAGTTGGGGATGTAGCCGGTGATGTTTTCCTGCTCAAGGTAGTAGAGCGATGTGCCGCTGCTGTAGGCTGCATCGGCAAGAAGCTCTTCGAGGGTGAGGTCGTTTTCTGCAAGGTTTTCTTTGGTTTGCCTTACGGCTTGCCGCAGGCTTTGGCTGTCGCGCTTGTCGGCAAAGTCTGCCATGATGTTGGTGATCACATGCGAGGCGGTGTCCACACTGGTTTGTGCGGAGTAGTTGAACTGCCGGGGTTTGCCAGGCTTCACAGAGATGCGTGCATCAGGGTCGGTGGTGCTGTAGTGGGTGTGGTTGGACAGAAACTTGGGGCGGATCAGGTTGCCATGTTCATCGGTTTGTTTGCTGCTGGCATTGGAGGGCTGGTCTTTGTATTCTTTGGCTTTCCAGGCATGGTGTTGATTGACTTCTTTATGCTTGCGGGCGCTTACGGTTTGTGATGAGTGGGACGGCTTTGCAGGTTCTTTATCTTCAGTAGCGGCAGGCGTAGCAGATGCAGGATCGTTGGTTTTTGAAAGTGGTATTACCTTCTTGTTGTCTTCGCTGTTTTCAGAAAGTTCATGGCTATAAGCATCGCCGTCTTCGAGTATTTCCTTTTCGGCTATGGAATCCATGCTTGCATTGGCTTTGATGAAGGCACTGTCGAGCGCCTGTCGCTTGCCGCTCACCATGCCTTTGTGCACACAGAGGCTCAATACTTTTTTAAACAGGGAGCGAAAGACTTCTTCGCCGTAAAGTTGCCTTGTTCTGGATAAGGTGGAGTGCCAGGGCAGTTCTTCGTCAAGGTCATAACCGATGAAGTAGAGGATGTCGAGGCGCAGCTTCGCATGTTCGACGATGCGGCGGTCGCTGTTGAGGTTCTCCAGGTAGCCAACGAGTATCAGTTTGAAGAAGACCACCGGGTCAATGCTTGCCTGTCCTTCGTTGCCATAATACTGCGCTGTTTCTTTGTAGAGAAAATGTAGATCGAGTTCGTGCGTGAGGCGGCGGTAAAAATTGTCAAGAGGTACGCGTTCTGAAAGCTGGAAGGAGAGGAAAAGCTTTTGCGTGCGGTGCTTTTTGCCTTGCATGACCGATAGACTGAGTTTTCGTCAGAAAGGTGGGCTTGAAAGAAAGAATATTTTGGGTAGTTTGGTAGTTGTGCAACAGGGACCCTTGTTAGCTGCTGTACTTTTACCAAACAGTCCAATACCAACTTGTTTTATAGAAAGTTTCATATTTTCCATTGTAGAGAATTTGATAAGGTTTCCACATATCAACTTTCTCATCCTGTCCCCAATAGTTTTTTTTAGTACCGTATTTTACATCATCTTCTAAATTCGAATAGACGTAACTAGAAATACCAATATACTCGCTTGCTTTACAGTTATCACTAATTACAACAGATTTATTTACTGCATTACCAATCCAAATTAAATCCTTAGTGTTATCATCACCACCAATACCAACCTTTACGCATAATATCTTTCCATCATCCATCCCGATTCCAAAATCAACTGCTGAATATTTTGCCAATAGAGTATTTATACCCGATTCCGAATGAGCCAACATATATCTTATTTGCATAGCTGCTTTAACAGCGTTACTTAAGGTTCTTTTCGATGTTCCTTGAAAAAAAGCTAATACACTATCTCCGTTAAAACTTCTAACATGACCACCCAAAGAAGTTGCGATTTTTACTGTCGTGTGTAAATATGCTTTGTGGATTTTAGCAATTGTCGATTTGTTGTGTTTGTTAAGTATTGCCGTTGAGTCTCTCAGGTCTATATATAGAACAGTCGCTTCGAATAGTAATCCTTTATTTCCGAATGTTAATTTGCTATTTGTTATTTCAGGAACATAAGTAACTTCTTCCGTCTCAAAGTTCGTATCAAGAATATCTTTGACCTTTTCAGTTATTTCACTTTTTAACCCCATGTTTTTTCTTTGTTATTTGTCGTGGTCTAAAAATAGTTTATAAATTATGAAGCTAATTGGTGTTAAAAGCCCGCAGAACATAAAAGTTATAGCGAAATTATATAATTTAAATTTTCTTGCTGCGATTTGGCTAGTTATAATAACTTGATTTGCTAAATCTTTTTCATGATTTTCATTAGACCTTTCACATTGATAGCTTCCAACCAATTTTTCAATTAATTCAGTGTCTGTCATATGAGCCAATGTTGCATAAAACAGTAAATTATTACTCCTATTTAATGAAATGTCGTTTCTTGAATGTTTTATTTTGGCAATAAGTGCAGAAAAGCAAATGAAGATACTTATTGCACACATAGCAATGGAATAAATGAGATAGTAGCGTAAAATTTCGCAAACATCATCAGATATAAGTTTTGATAATCCAACTATAATTGCACCGTTAAAGGCTATTAACGCAATGTTTTTGGTTTCACCAAATTTAAGCATCTCAAATGCGTGGTTATATTGCTTTTCTAAATATTCAATTGTTTTCATCGTAGTTTTTCGTGTCTGTTTGTATAGCAGCTAACTCTCAAATATACGCAACGAATATGCGTAATCCATTATTTTCACAAACTGTTGGTAGTATTTCTTGAAGTCCCGAAAGCGTAATCTGTCGATCCGTGCATGACCTCTGGTCAACCTTTACCCGATGGCTATGCAGTGTGCATGAGGGCTGGTCAACACTTACCCGATGGATATGCAGTGTGCATAAGGGTTGGTCAACACTTTCCCGATGGGTATGCAAGGTGTCTAAGGGTCGGGAAACTTTTAACCGATAGGTATGCAAAATGCAGGAGAGTTGGGGGCTGTTTCACCAGCATTAGGTATTGACGCTCCTGTGCAGGGAGGGTATTTTTGTATTTATTACCTTCTAAAAACCATATAGATATGAAAACAATGAAACAGTATTTTCCCGAAAATCTTCCTGCTGCAAAGTCTTCCGCCATGCCTAAGAGCCAACGAACAACTCCTGTTGCGGATATTGATTTCCTCTCGGTAGCAGAAAAGGTAAGTGATGCCTGGATGGCAAACCCTCAAATAACATTGATATGGAAAACTTCCAATGTGTTTCAGGATGAGGTGAAAGCTTATAGGGACCTGCTAAAAGATACCCGCAGCAGTGCCAGTCAGCGACCAGCTCAGACCAATGTACTGTACACGCTCGATAAAGACATAAATATTGCAGTCAATGAAGTAAAAGTTTATATCCGGAAGAAATGGAAGACGGCTGCCGAAGCCAATTATTACCGTTTTGGAATTGTGAAAGAAAGCGGGAACTATCGCCTGCCCAAAGACCGGGATGAACGCAGAAACGCGCTGCAACTGATGATAGATGCGATAAAAGAAGACGGATTTTCGACAGAGGAGTACGGACTTGCATTCTGGAATGCCATACTTGCCAACTATACAGCCGCACTGGATGTCAGCAATAGGACGGATGGCGTTGTGAGTAGCAGTTCCGGCGCCAAAAATCAGATGAAAAGTCAGGTGAAAAAGGTATTGACCGCGTTGCGCCTGTGCCTGCGGGCCAACTATCCCGATACTTACCGGCAGATCATACGCCAATGGGGCTGGCAAAAGGAAGATTATTAAGGGAGCCGGTCAGGGCTCTGTTGCCGGTTTGGCGTAGTCGGAGACTACGTCGAACTGTGTATCCCCCGGCGGTTACGCCTAACGGATGTTCTAAATAACCATGTTTTGGATATAATCTTTGCAGCAGATGTCCTTAGCGTCAATATTATATTCTGTCTTCAAGAAGGCTTTCTGTTCTTCAACTATGCTGAATGTTACAAAGTAAACCGCATATTGGTTGTCAATTTGATAACCTGTACTCAAGAAAAATTGTTTTTCGTAAAGGTAATTAAAATCATATTTAATGGTTTGCAGGTCAGAGGTCCTGCGTCCGCTGCGACGTAGTCGGAGACTACGCCGAACTGTCAATAGACCCTCTTCGAGGGTGACAAATGTTGTGTGAGTCCATTTTTTATTACTCGTTTTGTCATTCCCGAAGGGAATCTTTCGCTCTTTGTCATTCCTGAAGGGAATCTATACGGTGCAATACCGATAGACCCCACAGTTCGGTGTGGAGACTACGCCGAACTGTAGCAGAAATTAAGCAGCCTTTCGCTATACAAACACCCCATTCACTACCATTCGCTCTACAGGATTGTTTCCGAAATCATAAGGGATATAAGCATAAGAAGGGATCTTACGGGTGATGATCAGATTGGCTTTTTTACCTGTTGCTATAGAGCCCAATTCCTCGCTCATTTCCAGCGCGGCGGCACCATTCAGGGTTACCGCATTGATAGCTTCTTCCGGCGTCATCTTCAGTTGGGTACAGGCAATGGTGAGTAGCAGGGGTACATTACCCGAGGGGCAGGAACCGGGATTATAATCGGTAGCCAGGCAAACGGGCAGGTCGGCATCAATCAGTTTTCTTGCCGGCTGATACTGTATTCCCAGGAAAAATGCCGCTCCGGGCAGAAGGGTAGGGATGGTATTGCTGCCTTTCAGTGCTTCTATTTCTTCGTTGCCAATGCACTCCAGATGGTCTACACTTACAGCCCGATGTTTTACGCCCACTTGTACGCCGCCCGAATAGTGAAGCTGGTTGGCGTGGATCTTTGGTTTCAAACCATATTTCCATCCTGCTTCGAGCAATCGCTCTGTTTCCTCAATGCTGAAAAAGCCTTTTTCGCAGAATACATCCATATAATCTGCCAGTCCCTCGTCGGCAACCTGGGGCAGCATCTCGTCAATGATCAGTTTCAGATACCCCTCATGATCCTGTAGGTATTCGGGAGGGAAGGCATGTGCTGCGAGAAAGGAGGCTTGGATAGGAATGGGACTGTTTTCTTTCAGTCTGCGGATGACCCGCAGCATTTTTAGTTCGCTGTAGGTGGAAAGTCCGTAGCCACTTTTGATCTCAATAGCCCCTGTGCCCTGAGCCATCACGCGGTGGAGTCTTTCGAGGCTCACCTCATAGAGTTCCTCTTCCGACATATCGTTGAGGCGACGGGCTGAGTTAAGGATGCCTCCTCCGCGGCGGGCTATTTCTTCATAGCTCAATCCCTTTATCCGATCTACAAATTCCTGTTCGCGGGAGGCTGCAAATACCAGGTGGGTATGAGAATCGACCCATGCGGGCAATACCGTTCTTCCTTCCGCATCGTAAACATTTTCCGCCGGAATGAAATCCATATCGCTCATTCTGCCGAAGCTGTGGATCTTGTCGTCCTCTATATAAAGCCAGGCATTTTCGACCACCGCGAGTTGAGACATTTCTTTTCCGGCTAAACGAGGCTTCTGTTGTCCTTCCTTTTCAATTCCGCAAAGGCTTCCGATGTTTGTGATCAGCAGATGATGCATATGGCTGTTTTGTGCAAACAAATGTAGCCAGTCCCGTTTATTTTAGGAACAAGGCTTTGACTACCTTTGAAAGGTGGGCCGGCTCGTCAGGTTTATTTTCTTCGGAAATATCTTTTACGGTATCTGCGCGGTGGCGCTGGCGGTGGAGGCAAGTCTGCAACAATACCTTCCCCCGAATGACGCGCTGTTTTATATTCTCTGCTTTCTCTGTGTGGTGTTGTATTACAACATGGCTTACATCACCGAAAAGCCTTCGGCAGGGCTCAATCCGCGTACGCGATGGTATGCCCGAAACCTTGGCGCACTCAAAAGGCTCGATTGGATACTGAGTGTCTGTTTCGTAGCAGCGGTAGCTGTTTTCCTCTTTCGGTATGGAGTTTCATTGTTAACGATGCCCCTGTGGTTGTGGGGAATGATGTTGTCCTTTCCGCTGGCGGGTGTGCTATATTATGGTATCAATCATCGCTCGGTGGGGAGGTTCACGCTGCGTGATGTGGGTTGGCTGAAGCCCTTTATCATTGGATTTTCCTGGGCGGGGCTGGTGACGGTTGCTCCTGTTGTTTATTATAGTCTGAGCAGGGATGTTTCGTTTCCCGTGTCTGCGATCACTGTTGTCCTGTTTATCAAAAACTTCATGTTCATCAGTCTGCTCTGTATTCTGTTTGATATTAAAGACTATGCAACCGATTATAACCAACAGTTGAAAACCTTTGTTGTGGAAATGGGCTTGCGAAAAACGATCTTTTTGATCATCATTCCGCTCACGGTTGTAGGATTGGGTTCTTTTCTGCTGTACGGAGCTATCAGTGGGTTTACCCTTGGACGAATACTGCTGAATACAATTCCTTTTTTTGCATTAATAGCGGTGGCTTATTCGCTGTACCGGCGCAGGTCTATTTTTTACTATCTGGTGATTATCGACGGACTGATGCTCGTGAAGGCTCTATGCGGTATCTCTGCGATGCTTTTGTTTGGCAAATAGTACCTAAGCATTTTTGAAATATGCGGCGGAGTTCTGTCAGAAAGTTTTGACATTTCCCGGCTGGTTCGTGTTCGTAAATTGAAGATGAAAATAAAGCCCTTTAACATGCCGGACAAGACGACTTTGATAGCGGCCTCTGTGCCTACACTTTTGCTTCTTGCAATCATCGTGTACCTCATTTACTCTGTGCGAAAGAGGGGACACTGGTTATAAACCAAAAGCCCCGCGAGAGCGAGGCTTCCGAAAAAGGGTCTTTATATCGAATTAAGCAAGAGCATTCACCTTTCTGGTGATACCTGATTTCAGGTTGCTTGCTTTATTCTTATGGATCACATTGCGTTTAGCCAGTTTGTCGATCATAGAAATAACCTTCGGCATAGATTCCATCGCCTGAGTCTTATCTGTAACAGCAAGCAGGGCGCGGATGGCGTTACGGGTAGTTTTACCATAATAACGGTTGCGCTCACGACGCTTCAGACTTTGACGGATATCTTTTTTGGTTGCTTTATGATTTGCCATTTCTTAGTTGGTATTTTTCTTAAAGGACTGCAAAGGTATGCTGAAATCTATTACAGGCAAAATATTTTACAGTCTTTTTTATGAGCAGTTATTACATGCTCATTTCTGTATATAGTTGTTTAGAACGTTTGGTAAGGATTTCCTTCCTTTCTATAAAGTTGTCGAGTTTATCTTTTGGAATTCTGAGGCTGTAAAACTCTGAATTGTAAGTAGCAGTTTCAAACAGGTCGTAGTCAGGATTCCATTTCTCCAACAGCTTACGCTCGATTTTCAGATCTTGAGCGAGCAGGTCGAAGTGCAGCGGATCGTTGATCCTTACAATAGCCATGTTCTTCAATTCCTCGTCTGTAAAAGCAGGTTTTGCCGGAACAATATCTTTTGCTTCTGCCACCACATCTGTCATGGCATCTGCAGGCATCTTGGTGCCGATAAACTTGTTCATGTTTTCGAAGATCGACGCCGTTGCAATGAAGGCAAGTACGTGACCCTGAGTTTCGCGCGGCAGGTGCTTTTTGATATCCCAGAAGTTATTGCTTCCGGTTCTTTCTATGGCACGCAATACAGGCGCGGGACCACTATTGTATGCGGCTACTACCAACAGCCAGTCATTGAGTTGATCGTAGAGATAAGTAAGGTATTTGGCGGCAGCGTGAGTGGATTTATACAAGTCCTGACGGTCGTCGCGTTTTTTGTTCACGGTCAATCCCATGAGCCTTGCTGTACTTGCCATAAACTGCCAGGGACCTACGGCACCGACTGGAGAAATAGCCTTATGATTCAGAGCAGACTCAATTACCGCCAGGTATTTCAGTTCCTTGGGGATATTGTTTTTCTGAAGGATATTATCAATCAGGGAAAAGTTTTTATTTCCTCTCTCCTTTACCACAGCAAGCGTGCGGTTGTGTGTTGCCATGTACTTGCGGGTGTAATCCATCACATAGTCGTTCATTGCACCGAAGTACGATTTTTGTCCGGCTAGTGGTACAGGTTTTTTACCGCCCACCATGGCTGGCATGGGAAGGGCGGAAGTGGCAACATTTGGTACAGATTTTTTAGAAACGACCGTATCGGTCTTTATCACCCGACTTTTAGCCGAGATCGTAAAATCCTGGTATTTCTGAGCAAAAGAGCTGGTCGACAGGGCTGTAGCAATCAATACCAATAAACCTTTGTATTGCATGTTTTTTCGTTTTTTAAGCGTGAAACCATGCAACCCAAATGGGTGCTTGACTTTACTTCACTGGTTAGAAAAAAAAATTGAAAAATCGGGTAGAGCGCTGTCTTAAGCCTTAGTCTCCTTCTCTTTGATTCCCGCTTCTATCTCGTTCTTTACGCCGGTCTTAGCATCGTTGAATTCGCGAATACCTCTTCCTAT
>Ga0207415_1001711_pt1 | contig 10662 bp, 12 predicted proteins | sample Passage237A_FD_187369 | JGI IMG/M metagenome (GOLD analysis project Ga0207415, IMG submission 187369) | Cellulose adapted compost microbial communities from Newby Island Compost Facility, Milpitas, CA, USA - Passage2 37A (SPAdes) (version 3) ...
CAAAAGCCCATTTGATGATCTTTGAAAATTCAAATCTCCTTAAAGAGGAATAATGTCTGATTAAATCAGGCCAATCTCATAAGAATGAGGGGATTGGCCTGTAAAGGTCAGGCCTATAAATAAGTTATCGGCCATTTTAAAAAGACAGACGAATGAAAAATTATTACGAGATTTTAGAAGTATCAGTAACGGCTTCGCTTGAACAAATCAAAAAAGCTTACAGACAAAAGGCGATTAAATATCACCCTGACAAACATTTTGGTGACAAGTATTTCGCAGAAAAGTTTATAGAAGTAAAAGAAGCTTACGACATACTTTCTGACCAAAACAAAAGAGCTGAATATGATATAAAATACAAGACTGTCTTTGCAAAGGAGACAGAGCCGCAGCAACAAGAAACATTTAAAGAACAAAAGCGAAAAGAAAAGGAGAAAGAAGAGCAATTTTTCTATGACCCATATAGACCTTTTTATTCTTATCAGGACAGGGTTGTAAATGAAACACCGCAATTCAATCCCAAAATCAATCATTGGGGTGAGCCTTTACCTGACAATATTGACTTCTTCAAACTTCCCAAAAGCATTGGCAAAATTGTTTCTGGTTTTTCTACTTTGACTAAAGATTTACAACCTTCGACTGGGAAAGAAACCACTTTAAGATACTTAAAATCCATTGGCATTGCTTTAGCCATTTCAGCGGCAATAATTTTTGGATTTAGTGTTCAAAGTCCAGTTTGGATGATAATTTGGGGAGTTGTTCCGTTTGGAATTTCACTTTGGATTGCTAGCAAAGCAAGTGAGTTTAAACATACCAACACATTTATTGGCGTAAACGGCTTTGCAGAGTTCAAATGCGAAGGAACAAGAGACAATATTGTTAGTTCATTTGAAATTAACTTCAAAGACGTTACAGATTTATTAAGAGTAACTGAAGTTAGAAAGCAAAATTTTAATTATGCAAATACTGCGTTCAGTTTTGTTTGGCTCAAAGACAATAAAGTTGTTAGAGAAGTAAATGACCTGCATTACAGCAAAGAAGGAAATCCTGAGAAGGAACATACAACATATTGGTTAAATGATTTTGCAGAAAGATATTGGACAGTTTACTTGCTTGACAATATGGAAAAAGAGCTTGAAAGTAAAGGCTATGTAGAATTCAGTCTTTATGGTTTCCAAAATGAACAGTATGTAAAAATTCCATATATCCAATTAGGTATTGGCTATATCAAATTTATGTTTGCAAAAGGAGATACCACATATAACTTCAACGAAATAAAAAGGGTTTATACAAAAGGGACAAACCTATTTATTGAACACTCCAACTATGAGAAGAAATTCTTCTTCTTTGAAAGTGGAAACAAAAACGGAATTCCTCTTATGAACCTATCAAACAGACAATTCTTTTTTAGAGCAATGGAACTCCTTTTAGGTTACAAATTTTCTTGACAAATGATTACTGACAAAAGAAAAACGGCTGGTAACACGGGTTTTGCGTCAGGCGGGCTGACGTGCAAACTTGGAGCTTTATGCTTCTATTCAAGTTCAGTGCTGGTTGACAGTTTTGTACTCCGAAACCCGCCCGAACGTAAAGCCCGAAAACGTTACCTGCAAGCCTAAAAGACGACACAGCAAGAATGAACGACAGAAATAAACATAAAGTAACGGGACAAATGAACCATCAGACAGCCGACCCCAAAGCCAACGCTTCTGTATTTTTATTTTTTCCCACCGCACATTTTTTAAAAACAAATAAGCGAAGCGATTCACGAGCTCCGCTAATAGACAAATTAAACAAGCGAGTAATTATAGCCAGTCGCACAAACGAAGTTCACGAACACCAAAAAACAATAATAAACCCGTTCGTAAATGGCACATTTGGTTTTGCCCGACACACAAGCCAACCCTTCGCAAATGCGAAGCATTCACGAACACCATAAAAATATATAATCCGTGAGTAAAACCAAAAGAGCCATTTTTTGACAATGCTTTCAAAAAAAAGGACGAAATGATTAAAAGAACTGACAATGAAACAACAATTTGATAAATTTGAAATCTTAACAATAAAAACAAAATAAATCATGAGTAACAATTCAAAACAATGATAACTCAAGCCTACTTTCAAAACATTCGAAAACATATCAAAAATGAGCTTACAACAGCTAAGCATTCAATCTATGTAGCAGTAGCTTGGTTCACAGATAGACACCTTTTCAAACTATTGTGTGACAGAGCAAAAGAAGGGTTAGATGTTCAAATAATTGTGATGGATGATGATATTACGAGGAACTGTTCGATAAACTACCACGATATTGAAAATTTTGGTGGTAAATTGTATCAAATAAGTTCAACATTTGGTACTTTAATGCATAATAAGTTTTGTGTAATTGATGAAAAAACTATCATCACTGGTTCATACAACTGGAGTATGAAAGCTGCATCTAATCACGAAAATATTACCATTACCACAGATGCAGAATCATTAGCCTTAACTTTTATTGCTGAATTTAAAAAAATCAAAGAAACATATCACGGTAAAGACCCTCTTAAAACGATTGATTTCTCAATTGTAAATAAACGACTGAATGTTATAGAGGGTTTAATACAGCTTGAAGATTATAGTGATATCCTTCCTCATATATTTAAACTCAAAGAATTTGAATTACCCACTCATATTCAAGAAATAGTATTTGAATTAGAAAATTCAAAATGGTTCACTGCAAGTAATATGATAAAAGACTATTTGCAGCGAGCCCAAGCCCTTACTGTATTTGACGATTTTAAGTCAGAAGAACTTAAATGGCAAATAAAATATTTAGAGCTAGAAATTGTTGCCTTAGAAAATGAGAAAACAACAATCTTAAAGATTATTTCGGATTTTGTACATACGTACACAATTAGGTTCGGAGAGTTGCTTTCTAAAATTCTAAAACTAAAAAAAGAAAAACTTCAAGCGAAAGGAAATGAACGCTACGAAGAATATAAAAAAGCTGAAGAGGCTTATCAGAGTTTTAAGGAAGATTTTCACAAAGAACAGGAAAAAGAAAAAGACTACACACACTTAAACGATGAGGATAAAGAAGAGCTAAAAAAGAAATATAGAAAAGCAGCTTCTATGTGTCATCCAAATGGATTGTATAGCAGATTTGAAGAAGGGTCGGTGGAAATAAAAAAAGCTAATGAATTATATATTAAGCTTAAGGAAGCATACGATAAAAATGACTTAAAAACGGTCTCTCAAATTTTATCAAATTTAGAAAACGGAATTTTTGATTTTCAGCAAGAAGGAGATGTAACGGCTACGAAACGAGAAGTTTTAGAAGCTAGGTTATCATATTTAAAAGAAAAACTAGAAACATTAAGAGTAGAACTATATGAATTGAGGTGTGATAAAACATATAGAACAGTAATAAACATTCATAATATGGATGATTTCTTTACTGAAGAAGAAGAAAAACTTAAGCGAGAATTAAATAACTTGGTGAATGAATAAGGATAAATCGTTAATTAAACTATCTAATTCGTTAACAAAAGCTGATAATCTCATATCGGCACGAGAAGTTGCTTTAAATATTGAAGAACCCAAGCAAGAAGGGGATTATAATGCTTATGCATCAAGAGCGAACCCCAATTGTAATATTTTATTGATAGATCAATCTGAAAATACAATAGAAGAATCTGAAAAGATTTGTGAATTAATTAATAATTTCATTCAGGATGTATTTTTTCAATGTGTAAGAGAAAGTGAAATACGAGAGTATATAAAAATTTATTTAGTGCCTCATTACAATGGTTCTGCTAAATGTGTGAATGATGGCAGTATAAATACATTGTCACAAAATCCTATAGAAATAAGCACTATAAAAAAGAAAAAAAAATGCCGTGGGGTGATGAAATCAAATTTACGGAAAAAAAGTATTATTGGATAAAATCTAATTCACAGGGGAGTCCTAATCTAAATAAAGCCCTAAATATTGCCTATGACATAGCTAAAGAGCATATTGCACAATATTCTAAATGTTTTCCGCCTATTGTTTATAATGTGTCCACTATAAATCAAGCAATATCCTTACACGAACAAGAAAGTGTATATAAAATAAAAGGATTGAAGAATGAAATTGGTAATGTATTATTTGCAAATGTAAATGTTATTAACAAGGATGAAAAACCCAGTATAGAAAACAGTAATTATGAATTTAATCGTAAGTTGGCTTCTTATTTTGTAAATGATTTATATACAACTAAAATTGGTTTTTACACTTCTTCAGCAGATTTGAAAATGCTTGATATCAGGATGAATTTGTTCAATGAAATGGTATTAGTTCTAAACCAAGGAAGCTATTTAATGGATGATAAGATTGTTCAACAAATGAAAAATTTAAAACAAGAATATGAGTAATAATTTACCACAGAAATCGAAGAATAGTCAATTACAAAATAGTAGCGTCAATACTTCTGGATTGTGGGCTGCTAGAAGTTCTGCCTTAAATCCTCTCTACTACAATGCTAGAATTACAAGAAACAATCCAAGTGCAATTGTTTTACTTATTGATCAGTCAGGTTCAATGGTAGAACATTTTTATAATGGTAAATCTAAAGCAGAAGCTGTTGCGGATATCGTTAATTCATTTTTTTCAGAATTAATCGATCGTTGTATTAGAGAAAACGAAGTAAGAGATTATTTTGATGTGCTCGTATTAGGTTATGGTTGTGAAAATGAAGAAGGTAGTGATGTGAATATTTGCTGGGAAGGTAATTTAAAAGACAAACAGTGGGTAAAAGTTTCTGAACTAAAGGATAATGTTTTAAGAATTGATACCATCAACACAATAAAAAAGATGCCTTTTGGTGAAATACCATCTACGGAATCAAAAAAAATTTGGATAAATCCAGTTGCTGATTCATTGACGCCAATGAAATCCGCTCTTGAATTATGTAAGAATTATTTAGAAGAATGGATCTTGGAACATCCATCATCTTTTCCTCCATTAGTTTTTAATATTACAGATGGCTTCCCAACAGATGTGGACGACATTTTAGAAATAGTTGAAATAAGTGAGAAAATTAAGAATCTTCAAACTACTGACGGAAATGTACTATTATTCAATTGTCTATTAAAGCAAAATGATGCAGAACTAGAAATAGTGAATTTACCTTCTGAAAACTTTGTTTTCTCTGACAATGAATATTATCAGGCATTATTTGATTCCTCAAGTTATTTACCTCCAAAATTAGTAAACGAAGCAAGCCGCTTTTTTCGAAAGCCTGAAACAGCAAATAGAAATGCCAAAGGTGTTATTATAAACGCTGATGCAAATTGTATTATTCAAATTCTAGATATAGGTTCCAATTTTAGTTTAAACAATGCCGAATAAAGAAAGATATTTCAGCTTGCATAATTTTATCGATAAGTACGAGCACGAAAATGAGGACAAAATTAAGTTTGAAGGATTGGGTCATAAATCTTTTAAACTTGCAATGTCAGATGGAGCTGGTGGTGCTGGAATTTATTGTAAGGACTGGGCTCAAAAATTAGTTGATTATCAACCCGATTCCATTCATATGAAATCAAAATTTGATTGGGATAACTGGTATTTGTCCCTTTGTGATAGTTTTTTCAGAAGTATAAGTAAGAATCTTCCTGACGATATATTTATTAGGGAGAAATTTACAAATAACGGCTCTTATGCAACATTATTGTATCTATGGAGAGATAATAGCAATTTGTATTTTATCGGTACAGGAGATACTACATTATTTCTGTTTAAAACTAGCCAAGAAAGCTATATTCCAAGCATCATTTATCCAATAAATAATCAAAAGACAATAAATTCAAATCCGTATCTATTAAATTGGAATATGAAATTTCCTGAAATTCAACTCCAGAGGGTTGAAATTTCTGAGGGTGATGTTATTATCTGTGCAACAGATAGCATAGCTAGATGGATAATAAATCACTTATTTATCCTAGGAGACTTATCTACAATAACTAGTCATTTACCTTGGAATTTCGGTCTTAAGGAAGATTTAGAAAAAATTAAAAAAGTATCAAATTATGGATCATTAAGCGAATTGATTTCTGATCTTCTTAAAATAAAGACAGAGATTGAATTTGAATTATTTATAAAACAGGAAATCGAAAAAAAATTATTGACCCCTGATGATTTTACATTATTTACATACGTAGTCTAAATATGTATCCTAATAACCATCAATATAAAGTTGCGATTGCTAACAAATATTATGCAATAAATAGAAATCCTGGTTTGTTTTTTGAGCCAGTAATGTACGATGATGAGCCCAAATTCGAGCGAGGTAACAAAGCGGTTGTATTTCAAGTAATTGATCCTCTAGACCAGAGTAAAAAAGCTATTAAATTATTCTTTGCGGAAAGTCCAAATCAGAAAGATAAATTTAAGAGGCTAACAAAATATTTGAGTAAATTTAATAATTCTCCAATTATTAAATTCTATTTTGTAAATGATTTAATCTATAGTGAAGTTAATCCAAATGAGGAAGACAATTATTTTCCAGCACTTATAATGGATTGGATTGAAGGGGAAACGCTGGGAACTGTGGTGAAAAAGTTAACTCGAAATAAAAATTCAAAGGAACTAAAAAAGCTCAAAGAAAAATTCAAAGAATTATCACTATTTATAATCGACAGTAATTTCGGACACGGAGATTTAAAGCACGACAATATCATAGTGGATGCAGAAATGAATATGAAGCTGATAGACTATGATGGTATGTATATACCTGATTTCAAAGGTCAGAAATCAGGAGAACTTGGAACACCGTCCTTTCAGCATCCTAAGAGAACGAGTGATGATTTTAATGAAAAAATTGATGATTTTTCTATATTAACAATGTATGTATCTCTTTTGGTATTCGAGAGATATCCAGAGCTATATGAAAAGTACGAAGACCAACAGAATCTATTCTTCAGACAAGAGGATTTTGAGCACCCGGAGCAATCTGAAATCTTTCAGTTTTTAGATAAGGATAAAGATTTAGCAAAATGGTCATATTTGATAAAGAAAAGTTTGCAAAACGAACATATTTATATTCCTGAACTTAAAAACTATTTAAACAATGAGTTTCCTAAACCTCAAATCAAGGTATCTCATACTCCTGAAAATGTATTATCCGGACAAGAAATTGAAATCAGATGGGAGACAGAGTATGTAGACGAAATATGGTTCAATAATAAAAATGTAGGCTTAACAGGAACATTAAAAATAGATGCTCATTCAAACTCTAGCTACCGTTTTAAACTCAAAAATTTTTTTGAAGATGTAGAATATAAATATGAAATTAATACTCTACCAAGAATAAGCATAATTCAATTTAAAGCTCAACAACAAAAAATAGAATACGGCTCTCAAACAATATTAATATGGGAAGTTGAAAATGCACAATCTATTGAACTGCATTGGTTGGGAAATATGGAAATTGTCCCAAACAAAGGAGAAAAAACCATATCACCTACAGATCACACCAATTACAAACTTATTGTTACCGCATTAGACGGAGTTACAAAAGAAGAAAAAGAAATTACGATTCAAGTTTTCAAAAGAGTCGAAATCAAATCGTTTGTTTCGGATTTAGATTTTGTAGTTGAGACTCTGCCTGTAAAATTGAGTTGGGAAATTGATAATGCTTCGAGTGTTACATTATCATCAAATATGCAGTCTGATATTGATGTAACAGGAAAAAGCGAAATAGAGATTTCACCTAAAAGAACAGCTATTTTTTCTCTGAAAGCTAATAATGAACTGTTTTCCGCAAACAGTTCACAAATAAAAATTGAGGTACAAAATATTCCGACGTTCAATCCGAGTATTATACCAAGACTGCCATCTGGAAAGGACTTGATACCAAGTTTTGAATTGAACTTTAAAGAGATTTCGGAGAATATTCTCAACGAAACTCAAATCGCTTTTGAAGCCGCAATGAAGCCTACAAAAAGATTTAGTTTGTATAATGCTTTACAGAAAATATTAAGATTGTAATGAGTACAAAAATTCAACAAAAACTTTGGAAGCTGGCAAATTATGATTCCTTTTTAATGGAATACTGTCCTGTCTTGCACAATAAAATAGCAGGAATAGGAGTGTTTTTCTTGTTTCAAATGATGATTGTTTTTGCTTCGGTTATTACGAGTTACAAAATATTCATTTCCAACTATTTAATATTGGGTTATCTTGTGGCTACATTAGCAACTTTCATTTTTTATAAATGGATGAAGTTTTTGAACGAAGTTCATCATACCAATCCAAAAATAGGAATATTCGTAACGCAATTTTTTATCAATTTAATTTTTGCATTGATACTTGTTATTCCATTTTGCTTATTTCTTTTTGAGCATCAAATCCTATTTCAACTTTATTTGAAAACTGGAAATATGACACTTGGAAACTTTGAACAATTATGGCTAATGCCTTTGGGTTTATATAAAAGTTGGTTTGTAGAAACAGAAGGAAAAGTAATTTTATTCATCTGCATAGCCATATTGATAATGATAGCATTTGTTTTTATTACACCCTATTTTTTAATTTTTAAAAACAGAAAATCTAATTACACTTTAGTTAAACGGAATTATGAGCAAAACTTCTACTAAAAAATATAAATATTCAAAAATTCAATATTTCTTTTGGCTATTGTCAGGAGCAGAAATCAGTATTTTAAAAGATTGCCCGACAGACTATAACAGACAAGCAGGAATAGGCTTTACAATTTTTATGACCACTTTATTAGCTTTCTTTTCTGGAAGCTACGCAGGTTATTATTTTGGAGAAAGTTATTTATCCGCTGTCATATTCGGTATTATCTGGGCTTCTTTAATTTTCAGTATCGACAGAAGTATGGTCGTTACATTAAAGAAAGACCCAACGAAAGAAAAACAAAATTTTTGGCCTGCTTTTTTATCACGAGGAGTTTTAGCATTTCTTATTGCATTCATTATTTCTATTCCGTTGGAATTATTAATCTTCAAAGAAAATATTGATTTACATATGCACAAATATAAACTTGATCAAGTTTATACTGTTCAACAAGCAGCTAGAAGAAATGAAGCAATATCCGATAAACAGCGTATATTAAGTAATGATAGTCTTGTGTTAGATAAAGTTGAAACGCAATTATCACACGGAGAACCTCAAGGTGACCCAGAATATAATATGCTTAAATCAACAATTCAAGCAAAACAACAAGAATATGATGCTTTATTAAATAGATTAAATACCGCTCGTAACGAAGCCAATAAAGCTTATAATAATGTTCCAACACATTATGACAATAGCAGTGAAAGTTATATAAAAAATAGAAACTCTCAACAATGGAGAACTTACGAGAACAAACTCGCACAAAGAAAACAAGCACAAGATAATCTAAACAAATTCGACAGAAAGGGATTAGATGATTTAAAAAAACGAAGACAAGAATACATTGACAATTGGATTGCTAACCTCAAAGGAGAACAAAAAAGACTAAATGACAACATTGTACAAACACGCACTTCTATAAACAAAGGACTTGCTACAGCTGATTCAGCAAAAAATGAATTTCAAGACAAAATCAAAGATAAAAAAGGATTTGTCTTGCGTTTTATGGTTTTAGAAAATTTGGCGACACCAAATAATCCTGAAATTCCAGAAGGATCTACAATTTTTATGTTGTTATGGTTAATCAGAATACTCTTTTTTACGATTGAGATTTTACCAACCATTGCTAAAATAGCAACACCAATTGGTGCTTATGACAGAGCTATTTACAGAAAAGAAAAAGACTTAGAACTCGAATTAGAGGAAAGGACATCTGAATATCTAAAGCAACAAAAAATACTTCGAGATATTGAATATGAAGCAGAACAAGAGCAAACCAAAGAACGCGCAAAAATAGAGAACGGTTTACATAAAGAATTACTTACTGAAATTGCAAATGTTCAGAATAAAATAGCAAGAGAGAAAATTGAAGAGTTCAAAAGCAGATATTCTGCACAGACGAAAGTAATTGTTTAATGGCTTGGCGTTTTAGAAAGATAAAGAATATTGGTCCATTAAGAACTACGGTTTCCAAAAAAGGTGTTGGAACAAGTTTTGGTTTTTTAGGATTTCGTTTTGGAGTAAGTCCAGACGGTAGAAAGTATTGGAGTTTTGGCATACCCGGAACAGGGTTGTATTACATTAAATATTATTGACAATGGAAAAAGCAATTGAAATAGTTTTAACGAATTTGCTTTTTCTCTGTTTGGCAGATATGCCTTATGGATTCTACCAGTTTGTAAGGTTCGCAGGACTAATTGGTTTTGCAATTTTAGCTTATCAGGCAAACCAACAAGGCAGACAGACAGAAATGATAATTTACGGTGGACTTGCTTTATTATTCCAACCCATACCTGTCCAAAATAAAACCTGAAGGAGCATAGAAAAGGGGGACTCTCACCTTAAAGTGTTAGTTTGTAGTTGCTAAACGAAAACCTAAGAGTCTCCCGATGGTAAAAATATCACTTTTCAGTCAAATGCTGCGTCTGATTCTCCGAGATAAGTTCGAACGCTTAGTATCGAAGCACTCTTCTGATAAGCATCAGAAGGGGATTAATTCTTGGACGCACTTAGTAGCCATGCTATTCTGCCATATCGGGGGTGCAGCTTCGGTGCGGGAT
>Ga0207415_1001716_pt1 | contig 10638 bp, 7 predicted proteins | sample Passage237A_FD_187369 | JGI IMG/M metagenome (GOLD analysis project Ga0207415, IMG submission 187369) | Cellulose adapted compost microbial communities from Newby Island Compost Facility, Milpitas, CA, USA - Passage2 37A (SPAdes) (version 3) ...
TAAGCACATAAAATTGTTTACTACAAATATAATACCGGGAAAATGAATTTATTATTAAAAATTTGATATAATAAAATATGACTGGGTATAGACGATTGAAAGAAAAAACTGAAAATCCTAAATAAGAGAAATTAAAAAATAGCATTGTATTTCTAAAAAACACTTCCAAATACCGATATTTCCTATAAATTTGCCGTCCTTACAATAATTATAATACACAACCATTATGGCTGTAATTCAGAAGATCAGAACAAAATATGCGAAACTGGCAGGTTTTGTCATTGCACTTTCATTAGTAGGCTTTTTGCTTATGGATGCCGGCGATAATCTGAAAAAATTATTTTCAGGTGGTGACTACGTGGCAAAAGTAAATGGTGAGAAAATCACCCCCATGGAATATATGATTCGTATCAATGAATATGAATCATTGTATGAACTAATGGGAAACAGGATTGACGAAAATACTCGTGCCCAGATCCATACGCAGGTATTGAATGAAATGGTTTATGAAAAAATCGTGGATGGTCAGTTAGAAGACCTGGGTATTGTCTTAACTGCAGAAGAAGAAAAAGATATGATTATGGGGATGAATCCAGATCCACTGGTCATTCAATTCCCTTATTTCAGAAATCCGGAAACCAACGAATTTGATCCACAAATTCTTGCTCAGTTTGAAAAGAAATCTATCGGTGATCCCAATGATCCTATGGTGCAAAAAGCATTTGAGCAATGGGAAAACATGAAGAACTATATTAAAAGACAAAGACTGTATCGTAAATACAATGCTTTATTCTCTAACGGAGTTCACTATCCTGATTTCCTGACAAAACAAATGATGAATGAACAATCAAAAATTGCAGGAATCCAATTTGTAAAAATCCCTTACACTACGGTTAATGATAATGAAGTACAGCTAACTGATGCAGATATAAAAGACTATATCAAAAAACATGCAGCACAATATCGTATTGAACAACCTACACGTAGCATTGACTATGTAGCTTTCGATATTATTCCTTCTGCAGATGATACAGCTAAAGTATTTAACGCTATTGTAAATCTGAGAGAAGAATTTGAAAGCACTACTGATGTAGAAAGCTTTGTAAATAGAAATTCTGAAGAAAGTTATGCAGGAGATTATGTGACTAAGAATACTTTGATGTCTATGTATGCAGAGCAAATTTTTGCCTTGCAAGTTGGAGAAGTATATGGTCCTTATCATGAAAAGAACGCTTATCGTTTAACTAAAGTTCTGGAAAAAAAGAACCTTCCTGATTCGGTGAAAGTAAGACATATACTAGTGAGAACAGAAGAGCGCCGCAATCCTGTTCGTCCAGATTCTGTAGCTAAGATCAGACTGGATAGTGCAGTGGCTAAAATTCGTTCAGGTGCAAACTTTGCAGAAGTAGTTTCTGAATATTCCGATGATCAGGGTAGCATCAATATGGGTGGAGAATACGAATTCTCACTTTCTCAGCGTGCTCAAATTTCTACCGAATTCGCTGATTTTATTTTTGAAGGAAAAGCAGGAGAAAAGAAAATAGTTAAAGTGAGCAATGATAACTATTCTGGTTACCATTATATTGAAATTCTGGATCAGAGAAATTTTGAACCTGCTTGCAAACTGGCTACCATTTCAAAAACTCTGGCTCCAGGTCAGGCAACTATAGATGGTGCTTATGCCAAAGCTATAGAGTTTGCTGGAAAAAATAATACAGCACAAAAATTTGATGAGGCGGTTCAAAAAGAAGGTCTGATCAAATTAAAAGCAGAAAATGTAAAAATGAATGATTTCATTTTGCCAGGAATTGGTTCTTCTCGCGAAATCATCCGGTGGATGTATGATGCAGAAAAAGGTGCTGTGTCTGAAGTATTCCCATTTGACAATAGATACATTGTAGCAAAACTTTCAGCAATTCGCGAAAAAGGATTGATGCAGCCTGATGAAAGTAATCGTCCAATGATCGAGTCCCAAATTATCGCGAAGAAAAAAGCAGCATTAATTGCAGAACGTTATAAATCCGTAAATTCTTTAGAGGCTTTATCCCAATTATCTGGTCAACCAATAATGGTAGCAGACTCCTTTAATGCAGGAAGTAATTTTATTCCTACATTAGGATTTGAACCTAAGGTAGTGGGTTATGCATTTAATAATAACTTAAAACCATCAGCTATTTCTACTCCTATTCCAGGATCAGACGGAGTTTTCTTCATTACGGTAGTTTACCGTTATGATAAACCCCAGGAAGAAGTAAATCCGATGATGTTACAACAGCAGGCAGGTATGCAGACCATGCAGTTGAAAAACTCAATTGGTGGCATGCTTATGGAAGATATGCGTAGAAAAGCTAACATACAATACGATGTGCACACATTGTATTAATCCCAAGAATTTCAACATGTAAAAAGAGGCAGATTTAAGAAATCTGCCTCTTTTTTTATATAAAAGTTAAAACAACATTACCCCCAACCCCTTTCGGGGTCAGTTGTAAGCTGAGTTACGTAACTTTGTGAATAACTAAAATATCCCTTCCCAATGGAAGTAATTACAAATAAAATTGCAACTAGCGGATTAATCACACTGGATCTCACACAATATTTACCGGAAAAAGAATCTATAGCAGCATTCGACATAAAACCATTTTTATTTAAAGAACTAATCTTAAAAGAAAAGGAGTATAGAGAAGCTTTAAAAAATCATGACTGGCAAATTTATCAGGGAAAACATGTAGCTATATTTTGCAGTACAGATGCTATCATTCCCCTGTGGGCATATATGTTAGCCACAACCTATCTCCAGTCCGTGGCAGCGTCTGTTCATTTTTCCACTCCCGATACACTGGCCACAGAAATTTGTATCAGGCATATAGAAGCCATAAATCCAGAAGAGTATACAGGGAAGAAGGTAATTATTAAAGGTTGCGGAGACAAAGAAATCCCTGAAGCTGCTTATGTAGCTATATCCACCAAACTATTGCCTGTTGTGCACTCGCTGATGTATGGAGAAGCCTGCTCTACTGTACCCGTATATAAAAAGAAAGCATAAGGGAACTCCTTTTTCTCTGACATCATTTCGATTTTTATTTTGTCCCTTCTCCGCTGTCTTGCACTATGATGGATAGGATGGCATGAGTACAATGATAGTGTAGTTAGACAATATTTCTTCCTACTTTTCAACCACCATCCCAGTCCTCAAGTAATCATTTAAATCATAGTTCAGACCATATTCCTTTCGCGCATCTTATCATCGTTTACTCCTACAAATCCAGATGCATATAATGAAGGTAGTAACAACAGTACGCGTTAATCTTAGAACATCCTTTTATTACGAATAACGGAAGCTAAATATTCATTAAGGTCCTGAGAAGGTTTAAGCCATATCATGAGTGATACATATACTAACATCACTACAGTAGATCGGATCAACATATCTATTATCCAATGTTCAAAAGAAGGAGTAATCCATGCAAAAAATCCGGCGATTATAGTAATTAAAAGAATGACCAGAGTATTTCTGGAAAAAGGAGTAAGTCCTAATTGAAATTGGATATACCCAGTTTTGAGTATACTGTAGATAATTAATGCTAAAGAGGTAGTGACGGCGGCACCAAAATATCCGTACACAGGAATGAATAAATAGTTTCCAGTTAAAATAACAAGAACAATACCCAAGGAAAGGAAAAAGCTAAAACGATAATAACTCGTAATACTTAATAGCTGTTCACTCATCCCAGTAGCCATTTCGATAATCCGCCCTACTAGCAAGATAAATACAAGAGGTACAATATCTTCAAAACCGCTCCCCAGTAAGGCTGCTGCATGATGCATATTAGAGGCAATCAATAATGCCAGTCCAGATACAGCGACCAGAATATTTAAAGATGAGCGGCTATAGATGTCTTTAACTTTTTGAATGTCTCCTGCTTGGTACGATTGTGTAAGAATAGGTAATGAAGCACTAATCATAGTGCGGTAGGGAATGTATAGAAACGAAAGGATATACACAGCTATGCCATATACTGCTCCCGCACTTAATCCCGCCCACATACTCAGCAGGATAATATCCAGTTTGTTGAGTAGATTAATAGAAAAACTAAGTAAGAAATGGTACCAGGTAAAAGTAACCAGCTCTTTGCGTTCGGTTGGGGGGATATGTTTCCAATGAAAAGAGGGTTTAAAACTACCAGTGCGCAGCGAAAAGAAAAAAACCAATAATACAGGAATCACATAGACGGCTATACTGGCGGGCAATAAAATGCTAAAATCTATCAGTTGAAATCCATAAAGAATGACCAATCCAATGAGAAGCACCCGTAAAATCACTTCGCGCATAAACAGTGCGAGAGCTACTTTCATTTGGGAAATCAAAAATTGCTCTAGTAGCAACAGACAGATAAAAAAGAAGACAAACACGGGAAGTCCGTTATAATAGGTAAGGATCATAGTTTGATCTTCTTCCCGGAAAATATGAACAAAGGTATCCTGAAAAAGATAATAGAAAGGTAGGAGTAGTAATAAGCTAATAATGGGGATCCCCAGGCAAATCCCAAGCAAAGAATTTCGTTCAGGAGTTCCCGGAGGGTATTTATGAATATATACAGAAAGAGTACTGTGTAATCCAAAAAGCAGAATCTGAGCAATCAGCAGAGCCAGTTCGGGTAATGTATTTCGAAAAAATCCCAGTTCTTGCTTGGGTAAGTATAATGCGCTTAAGTAAACGGTAATAGCCCCCAGTAGTGCGCCGGTAGCAGTTACAATGGCAGACTTTACAGATTGCCGGAATACAATACCCATAAGACAAAGATAAGATTTACAATGGGTGGCATCGTAATTTGTTCAGAAAGAAAATTCGAACTTTGTGGTAGAAATACTGTCCCGTGTATTATCTGGTTTACCTTGTTTGCTATCTGTTTTCCTTATTGCCCATGCGGGTATTATATATTATTGGGGACCTGATTCGGATGATCATGTTTGATATTGCGGGTTATCGTAAACAAATCATAGCCGACAACTTACATCAGGCATTTCCCGATAAATCTCCAAAAGAAGTAGCGGCTATTCAGCAAAAATTCTACAAAAATTTTTGCGATCAGTGGATGGAAACACTGAAGGCTATTTCCATGCCTGTACGTGTATTGCAACAAAATTGTCCTGGAAATTGGGAAGTGTTAAAGGGGCATTTACAAGAAAACAGAAATGTAGTGTTGTTATTAGGGCATTTTTTCAATTGGGAGTGGGCCAATCTTGCCTGCGCGATGCAAATAGAAAAAACGTATGCAGGAGTTTATTTACCCCTAAGCAATAAAATTTTTGACAGACTTATCCTGCATATGCGTACCCGTAGTGGGGCCATGATGATTTCGATGAAATCGCTGAAAGGCGGATTTTCCAAATTAACATCCAAGCCGTATGTACTAGCACTCATTGCCGATCAGAATCCTTCTGTTCCAGATGTTGCATATTGGCATAGCTTTATGCATAGAGAGGCTCCTTTTTTTAAAGGTTCAGTGCAAATGGCGATAAGATCGCAAGCAGCCATTTTATTGGCCAGCATTCGCAAAGAAAAGAGAGGATTGTACCGTATAACCTTTCATACCCTGACAGAAAACGCCAAGAATCATGCAGCAGAAGAACTCATGAACGCTTATATCAATTTTCTGGAAGACGAGTTAAGATCACAGCCTGAAAACTGGTTATGGAGTCATAGAAGATGGAAACATACTAGACAAAATCAGGCATAAAATTTCTGGATAGGAATGCGAAGCTGTAAATTCGTGTACTAAAATCATTGTTCTGATGAATGAAGCAATCGTAACCGGTAAGGCTCCTAAGCCAATGGGCTTATATCCGCATGCAAGAAAAGTAGGAAACTTATTATTCCTGTCAGGGATTGGACCTCGTGATCCTGAAAACGACGAAATACCGGGACTAAAACTAGATAAGCATGGTCAGTTTCTCAGTTTTGATTTTGAAGCACAGTGTCATAGCGTGTTTAAAAATGTAAAAACCGTTTTAGAAGCGTCAGGAAGTTCATGGGATAAACTCGTGGACATTACGGTTTTTCTCGTTGATATGAAAAGAGACTTTCACACCTTTAATAAAATTTACGCTACCTATTTCAAAGACAATCAGCCCTGCAGGACTACCGTAAGTGTAAATTCATTACCATCTGCCATTGCGATAGAGTTAAAGTGCATTGCTACGATAGATTAATTTGCTAGGAGTAAGGTATTGTGGCAGATTCGTAGGGTTATGTAAAAATGGGGGGAAGCAGAGAACAAGGGTAAAAAGATATTTTTGAGCCTACCGGTCAGAAACAATTTCCCCTTTTGCGCAATGCTAGTATTCCACATGGATAAATGGTGTGTGCTGAATTATTTTCAGGCACACTATTAGTGTTTAAAAATTTATGGTTTGATAGGCAACAAAGCCGCTAGAATAGGGCAAAAAACTATTAAATCAATTCAAAAAATCCTCGTATTTTACCATAGATTATCAGGTATATATTGTACTATTGTAACCATATTGAGTAATAAAACTACTCATTTTTTATGCTGCACCTGTGAGTGAGTATAGCGAAGCCGTGGGTTTGTTGTAACATTTCGGGCAAAATGCTAGGCTTGCATATTCAGAAGCTGAACTTATTTACTGATTCCTAGAAAAAAAAGTATTATAACATACAGCAATTAAAGTATAAGAAAGAGAATATAGATTTCATAATCATTATTACAAAACAGAAGAGGTAAGTATATCCTTTATAAGTTTCAAAGAATGTGCCAGAGGAACGGAAAATAGAAGCAAATAATTTAGGCAAAGACATTCATCTAAGAAAAGAAGTAAAGCACTTTCATGAGAAAAAATAGACTTTAGTAAAATAAGTAAAGATATTCAGCAAAACAGCCTCTATTAAGCAAAATAAATTTATGATTCTTGTAACTAAGCCTTTTCTTCCTCCTATAGAAGAATACAAAAGATATATTGATGGAATATGGGAACGTCAATGGCTCACAAATATGGGGCCTTTATCCATCGAATTAGAAAAACAACTTTCCACCTATTTAGGAACCGAGGCTACCTTGTTTCTTACCAACGGCACAATTGGTTTACAAATGGCTATTAAAGGTCTTGAGTTAAATGGAGAAATTATTACAACCCCGTTTTCCTTTATTGCCACTACCAGTTCTATTGTGTGGGAGCATTGTAAGCCAGTGTTTGTAGACATTCATCCAGAAAATCTAAATATAGATCCTCAGAAAATAGAAGAAGCCATTACCGAACATACGGTGGCTATTGTAGCAACACATGTATATGGTAATCCATGTAACGTGGAGGCTATTAAAACTATCGCTGATAAGCACAATATAAAAGTCATTTACGATGCTGCACATGCTTTCGGAGTACAATTAAACGGAAAATCTGTATTTCAATATGGAGATATCAGTGTGTGCAGTTTACATGCTACCAAGCTTTATCATAGCATTGAGGGAGGATTGATATTTACCAAAGACAAAGCCTTGTTTAATAAACTGCAATCTATGAGAAATTTTGGATTTGCTGGACCTGTAGCTTTTGATGAACTAGGAATCAATGGTAAAAACTCAGAATTTCATGCAGCTATGGGTTTAGTGAATTTAAAGTATGTAGAAGAAATCTTGGCTAAAAGAAGGTTATGGACAGAGACATATGATCAACTACTTGCAGGAAAGCCTGTACGAAAACCATTGTGGCATGAACAAGCAACACAAAACTATGCCTACTACCCAGTCTTATTTGAAAGTGAAGAAATTCTATTGAATGTTGTGAACAGCCTGCAAAATCATAATATTCAAACAAGAAGATATTTTTATCCGTCGCTAGCCAACAGTATTCCTTATCTTCCCAATCAGGAATTTCCAGTTACAGATGAAGTATCAAAGAGGGTATTATGCCTTCCCCTTTATTATGAAATGTCAGAGGAGATAGTGGAGACAATTTGCAAAATAATTATAGCAGAATTGTAGAAATTTCTGTTCATTCAAGCGCGATTCTTCGAGGGAAAATAAAACAAATAAAGTCAGTATGAGCTATGCTTCCGAGCTTACCAAGAGGTTTGAGGCAGAAATATCCCGAGAGTATTTGGGTTTAGAAAAGCCAGTCAATAAGATAACACCATTGGTTTCTGTTTCTGTAATTACGTATAACCAGAAAAACTACATACGCCAATGTCTGGAAGGAATCTTGATGCAGCAGGTTAATTTTCCCATGGAGATAGTAATTGGAGATGACGGATCGAGTGACGGTACTACAGAAATTTGTAAAGAATACGCAGATCGTTTTCCCGATAAAATACGGTTATTCATCAGAGACAGAAATACCTCACATTACTATGAAAATGGAAAATACATTTGGTTTTTCAATGGACACTGGTCGAGGATGTCGTGTAAAGGGAAGTATGTAGCAATCTGTGAAGGAGATGATTATTGGATAGATCCCTTGAAGTTGCAAAAGCAGGTAGATTTTTTAGAAAAGAATCCTGATTATTCATTATGCTTTACCAATGCCAGAGTTTTGGCAGAAGGAAAGCTAAGCAAGATTCATCTCAATATTTATGCAGGATTGGAAACCAGAGAATATACCGGCGAAGAGATTCTTAAAAAATGGACCATTCCCACAGCCAGTGTACTCTATCGAAATAATAACGTACCTATAGTGTCTGATAATCGGTTTGTGTATGAAGACATCATCATCTTTCTCGTATTAGCTCAGATGGGTCGGATATATTGCATCAATGAGCATACAGCAGTATATCGCAGAGGAGTGGGATTGACGTTTACAGACAAAGTAGATTATAAAAGAAGAATCAACCATTACTTAGCGATTAAGGAACATTTCGGCGAGAAGTATGATCGCGTATTAAAAACATTGATAGCCAAAGCATACGTCATCGACTTTGTATCAGGAAAACTGGGAAAAAAATCGTTTTCAATATTATGGGAAGTGATAACCCAACCCAAATACCTGCTTCCGTTTCTGGCTTATCTACCCGTGCATATATACTATATTTTGTACGATAAGGTTTTTATTCTGAGAAACAGAAAATGACATTTTATGAAAAATATATCTTGAATCCTGTTTCGACGAAATGTATCTACAAAGTAGCACAGCGATAATACTAGGGTTGCTAAGCATGTCAGATCTTAAGCGGTGGACTAGATAATCAAAACCTCAGAATTTATTGTTATCAGATAGCAAATGACATTAGGAGAAAAAGCTTTAGGAGGGTTTTTTTGGACGCTTACATCCAATATTGGGTTGAAGTCTGTAACACTTATTGTAAACATCGTACTGGCAAGACTGTTAGTCCCAGAAGATTTTGGACTGGTAGCCATGCTAATGATATTCTTTGCCGTTTCGCAAAGCTTCGTAGAAAGTGGATTTTCGCAGGCATTAATCAGAGAAAAAGAACTGACAGAAAAAGACAAGGCAACTACTTTTTATCTGAATGTCATAATCGCGGTGGTTTGCTATCTACTTTTATGGATTGCAGCACCCAAAATTGCTAGCTTTTATAACAATGAAAAATTGATTGCATTGACAAGATTTATGGGTTTATCCATAGTCTTTCAGTCATTTTATATAGTGCAGCAGGCTACCCTAACACATGCGCTCAACTTCAAGAAAATAACCATTGTCTCACTAACTGCATCAGTACTTTCCAGCGTTATTGCCGTAGTAATGGCCTATCAAAATTTGGGTGTGTGGGCTTTAGCCGTAAAGTACGTATCGTTTTCCCTAATTGCTGCCATATTGTTTTATGTGGTAAATCCCTGGTATCCCAGAGCTTCTTTTAGCAGGCAATCCTATCATAGGCTTTTTGGCTTTGGTTCCAAATTATTATTGTCAGGATTATTAGATACTTTTTACCAGAACATTTACAACCTGATTATTGGGAAATATTATTCAGCAGCAACTCTGGGTTATTATGCACAGGCCAAGATGTATGTAGACCAAGCCACGCAAACTTCCACCAGCACTTTACAAACCGTCACCTATCCCATATTAAGCCAGACAAAAGACGATTTAGAACGATTAAGGAGTTCTCATAAGCGTATAATTATGGCTAGTTCTTACATTATTTTTCCTATGACAATAGGACTGGCTGTATTAGCAGAACCCTTAATCATGACATTTGTAGGAGAAAAATGGAAGGGTGCTATACCTCTTGTACAGATACTTTGTGTATCCGAGATACTATATCATCTGCATGCTATTAATCTCAATCTGTTGAAGGTTATGGGGAGGAGTGATTTGTTTTTAAAACTAGAAGTAATCAAAAAAATAAACACCACCATCGCCATTCTAATTGGAATTAAGTTTGGCCTTTGGGGTTTACTGATAGGAAGTGTGGTGAATTCCTACGTGGCTTTGTTTATCAATATGTATTATACACACCGACTGGTTCAATACAGTTATCGCGAGCAAATTGCCGATTTGCTGCCTGTAGCATTACATACCCTCCCCATGTTGCTGGTGTTGTACTTATTTGTGAATTACATCACCCTACCCCATATGGTGATGCTGATAATCGGGTTGCTGCTGGGGGTGATAAGTTATTTTGGATTTACTTATGTTATTAAGAGCAGGGCATTAGTGTATATT
>Ga0207415_1001725_pt1 | contig 10591 bp, 11 predicted proteins | sample Passage237A_FD_187369 | JGI IMG/M metagenome (GOLD analysis project Ga0207415, IMG submission 187369) | Cellulose adapted compost microbial communities from Newby Island Compost Facility, Milpitas, CA, USA - Passage2 37A (SPAdes) (version 3) ...
CGAGATTGCCTGTGGCGGCTCGTATCACTGGCGCCTGTCGGAAACCTTCACCGCAGAAGAACGCGAGCGCATGGGAGGCAGCGGCTACGTCATCATCCGCGACACCACCTGCCGCCTCTTCGGCTTCCACGGCCTCGTGAACGGCGACAAGAGCTTCTGCCTCGACCACATGTTCGGGTTCTGAGAATCTCATGACCGATTACGGAGTTTTGCTCCTTAATCGGTCATAGGTTCAAACCATCTTCAAGACTCTAACGGCTCATCTATGGCGCTCGCATATTCCAGTTTCTCAAGAAACGCGTCGAGAGGGCCAGCAAATGGTAGATCGCGGAGATCATCAGCAGCGGCGGAAGCGATGCTTCCTACTTCGTGCAGATCGTGATCGTCTTCATTAGGCAACCCTGCCGTCCAACGCCACAGATCGGCCCTCAAATCTTTCACACCAAGACGCGCGGCGTAGAAATTTCGGCCTTCCCACCTGCAAGAAATCTCATCAACAGATGCGATTGATCGTTCTGTATTCAGAACAACGCCACCCCACGATTTGTAATTGGAGGCGTCACGATACAGGTAGGAAAAAACAATTTGGCGCATGACGTTCACGTCCCGACAAAAACATTCCTATTGTGCCAATAGAGAAAATCACGATCTGGACAAAAACGTGCCGGAAGTTTGATTTTTTCTCCCTGCAGCGCTGCCAACGCAGCACTAATCTGGCCTTCTGACGCCCGCCGTCGAAGTTCTCCAGAAACTTCAATCCGCATCTCCGGCGTAACGGTAATCAACCCGCTGTCGAACGCCTTGTCGTGAATGGATGACAAACAGAGGCCGTTGCGAGGGTTCAATCGATTTCGCGCATCTTTGGCCCAAGGAACGATGTGGCTAGCGACAATAAGCTGCGGAGCTGACATCCCGCTCATGCAGCACTTGCTTCCGTAGTTCGCAAGAACTGACCGCCTAAAAAAGCTCTGCTTAATTCGTACATTCACCATAGCTTGCCTATCCGCGCCCACGAACGTAGCGGGGTCTGGCTCGGCAAATGACATGGCCTGATTTACGATATTCCGCTCAGGGTTTTTCGATACGAGAAGACCCTCACAATGCTCAGCAAGTGCTTCCCAATCGTCGTGAAACTCTTCCCATACTTTCTTGTCTGTGGCTGACGCGTTGCGCAGCCCCACCCTACCAGTGGTGGTGATATCAGGGTCGAGACTCGCGAAGTTGATGAGCTTCATCGCAACTGCAGACGGAGAACGTCCAATCTTATTTGCGAGTTCGATAATCTCTGGATTGCGTGAATGCATCTTGCCGAACGGCATTTGGCAGTAAAGGTAGAATGCAAGCCGGGTCTGCTCTTCCGTCCACGCATCTTTGCGCCCACTTGCAGAGGAGACCATCTCAGCCTTCCGAGAGATGTTTCATCGAATGACAAGAGTGCTCAGAATACACGTCCGACTTCATCCCCCTCAATTCGAGATTCCCGCCGCATTTCGGCAGGAGAATTAGTTGAGAGGCATGGTTTCAGCCGAAAGGGTTTCATTCAAGTTGGATCATCACGAATCAGCTTATGAAACCCCATGCGCCCGCGAACGAATTTCTTTCCCAGGGGACACGTGCCAGTTTCTGCCGACAGGTGAAAACTCCCTGCCAAAATGTCGCAGCGCAGCATTCGACCTTGAACAAAGATTAGAATGCGTCTAAATAACGGGAAACACCGGAACACCGTCCGGTTGTTCAAACCTCACAGTTTCAAAGGAGTTTCCCCGTATGGCCGTACTCGTAGGCAAACAGGCCCCCGACTTCACCGCTGCTGCCGTTCTGCCAGATGGCGAGATCGTGGAGGATTTCAACCTCCGCTCGTATCTCAATGGCTCCTACGGCCTCGTTTTCTTCTACCCGCTCGACTTCACCTTTGTCTGCCCCTCGGAAATCCTCGCCTATTCGAACCGCGTGCCGAAATTCGAGGAACTGAATGTGAAGGTCATCGCGGTGAGCGTGGACAGCCAGTACACCCATGCCGCATGGCGCAACACGCCCCCGAATGAAGGCGGCCTTGGCCCCGTGAAGTTCCCGATGGTGGCCGACCTGACCAAGCAGATCGCGCGCGACTATGACGTGCTGATCGAGAAGGACGGTGTGGCGCTTCGCGGTACCTTCCTGATCGACCGCGAAGGCGTGGTCCGTCACCAGCTCGTGAACGACCTGCCGCTCGGCCGCAACGCCGATGAAGCGCTGCGCATGGTCGATGCCCTCCAGTTCCATGAAGAGCATGGCGAAGTGTGCCCGGCCGGCTGGCAGAAGGGCGAGGAAGGCATGAAGGCGGATGCCGAAGGCGTCGCCAAGTATCTCGGCGCCCACGCCGAAGCCCTTTAAGGCTTTTGGCAGGCCCCGCCCGTCCCTATATGGTTGAAGGGACAGCGGGGCCTGCCTCCGCTACCTCTCCCCGCCCCGTTCAAGAGCAAGGCCGAAGCACAATGTCCGAAAAGAAACACGCAAAAGTCCTCATCATTGGCGCAGGCGCCGCTGGCTACACCGCTGCGATCTATGCTGCGCGCGCCATGCTTGAGCCCGTCGTCATTCAGGGCATCCAGCCGGGCGGCCAGCTCACCATCACAACGGATGTGGAAAACTATCCGGGCTTCGCAGAAGCAATCCAGGGCCCCTGGCTCATGGAGCAGATGGAAGCCCAGGCGCGCCACATGGGCACGGAAATCATTTCCGACACCATCGTGTCCGCCAATCTGAAAACCCGCCCCTTCGAGCTGAAGGGTGACAGCGGCACGCTCTACACCGCCGACGCCCTCATCATCGCAACGGGCGCTCAGGCGAAGTGGCTTGGCCTGCCCTCCGAGCAGCATTTCCAGGGCTTTGGCGTATCGGCTTGCGCCACCTGTGACGGCTTCTTCTATCGTGGCAAGGAAGTGCTGCTGGTTGGCGGCGGCAACACCGCCGTCGAGGAAGCACTGTTCCTCACCAACTTTGCGTCGAAGGTAACGGTCATTCATCGCCGCGACAGCTTCCGCGCCGAGAAAATCATGCAGGATCGCCTCTTCAAGAATCCGAAGATCGAAGTGATCTGGGATTCGGTGATCGAGGAAATCGTCGGCACGGAAGAGCCGCGCAGCGTGACCGGCGCGAAGGTGAAGAACCTCAAGACCGGCGAAGTCCGCGAGATTCCGGCCCACGGCATCTTCATCGCCATCGGCCATGCACCTGCGACCGAACTTTTCATCGGCCAGCTCGAGACAAAGGAAGGCGGCTATCTGAAGACGGTGCCGGGCACGCCGCGCACCAATATTCCGGGTGTGTTCGCAGCAGGCGACGTGACGGATGATGTCTATCGTCAGGCTGTGACAGCGGCAGGCATGGGCTGTCAGGCAGCCCTTGAAGCGGAACGCTACCTCGCCGCGCAGGAAGCCGAAGAGACGAAGGCGCCTGAGGTAGCGACTGCCTGATCCGTCAGCTTCCGATCATATCCATCAGGGCGCTCAAGTCAGAAATGACATGGGCGCCTTCTCTTTTCAGCGCCTCACCATCCGTATGCGGATCGCCCGCATAGCCGATCACCTTCATGCCGGCTGCCACCGCCGCCTGCACGCCGGGAACACTGTCCTCGATCACGAGGCAGCTGTGCGGCTCATGCCCCATGCGGGCGGCCGCATGAAGGAAGAGATCCGGCGCCGGTTTGCCATGCGCCACCTCTTCCGCGCTGAAAAGCACATGTTCGACCAGCGGCAACAGCCCGGTCGCGCCGAGCGTGAAACGCATCTTCTCGAACTTGCCGGATGAAGCGACGCAGAAAGGGAGACCGCGCGTCTTCAATCCGTGCAGCACCTCCCCCGCACCGGCGACAGGCTCGATACCTTCGGCAAATGCGTCAAGCGTGCGGTCACGCACATAAGTTGGCCAATCCACGCCGAGCGGCCGCTTCAGGGCGGCTTCAACATGATCCTGCACTGCCTGCATCGTGCGGCCCACGAAAAGGCGGCGACATTCTTCGTAAGTGAGATGGAACCCCTCATCCGCCAGCAGGCGAACGAGAAGGCGGTTTGCAACCGGCTCGGTATCCACCAGCACGCCGTCGCAGTCGAAGATTACCAGGGAGGGAGAAAAAGAAAACGCCATGAGCGCGTTATAGCCGCGTTCATGGCGCTTTTGTCTTCACTTTTGATGACCGTAAGTTTCCGGTCGCGGATAGCTGCTACGGATTACGCAACCGAAGCACGGAGCATCCACGCGGTCTTTTCGCTCGCATCCATGCGCTGGACCATGAGGTCCGCCGTCACTTCATCATCCGCTTCCGAGGCGAGCTTGAAGAGATCGCGCGCGGTCTTCACGACCTGCTCATGCCCCTTCACGAGATTCTTCAGCATCTGCTCGGCGCTCGGCACGCCATTATCTTCCTGGATCGAAGTCAGCTTGGCATATTCCGCATAAGTGCCCGGCGCATATTGGCCAAGCGTGCGAATGCGTTCTGCAATCTGGTCGGTCGCCGCCCAGAGTTCGCGATACTGCTCTTCGAACATGGCGTGCAGCGCTGCGAAATGCGGCCCCGTCACGTTCCAGTGGTAATTGTGCGTCTTGAGATACAGCGTGTAGGTGTCGGCCAGCACGCGTGCAAGCCCTTCGGCTATTTCGCTTCTGTCATCCGCTGCGATGCCTGTATCAACTTTCACGACACACCTCCTTTGTTGTCTGCGATTCATATAGACCAATATTCAACAGAATGCAATATACATTAGAACAATTCTAATATAAAACCGCGCCGTTCTCCCGATCCCCTTACCGTGGCGCCGAAGCTGTCCTAAACTGGGAAAAACTTCGAGGGTGGAACCAGAAATGAACTCGCCGATCCAGTTTCTCGACCGCAAGCCTGTTGAGCTTAGCCGCCGTCAGCTCATTAAAGGCCTCGCTGCGGGCTATATTGTGGCGCTGGGCGGCTGCGTCCAGAATCAGGCCCTCGGCAGACAGCAATTGCTGCTCGTCTCCGAAGCCCAGATGACACAACTTTCCGCCTCTGCGTGGAATCAAATCCGTCAGCAGCAAAAAGTTTCGTCCAATGCGACGTTGAAGCGCAGGCTCCAGAGCGTCGGGCCGAAACTTGTGCAGGCGGCAGGCCTCCAGAACCAGTCCTGGGAATACACGGTCTTTCAGGGTGAGGAGGCAAACGCCTTCGTGCTGCCGGGGGGAAAGGTCGGCTTCTATGAGGGCATCTTCAAGCGCATGGAAAATGACGACCAGCTCGCCACCGTACTCGGCCATGAAATCGCGCATGTCGCCGCCCGCCATTCCGCTGAACGCTACAGCCAGCAGGTCGCCGCGGGCGTCGGCATGCAGGCGGCGCAGGTCGCCCTCCAGTCCGGCGATGTGACCGGCGCAAGCCAGATCGCAGCGGTGCTCGGTGCCGGTGTGCAGTTCGGCATCCTGCTCCCCTACTCCCGCACGCACGAACTCGAAGCGGACCGCCTCGGCGTCACCTATATGCACAAAGCCGGGTTCGACCCGCGCCAATCGCTCCGCTTCTGGCAGAACATGACAGCCCAGCGCGGCAGCAAGGCCCCGCCGCCCGAATTCATGTCCACGCATCCCTCTGACCAGACCCGCATCGCCTCGCTCCAGCAACATCTGCGAAGCCTCGGCTATCAAGTGTGATCGTGATATCACCACAAGCGGGGGGCACGGCTTTACGCCACCCCATATCTATGGTGTTATCCAGCACAAAATAAGAACAGTGTGAAAGGCAAAATCATGGTGTCTGCAGCGGACGATCTGCTGGCTTTCGCTGGGGACCGCAAGTTTGCGACCGTCCTCGCCGATCCGCCGTGGCAATTTCAGAATCGCACAGGAAAGGTGGCACCCGAGCACAAGCGACTTAATCGCTATGACACTTTGAGCTTATCGGAGATTTCTTCGCTTCCTGTTAGCAATATCGTAGCTCCCACTGCACATCTCTACCTCTGGGTTCCCAATGCGCTTTTGCCAGACGGGCTCGCCGTAATGGCTGCCTGGGGGTTTACATACAAATCGAACATCGTCTGGCACAAGGTCCGAAAAGATGGTGGCAGCGATGGCCGCGGCGTCGGCTTCTATTTTCGGAATGTAACCGAGCTTTTGCTCTTTGGAGTGCGTGGGAAAAACGCACGTACTCGTGAAGCAGGACGAAGGCAGGTCAACTATATGGCCAGCAGGAAGCGCGAGCACAGTCGCAAACCGGACGAACAGTATGATCTGATCGAGTCTTGCTCACACGGCCCCTATCTAGAACTTTTCGCCAGAGGGACGCGACCCGAATGGGCTCTTTGGGGTAACCAAGCGGCGGACGACTATGCGCCGACTTGGAAAACATATGCACATCATTCGCAGGCTCAGCGTCTGGCAGCAGATTGATCGGGGACGGTCATCACCAGTCAATTAGTCAAAGGTTACGATGGTGTCCGGCAGTCCAATCATTAAAAGTGGACAAGGATTACCGACCCCTCGCTGAACACGGTGTTCCAGTTTTCGCCAATGTGTGGTGGCAGCCCCGAACTTATCCGACACAAAATGCTCCGCCCAAGCGTCCCGAAAGGCCAGAGGATTTTTCTCCCGAGTAACTCGGCGCAGCACCTCCCTCTCCTGTCGATCAGTGGGGCTCAAGCCTCGTTTCCGAAGATCATCGAACGACGCTACTTGATGCTGCTCTGCATAACGCCTGACAAACTCCGTCATCCGGTCCTGTAGTGCAGAACCGCGTGTGACAATAACACCTACAGATATTGCGCCTTCCGCATGCAGCCGCTTGAAGTTTTCTAGATCACGATCGAAAAATGGATCTTTGTTATTCCATTCGATCTCCAGAGCAAGCGTCCTACCGTTGGCAAAGTGGCGCACATGATCAATCTCATGACTGATGGATTCTCTCTCCACGCCGTTTATCGTCTTTCTGATCTCGAAGTTTGCCTTGTTCCATCCGAGCTCGGTCAGTGTCCGGCGCAGACGCTGTGTGCCCTTCGCTTCACCGCCGCCCGACCCGATAATCTCATCTATAGGAATAGTTATCTCTTCAAGCGCCTTGCTTAACTCCAGCAGCGCATCTGGAAAATCCACTGACAGGATTGCCCACGCGTGAGAGTGAAACTCGATCTGAAATCCTTTGGCTTCTAGTCGTTCAAACATCCAGCCTCCCCAATCTGGTTCATTTTGACGCCAAAAGAGGACAAAATCCACGCACAAAAAAGGCCCCGCAAGACGGGGCCTTTTCTTTTCGGTGATGGTGGCTCAGCGCAGGCTGGCGCAGAAGCGCTGGATGCGCTGGCAGGCATCCGTCAGCTCTTCTGTGGATGTCGCATAGGAGATGCGGAAGAAGGGCGAGAGACCGAATGCCGCGCCATGCACAACGGAAATGCCTTCCGCCTCGATCAGCGCGAGCGCGAAGTCTTCGTCGCTCTTGATCACCTTGCCATCCGGCGTTGTCTTGCCGATGCAGCCTTCGCAGGACGGATAGACATAGAAGGCACCCTCGGGCGTCGGGCATTTCAGACCCTTCGCCTGATTGAGCATGGAGACGACAAGGTCGCGCCGTGCCTTGAATGCTTCCGCGCGCTGAGGAATGAAATCCTGCGGCCCGTTCAGCGCCTCGACCGCTGCCCACTGGCTGATTGAGGTCGGGTTCGAGGTGGACTGGCTCTGCACCTTTGTCATCGCCTTGATGAGCTGCTCCGGCCCGGCGCAATAGCCGATACGCCAGCCCGTCATCGCATAGGCTTTCGACACACCGTTCATGGTGAGCGTGCGGTCATAAAGACCCGGCTCCACCTCGACCGGTGTTGCGAATTTGAAGCCGTCATAAGTGAGATGCTCATACATATCGTCGCTGAGAATCCACACATGCTCATGCTTCATCAGCACATCGGTGAGCTTCTTCAGTTCCGCAGCCGTGTAGGCAGCACCCGACGGGTTCGAGGGCGAGTTGAAGATGACCCATTTGGTCTTGGGTGTGATCGCCTTTTCCAGCGCCTCGGGCTGCAGCTTGAAGCCGTCTTCAAGCCGCGTCTCGACCGCCACCGGCGTGCCGCCGCAAAGCGCCACGATATCGGGATAGGACACCCAGTAAGGCGCCGGGATGATGACTTCGTCTCCGGGGTTCAGCGTGGCGACCATCGCATTGAAGATGATCGGCTTGCCGCCCGGCGCAACGAAAGCCTGGCTCGGCTTGTAGTCGATATTGTTCTCGCGCTTGAACTTCGCGCAGATCGCTTCCTTGAGTTCCGGAATGCCATCGACAGCCGTGTACTTCGTCTTGCCTTCGCGGATAGCGCGGATAGCGGCTTCCTTGATGTTCTCGGGCGTGTCGAAGTCAGGCTCGCCGGCCGCAAGCGAGATCACATCGCGGCCGAGGGCTTTCAGGTCGCGCGCTTTCTGCGTGGCGGCAATGGTTGCCGACGGCTGGATGCGGTTAAGCGCGTCTGAAATAAAGCCCATGACAAGCCTCCTGTTGGCGGGCGCATTACCCAAGCGGGTGAAAGATCGGGCGCAACCTAAGCCCGCCCGTGCCAAAGAACAAGAGCCGCGACAAGAAGGCGCGCCGCGAAATCCTAGGCCACTGCCACAGGCACGGAAGCCACGTCGCGCACCGGCTCGCCAAAGACAAGCTGCATGGGAATGACACCCGCCCAGACCGGTAGCGCCATATCCGCTTCATCATCAAGCGGGCCACCCGTGCGAACCTTCGCCGCGACCTCGACAAGCGGCAGGCGCAGCATTTCCGTTGCCTTCGCCTCCTGCTCATTGGCGGGCCGCTCGCCGGAAGGCCGGCCCTGCCGCACCCGTGCGGTGATGAGCGCCATGGCGCGGGTCTTTTCCTCGCCCGTCACCCGTTCAGCCCGTCCATGCACCATGACTGAGCGATAGTTCATCGAGTGGTGAAAGGCAGAGCGCGCAAGCACCAGCCCGTCGAGATGTGTGACGGTCAGGCAAAAAGGCGCCCCACCAACGAGATGCTTCACCAACCGGCTCTTGCGTGAGCCATGCAACAGGACGCTTTCCCCGTCCCGCACATAGAACATGGGAAGGGCAACAGGCAGCCCGTCCACCACGAAGGCTATGTGGGCGACATATCCCTCATCCAGAATGGAATGGACGAGCGCCCGGTCATAGCTGGCGCGCTTGGGCGCCTGCCGCACCCGGTAGCTCTTTGAAGTCTGATAGTCACACATGGGCCTGTCCCCGCTCGCTGAAATGCGGCCCGACTATTTGCCCGAATTGGCCCTGTCAAAAGGACCATTGTTGGAAATAGAATGGAGCCAACATGCGCGGGGTAAAACGGATGAACATGCACTCGACCCCTTTGCCGCTCGGCACCATCGCACTGGACGAGACGAGCGCCACACCGCTCTACCGCCAGCTTTATGAGGCGCTGCGTAGCGCCATTCTGGAAGGCCGTCTGCATCCCGGCATCCGGCTCCCTTCTTCCCGCAGCTTTGCGGGTGAGCTTCGCGTCGGTCGCAACACCGTTCTTGCCGCCTATGAACAGCTCACCGCAGAAGGTTATCTCGAGGGACGCGTGGGCGCAGGCACCGTTGTCGCAGCCACATTACCGGACACGCTCTTTCAGCCGGAACGAAAGCTGCTGCACAGGGAAAAGCCGAAGTCCGTGGCGCAAGCGCCCCGCCGCCTGTCGCAGCGCGGAGAGGCACTTTCCGCGACACGTCGCTCTGTTGCTACCTATATGCGCGGTGATGGTCAGCCCTTCCAGACCGGCCTGCCCGCCATTGACGAATTTCCGGCCCTTGTCTGGAGCCGCCTTCTCGCGCGCCACAGCCGCGACACCCGGCAGCCCGTGTTCGGCTATGAAACAGGTCAAGGCGAACCCGCCTTGCGCGAGGCGATTGCCGCCTATGTCGGCGCGTCGCGCGGCGTCGTCTGCACCGCCGATCAGGTGATCGTGACCGTCGGTGCGCAGGCGGCTCTCGACCTGACGACGCGGATGCTGCTCGATCCGGGCGATCCCGTCTGGCTCGAAGATCCGGGCTATCTCGGCGCCCGCGGCGCACTGTCGGCGGCTGGCGCCAAAATCATTCCCGTGCCGGTCGATGAAGAAGGGATTGATGTGGCAGAAGGCATTCGCCGCGAGAAGCAGCCAAAGCTTGTCTATGTCACGCCCTCGCACCAGTTTCCGCTCGGCGCAACGTTGTCTTTGCCCCGCCGCCTCGCCCTTCTCGACCACGCAAGGCAGAGCGGCTCGTGGATTCTCGAAGACGACTATGACAGTGAATATCGCTATCAGGGTCGCCCCATCCCCTCGCTGCAAGGCCTCGACCCGCGCGGGGGAAGCGTCATCTATATGGGCACCTTCGCAAAGACACTCTTCCCGGCGCTGAAGATCGGCTATCTCATCGTGCCGGAAAGCCTGGTCGATGCCTTCGCCACCGCCATCCGCATCAGCGGCCATGTGCCTCCGCCTGCCATGCAGGCGGCCCTTGCCGACTTCATCGGCGAAGGGCATTTCGGCGGCCATATCCGGCGCATGAGAGGGCGCTACGCGGAACGACGCGCCTCTCTGCTCCACGCACTCGAGAACGAACTTGCGCCCTATCTCCGCGCCGCACCGGGC
>Ga0207415_1001731_pt1 | contig 10578 bp, 8 predicted proteins | sample Passage237A_FD_187369 | JGI IMG/M metagenome (GOLD analysis project Ga0207415, IMG submission 187369) | Cellulose adapted compost microbial communities from Newby Island Compost Facility, Milpitas, CA, USA - Passage2 37A (SPAdes) (version 3) ...
AATAAATTTAAATTCTATTAAGTTTTAATCATAACCTATGACACTCGACCAAGTCAATTGGGGCATCATCGGATGCGGAAACGTTACAGAAGTTAAAAGCGGACCAGCCTTCAACCTGGTAGAAGGCTCAAAATTGGTAGCCGTAATGCGGCGCAATGGAGAACTAGCCAAGGACTATGCTTCACGACATAAGGTCCCTAAATGGTATGCTGATGCCACAGCCCTTATAAATGACCCCGACATCAATGCCATCTATATAGCAACCCCACCCGATTCACATTTAGAATACACACGAGTCGCCTTACAGGCAGGAAAACCGGTGTATGTGGAAAAACCGATGGCTCGAAATGCAGCGGAATGTGATGAAATGAACCGGATTAGCGCCGAGACCGGTGTCCCACTCTATGTCGCCTATTATCGAAGAGCATTGCCTTATTTTCTGAAAATTAAAGATCTGATTTCCTCAGGTGTTATCGGGGATGTACGAAGTGTCCACATCCAATTGCATTGGCAACCTTATGACGAAGAAGTAGGGCCCGATGCCCAACCCCGCTGGAGGGTCTTTCCTGAAATCTCCGGTGGAGGACATTTTCACGATTTGGCCTCCCACCAATTCGACTTTCTCGAATACATATTCGGACCTATAAAAAGTGCCAAGGGTTATTCTTCCAATCAGGCTGGTTTATATCCTGCTGACGATATCGTAACAGCAGCCTACCAGTTTGAATCAGGCGTATTGGGAACAGGTAGCTGGTGCTATACGGTCAATCGTGAGCAACGGGTCGATGATGCTTGGATCATTGGTTCGAAGGGTAAATTATCTTTCCATTTTTTCGAAAAATATGACATTTTAGTTGAGACGGCCGAAGGCAAAGAGTCGTTTCATCTTCCCTACCCCAAACATGTCCAACAACCTTTTATAGAAATGATGGTGCACGAACTTCGAACAGGTGAAAAAGTTTGTCCAAGTACCGGGATCACGGGGGCTAGAGCGAATCACGTCATGGATTGGATCACGAAGGGGAGTTAGAATACCACTTATCCGTAAACCCGGCCGCTGGTAAGCTTTTTTCGTCTCTTTTATAAGTTGCTTTTTTCTTCATCTCTGTGTGCACTAATTTTGATTTGAAAATCAAAATTATGAGCACTCGGAATCGTCATATCTATCGAATCACCCTGGCATTCCTTACATGCTGGATGTCTCTCCATGCTTTCGGTCAAACCGGAATTAGAGGGCTTGTTACTAACCAAAAAAAAGAACCATTGCCCTTCGCATCGATATCAGTTAGAGGCACTTCGGTGGGAACAATCGCTAACGAAGAGGGTCGTTATGAACTGCATTTAAAGCCGGGTTATTACGAGATCGTTTTTCAATATTTGGGATATCAGGCTGGTATGAAAACGATCACCATTACCGATCAGATGGAAACTTTTGACGCAGTTTTAGCTGAGCAAATCTTGCAACTCAACGAGGTTAAAGTGGGCAAAAGTAAAGAAGATCCCGCCTATGCTATCATGCGTAGAGCCATCGCTAAAAGCCGTTACCATGCGCTTCAGGTCGACCGCTACAAAGCCCGAGCTTACACTAAATCATCCATCGTAATTACGGACCTTCCTTTAGAGTTTCTTTATAAAAAGGAGCTCGAAAAAGTAGCTAGCGAAGAAAATTTTAAGAAAGGCGTACCTATTCTTAATGAAACCGTTTCAGAAATCGAATTCCGTCAACCGAATATATACAGGCAAAGAGTAATCGCTGCTCGAAATAGTCAAGACAATAACCTGGCCAACCCCAACGAATATCTGCTAACCAGTTTCTACAAACCCGATGTCGTCCAAACGGTGTCCCCCCTTTCTCCAAAAGCGTTTTCTTATTACAAATTCGAATACCTAGGCACGTTCCGAGAAAATGGGGTGGACGTAAGTAAAATCAAAGTCGTCCCCCGAGCCTATGGAGATGGGGTCTTCAAAGGTGTCATTCATATCATCGAAGACCTTTGGGCGATTCACAGCCTAGACTTAGAAACAGTAAAAATGGGGATCGGGCTTAAAATTAAACAGATCTATGCCCCCGTACAGAATGTCTGGTTGCCTATCCAGCAACAATTTAATGCTGAAGGAGGTCTCTATGGTTTCAAAGCCAAGGGGGAATATGTGATTTCACAAACCTTCCAAGAACTCCAAATTAACCCCAACTTCCCCCCCGACATAGTCGTACTGGATCCCAAACAAGACAAAGAGGAGATAAAAGCCCTACCCCTCACAAAAAAAGAAATTCAGAACAAAGAAATCAACGAACTCCTGAGTAGTGGCAAAAAGCTTTCCGCCAAAGAATTACGGAAGGTGGTTAAACACTTTGAAAAACAACAGTTGGAAGAAAAAATAGAAAAGGGGGGAGACGTCGACCTTTTCGAAAAACGAATTACTTCCACCGAAATTGACTCCCTTGCCACGCAACGAAACACCACATTTTGGGATTCCCTTCGAACCGTACCGCTCACCCGTAGCGAAGTAGAAAGTTATCAACGACTCGACAGCCTCCTTGTTCAAAAAGGGATTGAAAAACCTGAAAATATCAGCCAACCCGACACCACCCTAAAACCTATACGTAAAAACAGCAGTACCATCGATTGGGAAGGGATACTCTGGGGGCGTAGCTTCCGACTCAATAAAAATCGAACAGCCCGACTGACCTATACCTCTCCTTTTAGAGGGATACAAGTAAATACGGTCGAAGGTCTGGTGAGTGATGGTATGGGACTGGGGATACAATTCAACAACAAACCCAAAGCCCCTGCATCAAAACGATATACGTTGAATCTGCAGGGCTCGGTACGATATTCTTTAGAGCGGAATAAGATTTCGCCCCGTGGAGTAGCCCAATTTAAAAAAGGACGAAATTCCTATACCATCCACGGAGGACGAATGACTGCCCAGTACAACGCTGAAAACCCGATTCCTTTTTGGTTGAATACGTTCACAACTTTACTTTTCGAACAAAATTTCGCAAAAATCTATCAGAAGGATATCCTACGTTTCAACTTCAACCATGTTCAACCACAGGATCATTACAATTTTTCTGCTTACCTCGAATATGCCGACCGTGTAGGACTGGGTAATGCAGAAAAGATGCACCGTTATCGCTGGATCGATTGGCGAAAAAGAGAATTCACATCCAATACACCGGAGCTCATAGATACAGACAGTGGTAACGATCGATTAATGCCTCGTCACCAGGCCTTCGTAATAGCCATAAATTCCAGCTATAAGCCTTTCCAAAAGTATAAAATTACCAAAGGGAAAAAAACCTACTATCGGGACGACAGTCCAGAATTTAAACTCACTTACCGGAAAGGTATTAAGTCCGTAGCAGGTAGTGATGCCGATTTCGACTTTCTAAGCCTGGGCTTGAAACACGGATTCGAAACCGGCATTCGAAGTAAACTCTATTACCAACTCCATCTTGGTGCATTTCTCAATGCAAATAAAGTTCAATTCCCCGATTTCCATCATTTCCCCGGAAATCAGTTCTTTTTCCAATTTGGAGACCCCGTCGGAATTTTCCGACTCCTCGATTATTATCGTTACAGTACGGACAAGCATTTTCTGGAGGGACATGTTCTGGCAGAGTTTCGTCAACTACTCCTGACACAACTCGAGTGGTTTCGAAAATATGGAATCAAAGAAACCTTCCAAGTACATTTCTTGTCGGTTCCCCGACCTAAAGTAGCCCAAGATTCTAAACCAATTTCCGGTCAATACACCGAACTGGGTTATGGCTTCGACGTAGGAATAAGATTTCCTTTTAGAATAGAAATCATTGGCAGTTTCGAGGGCAAACAATATTATCAAACCGGCATCCGAATTGGAACCACCATGAATATCCCCTTTCAGTAATCCATAATTTAGGGACGGAAGTTTAAACAACTTCTTATATATTCATTTCTTCAAGCAGTATTTTACACCTTAACGTTCAAAATTCCTTTTTAAAATCTTTTATAACGATGGCAACGTTCCGAACAATTCCAGCCCGCAAACATGTTGCCCTGGTTGCTCATGATAACCGTAAAGACGAGCTCCTTGAATGGGTACTCTTGAACCGGGAAGCCCTCGCCAACCACGAATTATATGCGACGGGCACAACGGGGAAAATCATCGAATCCCACCTCAAACAACCCGTTACTAAGTTGCTAAGTGGCCCCCTAGGAGGAGACCAGCAATTGGGTGCTATGATCGCTGAACGAAAAATCGATGTAATGATTTTTTTCTGGGACCCTCTCTCGGCACAACCCCATGACCCTGATATTAAGGCATTATTGCGGTTGTGCGTAGTTTGGAATATACCCCTGGCTTGTGATAGTGCAACCGCCGACTTCATCTTTACATCACCTTATATGTCGGGCGAATATTCCTCGAGACAATCCGATTTCTCAGAGTATCTTTCCCGGAAAATTTGAACTAAAATCCCCCACTGATGTTATTATTGAGTAGTTAGTCATTAAAAATTTATAAATCTTGATCACACTCAATAAGGCATCATTGTTCGACCCCGAACAGCTCGTTTCGGTCTATACTTATCCTGAATATATCGCACTCATAGAAAGTTTAGTAAAAGAAGGAAAAACCACCGGGCCATCACAAACCGAAGCGCTCGCCCATTATACTAAATTGAATTTGGCCCGCATGCAGCGACTGAACAAAACGGTTCAAATCAAAAAATCACTGGAAGAAACCATAAAATCCATCCAGTCACCACAGAAATGGTATGTACTGACCGAGGCATGGTGTGGCGATGCAGCACAAAGTATACCGGTCATAGCCAAATTGGCCGAACTCAATCCCCAAATCACACTTCAACTTTTACTCCGTGACGATAATCCCGAAGTGATGGATCAATATCTCACCAATGGAGGAAGGTCCATCCCTAAGTTAATCGTGTTGGATGCAGACGATAATGAAATATTCAACTGGGGTCCAAGACCTGCAGGAGCTCAAGAGGTATTCAATGAATTCAAGAAAGAACCAGGACGCCCCTTTGCTGAATTGGCAGAAGCCATCCAGAAGTGGTATAATTCCGACAAAACCTATTCCATTCAGGATGAGATTGGCGAAGGGCTAAAAAAAACCAGTCGACTCCCCTAAAAACCACTATTTTTGCACAGGAGGTCCGTTTAAGACCTGGATTTTGTTATGGGCAGCTATTTCAAAGATATTTTCGAAGGGGTTAAATCCACGCTAACAGGCATGGGGCTGACCTTCCGCCATGCCCTAAATGCGCGAAATCGAAGAAATGCCAACAATGTCCAAAGTGGTGATTACTTCGGTGGACCGAACGGGATGGTGACCGTACAATACCCCAAAGAAACCGTGCCGGTTCCCGACCACGGACGATACCGCTTGCACAATGAAATGGATGACTGTATCGTCTGTGATAAATGCGCCAAAATTTGTCCGGTTGATTGCATCGAAATTGAACCCATAAAGGCTACTGAAGAAGTAGGCCGAGCTTCTGATGGCTCCGTGATCAGACTTTATGCAGCTAAGTTTGATATCGATATGGCGAAGTGCTGTTACTGCGGTCTCTGCACCACGGTGTGCCCTACCGAAAGCTTAACCATGACGAAAACATTCGACTATAGTGAATTCGATGTTCGTGATATGGTATACGCCTACAGTAATTTATCACCAGAAGAAGCACAAGAAAAGAGAGATTTGCTGGAGCAGTTCCAACGCGAGAAAGCAAACGCAAAAGAAATAGCTGCCAAAAAAGCTACCCCCGAAGTTAAAAAGCCGGCTTTTAAACCTACCATGAAACCTCATAAAACCGCTGTAACAACCTCAATGAATAATCCCGTAGTAGAACCTACAACTTCCACATCAAAATTCCATCCCAAAAATTGGGATTCGACAAAAACTCGAAACGCTGAAAAACCCATCTTTGTTTTTAATCCAAACCCTGTAGTACGCAGCACCGAAGAGGTTACAAAAGATATAATTCAAAAGAGTGGATTCAAACCAACGCAGAAACCTGTAGCAAAACCAGGATTCAGGCCTACCATGAAGCCTAAGTCGGCCGAATCAACCGAAGGAGCTACACCAACCCCAACAGCGGCTAAACCGGCTTTCAGACCGACCATGAAGCCAAAGGCAGCCGAATCAACCGAAGGAGCTACTCCGACCCCACCAGCGGCCAAACCGGCTTTCAGACCGACTATGAAGCCAAAGGCTGCCGAATCAACCGAAGGAGCTACTCCGACCCCACCAGCGGCTAAGCCGGCTTTCAGGCCGACCATGAAGCCCCAAAATGTGGAAAATAATGCCGTACAAGCACCCCGACCGACGTTTAAACCCACAATAAAACCACAAAATACAGATCAGGTTGTCGAGCAAAAGGCTGCGTCAAAACCCGCATTTCGCCCAACGATCAAACCCAAAAACGCTGAGGTTGAAAACCAACCCAAAGTAGAAAAATCGACACGGAAGGCAAAGAAATCATTTGTACCCCATTTTCACCCTTCGGACTATAAATTTACCCCCGATACCCTTCGCCCTGTATTCCAAAAACCACAGGAAGTTAAACAGGTAAAATCGGCAATAACGACATTCGAAGAAGCGTCCAAGGAGCCCGTGCAAAGGTCTGAACCGTCGTCTACAAAACCGGCATTTCGCCCTACGATGAAACCAAAGACACCTTCGGCACAACACGAAGATAAACCGGCTCCCAAGCCCGGATTTAGACCTACCATGAAACCCAAATAAGCATAACACATGAATTTAATCGGTAATATTATCTGGTTATTATTCGGAGGTTTAGCAACTGCATTGGAATACATCACGGCAGGGCTTGTCTTGTGTTTGACCATCATTGGTATTCCATTCGGGTTGCAATGTTTTAAAATGGCTGTTCTAATGCTTTTTCCCTTTGGTCGAGAAGTAAAAAATAGCTCTCAAGTAGTGGGTTGCCTGTCCGTGCCTCTAAATATTATATGGATCATTTGTGCTGGTTTTTGGATCGCAATAACCCACTTGTTTTTTGGCATTTTATTAGCCATAACTATAATTGGATTACCATTTGCCAAACAACATTTCAAGTTGATGCATCTTTCTTTTATGCCGTTTGGAAAGGAAATCATCTAGGCGGTTATGAACTTTCTGCTGCGTCATATCCATTTGATTCTTGAAGAATACGAGGGTACCCCACCCCTGGCCATATACTTAAAGAACTACTTTAGAGCCAACCGTACTTTGGGCTCGCGTGACCGGAAGGCTATTTCCCAAGCTGTTTACACGTATTATAGATTCGCAAAACGTTTTCCAGAGGGAAGTACACCTTTTGAAATTATCACCTGCGGACTACGCTACTCCAACGCAGATCATTCATTTTTGAAAACTATGATCCTAAAGGAGTTTCCAGAAATAGAATCGGATCTGCATGACATAGCTGTGTATCCTTTGCCTGAAGCCCCTCCCCTTTCTGAAGGGATTTCGGAAGATGAATGGCACAACCATTTCCTTACCCAACCCGACATGTTTATACGCACAAGGTATGAAGGGGTGGAGGAAAGACTACGTGACAAGAATATCCCATTTTCAATCATTCCCCTTGAAGAAAATCGTCAGGGGAAATGCATCAAAATACCCGGGCAAACGGACGTGAGTAGCCTCTTGCCCGCCGACAGTTACGTCGTACAAGACTGGGCATCTCAAAAAAGTATTGGAATCCTGTTAACCAACCTATCGTCCCAAAAAACACAGACAGTCTGGGATTGCTGCGCCGGTGCCGGCGGAAAATCATTGATGTTGAAAGATAATCTGCCGCAGGCTGAAATATTAGCCACGGATATTCGAAACAGTATTCTTCGAAATCTAATTGCACGTGCAAAGCAATACCATCTCAACATCCCTTCCACCCATGTTTTGGATCTCACCGACCGCCGGCAAATCCAGGAGTCCATTGGATCTAAAAAATTTGATCTTATCCTTTGTGATGTGCCCTGTAGTGGAAGTGGCACCTGGGCTAGAACTCCGGAACAGTTTTATTTCTTCAAAAGAAGATCGCTAAAAAAATGGACCGAAAAACAGCTTACCATTTCTTCTAATGTGGTCCCCTATCTTCAGGACGACGGAATTTTCGCCTACATCACCTGCTCCGTATTTAGGGAGGAAAATGAAGCAGTGGTGAAGTCGTTAACCAAGCGCTACCCATTGGAGATAATCCATAAACAACTAATAAACGGTATTTTGGTTGGTAGTGATAGTATGTTTATTGCTCTTCTGAAATGGAAGAGTTAAGAATGCTTAAAGCTTTACATTGCGGATTACGTTCTTGACATTGAGCTCAATGATTTGGCCCATCGACTTACATTGTAGGTATTTCTTATCTCCAAAATGTTCCGCTAAACCAACTCTCAATTGTTCTACTTTTTCTGGCGTGGAAGTGTAATCCTGGATAGAAACGTCTCGAAGGGCGGCCAAACGATGACGCTCACTACGTACCTGATAAAGTATCGACGAATGCTCCTCCTGTTGGTATTGTCTTACGGTTTTCTCAGTAAGAAATTCCATAGCGAGTTTCACAAATGGGTAATTTTCCTTGAAAAATTGGGGCATGTAAACTTTGGGATTCCCCTCGTAAAACTGTTGGTCAAAATCGATTGCACGAAGTTTAAATTGGAAGTCGTCAAAGTCGGGCGTAATCTGCATCACAAAATTGTAAGCCCGCATATCACCGAGTAATGTTATCAGACAGCGTTCGTTGAATTTGACAAACTCCTTGGCTACCCGTGTCATGTTGTAATCGGGGTGATACAGACGGGTCTTTGCAAATACGTCTCCCGGTATCCCTGCTATATGCTCTTCTACCAAAGTCTCCCCATCCACCACATAATTAACTTGATTCGGCGTCAGAATCTCCTCCAATTCTAGTCCATAAATTCGGGATGTATCGGCTTTTTTAATGTAGAAATAATCGTAAATATCGTTCAACTTATTTACAATCTTGACCCGAAACGGATTGGAGTTTCCGAACATACAATAGTCGATTCGTTCGATATATTTGTGTTCGACCAACCGTTGATTTCCCGATGCTTTGAGGATCGCATAGGTCATTTTCAGCCCTTCGTGTATACGCTGTAAATCCAGAGGTGCGTACATAGGGCTCTGCCAAAGGGTATCCCGGTCAAATTTATCGAGCACAGGGAACGACTCGTTGAATTGCATCAGGTCATGGTAGGAAATGGGCAGTCTTTTCTCCCTTTGATAGGTCCGAAGGTATTTTCTTAACTCCTGACTTACCGGGATAATCGGCTTTTTCCTCGATATGACTACATGTTCCGATTCCATCGCTCTCCCCGCATTACATAACTGAATTTACTTTAAAAGCAAACGTAGATCTAATAAAGTTCCCTTTACGCAATTGAAGGGAACGTCATGCCTTTAATTCGTCGATATAGCTCCACGGCATAGAGGTCTGTCATGCCAGAAACAAAATCCAGCACCGACAATATTTTGGAATACACGTTTGTTTGGTCTGTGTAAAATTGCCGAGGCATCAGGTCAACGAGTTTTTTCTGATACGAGGTTTTGTTTTCGTTTAAATAGGCCGGTACGAATTCTTCCAATAAACCTCCGATGACCTTGTACCCCGCGATTTCAATCTGAACAACGGTGGGGTGGTTGTATATCTTATCTCTCGAGATCTTTTTGATGTCACGAATTGCGGTTAGATAGGGTTCACTCACACAATCCAATAGGGCTGCATTGAAACTCCCCTTTAAAATAGCTTCCTGATTATTGAGAAACACTTCTGAACATTCCCCTATCAATCGGCTTATTGCTTTGGCTCTCAACAAACCGATTCGGGCTTCTGCATCATCCATAATCTCAAGTCTTGTTTCTATACCCGGGTCGTTACAAACGTTTTTTAAATAGGCTTCTACATCTTCCGTGGATAGTATTTTGAGTCGATGTGCGTCTTCCAGATCGATAATATTATAGCAGATATCATCGGCTGCTTCCACCAAAAAAACCAATGGATGTCGTTTGTAGCTTAAGTGCTCTCCTTTGTCCCGAGACATACCAAGTGAATCGGCAATCTGCCTAAACGCAGTCTGTTCAGCTTGGAAAAAGCCGTATTTCTTCCGATGGATATTGCCTTTTTCATGTCCAATAATGGAGTTGCAGGGATATTTAGCAATCGCTGCCAAGGTAGAATAGGTTAAAGAGAAACTTCCATGTCCTTTCCCCTTAAAATTATGCGTCAAAATTCGGAAAGCATTAGCGTTTCCTTCGAATTTACACAGGTCAGTCCACTCGGTGGGCAACACTGCATCCTTATATTGCTTTCCCTCCCCTTCTAGAAAATAATGCGAAATGGCTGCTTCCCCCGAATGTCCGAAGGCAGGATTTCCCAAGTCATGCGCTAAACAGGCTGCCGCAACAATATTTCCTATCTCTGATAGTAGTGGAAGTCGCGAGTCGACTTGTGGGTCGGCTTTTTTGAAATTATTATAGAAAATTCGTCCCAACGAACGGCCTACGCTGGCTACTTCCAGGCTATGCGTCAATCGATTGTGTACGAAA
>Ga0207415_1001742_pt1 | contig 10515 bp, 9 predicted proteins | sample Passage237A_FD_187369 | JGI IMG/M metagenome (GOLD analysis project Ga0207415, IMG submission 187369) | Cellulose adapted compost microbial communities from Newby Island Compost Facility, Milpitas, CA, USA - Passage2 37A (SPAdes) (version 3) ...
AAAAAGCAGGATTTGATGGTATACCATGAGAGATTGAAGCCTCATTAAAGGGATGCAATGCCTTGAGATCGGTTTTACCAGTCATCGATAATGCCTTTGATGGGTATCACGTAGACCTGATGGGTGCCCGTCTTCACAGCGTCGGAGGTATAGATTATATATTGACCAGACGGGCTGAAATTGGGATGCACATGCACATTGCCCAATTCTTTTTTTATACTAGCATTGGGCCAACAGATGATCTTATTTGTCCCGTCTTCCAAGTTGATCAAAATTAACGGGTTGGTATACGGGTCCTGGCTGTCACTGATAAACCATTTCCCATCCTTACTCACTGTGCCATGACCGAGCTTGATAGTGTCATTGACGTAATGTCGGGTATAGTCTAACCCATTTTTATCGATAGAGCCTATAGCAGCCGGTGTCCAATCCGGAACCGTTTTTTCAAAGAAAAAATAGCGTTCGCCCGATGAAGCCCAGGAGTCGTGTGTAGCTCGAAAGCCATAGGGGGTCATCAGAAACGGAACGTCTTTGTTGTCTTTTAAATTGATAATACGTGCACGAGGTCGTTCCGACATGGGAAGATCCATATTATTCTGTTGGTCAGGTAAAGGTGTGTAAGTAATTAAATCGGGGTTCTCTGGATTGATTAGGGCATGCGAAATTCGCCCTTCGTCCCGTTCTAAAACTAACTGAATTTCTTTGGTTTCGAAGTCGACTCGATAAAGCCTTACCCCATTCTCCTTTGTGGTATGAACCAGGGTGTAGCGGCCATCGTTGGTGAATGTGGGTCTAAAAACGGGAGAACCTTCAATTTTTCCGGCCAAGTCAACCACGATTTCCTTCTTTAGGGTATGGGCATTCATTTTATAATACTTGCGATCTTCAATGTAAACGATGCTTTCACCATCGGGATGAATACAAGCACTGTTTGCGTTTCCGAAGGTTAATTGACGAATACCTCCATCCGTAAGGTCACAACGGTAAATCTCCATTTTTCCAGAACGATTTGAGCGAAAGATGAGGTAGCGATCATCGTGGGTCACGGAAGGCGCGTAAAAATAAAATGCCTCACTTAAAGAGTCATGATCGGTGATTTGCCAGACTTCGTAACCCGTTTTGGGGTCCGGATACTTACGCCATTCCGCCGGTTCATCTCGTGACGGATTGCAACTGATCAACAGAATTAGTAACAAAAACATGAGGCCACTAATCATCTTCAATAAGGGAGATACACATAAATTCATGGAGCACTCGTTTTAGGCGATAGGACTAAGGAAAAGGTTGCAGCTTAGGCAGGGGGTATAAAATTATGATTTTCCGTTAAGGAATAGCAACAATTTGAGTGATATTTCTGTTGTATGAATAAAGAATAAGGTCGATACAAGGGTGTCGAACCATTATTGATCACATTAAAAAATCTGCTAATATGTCTAAAAAAGTCTTATTACTCGTAGGAGATTATGTAGAAGATTATGAAGCTATGGTGCCCTTCCAAGCGATGCTATCTGTGGGGTTGGAAGTTGATTCCATTGCTCCTGATCGGAAAAAAGGAGATACGGTCCCAACAGCCGTACATGATTTTGTAGGTGACCAAACTTACAAAGAAACGGGTGGACATCGTTTTGCCATTACGGCTGATTTTGATGCCGTTAATCCTGCCGATTACGACGGGCTGTACATATGCGGAGGTAGGGCGCCTGAGTATATACGATTGAATAAAAAGGTGCTCGATATCACCAAGCATTTCTTTGATGCCAACAAACCCGTTGCTGCAATCTGTCACGGGATCCAAGTTTTGACAGCCGCAAAGGTATTGGAAGGTAGGACCTTGACCGCCTATGTAGCCATTGGCCCGGATATAGAACTTGCGGGAGGTACCTGGAAAAATGTGCCTGCCGACCAAGCGGTAGTAGATGGGAACCTGGTCACTTCGCCGGCTTGGCCTGGACACCCAGCCATTCTAAAAGAGTTTTACAAACTTCTTGGTGGAACTATTTCCTTCTAAATAGACGCTAGAGGGAATTATTGGGGGCTATCACCTCTGTCGATCCGAATATCAAATGCAAGATTATTTGCGGTCGAGTCTAGAAGTGATGGTCCTTTTTATTTGGGGGTAGGGTTCCTATTAGTTTAGCATAGTGGTAATAAGCCAGATAATGAACGAATTGAAGTCCCTAAATTAAGCTCCATTTTCCATGCATTTCAAAAGCGTTTCTACCAAGAAATGGGCGAATTCAGGATCGTTAATATGTTTATTTTGTTCCAACACAGGTAGGGTCGAACCTGCTTCTGAATGAATGGTGTCGAATAACACTTGGTTAGCAAAGGCATCATGGAACCTACTTCCTTCTCGATCGATTTCAGAAATACCCTTCAAGGGTAACACAACGACTGCCCGCTTTTCGGCACCTCTCAATTTAGCCATTAGCCTTTTTCCCAATTCCTGATTTTCTTCCTCATTGGTACGGAGAAGGGTTACATCCGGCGACCATTGATAAAGGTTTCGCTCCTTAAAATGGTTGGGTACACTCTCCAATGTTCCAAAATTGACCATATCTAGGCACCCGGGTACGACAACCTGCGGAATACCTAGCTCGGTAGCGGCCGTAAGCCGATCGGGTCCGGCACTGCAAATCCCATCGCAGAGGTCATCAGCCAGTTCAGTGGTTGTTACATCCAATACCGCATCGAAAAAACCTGCGCGTATCATTTCTTCCATGGATTTTCCACCGCTGCCATTCGCATGAAAGGCAAAAACTTCAAATCCTTCCTGCCTTAATAAGGTTGTACAACGATCCACACATTTGGTCGTATTCCCAAACATGCTGATCGCAATTCTTTTTTGCTGAGTCTCACGGGTAAAATCCAGCTTCGATAAGTGATGAACCGTCGCAGCTGCTTGAGCAATTATGGTATCGATAACACTGTTCCGGCCTGCCACATCGACAACCGAGGGTAACAGCAAGATATCTCGAGCACCTACCAAGTTGCTGACATCCTTGGTTGCCAAGGTAGAGATACAAAGCTTTGGGATCCCAAAAGGAACATTCTGCATAGCCTTTAAAGCTATATACGTTCCTCCGCCTCCGCCCATGCCGATTACTCCACCGACCTCCCCCATTTCTACTAACTGTTGAATCTTTTGACGAGCGGCTTCGGCCATTACTTTTACCGCTTCATTGCGATTGCCCTTTTTAGTGAGTTCTGCGAGATCTTGTCTTACGAAAGCCGCCAGTTCTTCATTTTCGAGGTTGACGGGGAAAAGTTCTGTTGAGCCAAATAAGCCCGTGTTAATGCTCAATATAGGAGAGCCAAGGGAGGTCAGTTGTTGGTATAAATATTGAAAAACTTCGGCTTTCGTATCAAAACAGCCGATCATAACGATTTTCTTCATATGGTTTACCTAAGATGGGTTTAGACGCTAAAACGCGGACATTTTTCACAACAGGATTAAAACACTTTGTCACAGTACAAATAAACACTTGTTGGTTAATCTTCCTACCTTTACACAAGAAATAAACGATGCTCTATGCATGACCCGACTCGAATAATTCCAAGCACTTTCTATTTCTATCTAGTATTGGTTTTTGCGGCATGTAGTCGTGGAACAACCGACCAGTCGGTCGAATTTGAAGGCGTTGCTATTTCCAATTTATCCGGCAGAGCGTTGGCTGAAGCCCATTGTAGTCGCTGTCATCTCTATGTAGCACCCGAAATTTTACCAAAATCAGTCTGGAAAAAGGATGTTTTGCCCGCTATGGGGCATCGAATGGGTATTTATTCCCATCCTGCTACCCGCGACAGCGTGTATGCCGCAAGTAATAGTGAGGCTATTATTCGCCAAATTAATCTTTATCCCGAAACGCCAGTCATCGCCATAGAAGACTGGAAAAAACTCGTCGCCTATTATTTGGAACAGGCACCGGATACAGTATTGCCCTATGTTAGGGAACAGCCTATACGGATTGGTCTCAAGCATTTCAAATACCGAGAGCCGTCGGTGAACAACCGTCCCCCACTGACCTCGATGGTGAAAATTCTGGATAAACAACAAGGAGTAGTTTTTGGTGACGCCAAAGGTCCGCGAAATACCCTGACTTTCCTCCATCCATCACTCCAAGAAAATTTTAAACTCTATACCCAAGTTACCCCGGTTCAACTCCATCAAAAGGACCAAGAAATGTACCTAACTGCCAGTGGTAGGGGCGTTTTCCCAACGGATCATGCGCAAGGAGCACTACTCCGAATATCGAAAAATGAAGGTACTTACCGGGTGTCCGGTGTTATAGCACCCAACCTCCAAAGGCCTGTTCATACTTCTTTTGGCGATTTAGATGGAGACGGACGGGAGGATATGGTCGTATGTGAATTTGGTAATGAAACAGGAAAATTAGCTTGGTATCACAATAATGGTCGCGGTGGGTACGATCAACGATTGATCCACCAAAAACCTGGGGCTATCACCTCAATCATTAAAGATGCCAATGGTGACGGTTTACCCGATATTTATGTTTTAATGGCACAGGGCGACGAAGGCGTGTTCCTGTATGAGAATCAGGGAGGCGGACAATTTTTGGAAAAAAGATTACTGACTTTTTCGCCCCTTCATGGATCACAGTATATCGAATTAGCGGATTTTAACGGTGATGGTTACGACGACCTGGTTTATGTAGCCGGTGACAATGCCGATAAAACGCCGATTCTTAAAAAGTACCATGGTATTTATATTTATCTGAATAATGGTAAGGGAGCGTTCGAGCAGGCTTTCTTTTACCCTTTGAATGGGGCTTACAAAGCGATAGCCCGTGATTTTGACCAGGATGGAGATCTGGATATTGCGGCTATTTCCTTTTTCCCAGATTATATTCGGTATCCGGAGGAGAGCTTTGTCTATTTGGAAAACAAGGGCAATTTGAAATTCAATGATTTCACCTTCTCACAGGCATCCAAGGGGAGATGGATGGTGATGGACAGCGGCGATTTGGATGGAGACGGCGATATCGATCTGGTCCTGGGTTCCTTTGTATATTTTCTTCCAGCTGGGGACACCACAGGTCTAGGTAAGAAATGGTTGGAAACGAGCCCCTCCATGGTCCTCCTTGAAAATACGATCCGTTGAGTAGACCGTGAATTACTCGTCAGAAGCTCTGATACGGACCATATTTAGCTTTGATCAATTGTTTTTCTGAGCTATCGTCGAGAATATAAATTGTATACGTGCGTCCCCCTGGATCTACTCGAACGACAATATGTCCATGTTGGGCTATGATTTCTTTGGCATTTTCACCTAGACGAGCTTTTGCTGTATCGATCAAATTGGTCGCGAAAATATCACGAGGACCGTCGTAAACAGATTTCGATATTACCCTTTCCAACGTCGTCGGGGCGGGATGCCAGGAATCCCAAGCTTGAATGATATGCACCCGCGGTTTGAGGGTACGCAAGAAGAATTCATTTTGCGCATCCCGATAGCCGTGATGATTCATAACATTGACATCTACCGGACCCGTGACTTTGGCAACAGGTGTTTCAATATCAACCCATTCGGGGGTATTTTCTCCTATCACACCGATCAGGTCACCGCCGGTAAAATAATCGAACATCCCATACGACAATTTGAATCCCAGACTGCTCCCGTTTTCAGAGGGAAGCCTATCGGTAAGTGTTTCAACAGGTGGATAATGATGGTAAGTAGATTCTCCTTCTCCCGTCCAAACTTCGCCGTTTGCCACGATATTCCGGATTTCAAAATTCGGGTAACGGGTAGGTTCTTTCACTAGGGAAATTTGATCCTTGCTGCCCACTTTAAATTTCTCAGCCTTTACGCTATTTTGATTTACCTGCCAGGTTACAAATTTTCGGTAGTTGAGAATATGCTCCTGGGTGAGGGGTTTAGGCCAGTTGTAATCAGGCCACCCCCGATCAATTATTTTTACAGCGGGAATATGTTCGAGTACCTCCGAAATGCCCGTCAATACATAGTCGCCTTTGCCGGTTTTCAATCCAGGTAATACTGCTCCAATATGGTCGGTGTCGAAATGGGTTAGAACGACATAATTAATTTTATCGATTTTAAGGGGTTTTAACACGCGTTGAATATAACGAGCTATCCATTCCCCGGGTTGGCGGCTGTCGTTTGGCACGGCCTTAGCTGCATTCTCATTCATAGGCCGGCCGTGTACACCGGCATCGACCAGTAGGGTAGTGCCGTCGGGCAACAGGAAAAAGGCGCATTCCCCCTTACCTGTATTGATATGATGGATATCAAGATAACCAGGTTTCCATTTCGGGAAAGGCTTGTTGAGTTTTTGACTATTCGACTCCAGGGAGCCTAAAAGTAGTAGGATAAGGAATAGTAGGTTCGAAATTCGAAAGTTGTTTTTCATGGCCGTAAACCTTTTTTTATTATAAGTCAGATCCTACCTACATCTTACTATACCATTAGCATATCACATTTGAAATACCTACCGACTCCTATACGGACCATGAACCGATTGAATCCTAAAACTTTCTGAAGTATCATCCAATACAAAAATGCGATACTCTTCTCCACCTGGACTTACGCGGATAACGATATGGCCTTGTTGACTCTTCAATTGATTAATAGAGCCCCCGATAACTACTTTCGTCTCGTCCTTTAAGTTAGTAGTAAAGATATCACGCTCCCCGGGGTAAAGCTGGGTTGAAAGTAATCGGGATAAGGTACTATGAGCAGGATGGGCAGCCACCCAGGACTGGATAATGGTCACTCTCGGTTGCAACGTTTTTATATAGGCTTCATTTTGCGCATCGATGAAAGCATGATGATTGGCTATGCTTACATCCACCGGACCTACTGCTTGTGCCACCGGTGTTTCTATGTCTTTCCATGTTGGACTTCCGGCAGGAGGCACCCCCACTAGATCACCAGCTGTGAAGTAATCGAACTTCCCATAAGTCAATTTAAAACCCAAACTACTAGCATTCTCTGAAGGTAAGTCACCCCCAAGGGTTTCGAGCGGTGGGAAATGTTGATAAGTACCACTTCCCTCTCCTCGCCAAATTTCTCCATTGGCGACAATGTTACGAATTTCAAAATTGGGGTAACGTTCTGGATGATGTAGTAACTTTATCTGATCATTTCTACCGACCTGGAATTTTTCAATTTTTAGCCCCTGGTTTTTAGTAGCCCAATCGACGAATTTCCGGTAATTCAGGATGTGTTTTTGTGTCAACGGTTTTGGCCAATTGTAATCCGGCCAAGCTCGGTCTATTATTTTCCGAATGGGAATAAAAGAGGCTACTTGTGAAATCCCTGTAAGGAGGTAATCTCCCTTGGGTGCAGGTTTATTTCGATCGGTAATGCCGCCGATATGATCCGTATCAAAATGGGTTAGAATGGCATAATCAATGGCCGGCCCATGGCCGTGTTTCATGACTTGTTGTATGTAACGGGCTATCCACTCGCCTGGCATCCGTGAATCATCCGGTCTTGCTGGTACTTCCCTCGGCCCCGGTGGACGCGCATGATCACCTGCGTCAACCAAGGCTGTGGTCCCATCGGGGAAAATGAAGAAAGCACTTTCTCCTTTACCCGTGTTGATATGATGGATGTCAAGATACCCTTCCTGCCAGTCGGTGAGGCGGTCTCCTACTTGCTGGGCTAGACTGAATTGTAAGCCTAGAACGCCCCATAGTAAGAAAAGTAAAAGACCAAAAGTAAATCTTCGATGGTGGTGCAATAAAAACATGGTTTTATTATTTAAGAATTTTAGTTCCGATTTGCATCTATATGGGCATTGATGATACCGACAAATCCTAAGGTGTATTGAGAAATGACCCGGTATTCGCCCATTTGCATGAGTTTGTAACTGCCCGCATTGTGTTGGGTTGTATGTTTGAGAAACCCGTCGGGGGTCATACTTTTTTGAAGACGCTCGTTGACAAGGGCTAAACGTTTTTGATCAAATTCTGGCAACCACCCCATTCGATGACCTATTGCCATAGCCGCAGCCAGTCCAGCCGTTCCTGACGTTTCGTAAAAGGTCTCGTTTAAATCCAGAAATGATTTCCAACTATGATCGGGTTGTTGATATCGTAGAACCAACGCAGCACTTTCTTTGAAAACTTCTATCAAGCGACTCACCCGGACTTCTTTTTTAAGCGGGCCTTCAACCAATTGTTCCAAGGTTCGTGCCAGTCCGAGTAAGAACCAAACCACTCCTCGTGTCCAGTTTCGATCCAATTCATTCACGCCTTTCGTCCGTGATCCCATGCGATAGATCGATCCGTTTTTTAGTAAATGTTTCACCCGCTCCTCGGTTTCTGTCAACGACATTTTCAGTAGCTGGTGGTCCTTTAATTGATTTCCAAGTACAGCCAAAGGATAGGCTAACGTGTATACTCCTTCTTGGGTGAGATGATCGGGTAGGAACTTTCCTGTGCTGTCGAAGCGCTTTTTACAAAACTCCAGAAATAAGTTGATGGAAGGATGTTTTGGACGATATCGTGCAATTTGAGCGAAATTATTTCCGGTTTCCAGATTATTAAATACGTTATCGCTAGGTCTCGCCCAAAGGTCCACGTAGATTAGATTTTCGTCATCTACGAGATAGCGATCCAAATGGGTGTTGAGGGTCCTATAGGCCAAGACGTCGTTTTTGCGGACGTACAATTCATGTAATCCGTCCAAAACACATCCTTCCAGCCAGGAAAAAGGTTGAAGGGAACGTTCGGAGCACAAAATTTGATGCCAATCGGGTTTTATAGCTATACGGTGAACCGCTAAAAAATGCGATCCGTTTGTAGGAGATGTGGATAAAAAGTAAATGGGTTTATCCCCGTTAGCGATCCGAAGCCGAATGCCCTCTTCTTGAAGGGTTTTCACGTCACAGTCGAGTAGCGTTTCAAAAATCTGTAAACCCGTAGGATACCAGATGGACAAATGTCCGATTTTTCGATTGGATTTAGCCAACAGCACTTCGACCTCATCCATCGCCCGGGTATCGATAGCCACTTGGAGGCGTAGGAGTATTCTTCCCTGAAATTTCTTCGAGAGCTTGGGAGGCTGTAGGAGCAGTCCCTCACCTTTATCGAGGGTGAAATACTCCATCCCAAAAGCTACCCTATGTCCCTCCGGAACGGGCAAATTCAGGGTTTGGGTTACGATAGCATGATATTCATAATCCCGTTTAAGGTTCGGACGAGAAAAGCCGTGATTCCAAGCCAAAAATGATGCGGTCAATGCGGTCGAACAGAAGGTTCTTCTATTTATTCTTACGGTCATATCAATGCAATGGGATCGCTAACAGTTTTTAAAGTTAATTTTCAAGCAGAGATACTTTGTCGGGGCACTGGGATGTGAAGTGAATGAAAACCTTATCACTTACTTTTTCGTAATTTTTTTGTTTGACGCGGGTTTAAAAACGGGTAGATCAGTGCCTTTGATGGGTTTTGACAAGTGTCAGCCATACCCATCGTAGATGTTCCTGAAGCATTTTTTACCGATACTGCTCTTATTTTGTATTTCCTGCATTAGTCCGCATGGTGAGCATCAACCCAATGTCCTTTTCATTGCTGTCGATGACTTAAGGCCTGACATTGGCGTCTATGGCAACTCGGACGTCAAGACACCTCATCTCGATAAATTTGCATCAACAGGTTGTGTATTTGAAAGTCATTATGTCAGTGTTCCTACCTGTGGAGCTTCTCGGTATAGTTTGCTGACGGGTAGGTTACCTCGTTTCAGACAACATCTGCAGAATTCCGCTTTTGAGCACTTCACAGTCGGTCAACCGGAAGGCGAATTACCCGAGAGCTTTATCCATCATTTTCGTAGGAATGGTTATTACACGATAGGGATCGGCAAGATCAGCCATGCTCCCGACGGCCGTATGCAAAATCCGCTTGCTCCCATGGAAACCCTGCTGGAATTGCCACACAGTTGGGATGAATTGGTATTTGATTCAGGCAAATGGGGTAGTGCAGAAAATGCCTTCTTTGGCTACGCTAACGGTACCGTTGGTGGGAAGTGTAGGACAACACAACACTAAAATAAAGATATTTTGAAATGAAGAAAATTTATAAATCAAAAATCGGACTTGAATTAGCAATTCCTCTTGTTCTTGTATTTGGGACAGTTTTAACTCTAACCATAAGTCAAGAACCAAGTTGGATAGGAATCGTAATTTTTTTACCTGTAATTCTTTTTGTTGTTCATATGTTTATGACAACAGAATATACAATAGATAACGACAAACTAACAGTAAAGTGTGGGTTTCTATACAATAAAACTATTGACATTAAATCTATAAGAAAGATTACGGAAACAAATAATCCACTTAGTTCGCCTGCCACCTCGCTTGACCGACTTGAAATTAATTACGGGAAATTTGACTCAGTTTTAATTTCACCAAAACAAAAGTCTGAATTTATCAATGAAATTAAAAGGCTAAATCCAAATATTGAGGTGAAGTACAAAAATAAACAAAATGAAGCACTTAACACTTAAAGACAATAAAACACCAGCCACCA
>Ga0207415_1001746_pt1 | contig 10494 bp, 9 predicted proteins | sample Passage237A_FD_187369 | JGI IMG/M metagenome (GOLD analysis project Ga0207415, IMG submission 187369) | Cellulose adapted compost microbial communities from Newby Island Compost Facility, Milpitas, CA, USA - Passage2 37A (SPAdes) (version 3) ...
GGGGCGATTTCGGCGACTACGACGGCAGCATCACCCGCGCCAACGCCGTGGCCGAGTACCGCTTCACCGACAACTTCGGCCTGTTCGCCGGCTACGAGTGGTACCGCCTGGACGTCAAGCGCACGGTCTCCGGCGACGGCATGCGCGACGGCCTGGCCGGCTGGGACCAGCGCTTCAAGGGCCCGGTGGTGGGCGTGACCCTGGCGTTCTGAACCGCGCCGGCGACACCTGCGGAAAACGAAGAACCCCGGCGCAGGCCGGGGTTCTTCGTTGCGGTGCCAGCGGCGCCGGCTTACTTCTTCTTCGGGATGTACAGGTCGGTGATCGTGCCCTCGTACACCTCGGCCGCCATCGCCACCGTCTCGCCCAGGGTCGGGTGCGGGTGGATGGTGTGGCCGATGTCGCCGGCCTCGGCGCCCATCTCGATCGCCAGCGCCAGTTCGGAGACCAGGTCGCCGGCATGCACGCCGACGATGCCCGCGCCGATGATGCGGTGGGTGGCCTCGTCGAAGATGAGCTTGGTGAAGCCCTCGGTGCGGCCGATGCCGATGGCGCGGCCGCTGGCCGCCCACGGGAACTTGCCGACGCCGACCTGCAACCCCTTGGCCTTGGCCTCGGTCTCCGTCACGCCCACCCAGGCGATTTCCGGGCTGGTGTAGGCCACCGACGGGATCACCCGCGCCACCCACTCCTTCTTCTCGCCAGCGGCCACTTCCGCGGCCAGCTTGCCCTCGTGCGTGGCCTTGTGCGCCAGCATCGGGTTACCGACGATGTCGCCGATGGCGAAGATGTGCGGCACGTTGGTGCGCATCTGCCGGTCGACCGGGATGAAGCCGCGCTCGGTGACCTGCACGCCGGCCTTTTCCGCGTCGATCTTCTTGCCGTTCGGCGCGCGGCCGACGGCGACCAGCACGCGGTCCCAGGTACCCGACTCCAGCTCCGGCTTCTGGCCTTCCACGGCCGATTCGAAGGTCACGGTGATGCCCTTCTTGTCGGCCTTCACGCCGGCCGCCTTGGTCTTCAGGTGCACCTCGATGCCCTGCTTCTTCAGGCGGTCGGCCAGCGGCTTGACCAGGTCCTTGTCCGCGCCCGGCATCAGCTGGTCCATGAACTCGACCACGGTGACCCTGGCGCCCAGGGCGCTGTACACCGTGGCCATCTCCAAGCCGATGATGCCGCCGCCGACGACCAGCAGCTTCTTCGGCACCTCGGCCAGTTCCAGCGCGTCGGTCGAATCCATGATCCGCGGGTCTTCCCACGGGAAGTTGGGCAGCTTCACCGCCTGCGAACCGGCGGCGATGATGCACTGCTCGAAGCGCAGCAGCTGGGTTTTGCCGTCGGCGCCAACGATCTCCAGCTCGTTGGGCGAGACGAACTTCGCCACGCCCTGCACGGTACGCACCTTGCGCTGCCTGGCCATGCCGGCCAGGCCCTTGGTCAGCTGGCCGACCACCTTTTCCTTGTAGGCGCGCAGCTTGTCCAGGTGGATCTTCGGTGCCGGGAACTCGATGCCGCACTCGTCGGCGTGCGCGGCTTCCTCGATGATCGCGGCCGAATGCAGCAGGGCCTTGGACGGGATGCAGCCGACGTTGAGGCAGACGCCGCCCAGGCTGGCGTAGCGCTCGACCAGCACCGTATCCAGGCCCAGGTCGGCGGCGCGGAAGGCGGCGGTGTAGCCGCCGGGACCGGAGCCGAGCACGACCATGCGGCATTCGATGTCGGCCGGCTTGCCGGTGGACAGCGCCGGCTTCGGCGCCGGAGGCTCGGCCGGGGCACGGTGCGACGGGGCCACCGGCGGCTTGCTGGCCGGCGCGGCGGCCGCGGCGGCGCCTTCGGCTTCCAGCACCACCACCACGTCACCCTCGGACAGGGTGTCGCCCACCTTGACCTTGATCTCCTTGACCACGCCATCGGCCGAGGACGGCACTTCCATGGTGGCCTTGTCCGACTCCAGGGTCACCAGGCCCTGGTCCTTGCGGACCTTGTCGCCCACGGCCACCAGCAGCTCGATCACCGGCACGTTGGAGTAGTCGCCGATGTCGGGGACCTCGACCTCCACCACGCCGGCGCTGGCCGCGGCGGCGGGCGCCGGGGGCGCGGCAGGCGCGGCAGACGCGGCGGCGGTCGCGGTGGCGCCGGCGGCTTCCAGCAGGACCACGACCGAGCCTTCGGACAGCTTGTCGCCGACCTTGACCTTGACCTCCTTGACCACGCCGTCGGCGCTGGAGGGCACTTCCAGGGTGGCCTTGTCCGACTCCAGGGTCACCAGGCCCTGGTCCTTCTTCACCGTGTCGCCAACGCCGACCAGCACTTCGATCACGGGGACATCGCTGTAATCGCCGATGTCGGGGACCTTCACTTCGATGATGTTCGCCATGTGCCCTCCTTACAGCAGCACGCGGCGCATGTCCGCGAGGACCTGGGCCAGGTAGCTGGTGAAGCGCGCGGCGGCGGCGCCGTCGATCACGCGGTGGTCGTAGCTCAGCGACAGCGGCAGGGTCAGGCGCGGCACGAACTGCTTGCCGTCCCACACCGGCTGGAGGCTGGACTTGGACACGCCCAGGATCGCCACTTCCGGCGCATTGATGATCGGGGTGAAAGCGGTGCCGCCGATGCCGCCCAGCGAGCTGATCGAGAAGCAGCCGCCGGTCATGTCGGCCGGGCCCAGCTTGCCATCGCGCGCCTTCCTGGCCAGCTCGGACATTTCCTGGGCGATCTGCAGCACGCCCTTCCTGTCAACGTCGCGGATCACCGGCACGACCAGGCCATTGGGCGTGTCGGCGGCGAAGCCGATGTGGAAGTACTTCTTCAGGGTCAGGTTCTCGCCGCTCTCGTCCAGCGAGGCGTTGAACTCGGGGAACTGCTTGAGCGCGGCGACCGAGGCCTTGAGCAGGAAGGCCAGCATGGTCAGCTTGATGCCGGACTTGGCCTTCTCCTGCTCCTTGTTGAGCTGCACGCGCAGCTCTTCCAGCTCGGTGATGTCGGCCTGGTCGAACTGGGTGACGTGCGGGATCATCGCCCAGTTGCGCGCCAGGTTGGCGCCAGAGATCTTCTTGATCCGCGACAGCGGCTTGGTCTCGATCTCGCCGAACTTGGCGAAGTCCACCTTCGGCCAGGGCAGCAGGTTCAGGCCGCCACCGCCGGCCACGGCACCGGCGGCCGCCGGCGAAGCGCCGCCGGCCAGCGCGGCCTTGACGTAGCGCTGCACGTCTTCCCGGGTGATGCGGCCGCCGCGGGCGCTGCCGCTGACCCTGGACAGATCCACGCCCAGCTCGCGGGCGAACAGGCGCACCGCCGGGGTGGCGTAGGGCACCTTCTCCGGCAGCACGCTGTCGGCATTGAACTCCACCGGCGGGGTGCGCGGCGCCCCAACGGCCGGGGCCGGCTGGCCCACCTGGGCCTGGGTGATCTCGCGCTGGGCCAGCTTGTCCGGCTGCGCGGCCACGGCCACCGGCTCGACCTTGGCCCCGGTCTCGGCGGACTTGACCGGGGCCGGCGCGGCCTCGGCCTTGGCGGCCGGAGCCGGCGCGGGCGCGGGCGCGGCGGCGCCGTCGCTGGCCTCGATCAGGGCCACCACGCTGCCCTCGGACAGGGTGTCGCCGAGCTTGACCTTCAGCTCCTTGACCACGCCGGCGAACGGCGAGGGCACTTCCAGCGTGGCCTTGTCCGATTCCAGCGTGACCAGGCCCTGGTCCTTGGTCACGGTGTCGCCGACGGCGACGAGGATCTCGATCACGGGCACATCGCTGTAATCCCCGATGTCGGGGACGCGCGCTTCCTTCAATTCGGCCATGCCAGGGCTCCGGCTCTATATGCGTGGGGAAAGAGCCCTATTGTGTCCGGCAATGCCCCACCCGCCAACCTCCATACTGCCTATGCGCACAATGGCATTGCCCGCGGGCGCAAGCAGGTTTCAGCGGTGACCAATTCCCGCGCCTGCACCAGGTTACATACGCCACAGCATGGACGGTGGCGGGCATGGGCCAGCGCGCGATTTCCCGCGCAAGGCAGCGGCCCACGGCCGCGCTCACGCTCACGCCGCGCTGATCCGCCTGAATTCCCCTCGCCCACCCCACGCCTGCTGCGATGCGGCCTGGCGGCAGTTGCCTGAACGACCGCGGCGCACGGCACCGGCGTATGCGGGGTCGGTTCATCCGCCGCCGCCCAGGATCGGCCGCGCCCACTCCAAGGGCACAAGAACAACGAAAGGAGACTCCCCCATGCGTTCCATTTCCCTGCTCAGCCTTGCCCTGCTTCCTGCCCTGGCCCTGCCGGCGGCGGCTTTCGCCCAGGATGCCTCCGCCGGCAAGCGCTTCGCCGTGGTCGGCGGCATCACCCACATGGAGCCGTCCGATCCGGCCGAGGGCATCAAGGCCGACGGCGGCCCGGCCCCGACCCTGAGCGCCAGCTGGTACGCCAGCGACAATTTCGCCGTGGAGCTGTGGGGCGCGGCCGACAAGTTCGACCACCGCATCCGCTCGCGCGAGGCCGGCAAGCTGGGCACCGTGCGCCAGCAGCCGGTGGCGCTGAGCGGGCAGTGGCACTTCGGCCAGTCCGACCAGGTGTTCCGTCCGTTCGTGGGCCTGGGCTATTACCAGTCCAACTTCAGCGACGAGGAACTGGCCGGCTTCGACGGCGCGGTCGGCGTGGCCACGGCCAAGGGCGCCATCGGCACCGTGGGCCTGGACATGAACATCAACCGGACCTGGTTCGCCCGCACCGACGTGCGCTACATGCACGCCAGCCCGGAACTGCGGGTCGGCGGCGCCGGCACCGGCCAGGAACTGGACTTTGATCCGTGGACCGTGGGCGTGGGCATCGGCGCGCGCTTCTGATCCGGCGCCTGGCGGGGCGGCCTGCCGCCCCGTCAGGCCAGCGGCCCGACCTCCGCGTCGGTGAGCGGCGGCGGCGCCCAGACCAGGGCGTGGAAGTCGAAACCGGCCTCCAGCCGCGGCTTGACCACCTGGAAGAACGGGGAGACGTCGAAGTCGCGCGGGGTGTAGAGGCTGTTGTGACGGATGTGCAGCACTTCCTGGCGCGCCCACGGCCCCGAGCCGGTGCCCGCCAGCACCTCGATTTCCGGCAGGATCGGATAGCCGATCGAGCCGAAGGCCTGGGCCAGCAGGGTCGAGCAGATCGCCCGGGTGGGCTCGCCGCTGCCCAGGGCCAGCAGGCGGCGCCTGTAGCGGTCCGGCAGCGGAGGCTGCCGCACCAGGTAGCGGGCCAGGTCGAACAGGTTCTTCAGGTCGTAGCTGTGGCCGACGCGGTCGAGCATGTACCCGGCCACCGCGTCGATCTCCTCGGCGCTCAACCCCACCGGCCGGCAGATCCGCAGGTGCAGCCCGGAAAATTCCGATAGCGGCACGGTGCGCACGCCCTGGTTTACATCCGCGTCCACGAACCAGGGCTCGTCCGCAGCCACCGGCACGCCCAGGCACAGCGCCGCGTGCGACCAGGTGGACTGGGTCAGGTACCTGATCGCGCTGGCAAAGCGGCTGGTGCCCTCCACCAGCAGCACATCGCCACGACGCAGGGTCGCGGCCACCAGTTCCAGCCGGCTGCTGGAGCCGCGGCCATGGCCCGGACGCGGCCGCGCCAGGAACCGGGCCAGGTGCCGGCCCATCCATTCCAGTGCCATCCCTTCCCCCTTCCGTCGGAGCCGGGCCAAGGCTAACCGAGGCCGGCGCGCCGCGCTCAGGGGCGGCGCAGCACCGGGTCGCGGCGGCGGGCGACGGCGCCACGGTACAGGCTCCGGCTCAGCACCAGGGCATAGCCCAGCAGCAGGGCGCCAATGGCCATCATCCCGGCATGGCTGAGCCAGCCGGACTCCGGCCAGCTGGCCCCGCCCAGCATCACCCGCAGGCCCTGGACCAGGCCGGCGACCAGGCGCGCGATCACCAGCAGGGCCAGGCCCACCGAGAGCACCGGGCTGGTGCGGTAGAACAGGCCCTGCGAGGTCTCCACCCAGCGCACCCGCCAGGCCGCCAGCGCACCCAGCGCCAGCCCGGCGCCCAGGCCCAGCGGCACGTAGGACCACACCTGCGGCCAGAACAGGCCGGCCACCAGGCTGGCCGGCGCGAACAGCGCCAGCGACACCAGGCTGGACCACCAGGCCAGGCGCAGCGGCAGCCGCCAGGCCTGGCGGCGGGTGTTGAAGGCGCCGCGCAGGCGCAGCAGCAGGGCCAGCGGCAGCAGCGCCAGGAACAGCGCCAGGGCGACGGCCAGGGCCAGCAGGATCGGCACGGCGGCGGCTCAGAACGCCGGCAGCACCGCGCCCTGGTACCTGTCCTGGATGAAGGCCTTGACCTGCGGGCTGGTCAGCGCGCGCGCCAGCTTCTGCACCCGCGGATCATCCCGGTTGTCCGCGCGGGCGACCAGGAAATTGACATAGGGCGAGTCGGAGGACTCGATCACCAGGGCGTCGCGGGTCGGGTTGAGCCCGGCGTCCAGGGCGTAGTTGGTGTTGATCAGGGCCAGGTCCACCTGGTCCAGCACCCGCGGCAGCATCGCCGAGTCCAGCTCGCGGAACTTCAGGCCCTTGGGGTTGGCGCTGATGTCGCGCTGGCTGGCCAGGGCGTCATCGGGGTTGGCCAGAGTGATCACGCCGGCCTTGTGCAGCAGCAGCAGCGCGCGCGAGTTGTTGCTCGGGTCGTTGGGGATGACCACGTCGGCCCCCTCGGGCAGCGCCTCCAGCGAGGCGTGGCGGCGCGAATAGGCCCCAAACGGCTCGATGTGCACGCCCACCACCGTCACCAGGTCCGAACCGCGGCCGGCGTTGTAGGCCTTGAGGTAGGGCTCGGTCTGGAAGTAGTTGACGTCGATCTGCTTCTGCACGACCTGGTCGTTGGGCTGGACGTAGTCGTTGAACACCCGCACCTGCAGGCGCACGCCCTCCTTTTCCAGCATCGGCTTGACCACCTCCAGCACCTCGGCGTGGGGGATGGCGGTGGCGGCCACGCTCAGGCTCTGGCCATCGCCGCTGCCATTGCCGCCACAGCCGGCCAGGCCCAGGGCGGCGGCAAGCAGCAGGATCGGGAGGATCGGGCGCATCGGATTTCCTTGGAAGACCGGGGGAATCGGGTTCACAGCATAGACGGGGCCGGCTCAGCGCCGGGTGTAGCGCGCCACCAGGCGGTCGCCCAGCATCTGCACGGCCTGCACCAGCAGCAGCAGCAGGACCACGGTCACCACCGCCACATCGGTCTGCGAGCGCTGGTAGCCGTCGCGGAAGGCCAGGTCGCCCAGCCCGCCCGAACCGATGGCGCCGCCCATGGCGGTGAAGCCGACCAGGGCGATGGTGGTCACCGTGGCCCCGGCGATCAGCCCCGGCCGCGCCTCGGGCAACAGCACCCGCCACACCAGCTGCCAGGTGCTCGCGCCCATGGCCAGGCTGGCCTCGATCACCCCGCGGTCGACCTCGCGCAGCGCGGTCTCCACCAGGCGCGCATAGAACGGGGCCGCGCCCACCACCAGCGGCAGGATCGCCCCGCGCACGCCCAGCGAGGTGCCCATCACCGCCAGGGTCAGCGGGATCATCGCGATCATCAGGATGATGAAGGGCACCGAGCGCAGGATGTTCACCACCAGCGCCAGCACCGCGTACAGCCCGCGCTGCTGGTGCAGCTGGCGCGGCCCGAACAGGAACAGCAGCACGCCCAGCGGCAGCCCGGCCAGCAGGGTCAGCGGCAACGCCCCGCCCAGCATCAGCAGGGTATCGAGCGTGGCCTGGCCGATATCGGCCCATTTGGCTGCATCGAGATGGGAGAAGAAGCCCTTGCCCGCGGCAAGGAAGGCGGTCGGGTTCATGGGCGTAGGACCTCCACGGTGACGCCGGCCTGTTCGAAGGCCTGCTGCGCGGCCTGGGCATCGCCGCCGTCCAGGGCCACCAGCAGCTGCCCGTAGGGCACCTCGCGGATGCGGTCGATGCGGCCGGACAGGATGTTGTAGTCCACGCCGGTCTGGCGGGCGATGCGCCCCAGCAGCGGCGCATAGGTGCCCGCGCCGAGGAAGGTCAGGCGCAGGATGCGGCCGGAGACGGCCTGGAAATCGGCGTGCAGCCCGCCCTCGTCCACGTGCTCGGCCTCGGAGACGAAGCGGCGGGTGGTGGGATGGCGCGGGTGCAGGAACACCTCGGCCACCGCGCCGCTTTCCACCAGGCGGCCGGCGTCGAGCACCGCCACCCGGTCGCAGACCCGCCGGATCACCTCCATCTCGTGGGTGATCAGGACGACGGTCAGGCCCAGCTCGCGGTTGATGTCGGCCAGCAGGGCCAGGACCGAGGCGGTGGTCTGCGGATCCAGCGCGCTGGTGGCCTCGTCGCAGAGCAGGATCGAAGGTCCGGTGGCCAGGGCGCGGGCAATGCCCACGCGCTGCTTCTGCCCGCCCGACAGCTGCGCCGGGTACTTGTCCGCGTGCTCGGCCAGGCCTACCCGCTGCAGCAGCGCGGCCACCCGCTCGCGCACCTGCGCCGGCGGGGTGCCGGCCAGCTCCAGCGGGAAGGCGACGTTGCCGGCCACGGTGCGTGAGGACAGCAGGTTGAAGTGCTGGAAGATCATGCCGATGCGCCGGCGCAACGCGCGCAGGCCCTCGCCGTCCAGCGCGGCCACGTCCTGGCCGTCCACCAGCAGGCGCCCGCCACTGGGCGTTTCCAAGCGGTTGATCATGCGCAGCAGGGTGGACTTGCCGGCGCCGGAGTGGCCGATGATGCCGAACACCTCGCCGGCCCGGATCTCCAGGTCAAGCGGCTGCAGGGCCGCGACCTGGCGGCCGCCGACGGCATAGGACTTGTGGACCTGCTGGAACTGGATCACGCGCGCGCATCGGGAACAGGGGCGGCAAGCCTAGCAGACACGGCGCCGGCCGGCGTTCCACGTGCGCCCCACAGCGTTGCCCTGCATCTGCCTGGCCGCGCCGGGACCGGCCTCAGGAATGGTCCAGCGGCGCCGCACGGCTGGCCCGGACCACCCGCTCGCGGCGCAGCAGGTACAGGCCGCTGGCCATGATGATGGCCGCGCCGGCCCAGGTCACCGCATCGGGCAGGGTCTTCCACAGCAGCCAGTCCCAGCCGATCACCCACACCAGGCCGGTGTACTCCAGCGGGGCGATCAGCGAGGCCTCGCCGCGCATGAAGGCGCCGGTCAGCGCCACCTGGCCCAGGGCGCCGGCCAGGCCCATGCCGGCGATCAGCCAGCCGTGCTCCCAGCGCAGCGGCACCCAGCCGGGGATCGAGGCCAGGCCCGCGGCCAGGGCCATGATCGCCAGGAACCACACCACCATCGACTGCGGCGTATCGGTGCGGGTGAGCAGGCTGACCGTCACCGCCGCCAGGGCATAGGCCGTGGCCGCCAGCAGCACCATCAGCCCCGGCAGCGAGACCAGCCCGTCCGTGCCCGGGCGCAACACCACGACCACGCCCACCAGGCCGATGCCGATGGCGGTCCAGCGCCGCGGCCCCACCCGCTCGCCCAGCAGCGGCACCGACAGCGCCGCCACCAGCAGCGGCGCCACGAAGTAGATCGTGTAGGCGGTGGACAGCGGCATGCCGCGCAGGGCAAACACGAAGCAGCCGATCATCGCCACCCCCAGCAGCCCGCGCAGCAGGTGCAGGCCCCAGCGCCGTGGCAGGATCGAGCGCGGCCCGGCCGTATACAGCACCCAGACCAGCACGAAGGGCAGCGAGGCCGCGCCCCGCAGCAGGGTCACCTGGATGGGCGGGTAATGCACCGACAGCAGCTTCATGCCGGTGTCCATCAGCGAGAAGCAGGCCACGGCCGCCAGCATCCAGGCCGCGGCGGCAAGGTTGGAACGCGGGGGAGTCATCGCGCCATTGTCGCCCGGAGCGGCTTTACCGCCCTGCACCGGCGCGCCTTGCCGGATCGGGCGCCAGCCTGGACCGGTCGTGGCGGTGGCCGCCCGCCCTGTGCCGTGGCGGCCGCCTTGGGCGAACATGGGCGCTTCCACCCTGCCGCCGCCGCCCATGTCCACGCCCCGCCCCTGGGACCTGATCGCTTTCGACTTCGATGGCACCCTGGCCGACTCCTTCCCGCGCTTCGTCCAGGTCCACAACCAGCTGGCCGCCCGCCACGGCTTTGGCCGGATCGAACCGGACCAGGTCCAGGCCCTGCGCCGCCTGCCGCCGCGCGAGCTGATGCGACGCCTGGGCGTGCCGGCCTGGCGGCTGCCGCTGCTGATGATCCAGGGCCGGCGCCTGTTCGCCGAACTGCCCGGACCGGTGGCGCTGTTCCCGCAGGCCGAGGCCGGCCTGCGCCAGCTGCACGCCCGCGGCGTGGCCCTGGCCCTGGTGACCTCCAACAGCGCGGCCACCTGCCAGGCCGCGCTGGGCCCGGCCTGGGAGCTGTTCGGCCACCACCGCTGCGGCGTGTCGCTGCACGGCAAGGCCCGGCGGCTGCGCCAGCTGGCGCGCGCCCACGGTATCGCGCCGGCGCGCCTGCTCTACGTGGGCGACATGGCCAGCGACGCCGAGGCCGCACGGGA
>Ga0207415_1001749_pt1 | contig 10482 bp, 13 predicted proteins | sample Passage237A_FD_187369 | JGI IMG/M metagenome (GOLD analysis project Ga0207415, IMG submission 187369) | Cellulose adapted compost microbial communities from Newby Island Compost Facility, Milpitas, CA, USA - Passage2 37A (SPAdes) (version 3) ...
ACCGTCTTCAGTCGCGAAAAACGTAGGCTTTTCGTTCGTCCGCCCAACCCACGAAACACCCAGGCTCCCTACAATTCAACGCTCGGAAAACCACGAACTTCCTGGATTTTCACTGGTGCTCAGGAAGAGCCTTGCGCCCTCCTCTGCGCATAGGAGCGCGACAGCAAAGAATAGCAGGAAAAAACAAGCTCGCGTGTGTGCATTTGTGTGCGCAATTTCAGGCCATGTCGTCCCAACGTTTCCCGCTTTCGATCAAGCGCGGATCGGTTACGGTGAAGGTTTACCGACTGGTGCGCGCCGACGGCCGTTTAGTCTATACAGTTGCCGCCCACGTTGGCGGAAAACGCCAAACACGACAATTCACGGATTTGGCTGAAGCGAAGGCGGAGGCGACGTTGAAAGCTGAACAGCTTGCGGCCGGTCGCATCGAAGCTGCGGCAATGTCGCTCGCCGAACGCGACGAGTATCTAGCAGCGCGGAAAGCTGCCGCCGGTGTCCCATTGCTGACGATTGTTCAGGAGTGGCAACGCGCACGCGCCCTCGCTGGCCCCGACATCATTAAAGCGTGTGAGGCTTGGTCTGTGAAGCACGGCAAGCAAACGCCCAGCAAAACGACCGTTTCGGATGCCATCACCGCGTTCCTCGCTGCAAAGAGCGCTGCAAATGTGGATACAAAATCCGGATACGCGCGGACGCTTCCCAGGTTCAAAGAGAAATTCGGAGAGCAGCCGATTGCCGCCGTCTCAGAGTTAGCAATCTCCGCATGGCTGGCGACGTTCGCCCACCCTGTCACCAGGAACACGCACCGGAAGCGAGTCGTGGCGCTTTTCCGCTGGAGTCGAAAACGCGGATTGCTGCCCCTCGACACACTGACAGCCGCGGAGCGCACCGACGCCGCACGCGAGCCGCGAGGCGAAATTGGTCTCGTAACGCCGTCCCAGCTTCGCGGAGCGTTCAGGCTCATTCAGGAGAAGGCCAAGCACTATGTTCCGGCGCTCGCAATCGCCGCCTTTTGCGGTCTGCGTCGATCTGAGGTTCACGGCCAACTCTGGCAGGACATAGACCTCGAACGCAAAATCCTCCGCGTTTCAGACGCAAAGCCGAACACACCCGCCCGCCGCCTCGTGCCGGTTCCCGACGCTGCCGTCGAGTGGCTTTTGTCGCATCGGCAGAAAGAAGGCGCGATTTGCACCAACCTCGCCATTGATCGCATTCGCGACATTTGCCGAACGGCTGGCCTCGATCTTGCCGACAACGGTTTCCGGCACAGTTGGATTTCTGCCCGCGTTGTTGTCACCGGCAACATTCCCGAGACGGCGTTGGAGGCCGGGCATTCGGTGCAGACTCTACACGCCCATTACCGCGAGTTAATGCGGAAAGATGAGGCTGCGGATTGGTTCAGCGTCCGGCCGGAGGCTGCGGAATCAGTCGCCATTGCAGAAATCGCAGAAAAAGTGGTTAGCGCGTAACACGTTGTCAGACGGCATCGTTTCACATCCGGATTCTGCATTCGTCTGCTTTCGGTGTAGGTTTGCTATCAATTCTTGCGGTGGTGTGCATGAAGCACACGACCACATCGAAACATCGGCCGCATAGTCCGGCCGTAGCATCCCCGACAATCTTCGGAGGAGAACGTTACCTCCAACCATCCGAAGTGATGCCACTGTTCGGCTGCACGTCACGTTTCGGATTCTGGCAAGCCGTCAAGGCGGCTGGCGTCCCGTATATTCGCCTCAATCAGAAGAGGTGTATTTTCGAGGAGAGCGCGGTTCGTGCGTGGCTCGATTCTCGCCGCGTCGGATCAGCTCCTTTGAACCGCGCGCTGAACTGACCATGCGACCCGCCGAAAACAAACTCGGCCCGTCGCTTGGGACGACGAGCCGAGAAGAGAATAAACACCATGAGAGCGACTCCAAAGCCGCTGCTCACCCGTCCCCCACAATTGACCCCTGCGTTGAACTCGCGGCCCTGCCGGGCGGAGCCGAGAGGTTCAGAGATGCCGCCGAAATTCTGTGCCATTGGTTCGTGATGCCGCCAGGACAACGCGGCTTGAGCGCGAAGGCCATCGGTCAGCGCGTGATCATGGCAATGTGGATCATGCGGCCGGACATCATCGGCAATCTGTCCATGACCGAGATTGGCGCACTCGTCGACGCACGACCGGAAGTGCTGTCACGTCAGGCGACGGCGTTCTCGAAGCGTTTCGGCATCCGTGGACGCGCGCAATTCAGCGAGAAAACGCGCAAGGCGCAAAGCGAATCAGCAAAACAGCGTCACGCGCGGGAAACCTTGGAGAAAGGAGTGCCCAGTGGACTCAACTGAAAAACCCCACGTTCTGACGGACCTCTCGTTTTTTTCCAAGATGCCGAGGGAAGCGGTAATAAAGCGCTGCGAAGAAGAAATCGTCCGTGCGAAAGAGCGGCTGGCGTCCACCGAATTCCAGTGGATTATGGCCGCGTCGAATTGTGCTGACCGGGCGGCGGCGGCGATCGCATACGCCAGATATCGTTCGGCCGCCAACTTCCTACGCAATCGCAAATGGATGCTCGACAAGCTGAACGCCTATCCTGTGACGGAGGCAGACAATGGAGCCGTTTAAACGTATCCACAACGATGCGACGGCCACACGCCTCGACGGTCTCGACCGCTCGCACCATACACAACGATTCTACGCTTCGCTTTCGCTCGGGGAGGCGAAGCAGCGCGCCAAGGTGGCGTTCGCTGCCTACGATCAGGCTCTTCGCGAGGGCGACCCCGACACCGCGGAAGCAGCTCGCCAGCGATTCCTCGCCGCCAGCGCGCGGCTGAAAGGAGGCATACATGGCCAAGGGTAAACGTCGATTTGTTCAGGTTGAATCGGATTTCTATCGCCACAGGAAGACTCTGAAACTGCGGCGACTGATCGGAGATGCCGCCTTTTGGATTCCCCCTCGGCTATGGGCCTATTGCATCGACCGGGACTCTGACGATTTGGCCGACTTCGATGCAGAGGATTTGTCCGCCGTCCTGGAATACCCCGGTGATGCGGCAGCACTCCGGGCAGGCTTAATCGAGAGCGGATTTCTCTCGTCGGACGGCAACACCGTGATCGGGTGGCACGAGCGCTACCGCGTGGTATTTGACCGGTTCGCCGAACGCGCGCGTAAAGCCGCTAATGCGCGTCATCATCCGCCTTCTGTTCCGGAAGACGAGAGCAGAGGAGATGAGATGATAGAAGATAAGATAAGGAAGCATGAACAAGCATGCTTCCCGGATGCTTGTAGCATGCTTGAAGCACCGGAAGGTTTCCCGGCTGAGATCGACTCTCCAACCTTTCGCGCCACATGGAGCGACTGGCTCGCCTACCGCCGCGAGCGAAAGCTTCCAGCCTACAAATCGACCTCACTTAGAACGCAACTCGCCACGCTCGCCGAGTGGGGACACGACGCCGCCATCGCATCAATTCGCGAGTCCATCCGCAACCAGTGGCAAGGACTCTTCCCGCCGCCGAAACCGGCCGGCGTCATCACCACCAGAAAGCCCGGCGGGCATCCGTTCCAACTGCCGAAAAGCGACCACTCGAAAGGATTCTGACCGCAGAGGGATCACGTAGCGGGCGCGGCGCTGGCCGGGACGAGCTGACCGGCCCCCCCCCCCGGCAAGGAATCTTTTTACAAATCCACACCGATGGCTGGTTCCGCGACGGCAACCTTCTTGCCTGTGTATGGAGCCCCGCGCGATGTTACATGTTTAAACGCGGTGAGTGTAGTGAACCATCCTCGGGATGTATCCGCACGATGGTGTAACATGTGCGCACCCGCCGGATTTGGTCTAGCATCACCGGACTTGACACTCCCCGCAGTCGCCGGTCGCATGAAATCTCGGGTTTGTGGAAACCCGACAACACTCCACATCGGTTTCTGAGGTTTCCGGATAACCTCTGGATAGCGTAATTGCCCCTCGCAAGGCGGTGTCTGGCGTCACCTAAAAAACTCCGGTGCTCTGAGCCACCTAAACCTCTGGGCCTTGAGCCTCGTGCTTTTGGTGCGGACAGCCGCCTCGCAACCGGCCCGCTGAGGTTTCTCTCGGCATGAGAAACCGCGCTTCAACTTCAATGACGACCATCAATGAGACGGACTCAGCGGCGGCAGCGGAAGACGCTTGTTCTCCAGTTGCTCGCTTTCGGCACCGTGGCGTGCCAATTTGGTAGGGAGCTAATCAAGCTCCTTTCGAGCTAACGAATCGGCCGCGCAGCAATCACCGCTGCGCGGCTTTTTTGGGCAGCGGTCAAAAGTGCGGGCCTTGGTAGAACGTAACCCGTCCTACCTATGGAAAGCACCACACCGACCTTCGTTTCTGCGCCCGAGATCGCACGCGCAGCGGGCGTCTCTCCGAAAACCGTTACGGAGTGCCTGAAGCGCTTGGAGCAATCGCCCGACGCTATCCTCAACGCGGGCCGATTCACCATGCCGCTCTTCGCACTTCCACGCCTCAACAGCCTTGTTGATCTCGTCAACGGCGGCGCAACCCCGGTGCGCATCGAGATGGAGGCGCAATGACCGCCTTTAATCCGAGCCAGCCGTATGCGGAGGACTTCGCCGACATCCGGGCTGACGCGATTGAGGCGCTGAACGAAACGCGCGCGGCCCGGACTCACTGCGAAAAGCGCGTCGTGCAATTGCGCGCGGAGCTTCAGCAGCTCGAAAGCACCCTCGCAACGTATCCAGACATTGAGGACGGGCTTCTTCGCACGTTAGCGAAGCTGGAGCGGTATGCGCGCGGGGACTTCGACGGAGTTCAACCCGATTTTCCCAATGAGTAACCAACCCGCACAAACCGAACAAAAACTCACGTCAATCATCGGGCAGAGCTATTCAGGCTCCGTCACTACCAAGATCGACTTGCTTCTCGGTGCGCTCGCCTCGCGCACGATTCCGGAACAGCTCATGTTGCTGGAAAACGCGTTCCTGGGCAATAACGCCGTCCACGAACTCGCAACCGAGGCGCAGGCCAATCGCGCTGAGATCACCGCGCTCCGGGCCGAGAACGACAGCCTGAAGCAGAAATTCGCCGACGCCAACGCTCGCGCGGACAACGCAGTCAGCTCCGCCAAAGCCGCCATGCGGGCTGAAGTCGAGATGCTCGCCGACGCTCGCGCTAAGGAAATGCTCCTCAGCGTCGGCCAACCAATACCGACCCGTGTTCGCCCGAACTCCGGAAGTGACGCTGACAAACCGCGCATGGTCGGAGTCGAAGCCGCCGCCGCGTATTACCGCGAAAAACACAACATCAACTAAATCCGTTTAAACGCTATGAGCACGCTATCGAATCCCCCCACCGCCGATCCTTTCGAGCCGAACGCCGATGATGATCGCGCGTTCAACGATCAAGTTCGCGCCGAAGCCTATCGGCTCGCGCAAGAGAGCGCCAAGGGCGCGTTCCCGGACGAGGCCGACATCAAAGCGCTGATGCCGGTCGTTCGCGTCCAACTCATGGCCGAACGGAAGAAAGGGATTATCGGGAAGGTCGCCGCCGCTGTCAGCGAGCGAATCCGATCCATCCTCGGTGAAAAAGAAACCGCCGAGCAGGAGATGCAACGGCTTCTCTCGGTGCAACGTCGCCACGAAGAATTGCTGAACGCCAGGCGTGCAGCGATGGGCCGTTTGAAACGTGCGGAGCAAGTGCTCGCGGGCGTGAAGAACTACGCGGACGAAATGCGGAACGACGTTCCCGGTTACTACGTCGGCACCAAGGGCGGTGGTCGCGATAGCAGCGTCAATATTGTCGAAGCTTACATGCGCATCGCCGCGTGTGCCGCTGCCGCTGCGGATTTCCAACGGGTGCGGAGTCAGCTCGAAGCCGAAGTTGTCGGCATCGACAAGCAGATCGCCGCCGTCGAGACCGAAAACGCGGACCTCTTCTCCTGATTCTGTGAAGCCGCGCGAAATCCCTCACGGGGTTGGTTGCTTCGCGCGGTCAAAGCAGTTGCCCGCCGAGCCGGACCGAATCCCCGGCCGGCGGGCAAAAACTCTCTCCCCATGAGCGAACAACTCAGACCAGATCGCCAAGCATTCAACGCACTACTCATCCGTTACGAATCCGAGGTTGAGCAGGCGGAAGCGACCATCCGCGACTACCAGACGAAGCAAACCGAAGTCCTCGCACTCATAGGGAAATTCAGCCGCGAAAAACGCATCGGCGATCTCGATACGGCCGCGCAGGGATATGGGTGGCTGGTGTTGCAGGAAATGAAGTTGGTCGAGGGGGTGGCGCGGCTCCGCGCGATGATTGAAAAGCTGAATGCCGACATCACGGAAGCTGAGCGGATCGAAGGCGAACCATCATGACACGCGCCGACATCCTCCTCACAATCAACTCGAACCTTGAGGGCATCCGAAAGGCAAACGAGGCGATATTGGGAACGCGGAATAACGCCCGTTCCCTCAATAACGAGTTCCAGAGCTTCGGCCGCACTCTTGCGAGCAGTCTCGGCATCGGCGCGGGTTTCTCGATTGGTGCAAAGGCGGCGGACATGCTCACTGGCGCGCTTCGCGGCGTTGCCGGAGCCGTGAAGGATACGATCCGCGAGGGCGTCGCTTTCAACGCCACGCTCGAAACCGCGCAGCTCAGCGTCGGCGCGGTGCTGAAGCAGTTCAATCCGGAGAAGTATCGGACATTTGGAGACGCGACGAAGGAGGCGGCGAATCTCGTCGGCCAGCTCAAACAGCGGGCGCTTGAGACAAGCGCGACATTTGAGGAGTTGCTGACCGGCTTCCAATCGACCGCTGGCGTGATGGCGACGGCGGGTGTCCCGCTGCGGAAGCAGATCGATTTGCTCGTCACCACGTCGCAAGCGATGTCGGCACTCGGTATCAACGCGCACGAGCTGCGCCAGGAGCTTACAGCGTTGTTGATGGGCAACATCGACCGCAACGCGCGGTTGGCGAAGACCCTCGAACCTCTCGGCGTGAACAACGAGAGTATCGCACGCGCGAAGGAAGCGGGAACACTCTACGAATTCCTGACGGAGAAAATGTCGGAGTTTGCCGAGGCTGGGCGGCTCGCGAGCGGCAACCTCGAAGTGCTCCAGTCGAATTTGCAGGACGCGCGCACGCAGAGTGCAGCCGAGGCGACGGAAGGGCTGGCGTTCGCCTACAAAGGACTTTTGCGGGAGCTTACGACGTTCACGACGAGCGACGCCTACAAGAAGACGATGGAGTTTCTGTCGAACATCGTCGCGCTCGGCACGTTCAAGCTCTCGACCTTTTTCGGCGGGTTCGGATTCGGTAGCGGCTCTACGAGTTCCACGGCAACCGGAAGCTCCGAAGCGGATGCAGCCGAGGGGCGCGCCGCGGTTGCACGCGCCGAAGCGGAACGGCTCGCGAAGGAGTCGGCCGACGCGCGAGCGAAGGGCGTCAAGGAATACGAGCAGATGCAGGAGCGGAATCGTGCGGCGATCCGTGCGGCGGCGAAGGCGAGCGATCCCGCTCTCTACCTTCAGCTCCTCCAGTCGGATAAATCGGCATTGGAGCAAAAGCTCCTCGATCCGCGGGCCAATCGCGAGTTCTACCTGACGGGTATCGCCGACCCGACGGCGGCGCAGCAGGAAGAGGCGCGCAAAGCGGCGTCAGCCTACCGGCTCGAAATCTCCGCGAAGATCGCCGATGTCGAGCGACAGATCGCCGACACGACGGAATCGCAGGCGCGCAAAGCGAAGGCTGAAGCTGACGCACGCACGCGGGCCGAGGTCCGTTTCCTCCAGGTCAAAGCGGAGGGCGGAACACTCGACGAGAAGATCACCGCGCTTCAGGAGGAGAAGGCGGCGCTGGATAAAACGAGCGTCACCTACAAGGCCGACGAGCTGGCAATCGAAATGCGGATTGCGAAGCTGAAAGACGACGAGGCGGCGCGTCTTCGGTCGGAGCAAATGAAGGCCGCGCAGCGGGCGCAGGACGCGGCAATCAACGCGATTCGCGACGATCAGTTCATCACGGCGCGCACCAAGCAACAGCTCCTCTACAATGCGTTTAAACAGGAGGAGGCAGCGATCGAAGAGAAGATTGCTGCCGCGCGGAGCTATGCGGCTTCATTGTCGCTCAATTCACCGCTTCGGCCGCAAGCGGACCGCGAACTCGAAGACCTGTTGAATCGTCGCGACGTGGGACTTCCTCAGGACATCGAGACGAATAGTCCGCTCACGATGATGGAGGAGATGAAGGCGGGGCTCGTCAGCCTCGTCGATTCGTTCGCCACGGTCGGAACGATGATCTCCGACGTGATCGGCGGCGCGCTTCAGTCCGTCACGGCGAATCTTACCGGCCTCATCATGCAAACGCAGACGTGGGGCCAGGCATTGAGGAACATCGGTGTCGCAATTCTCACGTCGGTTGTAGGCGCGATTGTTCAGGCGTCGGTGCAGTGGGTGGCACGGAAGATTATCGAATTCGCACTCGGCAACACGCTGCGCGCGGCGGCGCTTGCGGCGAACCTCGGCACCGCGATTGCGCTGTCAGAGATTTGGGCGACGCCTGCGACGCTCGCGACAATCGCGACGTTCGGCGGCGCTGCGATGGCCGCGCCTGCCGAAATCGCCGGAGCGATGGGCGCAGTTCACGGGATGGCGCTGTTCGCGAAAGGTGGATACACCGGCCCCGGCGGTGTCAATGATCCGGCGGGTATCGTCCATAAGGGCGAAATCGTTTTCTCCCAGCGCGACATTCAGCGGCTCGGCGGCGTTGCCGCTGTGGAAGCGATGCGCGTGAGCGGTGGCGGCTTCGGCGGCGGCAGTGCGGTGACGGCGGTTGCAGGTAGCGCGCCCGTCAAATCGAACGGCGGCGGCGGGCAGACTGTGAATCAAGCGTTCTTCAACACGCAGCAGGATGCGGAGCAATGGCTCATGTCGCAGCCGGGACGCCGCGTGATGACCGACTTTATTCGCCAGCAGAGCTACGAGCTGTGATGAAACGATCCGCATTGCCCCACGAAACATGAAGCATCGAAGAGAGTGGCGCGTATGGCTCCGGAAGTTTGTCCGCTTTTTCCGAGTTCGGCGCTATACCCGAGCGAAGCGCTCGTTCAGTCCTCGCGTGTTTCCGCAAGCTAGTTTACCAAATCCTTTCGGGTGGTCACCGGTTGATCGCTCGTTGTCCAGTTCGCCCGAACGTCAGGGGGCACACAGTTCAGAAGCGCCCCGCAAACATCGCGATTACGAGAGCTTTCCTTGTAACGTTCCGTTTCCCTACACGCAGGACTTTCCGCCGGATCCGCCCCGTGAGTGGATGGTGTGAATCCCGTTGCGAAGCGCGAACCCGATCCAAGAAAAAACCCCACCAATCAGGCGGGGTTGAAAAAGTGTCATTTGCTCGGCTGTTACGGCCATCTAACCTTACCGCTAGCGACGAGCTTCAGATAGATTTGAACGCCAAGACGTGCCGCCCGTCCTAAAGCCAGCGTTTGATCTCCCTCCAACCCAATGCAGCCGAGCCAACGATCAGCGCGCATCGCCTGAATCTCTTCAGGACTGAAGAAGCACACAGCGCGAACCAACTCCGGATCGTGCGGAATCCCTTCGCTTCGTAGTGTCGCCGCTTCCTCTTCCGTGATCTTTGTTTTCCGCTTTTCAACGCGCCGAGCGCCGTCCGCATAGACGCGGAGTCCACCCGTTTCGCGCACTTCAAGCACTGCATTCCGAATCGCCGCGCGCTTGAATCGAGTGGTTGTGAGTTCGACCGTCTGCGCCGCCGCTTCTACCGATTTCTTGGTATTCATTTCGTTTCCAAACAGAACGACCGCACCTACTCACGGAGGTAGAATTTGGGCAGCAAAGGGCCCTCTCCGCTTTCGATGCGGTCGCAAGTGTCTGTCTCTGCTAATTCCGGATTCTACCCCGGATGACTCCACAGAAGTCACGTGCAAGAACGTAACACTTTAGACGTGCGATGGAAGAACAAAGTTCAGTCTGAACTATTCCATCTAGTCGCTTCATCCAGTGGTATTCGATACGGCTTTCCGCCCTTCAGCGTTTTGATGACCCGAGCGGCGCAGCGGTCGGAAACGAACTGACGATGACGGCCAATGACCGCGGCAAACTCTGGCACCCAAAAGAAGCCTCGCATCTCAGCCGCCTCGCGTGCGGCGTGCGCCGCAATGGCGTCGGCAGGTATCCGCGGAATGGATGCGAGCACGACGTTTAAACGCTCGGTGATCACCCGGATATCCGAACGAAGCGTCGCAACCTCAGCAAACAGGCGCTTAGTTTCAGCTTCATCCATTCCAGAACCCCGGAGAACGAATCCTCAGCCGTCAATCGGAAGGCAGACCCTCCCCCACCGGCTTTTTGTGTGCGCTGCGTGTGCGGCTTTTCCCCTCCTCTGTAATTGGTGCTCAGGAAGGGACTCGAACCCTTACGCCTTTCGGCACACGCCCCTCAAACGTGTGTGTCTACCAATTCCACCACCTGAGCAATTTCCAGAGAGGAAGGCGGACTAAGAGACATCGCCGGAA
>Ga0207415_1001751_pt1 | contig 10469 bp, 10 predicted proteins | sample Passage237A_FD_187369 | JGI IMG/M metagenome (GOLD analysis project Ga0207415, IMG submission 187369) | Cellulose adapted compost microbial communities from Newby Island Compost Facility, Milpitas, CA, USA - Passage2 37A (SPAdes) (version 3) ...
AGGGCGGAGAAATCAGCGAGTTAGACAATTTACCGCAGGGAGCGGGCGAGGCGGGGATCGCTGTTGATTTGAATTCGCTCGCCCGCTATGCCTAAGCCTCAAGAAAGGCACCCTGCCCGGCGGGGGCCTTGCCCATCATGACCCCCATACGGAGTGCCAGGTTCCATGTCCAGCTTTGACAAGCGCGGAGAAGGTTTTGAAAAGAAGTTCGTTCATGACGAGGAGCTTCGCTTCAAGGCGACGGCCCGCCGCAACAAGCTGCTTGGCCTGTGGGCGGCTGAGAAAATGGGCCTGACCGGCGAGGCGGCTGAAGCCTATGCACAGGAAGTCGTCTCCGCCGATCTTGAGGAAGCGGGTGAGGAAGACGTGTTCCGCAAGATTCGCAAGGATTTCGACGCGAAGGGTGTGGACCAGTCGGACCATCAGATCCGCCGCTCTATGGCCGACCTGATGGAAGAGGCCATTCGCCAGGTTCAGAGTTGAGACCCGGCTTTAACTTTCCGCATCTACGGCACTGACAAGGATCGTCGCGAAGCTCGCCGCAGCGGTTTCGCGTGCCTGCCGCTCGGTCAGTCCGGGAATGGCATTTGCCGCTGATTCCCGGACGCGGTGCATGGCTGCCCAGGCAACCGTCTCGATGGCAAGGCGCGCAGCGAGGCTCAGCGCGGGCGAGGGCGGCCCTTGCCTCCCTCTCATGGCAAGGGCCACGCGCGCAATCTGATCGCGGTGGTGGGCCCGCAAATCAAGGGCGTGAAGCTGCTCGAAAGCGGGGATTTCCTGCGCGCAGCGATCTACCAGCCAGATGGCGCGGCGCGCCTCATGCAGCATGTCGTAAAGCTCCGCGCCGATCTGGCGGAGCGTTTCCGTGTCCGGCTTCGCGGTGGTGATCAGCGCGTCATCAAGCGACGGCCAATGACGCACTTCCCTGGCGCGCTCGGCGAAAATGGCGGCGCTTTCCTCCATGCCTGGATCGGTAAGGGGAAGGGGGAGTTCGGCCAGCGGGCGGGCGCAGACTTTCAGGATGGCGAGATGAAAAAGGGCTTCCTTGCTCGCGACATAAAGATAGAGCGTGCCAACGCTCACGCCTGCGACCTTGGCCACATCGGCCATCTGGGTGCGGCGGATGCCCAGATCGCTGAAGCAGGCAATGGCCGCTTCGGCTATGGCGTCAGTCTTGTCGGACGGTTTTTTAGCCACATCTGCTCCTTGCACTTCTCATTCGCTGCTCGCCCAATTTCTCGTTGACTCCCGATATAAAATGAATGAATCATTCAGTCAAATCTAAACGGGAGGGCGGAATGCGTTGGCTGTTTGTGGCGGTTGCGGGGTTGGTGGCGGTTCTCGGCATGGGGCAGGGGGCTGCTTCGGCCGAGGAAGCGGCAGGCTGGCTTCATTATGGCGCTGACGCGGGCGGCTCCCGCCATTCGGCCGCTACGGCCATCACGCCGGAAAATGTCTCTGATCTCCGCGAGGCATGGGTCTATCGCACCGGCGACATGGTGAGCCGTGCCGACGCTATGAAACATACGGCTTTCGAGGTGACGCCCATCCTCTTCGAAGGCTCGCTTGTTTTCTGCAGCCCCTTCAATGAAGTGATCGCGCTTGATCCGGGCACGGGGGAGCAGAAATGGCGCTTCGATCCGAAAGTTGCCGTCGACTACCGCCCCGGTAACCAGTTCGTTTGCCGCGGTGTTACGCCCTGGGTGGATGAGGCGGCTGCGGAAGGGGCGAGCTGCGGCAAGCGCATTTTCATGGGCACGGTTGATGCGCGCGTGATCGCGCTTGATGCGCGGACGGGCGAGCCGTGCGCCGGTTTCGGCGAGAATGGCGAGGTGCAGATAGACCCCGGCATGGAACTGCAATGGCCGGGCGAGTTTCAGATCACCTCGCCGCCTTCGGTTGCGGGCGGTGTTGTCGTGATCGGTTCTGCGATCAGCGATAATCGCCGGGTAGATGCGCCGAAGGGAACCGTGCGCGCCTTTGATGCGCGGACGGGAAAGTCCGTCTGGGAGTTCAATCCCATTACGCGCGGCGCGGAAGATCATCCGACGAGCTGGCCGCGCGGCAGCGTTGCGGCGCAGACAGGACATGCGAATGTCTGGGCACCCATTGCTGCGGATGAAGCGCGGGGGCTTTTCTTCCTGCCAACCTCTTCTCCAAGCCCCGACTTCTTTGGCGGCGCGCGGGCCGGCGACAATCTCTATGCGAATTCCGTTGTGGCGCTTGAGGCGGCGACGGGCAAAGTGCGCTGGCATTTCCAGACCGTGCACCACGATGTGTGGGACTATGACCTTCCCGCACAGCCGAGCCTCGTGACGCTGACCCGCGATGGCGCGCCGCGCGATGCGGTGGTGCAGGTGACGAAGACGGGGTTTGTCTTTGTGCTTGATCGCGAGACGGGCAAGCCGATTTTCGATGTGGAAGAACGTCCCGTGCCGCAGGATGCAGCGGCGGGTGAGTTCCTGTCGCCAACGCAGCCTGTTCCTGTCGCACCGCCGCCGCTTGTACCGCAGCATCTGAAGCCGGAAGACGCGTGGGGACTCACCTTCTGGGACCGCAAGGCCTGTCGCGAGAAGATTGAAGCCGCGCGCTCCGAAGGGCTTTACACGCCGCCCTCAGCGCAAGGCACGATCATGTATCCCTTCACGGGCGGCGGGGCGAATTGGGGCGGGGCCGCTTTCGATCCTGCAACGCAGCGGCTCTACATCAATACAAGCCGTGCAGCGCATCTCATCACGCTTATCCCCTCGGAAAATTTTGAAGCGGCGCGAGCGGCAGAACCGGATGAGGAAATCTCGCCCCAGGCACCGACGCGCTGGGCGGTGAAGCGCGAATTGCTGCTCTCTCCCCTTGATCTTCCCTGCAACCCGCCGCCTTGGGGAATGCTGACGGCTGTTGATCTCTCCGACGGCACGATTGCCTGGGAAAGCGTGCTGGGCACGGTGCGCGACCTCGCGCCAGTTCCGGTGCCCATCAAATGGGGAACGCCGAATTTCGGCGGCCCGATCGTTACCGCGGGCGGTGTCGTGTTCATCGGCGCAACGATGGATGATTATCTGCGCGCCTTTGATGCAGCGAGCGGCGAGGAACTCTGGAAAGGCCGCCTTCCCGCAGGCGGTCAGGCAACGCCCATGACCTATGAGTGGGAAGGGCGGCAATATGTGGTGATTGCGGCAGGCGGCCATGCACGAGCGGGCACAAAACTTGGTGACTATGTGATCGCCTATGCCTTGCCGGAGAATTAGAGGGCCGCTTCTTTCAGCTTCAGCCGGGTTGCGATCTGCTCGAGAGAAAGAAGGTGGTTGCCTTCCTTCACCAAATCGTAAACCGTGACGTTCAGTGCACGGAGCGTCTTGCGGCGGATCTCCCGCGTGTCGGGCGCTTCGTCAAAGTCGATGACGTTGACGCAGGCCGTGTTCTGGTCGATGGCGGCAAAGGTGGCAAGGCCGGTGCCGAGCGCCCAGCCGATGACGAGCCGGTTGATGCCGCCATGCGCCACAAGGGCAAGCGTGTCCCACTCAGGCTCGGCGATCAGCTTTTCGAGGCCCGCAAGAACACGGGTGTTTACCTCTTCGAAGCTGTCGCCGCCATTGTAGCGGGCGCCGGGCACATGGGCATTGCGGAATGAATAGGCAATATCGTTGAGGTCGGTCACGGCGGCGCGATAGGCGGGGTCGCCCTGAAATTCGACGAAGTGATCGCTCGCTTCAATCTCGATATTGCGTCCGGCGAGGATAAGCTCTGCTGTCTCCATTGAGCGGGGAAAGCTTGAACTGACCGCGCGATCAAAGGGAATCTTTTGCAGCGCCTTGCCTGTGAGGGTTGCCTGTTCGCGGCCCCAATCCGTCAGCGGCACGACCTTCGCGTCGGCAACGCGATTGCCCTTGTCATCGACATAGGACACATCGCCGTGGCGGAACAGATAGATGCGGCGGCGGCGCGAGCCGTCGAAGGCTGTGCGGAGCATGGGAAATCCCCCGGATACAAATATCGGTGCCGTGCGGTACGGGCGCGACTGTGACGGTTGGGTGAAGCCTCAGCTCCGGCCGAATACACGCGCGAAAATCGTGTCCACATGCTTGGTGTGGTAGCCGAGGTCGAAGCGTTCCTCGATTTCCGCATCGCTCAGATACTTCTTCACATCGGCATCGGCTTTCAGCAGGTCGAGGAAGTTGCCTTCCCCGCGCCAGACCGGCATGGCATTGCGCTGCACGAGGCGATAGGCCTCTTCGCGCGACGCGCCTTTCTGCGTGAGAGCCAGAAGCACGCGCTGCGAATGGACAAGACCGCCAAGCTGGTTGAGGTTCTTTTCCATGTTCTCGGGATAGATCACCAGCTTGTCGATAACGCCGGTGAGGCGTGCCAGCGCGAAGTCGAGCGTGACAGTTGCGTCCGGGCCGATCATGCGCTCAACCGAGGAATGGGAGATATCGCGCTCATGCCAAAGGGCGACATTTTCCATGGCCGGGATGCTCATGCCGCGCACGAGGCGGGCGAGGCCGGTGAGGTTTTCAGTGAGCACGGGGTTGCGCTTGTGCGGCATGGCTGATGAACCCTTCTGCCCTTCGGAGAAGAACTCTTCAGCTTCCAGCACTTCGGTGCGCTGCAGATGACGGATCTCGGTGGCGACGCGCTCAATGGAGCTGGCGATGACGCCAAGTGTTGCGAAGAACATGGCATGGCGGTCGCGCGGAATTACCTGCGTTGACACGGGTTCGACCTCAAGGCCGAGCGCCTTGGCGACATGCGCTTCCACGCGGGGGTCGATATTGGCGAAGGTGCCGACCGCGCCAGAAATGGCGCAGGTCGCGATTTCCTTGCGCGCATTGACCAGCCGTTCGCGGCAACGCGAGAACTCGGCATAGGCTTCCGCCATTTTCAGGCCGAAGGTCACGGGTTCGGCATGAATGCCGTGGCTGCGGCCAATGCAGACCGTGTCCTTATGCTCATAGGCGCGGCGCTTGATGGCAGCCAGAAGCTCGTCCATGTCGCGCAGCAGAATGTCGCTCGCGCGGGCAAGCTGCACGTTGAAGCAGGTGTCGAGCACGTCTGACGAGGTCATGCCCTGATGGACGAAGCGCGAATCCTCACCGATGAATTCGGCAAGATGGGTGAGGAAGGCGATGACGTCATGCTTCACCTCGCGCTCGATCGCGTCGATCTTCTCGACATCGAACACGGCCTTGTCGCCCCGCTCGCGGATGTTTTTTGCGGCTTCCTTCGGAATCACGCCAATCTCGGCCAGTGCTTCGCAGGCATGGGCTTCGATCTCGAACCAGATGCGGAACTTCGTTTCGGGGTCCCAGATGGCGACCATTTCCGGTCGCGAATAGCGCGGGATCATCAGGCGCCTCGCAGTTTCATGGCGGATGGGAAGGAACGGGCAGGGTGTAGCATTTGGGGGATGGCTCTTCAACCGGCCCTGAAAGGGACGCCCGGCGGTAAAGATGGGTTGGTAAAAAGCATAATCCCTGCGCTACCTTGCGTTAAAGGAAAGGCGCCTGAAGGCGCATCAGGGAGGAGAAAATGGGTGTGACGCTCTCGGGAGAGATTTCCCGCCGGACATTTCTGAAATCAACCGCCGCGACGGCGGCTTTGGCTGGCGCCTATGCGGCGGGGTTCCGCCCCGCGATGGCGGGCGCGCCGGAGCTTGCAAAGCTCGACGCGCTCGGGCAGGCGGAACTGGTTGCGAAGGGCGAGGTTACGGCGCTCGACCTTGTGAATGCCGCGATTGAGCGGATCGAGCAGGTCAACCCCAAGGTGAACGCGGTGGTGCTGGAGCTGTTCGACCGGGCGCGCGAGGAAGCGGCGGGCGACCTGCCGAAAGGCCCGTTCACCGGCGTGCCGAACCTTGTGAAGGATCTCGATAATCTGAAGGGCACGCGCAACAGCTCCGGCTCGCGCATGTTTGCGCAGAATATTTCTGCCGAAACCGACCCGCTGATCGCCGCGAATGAGAAGGCGGGCTTCATCATGGTAGGGAAGAGCAACACGCCGGAATTCGGCCTGCTCGCCACCACGGAATCGCTTCTTCTGGAGCCGTGCCGTAACCCGTGGAATCCCGAACATTCATCAGGCGGCTCATCGGGCGGCGCGGCGGCGGCAGTTGCTTCCGGCATGGTGCCGCTCGCCCATGCAACGGATGGCGGCGGCTCGATCCGCATTCCGGCATCCTGCTGCGGACTTTTCGGGCTGAAGCCGAGCCGGGGCCGCATCTATACGGGAGAGCGAAACCTGCCGGGCGAGATCGGTGTGCAGCATTGCGTGAGCCGTTCCGTGCGGGACAGCGAGGCCCTGTTCGCCGTCACCGAGATGCAGGCAGAGGGTGCGCGGCTCGCGCCTGTCGGCCGCGTCGAGGGGCCGAACAAGAAGCGTCTCAAGATTGCTTTCAATACGAAGAACTATTTCGGCAATGAACCGGACGCCGATGTGAAAGCGGCGATTGAAGATGTGGCAAAGCTCTGCGAGAGCCTCGGCCATGAGATTGTGCCGGTTGAAAACCCGGTTCACGGCGAAACCTTTATGGAGGCTTTCCTCACCATCTGGGCATCCGGTCCGTCCATGCTGGTGAAGCTTGCCAGGGAGAACGGGCTTGATCCGGAAGCCGTGCTTGAGCCCTGGACCATTGGCCTTGCTGCAAAGTTCGATGCAAAGCCTGCGGGCGCGATTGAAGAGTCGCTGGCGGTCTTTACGAAGGTGACGGCAGAGACCGAGGCATTCATGAAGGACTATGATGTGTGGCTGTCGCCTGTCCTCGCATCAGCGCCGCCGAAACTCGGGGAGCAGGGGCCGAACGTACCCTTCGATACGCTTTATGAGCGTGTCATCAATTATGTAAGCTATACGCCGCTTCATAATGCAGTGGGGACACCGGCCATGTCGGTTCCGCTCTCATGGAATGAGGCGGGACTTCCTATCGGCTCGCAGTTTGCGGCATCGCTTGGCGGTGAGAAGGTCCTTTTTGAACTTGCCTATGAACTGGAGCAGGCTCGCCCGTGGGCAGATAAATACGCGCCGATATTTGCGGGATAGGGCTTGAAAGGTGGGGCTTCGGCCCCGCCTTTTCATATCAGGCCGAGCGAACGGAAGCTTGCATGTCGTCCCTTGCCGACGACGAGATGATCGTGGATTTCAATGCCGAGGGGCCGCGCGGTGTCCACAATCTGGCGTGTCATCTCTACATCGGCATTTGAGGGGGTTGGGTCGCCAGACGGGTGGTTGTGGACGAGGATAAGCGCGGAGGCGTTCAGCTCCAGCGCGCGTTTCACTACCTCGCGGGGATAGACGGGCGTGTGGTCCACCGTTCCCCTTTGCTGAACCTCATCGGCGATCAGCACATTCTTGCGATCGAGAAAGAGGATGCGGAACTGCTCCACCGGATTATGCGCCATGGAGGCAGCGCAATACTCAAGCAGCGCATCCCATGAGCCGATCACTTCCTTTTTCATCACCTTTGCCTGTGCGAGCCGCAGCCCGGCTTCCCGTATGATGCGGAACTCGGTGATGATCGTGTCTGAGACGCCCCTCACCTCGCGCAGCCTTGCCGGGTCTGCATTGATGGCTTCCGAGAAGCCGCCAAAGCGCGCGATGATTTCCTTGGCGAGCGGCTTCACATCGCGGCGCGGCACGGCGCGAAAGAGAATGAGTTCGAGAAGCTCGTAGTCAGGCAGCGTTTCGGGCGAGGTGAGAAAGCGGGCGCGCAGCCGCTCCCGATGGCCTGCATAATGCGGTGTTTCCTTCGCCCCGTCCCCCACGGCGCGATTTCCGCCTTACGCGTAGGGCGGGCAGTCGAGACCCGCTGGCGATTTGGTGAAAATCTCGCAGCCATCTGCCGTGACACCGATCGAATGTTCGAACTGGGCGGAGAGGGAGCGGTCGCGCGTTACGGCGGTCCAGCCATCGGAGAGGATTTTCACGCCCGGTTTGCCGAGATTGATCATCGGTTCGATGGTGAAGAACATGCCTTCCTTCAGCGTTGCGCCCTGTCCCTTGCGGCCATAGTGGAGCACATTCGGCGCATCATGGAAGACGCGGCCAAGACCATGGCCGCAAAACTCGCGCACCACGGAGCAGCGCTGGCTTTCCGCATATTCCTGAATGGCCCAGCCAATATCGCCGAGCGTTGCGCCGGGCTTCACCACGGCAATGGCGCGCATCAGCGATTCATAGGTGACGTCCACGAGGCGCTGCGCCTTGCGAGGGGCTTCACCTGCGAAATACATACGGTTCGTGTCGCCGTGCCAGCCATCGAGAATATAGGTCACATCCACATTGATCGCGTCGCCTTCGCGCAGCACGCGGTCCCCCGGTATGCCGTGGCAGACGACATGGTTGATGGAGGTGCAGCAGGATTTGCGGAACCCGCGATAGTTTAGCGGTGCCGGATAGGCGCCATGATCCATCCCGAACTCGAAGACGAGGCGGTCGATGTGATCCGTCGTGATGCCAGGGCGGATTTCGGTGACGAGCATGTCCAGCGCCTCTGCGGCAAGCCGACCCACGCGGCGCATGCCCTCAAAGGCTTCTGCATCATGAATCTTGATCCGCCCGACATTGCGTTCGGGGGCGTCAACGGCATCTGTATAGCTCATATCGCGTCTTGCTCGGGGCTCGGGTGGGTGTTTTCCTAACATAGTGCCCATAGCCCTCATTTGAAAGCAGGGGCGGGAGAGCGGTATTCTCGGGCAAGGATGCGTTGCAGGGAAGTTTCACATGCCGGAGAAAGAGGCGCAGGCGCGCCCGAAAATTGTTACTGCCAGTGTTTTGCTCATCGGCGATGAGATTCTCTCCGGCCGCACGCGGGATTCGAACCTTTCCTATATTGCGACGCATCTGAACAAGATCGGCATTCAGGTGCGCGAGGCGCGGGTGATCCCCGATATTGAGGATGTGATCGTCGCCGCCGTGAACGAGCTTCGCGCGCGCTATGACTATGTTTTCACCACGGGCGGCCTCGGGCCGACGCATGATGACATTACCGCCGATGCGATTGCCCGGGCTTTTGGTGTGGGTATCGACTATCACCCCGAGGCGGTGAAGGTGCTCGACGAGCATTACAAGGAGACGGGCGGGGAGTTCACCAAGGCGCGGATGCGCATGGCGCGCCTGCCCGAAGGGGCGGTGATGATCGCCAATCCGCTCAGCAAGGCGCCGGGCTTCCAGATCGGCAATGTCTTCGTGATGGCAGGCATCCCCATGATCATGCAGGTGATGCTGGACAGCCTGACCGACCGGCTGGAGGGCGGGGCGGCCATGCAAAGCCGCACAGTGACAGCCCAGATCGGGGAGGGGACCATTGCCGAAAGGCTCGGCGACCTGCAACTTCGGCACCCGGAAGTGGGGATTGGCAGCTATCCCTATTATCGGGGCAAGAGTTTCGGCACGAGTATCGTTATGAGGGCCGTCGATTCGAGGGCGCTGGAGAAGGTCGAGCAGGAGGTGGTGGCGCTGATGCGGGAGTTTGGCGTCGAGCCTCTTATGGGTGACAGAAGCTGAAACCCCAAGGATTCCAGGTGTTTTGTCGCAAATCTGCAACAGATTTTGCCAACATTACGAAAGTTTCAGCATTTCTGCCGTTTCCGGGCGATACAATTTTCGTGGGACCGATTAGAGTTCCCCCACAAGGTCTGACGGTTGTTGCCCGGCGGTATCGTCGGCAAGCCCGGCGGAGGGGGATACAGGCCTCGACCCGGTTGGCCTGAAAACAAAATTGGGGTCTGGTGACCCGGAGGGAGAAACGACATGAAAAAGACCATCGGCATTCTGGGCATGGCTGCGGGCGCTCTGATGCTTTCGAGCACGGCGTTTGCTCTGGACTCGAGCTTCGACGCGATGTCGAAGGCCGGCAACCACAAGTTCTATGTGTGGTGCACGGGCGGCCCTGACAGCGAAGCGACCCAGCAGGGCGCGAACGCGAAGGAAGCCCAGGCCGCTCTTGCTGCCACGAAGGGCAACAATTGCTGGCCGGTTTGGCAGGGCCTCGAAGGCTAAGCCACTTCCGCAAGGAATTTTCGGGAACGGCGGTCTTCAGGGCCGCCGTTTCCTTTTGTGCGCTTTCCTTTTGCACTGGTGAGCCGCAGCGGGCATATCTTGACCCCGCAGGCGCAGGGGCCCCTTGGCGAAACTGGTATACGCAGCGGACTTAAAATCCGCTTCCTGCAAGGGAGTGCGGGTTCGAGTCCCGCAGGGGCCACCATTCCATGCGGGCGGGCGTCAAAGTCCGACCGTTGCCATCATCAACAAATGAGCGGGAATCAGCCGTGGCCGGCGACGGCGTGACGGGGTTCGGAATAAAGCGCCTCGGCGGGCACGCTTTCATCTTCCTTCAGCGCGGCATCAAAGCGGTAGAGCGTGGAGCAATAGCCGCAGATGATCTCCGTATCCCGGCCCATGTCCAGAAAGACATGCGGATGATCGAAGGGAGGAGCCGCACCAATGCACTCGAACTCCTTCACGCCGATGCGGATCTC
>Ga0207415_1001758_pt1 | contig 10437 bp, 9 predicted proteins | sample Passage237A_FD_187369 | JGI IMG/M metagenome (GOLD analysis project Ga0207415, IMG submission 187369) | Cellulose adapted compost microbial communities from Newby Island Compost Facility, Milpitas, CA, USA - Passage2 37A (SPAdes) (version 3) ...
ATCGGTTCTAGCGTCAACGGCAGCTTTGAGTCTGTCCACCATTTCTTCTTTGGTAACCACTTCTTTGTTGGGGCGATGACCGCATCTTTTTGCTCCCACTTGGTCTTCGATATGCAGTGCTGCCGCGCCTTCATTAATCAGCGATTTCACGGTTCTCGCCACATTGAATGCCGAAGGACCAAAACCGGTGTCCACATCCACCATCAATGGCAAATCGCAGACATTGGTGATTCGTCGGATGTCAATCAGTACATCTTCCAGCGTTGTGATTCCCAGATCGGGAATTCCAAGTGAACCTGCGGCTACACCGCCTCCGGAAAGATAAACGGCTTTGAAGCCTGCTTGCTTAACTAACAGTGCATGATTGGCATTGATGGCACCAACTATTTGTAAAGGTTTTTCTTCCTCCATTGCCTTTCTGAATCGAAGTCCGGGGGAATCAAAAGAAGTTGAATGAGTCATATTTTTGAAATAATAGATTTTTAAAATGCAAAGATAAGCAAAGTGGTTAAACTCGTTTCTATGCAATGTTTTATTAAATCAATTTTCGACTTCTTATTTGTCTGAAAAATGAACTGAAGGAAACCCGAGATTCAAAATTACGATTAAAACCAAAACAATGGTTTGTGTATAAATTGTCTGTGTTGGCTGGCCATCTTGAGCAAAGCATGGAATGCGTTGAGAATCTGCCGGATTTGTTAAAGGAAATGATGGAATGTAATACCAACAGATTATTTCAGAAGGATTGTCTGTTCTTCTCTTCCGACTGTTCCAATAAGCATGCTGTCAGGAACCAGGTTCTGGACGGTCTGCGTATCTGATTCATCACAAATAATGACCATTCCGACCCCCATATTGAAGGTTGCATACATTTCATCTTCACTGATTTCGCCTCTTTTCATCAACTCTTTCATCACAGATGGAACATTGATTTTAGATTTATCAATCACAGCCGAGAGTCCGTCTGGCATGATGCGCGGAACATTCTCAATCAACCCGCCTCCGGTGATGTGTGCAATGCCCGAGAGTTCTACTTTTTCACTGATTTTTGAAATATCGTTCTGATACAATTTTGTGGGAACAAGCAAGGTTTCCCAAATCGGTTTTCCTTCAAATTCCTCAGTAAAATCGGTGAAAACTTTTCTGATTAAAGAAAATCCATTGCTGTGAAATCCCGAAGAAGGCAGTCCGATGATTGCTTGGCCTTCTTTGATTTTAGAACCGTCGATGATTTCATCTTTCTCAACTACACCTACGCAAAAACCTGCCACATCATAATCACCCACTTGGTACATACCCGGCATTTCTGCGGTTTCACCGCCGATCAGAGCGGTCCCGGTTTCTTTACAAGCTGCAGCGATTCCGCCAATGATTTCGGCTGCGATGTCCGAATCGAGCTTTCCGCAGGCAAGATAATCAAGGAAGAACAGTGGTTTGGCGCCGTGACACAGAATATCGTTGGCGCACATGGCAAAGCAATCTATACCTACAGTATCATATTTCCTCACATCTAATGCGATTCTGAGTTTGGTGCCTACGCCGTCGGTACCCGAAACTAATACTGGATTTTTATAGCCCGACAATTGATAAAATGCACCAAAACTTCCGATTCCGTTCAGTACATTTTGGTTATGGGTTTCAGAAACCACTTTTTTAATTTTGGAAACGGTTTGGTACCCTTCTTCCTTGTCCACGCCTGCCGATTTGTAGGTATTATCGCTCATTTTGTTCTGTATAAGTGCAAAATTAAGATTTAAACAGCAATATAACGACTGCAGTTTCAAAAAGTTTGTGTGGTCTAAAATTAATGAATAAAAAAAGGTGCCCGATTGAGCACCTCTTTTGTTGTTATGGTTTCTTGATTACAGGAAGAAGCTAAATCCAACGCTTACGCCGAATGGAGAATAGGTTTCTTTGATGTCAAAATCGCCTTCGCTGTAGTCGTAGGTCATTTGAGAATAGCTCAGACCCAAATTAACTGCGATAGATTCTTTGAAGAAGAAAGCCATTCCTCCTTTTGCTTTCCATGCAAAACCCCCGGCTGATTCAGATTCATCTTCGTATTTTTCTTTTTTGGATCCGTAACCTACATTTGCACCTATATATGGTTTGATGTTTTCACCTGCAGAAAAATAGTAAGTTGCTCCTGGCATTACTGAAAATGAACTTGTAGTCACTTTATCGCTGTCTTGTTTCATGGTCACACTTGCCAAGCCAAACTCAATACCAACGGCCAAGTCATCCATAACAAAATAACCGGCTGCCGGGTTGAAGCTGATGACAGAAGTTGTTGGTCCGTCCACTTTGTCACTCTCAACTTTGTAGGTCGATTTTCCACTTGAGAATCCGAGAGAGGTAGAACCTTCAATGACCCAATTCCCTTTTTGAGTTTGTGCATTCAGTGTTACAAAACCGAATGTCAAACAAATCATAAAGATCTTTTTCATAGTTAAATAATGTTTAAAATTAGCGGCAAATATATCAAATATTATTAAACTCAATAGACAATCGATAAATATCGCTCATTATTGTGCTACGAAATCATTTTATCAGTCAAAAACACCAAAAAGTTCAACCCGAAGCACCAAACATCATACTTCTCATTATCAATTACATACAGCCAACTTGTTTTGCAATCAGATATTTGTGCATTCAGTGAATTTTGGAAACAAAATCAGTATCTTTTTTTGACTCATGAGGATTCAACTAACTGTAATCGGATGAATTGTTGATTAGTTGTGGGTAAATAGCGATTTCACAATCCATTTATTCATTGCGTATGTCAATAATCTTTTTATTTTTGTCTAAACTTAAAATTATTTAAAATGAAAAAACTTTTATTATCAGCTGTTATAGCCATGTTTGGCTTAACAGGATTGAAAGCTCAATCAACTGGATTTGAAGCTGGCGCTCACATCGGCTTCACTATGGGTGATGTAAAAGATTCGTACTCGATTAACTTCGGTATTAACGCAGCCTACTATTGGGAAATTGCAACTGATTTCCAACTGGGGGTAGCTTCAGGGTATGATCACTGGACGGCTAAAGAATATGATGTTCCTGGCCTAGGTAAAATCAAACCAGACGACGCAGGATTTATTCCGATTGCAGCTGCAGGTAAATATGATTTCGGTGGTTTCTTTGCCGGCGCAGACTTAGGTTATGGCATAGGTGCCTCAAAAGGTAATGACGGCGGATTCTATTACAGGCCAAGAATTGGATATACCAATACCTCTTTCAATGCTTATGGTTTCTATAAAGGAATCAGTATGGATGGGGGATCATTCTCATCAATTGGTGTTGGATTCGACTATAAATTCTAATTTATTTAGCCAAAGAAAAAACAAACCGGCCTTGTGCCGGTTTGTTTATTGATTAAACGAAAAACCAGCTTTCTTCTGCTTGTATTATGATTGGTCTTGGAATCACTTTTCATTAGCAACAGAGCGATTCAAAAAATATTTATATTTTTGTTTTAAACTAAAACAAAATTAAAATGAAAAAACTTTTATTATCAGCTGTTATAGCCATGTTTGGCTTAACAGGATTGAAAGCTCAATCAACTGGATTTGAAGCTGGCGCTCACATCGGTTTCCCTATTGGGGATGCCGGAGATTTTGCTTCGATTAATTTTGGTATCAATGCTGCCTATTATTGGGAAGTATCAGCAAATTTTCAGGCCGGTTTGGCCAGTGGTTATGACCACTGGATTACCAAATCCGAAGATGAGACACCAGATATTCCTCTTCCTACAAAAATGGTCAGTACCGAAATGAAGGACTTTGGATTCATTCCTGTGGCAGCCGCTGCTAAATACGACTTTGGCGGTTTCTTTGGAGGGCTTGACTTGGGTTATGCCATATATGCCGGAAGCGGTAAAGGAGACGGTGGTTTCTATTACAGACCGAGGGCTGGGTGGAACAACACTTCATTCAATGTATATGGATTCTACAAAGGGATCAGCAGCGACGGATCAACTTTGTCTTCGTTGGGTGTGGGTTTTGATTACAAATTTTGACTTTTATATTTAAAAGAAACAAACCGGCCTTGTGCCGGTTTTTTGTTTGTCTGCTAAGCTGCATAATATAAAAATCCTCAGTAAAGAGCCCGAGGATTTTTAATTTGATAGATGGATTAGGTAGGTTAAGATTGCATTAATTTTTTTGGTTTGGTTGGATCTTAAAGAGAGAATCCCATATTTAGCTAATTGTTTATTTCTTGTTGTAAATTCAATATTCTAATAAACACCGCAAATTTCAAAATAATAAAAATGCAATACAAAGGTTTTTGGCCCTAATTTAGAGGGGAAAAAGCCCCTTTACCAAAAACTGGAGACCCATTGCCTTTATTTTCAATGAATTCATAAAAAAAACCGTCCTTTTGGGACGGTTTTCAATAAAATTTAATCTCAATTATTTAACCAAAACTTTGATATTCGTAGTAGTACCTGAGACGCCTTTGAAAGCTACCCAATACACGCCGGTTGACAGTCCGTTCAAGTTCAGCTTGGTTTCTCCTTGTTTCAGATTCAGTGTTCTTACGATTCTGCCTTGAACATTCAGAATCTGAACCGTTGCATCTTCCTTAAGATTCACAGTAGTCGAACCTTTGGCAACAGTGGGATAAATCTGAGCAATGGATTTTGACTGCACATCAATCACACCCATGGCATCTTCATCATATATGTATGTCAAATAAAAATTGGTGTCCGGAAGTTCGTTTCCTGCTCCATCGGTCTGTACAAACCTTACCTTGTATTCTGCAAGATTTGTAGGATCCAGATTGATGATATAATCAAACATTCCCCAATTAGCAGCTGCGTACATGACACCCCCATCGGTATTCGGATAAAAAACTCCGGTAGAGATTGGAGTGAAACAGTTCCCAGAAGGTCCTCCTATACAAAATTGAGCCATGGTACCATCAGTATTCACCATTTCAACCACTTCAGCTCTGATGTATATGTCTTCATTTTCCTGGTTTTCAATCAGCAAGTGTAGCTTTGCCTCCTCCAAAGGATCAGCAAAAGTTCCATGTATATTGAACACATGAATTGAGTTGTTTTCATACTGGTTTCCTTCCAAATCAGAAATAGTATAGTCCTGATTCTGAGAAAAGGCAGAAAAGGCAAACAATGAAAGACATGTGCTTAAAAAAATCTTTTTCATCTTCTATTCTTATTTAATGATTACTTTTCTGGTTGTTATTTTTTTACCGGTTTCAACTTTCAAAATATAAGTTCCCGAGGTAAACGAACTCAAATCCAATACAGTTTTGTCGGTTGAGAGTTTATTGAAAGTTCTCAGAAGTTTGCCGGAAATGTCATACACATATACATTATCAATGTTTTTCTCACTGCTGATATTTACTATACCAGTGGTCGGATTCGGATAAACGCTCACAACTGCAAGTTCCACTTCATTTGTTCCCAATGCACCTTTTGAAAATGCTTTTGTAAATCCTCCTCCATAATCACCGTCTGATTCAATCAGAACATTTCCGTTGGCGTCAGCCAGTAATACCGATGCACCTCCATCGTTGCCGGTATCCAATATTCTGAGGCTGTAGCAGTCGTCTGCAGGCAATTGAATATCGATTTCGTATGTCTGGTTATTACCGTAATTGTTGCCTTGTTTGATGGTCTGATTGGCTGAATTTTTCACAATCCAACGGGTTTGTCCTCCATTGTTGTCGGTATTCAGGGTCAGTACCAAATCAAATGTTTCTGCATCCGGGGCGCTTTCGAAAGACTTTGTCATGCTGTCGTTTTCAGGATTGTCATCGTTGTCAAGTATTGTGATTTGAAGATTATTGTTTGACCATATATCAAATGTCACCTCAGGCAATTCAATGTCCGTCGCATGCAATGAAGTCAGCGTACCTGTCCAGGTATATGTGTGAGGGTTGCCATTGATTTTGTACTCAATTTCGAGTGAATTGATGGTTTCTTCTCCGTTGTTTTGAACCGTTACCACAGGTGCGATAACATTGGTACAGGTTTCGTCCACATTACTGATGGAGATCAAAGCAGCATCATACTGATACTCAAGCCCCAACAAAGCAGGGAAAGCGCCGTTACCGCTGATGATTTCCTGATGGGTTTCGGTCATAAATACCACCAACTCCATATCGGACAATACTGCCGGAATATTGTTGTAAGCTGAAGGAATGGCATAAGTATAAGTTCTATCAACAAAGGAACCGGTGGTTGTGGTGTTAATGACTTCTCCCCACTGTCCAGTCAGCAAGTCCACCAATCTTCTCATGTGAACATAATTATTGCCTTGTCCGCCACCAGTCTGTGGGCCCAAGGTGTTGTTCTGTAACAAAGCCACATTCAGATAATTGGTTGACTCAGGGCTGTTGCCAGTATAGTACGCCTCTACATGAACTGTCAACTCTCGTGTTTCAATGTCAATGGTTGCTTCAACGGCCATATTCAGATAAGAAGGCATCGCCATGATTTCAAGTGCTGCGGCTTTCCAGTTGTTTCTGTTCATCGCGGTTGTACCTCCTGCACCCTGTTCTCTTCCCGGGAAAACATGTCGATTCACTGTAGCCGCAGGATACCCTGCAAGGCCTGTCTGACCGGCTATTGCATTGCCCCATGGTGTTCTGAAATCGGGGTCTCCACCTGAGGGGTTTGCATAACTGCCTTGGTGGATGTTAATCGCAAATGCATTTCCAGGGTTTTGATCGAGAATCTGTTCTGCTATCGCATGTCCTTGAGGGCAATAAACGCAGTAAATCCCGGTAAATTCTTCCAATATCGCCTTTTTATTTTCAGGCGTAGTGCTCACAATCGTCTGTCCAAAAGCCAGCGGGAAGAGCCCGAGCAAAAGAACTTTTGTAAATAATTTTTTCATAACCATAAATTTTGTGTGTTGAATTAATTTTATTTGAATTTTCAAAAATACTAAAATGTTTTTACTAATGAAAGTGTAAAGCCAGTATTTTCAGGCACATACCTGCAAACTCCGCCCACACATATCAGCCCCCCCCGCTGACGGCCGTAATTCAGACTCAAACGCGTGGATTCCTTGGCGTAACTCCCGCCGATCATATAATAGTGGTATCGTTCATCCTTGTTGTCATTTCCGTAATTGTAATTGTCCGCAATATAGAAGTTCCATTTCTGGTTGAGGTTGTATTCAACCAATGCTGCTGCCCAGTTCTTTTTGTCTCTTTTGGTCTGAAGGTGCTGCAATTCGAAACGAACCGAATTGTTTGAATTGAATTTATACAGAAAATCGCCCACCACCACATTGGCGATGATGTGGCTGTAATTGCCACCTTCCACAATTGCTTTGTCATAATATTGATGCATATAAGTGATGATGGAGGAAAAATTATCGTTCCATTTTTTATTGATTTCAAAATTCACATCATGAAAGAACTTCCGACCAAAATCAAAGAAATTGGTGGTGTAAGTCATGTCATCATTAAATTCCGCATTCAATCCATTCCAATAAGAAGCATTGACTGCCAGCTTGGTACCGTATTTACCTCCCAAGGTTGTGCCTTTTTTGATGTTGTAGAAAACATCAATCTGACCACCGATTTCCCCAACTTCGTGGGTGTTGGCATCAATGTTTGGCTGGGCTTGATAGACATACATATTGGTCAACAGATAATCGTGTTGTTTGGTGAGTGCCGGCAAATAATTGACGATGGCTTCATTGTAGGAATTCAAAGCAGGGTCGCTCATACTTCTCTCTCCATAAATCCCCATATTTTCCATTCTTCTGAATGTGGTGCTTATCCCAAATCCTCGGGTGGAATAACCCAGATTCAACAAAACGGCGTTTCCGTCATAAAAATTATCAGATGCTTGTTCACCACTGATGATCGGCCGTTCGCCTTTGTGCACATATTCTGCACCTGCGTATATGCCTGAACTCCCTGAATATCCCAGTCGGGCAGAAAAGTTATTATAGTTCTGCGGGAAATCCTCCACGGGCCCGGTGTAATCTTCGTTTTGTCCCACATAACTGAATCCCGCAGTCAGGGTGCTTGAAAAATTTTCTTTGTTGAAAAGTCGTATCAGATTGGTTTCTACATCCAATCCACCGACCGTTCCTTGGGTCGTTTCGAATCCCAACCGCTGTTTACCTATCAAACCTTTGATAGTGGTATAATCATTGGGTGTATATGCGACACGCAGCCCGCGAATGGAGTTATTGATTCCGATTTGACGGTCTTCCCAGCTTCTCAAAATCAAACCACTTCCGAATTGTTCATAAAAATTACCCGCAGTGATGTCCAAATCCTCGCCTTTGTAGTTGACATAATAGGTTGCAATTTTATTGTCATTGAAACGGGGCGAATAACCTTCTAAAGCATTGGGCAAGTATGCTTCGTATTGTATGCCGGCAGAAAATTTCCCGTAATTGTAATCCAACCTTATATAATTGTTGGAGCGAAAAGGGTTTTTGGGTTGTTCAATTCCCAAATCGTCATCTGACTGATACCATTGGGAGGTAGATTCAATGCCACCCGAAAAGGTTCCACCGCCTATTTCAATTTGTCCATATGACAAACCCGATGCTGTCAGAAGCAGCAACATAGGTCTATAAATTTTTCTCATGTGTGTGTGTTTTGCTTTGTAAAGCGCTTTAATAATAATAACGCTGAAATTCTATATCTTATAATATATTAATTGTTGACTTCTTTGATTTTTTCGAAAAGATTATCTTCAGCACCAGGCTGATAGCCAATGTGTTTGTACATAATCTTGCCTTCTTTTACTATCACGGTGAAAGGCGGTGTGGAGAAATTCAACAATCGTTTCAAATCATTATTGGTATCGAGTAAAATATCAAAATCCCAACCTTTTCCGTTGACCATCGGTTGAACCCTTCCTACGGTTTTGGAGTCATCCAACGAAATCGCATAAAACTGAAAATCAGTCTCCGACGCCCAATCGTCAATTTTGTCATTGATTGCATTGAGTTCCAACATACACGGGCCGCACCAAGTCGCCCAAAATGCCAGAACAATGGTTTTCCCTTCCATCGACTCAGCCTTGATGTTTACTTGATTGCCTTTTAAATCACGGATGGGTGCATCAGGAAAATCAGCTTCCTGTGCCGTAAGAAATCCCATACTTATCACCAAAGTAAGGACATAAATAATTTTTCTCATTTTATTTTTTTTGTGTGTTATGAAAAAGCTAAATTAGCAAAAATTAATTCATAGTTATGAAAAAATTAAATAATCTGACACACACATTTATTTTATTAGCAGTTTTTTCTACTTTTTTAATCGGTTGCGGAACCGAAGAAGATATTGGAGACGAACTGATTGAACTCACAGTAAGTGCCTCTTCAGTGCCCGTACAAACACCCGTGACCTTTTATGTATCTTCAAGTATTTCAGGAGATGTAAGTGCAGAGGCTGCATTTTTTGTCAACGGAGAACCGATTGCCGGAAACACCTTTGTACCCATCGAACCCAATGATTACAATGAAGTTTATGCTACCTACAACGGCAAAACCACAAGCACAAAAACATTTGCTTCCACAGCTGTTACTCCATCAGAATATACACAAAAATTATTGCTGGAAGACTACACAGGGACTTGGTGCGGGTACTGTCCGAGAATGATTACCATTACCAATTATCTCACCGATTACAGCCCGAATGTCATTCCCGTTGCCATTCATACACCCGGTTCTCCTACAGATCCTTGGGAATATGAACATGCTTCGCAAATGATGAGTGCTGCATATTACAACACCGGAGGCGCACCTGCCGGTCAATTTAACCGTACTATTAAAGTCAATCAAGACGAAGGGCCTAATCCATGTCCAAACAATCCGGAGTTTTTTGAAAGTCAAGCAGAAGCACTTTTGAGTCAAAACGCACCTTTGGGGTTGTCCATCAATTCAACTTTGAATGGAAACAGCTTAACCATGAATGTCAAGGTAGGTTTTGCGACCGATGAAATTTCAAACGCAAAACTGGTGGTTTATCTGATTGAAGACGGGCTTTCGCACAATCAAGCCAACTATTTCAGCGGCTCAACGATTATCAACTGTGATCCAGCGTACAACTATGCAGACATGCCGAACCCCATTCCGGATTTTCCGCAGAATCATATATTGTTGAAGGCATACACAGATATTTATGGAGATACGATTCCACAAGAATCCATTGCTGAAGGAGCTGTCTGGTCATGGGAGAGAACTTATCCGCTTCCGTCCAATGTGACAAATACACAAAACCTGAGCCTTGTAGCCTTTGTCCTCGGGAACGGCGACTCCATCTCTACAAGAAAAGCACTCAATGTACAAAGTTCTTCCCTGGGTGTTCATCAGCCTTTTGACTGATTCAATATCAAATAATTATACAAAACAAAGACCCGAAGTGATTCGGGTTTTTTTGTTTTGGTAAATTAAAAAAATCTCAGCCAAAGACCGTTTTTATTTTAGGTTG
>Ga0207415_1001771_pt1 | contig 10407 bp, 10 predicted proteins | sample Passage237A_FD_187369 | JGI IMG/M metagenome (GOLD analysis project Ga0207415, IMG submission 187369) | Cellulose adapted compost microbial communities from Newby Island Compost Facility, Milpitas, CA, USA - Passage2 37A (SPAdes) (version 3) ...
GGACGAGGCGGCGAAGATCGACGAGAGCGTCTATGTGCGGAATGCGCGTGGAGCGAAGATCGCGATCGGGCTCGCGCTGGCGATGACGGTGGGCGTGCTGGTGGTGGCGGCGAGGTTGGGACTGTAAGAAGCTCAGCGCTCAAGCTCCAAGAGTCCAAGATCCAAGCTCCAGAGAATGGCCAATGGCCAACGTTTCGAATCGACCGAGGGCTTGCGGCGGGTAGGGGCGGGGTTGCGTGAGTGGCGGGAGGTGAACGCCTCTCGCTCACGCTCGTAGCCACGTTTGCGTTATCTGAAACTTTTTCGAGGGTGGCGGGTTCTGGGGGCATGAACTCATTTTGGAAAGGCGTGCTCGTGGTTTTGGCGGTGTTGCTGGCGGTGAAGCTGTTGCCGGGATTTTTGCTGGTGCCCTTTTTTGTGGGCGTGCCGCTGCTTATTTTGGCGGAGTGTGTGTTTGGCGGGCTGGCGACGCTGTTCACGGTCGGATTCGTGGTGATCGGGGCGCTGGCGCTGGTGGCGTTGGTGCTGCTGGCGGCGTTGTCGCCGATCTGGATTCCGCTGCTGCTGATCGTGGGGCTGGTGGCGTTGATCGCGCGGGCGGCGCGGGCGTAAAGGGCGGCGCGGCGATTCGGGCTGGCGGGCGGGACGAGGGAAGATTTGCTGGACGGAATGTCTGGCGAACTTCCCTCAAGCATCGTGGCGGCGATCGATTTTGTCGGTCGCGGCGGCGGGCTGGTGAAGGCGTTGAGCGGGTATCGGAAAGGGTTTCACACGATTCCGGACGCGGCGAATGACGCGACGAACGCGTTTCTGGCGAAAGTCGGCGAAAAGGAGCTGGCGGAGGAAGCGGAGGCGTTGTTCCAGGCGGTGCGGGCGGCGCTGGGTTACAAGCGGAAGGAGTTGTCGCTGACGGTGGGCGGCGGACTGGCGGTGCTGACGGCGAAGGATTTTTCCGTGGAGATCGGCTATGCGATCGAGGAGGAACGGCCGGAGCGGTATGTGGTGACGACGCGGATGCGGGAGCTGCGGAGCGCGGAGCTGGCGCGGACGGAGGGTTTCGCGGCGGTGTTCGCGGGGAAGTTTTCTGAGATCGTTTTTGGGCTGAAGAAAGGCGCGAGCGTCGAGGCGGTGGTGGATGCGATCGAGGCGCTGGACGGCGAGGGCGGGCTGTCGGTGACGTATCCGTCGGACTGCAGCGAGTGCGAGATTCGGGTGGAGGGCGTGGATGCGCACGTGCGATGCACGGGGAGCGAGTTGGGAATGGTGTTTCCGCGAGCAGGCGCGCCGGGGGAGTTGATCGACGGATTCGCGGCGGTGCGGGAGGCGTTTCGGATCGATCGGGAGTTGGCGGGGTTGATTGGGTGAGGGGGGAGGGGTAGTTGAGAGATGAGGGTTGGGAGGGCGGAGCGCGGGTTGGGTGACTGGGTCTGGCCCACGGAACACGCGGATCACACGGAAGACGTCGAATGCGCGAATGATGGCTTTGCCTTGATTCCAAATTCGCGGAGCGGAGCATCCGGAACCGCGTTTTCCACTTTCTCCGGCGCGCTTTGCCTTGATTCCAAATTCGCGGAGCGGAGCATCCCAACGTGCTATCTGTGTTCCGTATCTGCGTGCTTTGCCTTGATTCCAAATTCGCGGAGCGGAGCATCAATGACATCTCCGACAACTTGTTGCCCCTGGCTTTGCCTTGATTCCAAATTCGCGGAGCGGAGCATCCGCCTCGACGGGAGCGAGGCCGTCCTTCTCGCTTTGCCTTGATTCCAAATTCGCGGAGCGGAGCATCCGCCTCGACGGGAGCGAGGCCGTCCTTCTCGCTTTGCCTTGATTCCAAATTCGCGGAGCGGAGCATCGGGCGCGATGACGGTGCCGACGCCGGGCACGCTTTGCCTTGATTCCAAATTCGCGGAGCGGAGCATCCTCCTTCGCCTCGCGGTCGATGGTGTCGCTGCTTTGCCTTGATTCCAAATTCGCGGAGCGGAGCATCCCGCTCCATCGGTGGTCGCGGCAGGCGTTGGCTTTGCCTTGATTCCAAATTCGCGGAGCGGAGCATCGTAAGCAGCCGCAATCTCCACCGCTTCTGAGCTTTGCCTTGATTCCAAATTCGCGGAGCGGAGCATCCCACTACCTCACGCACATGCAGTTCGGCGTGCTTTGCCTTGATTCCAAATTCGCGGAGCGGAGCATCCTTGAGCCTCTACACGCCCCCCGCTGTCAAGCTTTGCCTTGATTCCAAATTCGCGGAGCGGAGCATCATCGTCCTCTCGCTCGTCATCAGCGACCGAGCTTTGCCTTGATTCCAAATTCGCGGAGCGGAGCATCGAAAGCTCGGCGGAGGTCTATCGGCTGCTTGCTTTGCCTTGATTCCAAATTCGCGGAGCGGAGCATCCAATGCGTTCAAGCAGAGCGTGCAGATCCAGCTTTGCCTTGATTCCAAATTCGCGGAGCGGAGCATCAATGTCGGCAGCGTAGTCCTCCCCCTCTTTGCTTTGCCTTGATTCCAAATTCGCGGAGCGGAGCATCCAAGCGAAAGTTATTCACACCGCGGTCAACGCTTTGCCTTGATTCCAAATTCGCGGAGCGGAGCATCGCCGCCCGACGAGACCTTCGTGGTTGTGGGGCTTTGCCTTGATTCCAAATTCGCGGAGCGGAGCATCATCATTTCTCTGGTATCGTGCACGCCGGCCGCTTTGCCTTGATTCCAAATTCGCGGAGCGGAGCATCACCGGTCGACAACGCGTCGTCGAGTTCGGTGCTTTGCCTTGATTCCAAATTCGCGGAGCGGAGCATCGCCGGACGTGATTGAGACACCATGCGGAGAGCTTTGCCTTGATTCCAAATTCGCGGAGCGGAGCATCCCGTTGCCGGACCTTGCCGCCTGTCGCTCGGCTTTGCCTTGATTCCAAATTCGCGGAGCGGAGCATCCTCGCCGACCACCTCGTCACCTTGTTTTAAGCTTTGCCTTGATTCCAAATTCGCGGAGCGGAGCATCTTCACGAGCAAAGGCCCGACCGTTCGGCGCGCTTTGCCTTGATTCCAAATTCGCGGAGCGGAGCATCCGTTGGATTTATGTTGTCCTCGCCGTTGGAGCTTTGCCTTGATTCCAAATTCGCGGAGCGGAGCATCTGCATCACGTTCGCACTCTCCACGCCGGTGGCTTTGCCTTGATTCCAAATTCGCGGAGCGGAGCATCCATTCCAAGCGCACCAACTCGCGGACGTTGTGCTTTGCCTTGATTCCAAATTCGCGGAGCGGAGCATCACTTCGTCATGCAAGTGCCGGTGCTTCGAGCTTTGCCTTGATTCCAAATTCGCGGAGCGGAGCATCTCTCAAACTTATGCCCTGCGCATCGCCTCGGCTTTGCCTTGATTCCAAATTCGCGGAGCGGAGCATCCGACACCGTCCATCATCAGAATCCGCTTCGTGCTTTGCCTTGATTCCAAATTCGCGGAGCGGAGCATCATTCGTGGGCGCGTTATAATATTTATCAGGGCTTTGCCTTGATTCCAAATTCGCGGAGCGGAGCATCGCCGTCAGACAACCACACGATCGGCCCAGAGCTTTGCCTTGATTCCAAATTCGCGGAGCGGAGCATCGTAACACCGCCCGTCGACCCCGAGACTGTAGCTTTGCCTTGATTCCAAATTCGCGGAGCGGAGCATCACACTGGACGACCCCGCAATGATTTCACCGGCTTTGCCTTGATTCCAAATTCGCGGAGCGGAGCATCTCCCGCACGCAGCTCACCCTCGAAAACTATGCTTTGCCTTGATTCCAAATTCGCGGAGCGGAGCATCCACGTCGTTCCTGATGTTGAGACTGCGAGAGCTTTGCCTTGATTCCAAATTCGCGGAGCGGAGCATCAACTCTCGCGGCGTCATGTCTGCCTCTTCTGCTTTGCCTTGATTCCAAATTCGCGGAGCGGAGCATCCGTCGCGGCCGCTTTCCGCTCGACCGTCCCGCTTTGCCTTGATTCCAAATTCGCGGAGCGGAGCATCCGTCGCGGCCGCTTTCCGCTCGACCGTCCCGCTTTGCCTTGATTCCAAATTCGCGGAGCGGAGCATCTGGAACCTGGTCACCCTGGATCCCTGCAATGCTTTGCCTTGATTCCAAATTCGCGGAGCGGAGCATCAACCGCCTGACCAGCCTTAGCCTTGACCTTGCTTTGCCTTGATTCCAAATTCGCGGAGCGGAGCATCATGCAAGGTTTCTTCCCGCTCTGTTCCGGTGCTTTGCCTTGATTCCAAATTCGCGGAGCGGAGCATCGAGGATCACGACGAGACGCACGCCGCGGGAGCTTTGCCTTGATTCCAAATTCGCGGAGCGGAGCATCAGAGCTTGCGTTTTTGAAATACGTTTACGAGCTTTGCCTTGATTCCAAATTCGCGGAGCGGAGCATCTCCGGCAGGCATATCGTGAAGCAATTAAGGGCTTTGCCTTGATTCCAAATTCGCGGAGCGGAGCATCATGTCGTCGCCTGACGATTGCGCCGCCGGAGCTTTGCCTTGATTCCAAATTCGCGGAGCGGAGCATCCTCGCCTCGCGTGCATTTATCGCGTTTCTCGCTTTGCCTTGATTCCAAATTCGCGGAGCGGAGCATCCGGGCCGAACGTCTCGCGCAAAGCGTCCATGCTTTGCCTTGATTCCAAATTCGCGGAGCGGAGCATCCAGACACCGCGAACGCAATTTCCTCCGAAGGCTTTGCCTTGATTCCAAATTCGCGGAGCGGAGCATCGCTGACCGGCAGCGTGACGAGATTGGCGATGCTTTGCCTTGATTCCAAATTCGCGGAGCGGAGCATCCCCGCCGGGGAGCGCAAACGGCCGGCCCGCGCTTTGCCTTGATTCCAAATTCGCGGAGCGGAGCATCGTCTGCGGTGGCATCCTTGAGGCGACCGATGCTTTGCCTTGATTCCAAATTCGCGGAGCGGAGCATCGAAGCTCTACGTCGACCGCATCGGCCGCATGCTTTGCCTTGATTCCAAATTCGCGGAGCGGAGCATCCGCTCCAACGGATGTGAGTCAGGGGCTGCGGCTTTGCCTTGATTCCAAATTCGCGGAGCGGAGCATCTTTGTATTTGAGCGTGGGATCTGCCAGTTCGCTTTGCCTTGATTCCAAATTCGCGGAGCGGAGCATCCGGGAAACTGCGTCTCCACAACCACCTCATGCTTTGCCTTGATTCCAAATTCGCGGAGCGGAGCATCAGACACCGCGAACGCAATTTCCTCCGAAGGGCTTTGCCTTGATTCCAAATTCGCGGAGCGGAGCATCCCAATCGTGGTGAGCCCACCCGGCTCCGCGCTTTGCCTTGATTCCAAATTCGCGGAGCGGAGCATCCGCTCCGCGAATTTCATTCATTTTCAGTAATTTAGCTGGTTACCAAAGCTGGATTTGCTCCGGCATTTTCTCGGACGGCACCTCTTTTGCCGGCGATCCGTAGATGACAAAGGCTCGTTCCCACTGGGCCCGCGTTACGAAAAATGCCCGGACCTTACCCTCGGGAGGGATACATTTCTTGATCCGGTCCATATGCGTTTGCTGACGGGCAAAGCTTACACAGGGCCGGATATAAACGCTGAACTGGGCCATCTGGAATCCGTCATCGACCAAGAACTTTCGGAAGGCCGTGGCGGCTTTCCGCTGCGGCTTCGTCAAGACGGGCAGATCGAACGCGACTACGAGCCAGCCCATTTTGAATTTTTCCACATCCATGGCCGGTAGTGGCGGGTGCTGCCGGTCAACACGGCTTGGCGGAAACCGCGAACAACCCCTTCGATGCACCCGCGGATATCGAGATCGAGGCCGAGGTAGTCGACTCGTTCCAACGAGAACCCCGTGACCCATCGGCGAAACTCGCCGCTGACGATGAAGGCCTCCTGATGTGGGCGGTCTTTCACCCACTGATACACACGCCAGTCGACGCAAGGACGAAAGGGCTCCATCAAATCATAGGCTAACGGTGCGCTGCGTTCGCGGATTGCGTGGGAGATGCCGACCATGGGATCGAGTCCAAAGCCGTAGAGCTTCTGAAGCACTGTCGAGAGTAGCACGGCGTAGCCGTAGTTCAGCAGGTCGTTTAAACCGCCGAGCTTTCGGCCACGTGAGAAACCTTCGACGCGCAGCCCTTCGCTGAACACATCCCAAAACAGTTTGGCGCATCCGCCTTCTTTTCGCGCCGAACGGGCGGTGGCCGCACTCGCGAGTTGTCGTGTGCTCATGCTGTCGGGCGCAATGCGGGCAGCGATGAAAGCTTGGTTGGCACATTTGGCGTCGATGGTCTTTTCCCACAGACGTGTGCGCATCGTGTCCGACAAGGTGAGATGCCGGCGGGTGAGCAAGGTGTCCGCGGATCGACACGCCGGCAGGAGCAGGCTTACGGGTTGAAACTTTTCGCAGATGACCAAAGCCACGCCGTGGCGCGCTGCCTCGAGAAAAAGATGGCTGTGGATGCGAGCCGAGAAGCTCGTGACGATGATCGATGCGATGTCCTCGAGCGGCAGTTTCTTGGCCACGCCCTCCGACGTGCAGACAAGTTGTCCATCTCGACACGTCAGATCGGCCTGGGGGGCATCGATGCTGACGATGTGGTAGGACATAGAGTTGATGTGTTACGCGTTTCGCGCTTCGGACCCCGCAAGAGTTGTGATCGCTCGTGATGCTCCGTTTCGGAGAAGGGTTTTGAGCAGAACGTTGATCCACGTAGGGCGGATTGCCTCCACAGTCCCGAGATCGAGCACTAGGCCCATGTTTGAGGTGTTCTTGATCGAAAAGATGCGCCAATGCCCAGCGCGTGGTCCTTTAGGCAGCTTGATGACCTGGCCGTTACGCCACACCTGAGGCGACCTGCCACCATTGCGTGCTTTCAAGGTTTCCAGTTGCTCCCAAACTCGTGCGAACGGGATGACAACAAAACGCTCGGCTGGCGGCAGCTTTTCGTCGTCGAGAATTGCGACGCCAAAGTTGTCGGTAACTACGCGAACCCCTTTGATTTTGGCCAGCTTCCCTTCTGGGTTCAGTCCGACAACTTTGCTTTCCAGTTCGTCAGTGCGATTCACGACGAACTCTCCGTTGGTATTCTTCTTTCGCTGGCGTAGAAAAACGCGGCCGTTCTCTCGCTTCAGCACACCGCGTGTGTTCTCCTCCACGCGCAAGCCGCTCATGTCTGCCGGCACATGTTGCACAACGCGGCGTTCGGCGAGCCGGGTGCGAATCTGCTGTTTCAACGAGTGAGGCAGATCGCGCAGACGAAACCCGCCGTTGGCGTCAAAATCGCCGAGATTGAGGGCTTCCAAATCTGCCCGTTGGTCGGGTTTGAGCTTACGCTCAAGAAGGAGACGCCAAACATCGCCGCGATTGGGTATGAGGGCCGAAGCTAGGCCGAGCACGCAGGCATCGAGCGCATGATGGAGATGAGTGATGTTTCGGATCTCGGTCTTGGTTTTAACGACAAAATGTTCCCGGCCGTCTGCATCTTTGGTTTTTTCCAGCACGCCAGGCGCAGCCTCGGCAAGGCAGCCGAGCGCATCCCACGCGGCGCGCACGCGAGCGGTCACCGGGCCTGGCAACGCGACGAAAACAGGCGGCTGGGCGAGATGTGTGAACGGTGCGCGTAGCACTTGCTGGCCGAGTCGCGCGAGCTGGGAGGTCTGCGTGAGCTGGCCGGGAGTAAATCCGCCGCCCTTTTCCTCGTAGCGGGCCAGCAGGAGTTTTTCGATGCGCCGTTTCTTGCGCCGCTGGTCGTCGATATGGCCTCGTTTGTCGAAAGCTCTAACGTCTTCTTCGTAACGACGAAGCTGCTTGATGTGAAGATGGGGCAGGCCGGGCACGGCTTTTGTTTCTTCGTCAGCGACAAACTGCCACGCGGTGCGATTACCTTTCCACTTGTTGATTTCTGAAAATGTGACCACCAGCGAGTCGAGGGAGTCGGAGGGACGCAGCGATCGCGGAATGATGTGATCGAGATCGACCCGGCGAGTGACGAGGTCGACGGGCTCGAAGTCGTGCCCCGTGTAGGGGCATTGCCAGTTGAGATCGTCGGCGATGCGGGCTTTGCGAATCAGCGAAGCATTGATGCGGGTGCCAGGCGGAAGTTCGGCCAACAAGCGTTTTGAAACCTGCGCGTGGCTGCGCAGACGCTCGTTCATTTCCTTCGCGATGTCTTGAGCGGTCAGTCCCGCCATCTCGCGGAGGTCGCGATTCACTTCGAGTGTGATGCGTTCCACCCTCGCAGCATCGCCATTGGCGTAGGCGGGATCGGCAATCAATTGGGCGACCAAGCGACCGAGAATCTGCAGCCGGTGGCGCACAAGGTGATTGTTGGTCTGCTGATCGATCGTCCGTTGATCCCGGCTCCGACGCTGTTCCGGTGTTTCGAAGAGACATCCATCTTCGGCGCGAGGATGGCGCCCTTGCATCGACTGTTGATAAGCTTGAATAAGCAGGGGTCGTGCATAAGGGGCGCGGCCGCCAATTAATGGCGCAGCGAATCGGGTGCTCAGGATTTCATCGGCGGTGGGCGGCGGGACGGGTTCTTTCTTCCGCGATTTCCGCGCGGGTGCAGTGCAGAGTTGCGCGAGAGCACTATCGAATCCGGTCAGGTCGGCTCCACTGGAAGCGGCTTTGCTGCGAAGGTCGGCAAGGGTTTGTGTGCGTCCTCGGCGCCAGTGGTTGAGTGCGTGTCGACGAGTGTTTTCAGGAAGGTGCAGCCACAAGGGGCCGATCCACGAGTTGGTGGTGGCGAGCTTTAGCGCAGGATCGAGAACGAGGTTTTCCGCCGCGGTCGCATCCATGAACATTTGGTCAAGGTTGTCGCGCACGGCTCCGGTGAGAGTGCGGACTGTTTTGCGAAATTCGGCTGGAGTGAAGTATCCGTCACGTTCCGCGATTTTAGTGAGCTCAGCTCGCTCTGTCGCGGTAAGTTCTCGAAGCGGTGAGTCTGCAGCGGTCGCGACTGTGATATTCGCCAAAAGTAACGCCCATCGGAACCGATAATATTCCGGGCAATCCTTTACCGGTAGTTTTGCGCCAGAAATAGGGCAGCGGCCAATGATGCGGTTGTGATAACGGGTGGCTAGGCGACCAAACAGCAATCCGCCGGTGTAACGGCGGGGCAAACGGATTCCGGCGCACGGTTTGGGTTGGGCATCATCGAGCAGTGCGCGAATGAAATCCTCGTCGATGCAAGGTAGTTTGCCGATGTGACTGGTAAGCAATCGTCGCACTTCCTCGCGCACAACGTGGCGGTCGAAGGCAGCGTCTTTTGCTTTATAGCTTTCGGTAGTGCCGGAACGAGGCGCGAGAGGGTCCTGTCCGAGCCACGCGCAAATGGTCTCGGCCATGGTTTGCTTGCCGAACCGCTCCATGCCTTCTCGGGCGTGAGCGCGCTTTTCCTTGTTCTCTTCTTCGTCTTCGTCGGCACCAATTGGCTCGTATCCGCGGTTGTGGGCATACCAACGCAGCACATCCCACAGCTCGGGCCAGTTGAGGGTTTGTTGACCGTTGCTTGCGAGCACGCGGGCGGCCAGCAACCAAGGGGTGGGGCTGCCGCCATTCGCGATATGCTTCGATTTCAGCTCTTCGGCACTGAAAACACCCAGACTGCTGAGTAGACGTTCCATTCGCGCTATGCGCTGGCGTGTAGCTCGGATATGTCGCCGCTGTTGGCGGTGCTGGCGACGTTGAATAGCGAGGGCGCTATCTTTCTCGAAGAGAACGACGCCGCAGCTGAGGATGTCGGGCATTCCGCTCGCGGGTGCGGTGAGGACGGACCAGCCGATCGAGCTGTGACCAACGTCGAATGCGAAAGAAAGAGGAGCGGAGTTTCGGCTTGCGGAAGAAGTCTGAGCTGTGTCGTTTTGCATTGGAATCAAGTCAAAGTAAGTGAGCGCAGCCCGTCGCTCTGTTCGTTAGGCGAACACACCGTGGTCAACAGCGCTTCTTTTTCGGCGGCATCGAAAGGTGCCGCCGAAATGTTTTTCCAAGCCGTGAAGAGGCCTTGACGGGTGCGGGGCATGGAGGTGTTGAAGCAGGATTCAGCGTCGCAGGACTGGAGGGGCTGAGACGTAGAGCGCGGCTGGGATGCGCGTCGGGGCGATAAGGGCGAAAATGCAGTGTGGGCGCAATAGCGCAGCGAATGTGCCTCGTGGGAAAATTCGGTGTGTCGTGATGCAAGCACTACGTCGGCTGCTCGCTGGCGCTCGCAGTCGCCAGCGGAAATAAAAAGGCGCCCGTTGCCGGGCGCCTGAGAGAAGGAGAACGATTACGAGAAAGAGAACGATTCCTTACTTGATCATGTCGGCGACGAAGGCGCGCTCGTCGAGGAGCTCCTTGTTCGTCGCGGCGATCTTCGATTTTGCGAAGTCGTCCATCTGATAGCTCGTGATCACTTCATAGCTGCCGGGAGTCGTG